>CXWJ01033465.1_pt1 | contig 21899 bp, 22 predicted proteins | sample 590841 | NCBI WGS metagenome assembly CXWJ01 (sample SAMEA3498367, study PRJEB10139) | wastewater metagenome | biome: wastewater treatment plant; material: activated sludge | place: Austria | collected 2015-01-21 | reverse complement strand
CGGAGATGGCTCGTTTTCATGCAGCATTTGAAGGGGGGCATAAGGCGCTGGTTCAAGCCATCTCGCACACATCAAACCCACCAAAAGGTCGGTGAGCACGTTTCACCGACACGTCGAGCTCGGGAGGGCCACAACACGAGTGTTCCCAGGTCGTCCGTCGTGGGTGAGGGCCGACAAACGGTCTGACCTGCGGTTATGCGCTGATCCAGCCTTTGGGCTCGTTGTCGGCGAACGGTCGCCTCGGGACTTCTTGCGGACTGTTTGCGGACCGGCGGTCAGGTCGACAGGCCTCTGGTGAGGGCGGCGTCGAACAGCGTCCGCGCGACCTGTTCGGCCTTCTCGGTCGCCGCTGCCCCGACCGGCTTCGCCTCGTAGCGGTCCTGGTTGCGGGCGCGTCGCAGGCGGTCGAAGTCGCGCGCTGCCTTCTCTGCCGGTGGCTTGTCGAGCACCGCGCGCAGGTAGCGGCCGAGCGCTTCGTGCTGGCCTGGCCCGTTGGTCGTACGGAAGCCGTACGCCGCCAGCAGTGCCTCGCCGGTGTCGTGACAGGCGTCGTAGGCGACGCCGTACCTGACGGTGACGCTCGTGAGCAGCGGTAGCTGGTCCAAGCGCTCTTGGGCCTGCCGCAGGAACGAGGTCGCCCGCGCGAGGTCTGCGGGCACGGCGTCGAGTCGTCNNCATGAGGTCGATGTCGTGCGGGGCCGGACCAGCATCACCGAGCAGCCGAGCGGCGAAGGAGCCGTAGAGGAACGCCGACTCGATCCCGTCGATGCGGGCAAGCTCCTCGGCCAGGATCACCACCGGACCGGTCGCGACCGTGAGGATCTGGCGCAAGGGGCCAACCAGTGGACTCTCATCGTTGGCGCGGACCAGCCTCGTGCGCCCCACGTGTCGCTCGCTCAGGATGCCGGCATCGATCAGGCGAGCGACCTCCCGGTGCGCGGTCGGGTAAGCCAGGCCGGCACGCTCGGCCAGGTCAGTGAGACTCAGCTCGTCACCGGTGAGCAACACGGTGGACAGGAGACGTGCCTGACCGTCCGACCGGAAGATCGGAGCGAGGAGGGGCGCCTCAGTTCTCATATAACTGATATTATCCTCCATCATATCAATAGTCAACGAGCCGCTCACTAACCCCAGAAGATCGGGTCACCACTCGTCCCGATGTGGTCGAGGAGCGCCTGGACGTTCTTCGTCGGGCGCTTGCGCTTGTACTCGTGGAACTCGAGGTTGCGGTCGCGCCAGTAGATCGCCCACACGCCAGTCGCCTCGGTGTAGCGCAGTCGCGCGATCGGGAAGCGTGTGTGCTCACCGACGCCGTCCCACGGCGGCCGCACCTCGCCGATGTCGAAGTGTCGGCCGGAGACGTCGGCCTCGACCTTCAGCTGATCCCACAGGTGCTCGGGCACCCGCTCTCGCGCCCACAGGCGGATGCGGTGCAGGTCAGTCTCCGGAAGTGCCATCACACCAGTCCATAGCGCATAACTCTACGAGCATCATGAACATCGGGGACGGCGCCAACCGCCCGGCCGCAGAGGCGCGTGCCCGGGTGCTCATCGACCGCCAACTCATCGGCGCCCGTCGAGGTCGTCGCTGCCGCCCCTCGAATCCTCTTCCGCCGACTTCTGGTCTTCTCCCGCTTCGCGACCCCTCCGACCTTCATCTCGTCGACAACCGTTGGCTCTTCACGGCCCCAGGAATCCCTCACCGGCATCCCTCAGATTCCCTCTCCACCACCTTCATTCACAGCGGCACGCATGCTACGAAGGACGTAGATGGGCCGCCCGCAATCGGGCGGCCCACGCGGCATTTCTAGGGGTCCGTTGGTTGTCGACGGACATCGTGAAGGTGGTGGTCCGGGTGCACGGAGGGGTGAAGTTCTACCGCGGAGCGCCGAGAGCTGCGCGGGCCTACGTCGAGCGCGACCGGTCGCGGGCGGACGACTACTACCTCGCGGAAGGCAGCGGCGTCGCGATGCGGCTGATCGCTACCCCCGACGGCGCGCGAAGCATGGGCGGCATGACCGGGGAGGTGTACGAGCAGTGGGTCGCCGGCATCGACGTAGAGACGATGCCGCCCAAGGGCCACATCCGAACCGACGACAACGCGTTGCGCTTCGTCGAGGTGGTCGTCAATGGACCCAAGACCTGGTCGCTGGCGGCCGCTCTGCATCCTGAGGTCTCGGCCGCTCTGGATCGAGCCCAGGACAAGGCGGCCACGGAGATCGTCGGCTGGGTCGCGGCGCACGCGACCACCCGCGTCGGCCCTCGCGGGCGCCAGGTCCAGGTTCCCGTCGAGTCCATCGAGGCCGCGGTCATCCGCCACTACACGTCTCGCGCGGGCGACCCGCACCGCCACCTCCACCTGCAGATTAACGCCCGCGTCTGGGCGGCCGGCGCCTGGCGGGGTATCCACTCCGTCGGCGTCCGGGACAGCATCGAGGCGATCAACGGCATCGGTCACGCCGCCGTCGCGACCGACCCGGAGTTCCGGGCGGTGCTGGCTGCGCACGGGCTGACTGTCGACCCCGAGACGAGCGAGATCCGCGAGCTCGCGCCGTACGTCGGCGCCTTCAGTGCCAGGGCCGCGCAGATCCGCCGCAACGTGGACAAGCTCGAGGCCGACTGGCGAGAGGGGCATCCCGGCCAAGAACCGGGTCCTCGGATGCGGGAGGTGTGGGACCGGCGGGCGTGGGCGCAGGCACGACCCGACAAGGTCGTGCCGAGGGACGGTCGCGAGCTCGCCGACCGATGGAACGGCGAGCTCCACGAGGTCGGCTACCGAGACCCGGCCCACGCCGTCCCCCTCCGGCGGACGCTGCCGGGGTGGATCGACCGCGACGCTGCCGCTGACCTGGTCGTCTCGATGCTCGGCTCCAGGCGGTCGGCCTGGAACGCGGCTGACATTCGCGGGAAGACCGAGGTCCTGCTCGCCCAGACGGCGCTCGTCGCGGACGCTGCCGCCCGGATCGAGCTGGCGGAGGACGTCACTGCCCGGGCCGTCGCGCGCTGCACCCCGCTGCTGACCCGACGCGACGTCCCCGATCACGTCCGATCCCTCACCTCGCCAGGGGTGCTGGCCGTCGAGGGTGACCTCATCGCCCGGATCGCCCGACGCGCCGACCAGTCCGCTTCCCTGAGACGTGCCGACAGCCTCGACACGCGTCAGGAAGAGCCTGTCCACGACGACGCGGTCGGCGCGCTGACGAGCACCGCTCCCCTCGTGGTCGTCGAGGGAGCCGCCGGAGCAGGCAAGACCACGGTGCTGCGCTCGGTCCGACAGCAGTTGGCGTACCACGGTCGGCGAGTGGTCGTGGTGACCCCGACGATGAAGGCCGCCGACGTCGCCGCGCGTGAGACCGGCGCCGAGGGACACTCCGCCGCGTGGCTGATCCACCAGCACGGCTGGCGCTGGGACGACGACGGGCACTGGTCCCGGCAGTCCGACCCCGGACCCTGCGAGTCGGCAGCCCTTCGACCCGGGGACCTGCTCGTGGTCGACGAGGCCGGGATGCTCGACCAGGACACCGCCCGGGCGCTCCTCACCCTCGCCGACGAAGCCGGCGCCCGGGTCGCGTTCATCGGGGACCGCCACCAGCTCCCGGCCGTCGGCCGGGGCGGCGTCCTCGACCACGCTGTCGCGTACGCGGACCCGGCGGCGGTCGTGACCCTCGAGACCGTGCGCCGATTCACCGACGAGGCCTACGCCATCCTGAGCCTGCGGATGCGCGAGGGCTACCGAAGCGACGAGGTGTTCGACGCACTTCTCGCTCGCGGTCAGATCGTCGTGCATCCCTCTGACGTCGAGCGCACAGCGGCGCTCGCGCGCCTCGGTGCGGCCGGCGACCTCGTCATGGCCGACACCCGCGAGCAGGTCGCCGACCTCAACGCGGCGATCCGCGCGCAGCGCACGCACGTCGATCCCCTCTCCGGAGGCCGCCCGGCCGTGACCACCAGCCGCGGCGAGACACTCACGGTCGGCGACCGGGTCGCGACGCGCCGCAACGACTCCGACCTCCGTGTCGCGAACCGACAGACCTGGACCGTGACCGGCGTGGGCGGCGACGGCTCGGTGACCCTCCACGATCGGGGACGAGACCAGGTCGTCCCCGCCGAGTACGCGCGCGAGCACGTCGAGCTCGCCTACGCCACGACCGTCCACGGAGCCCAGGGCGAGACCGTCACCCGCGCCCACGTCGCCCTGACCGACTCCACCGGCGCCGCAGCGGCGTACGTCTCCATGACCCGCGGCCGAGCCGGCAACACGGCGCACCTGGTCGCCGAGACCCTCGAGGACGCCAAGCAGCAGTGGGTCGACGCGTTCGCGCGCAACCGGTCCGACCTCGGCCCCGCCCGCGCCCGCGACGCCGCCCTCGAGGACATCGAACGGTACGGACCCGCGCTGCGGCCTGAAGCGCCGACACCGACCGGGGAACGACGGCACCGAGAGTGGGAACGACAGCACGGCCCGTCACGACAGTCGGGGATGAAGGGGCTCTCAATCGGGCGTTGACCACAATTTCTGAACTTTCCTAGGGACGTGCTCTGACCTGCGGCGACGCCAACGTCCCTCCCTTTGTCCCTCCCCCGCGAGGCTCCGTCTGGGGACGAATCCGGGTACAACCCCCTCCCATGATGATCGGCGTGAGCAAACGCTCACCGCCACCGATCACGAGGAGCGCCACGATGACCGCACAACACCACCCCACTCTTCACCCACAGAACCCCGGGGACGAGATGCTCACCCTCCAGGAGGCCTGCGCCTTCCTCCGGGTGCCTGAGGGCACCCTGCGCTACTGGCGCCACCTCGGGTCCGGGCCACGCAGCTTCAAGCTCGGCCGCCACGTCCGGTACTGGCGCGCCGACCTCGTCCTCTGGCTCAGCGAGCAGACCAATCGTCCACAGAACCACCGCTGAGACTGCCCGCCGGCAGATCTCGGAGAGACGATGGAGCGATCTCGAAAGGAGCATCACCATGGCGGGAAACATCGCCAAGCGAGCCAACGGCAAGTGGCGGGCGCGGTATCGCGACGAGTCCGGGAAGGAGCACTCGCGACACTTCGACCGCAAGATCGACGCCCAGCAGTGGCTCGACGCGGTCACCTCGGCCGTCGTCACCGGAACCTACGCGGATCCACAGGCCGGCCGGATCACGTTCGCGGCGTTCTTCGGCGAGTGGTCGGCCCGCCAGGTCTGGGCACCCGGCACCGTGCTCGCGATGTCGCTGGCGGCCAGATCCGTGCCCTTCGCCGGGAAGCCGATGAAACAGGTCCGACGCTCGGATGTCGAGACCTGGATCAAGCAGATGAACGCCGCCGGCCTCGCCCCCGGCACGATCAAGACCCGGTACGTCAACGTCAGGTCGGTGTTCCGCGCCGCCGTCAAGGATCGGGTGATCGGAACCGACCCGACCGACGCTGTACGCCTCCCTCGTGGCCGTCGCCCCGACATCGCCATGTCGATCCCCACACCCGAAGACGTGGGGCAGCTCATGGCTGTGGCCGACGAACGGTTCCAGCCACTCATCGCCCTCTGCGCGTTCGCCGGCCTTCGGCTGGGCGAGGCCGCTGGCGTCCAACTCGGCGACGTCGACTTTCTCCGCAAGTCACTCCAGGTCTCCCGTCAGGTGCAACGTGTCAACGGCGGGGCGATCGACGTGCGGGCGCCGAAGTACGGGTCGGAGCGCGTTGTCTACCTCGCCGACAGCCTCGTCACCGTCCTCTCCCAGCACGTCGCCGCTCACGGCACCACCGGCAAGGAGCGGTGGCTCTTCGCCGGGGACGGCGACGACCCGCCGCACCAGAACACCGTCAGCTACTGGTGGCGAAGGACCCTGCGCGACGCCGAACTGTCCGGCATCAAGCTCCACGACCTGCGGCACTTCTACGCCTCCGGCCTCATCGCCGCCGGGTGCGACGTCGTGACCGTCCAGCGCTCGCTCGGTCACTCGAAGGCGACGACGACCCTCAACACCTACGCCCATCTCTGGCCGACCGCCGAGGACCGGACAAGGAAGGCCGCGGAGGCGATCATGTCCATATCGCTCGGCGAGCCCGCCGGGCGACTCGCCGAGAACGAGACGAGCACAGGCGGATGAGCCCTGCCATGGGACGGCAGACGTGCCTCCCATGGCATGAACCGGTGGCGCGTCCTATCGCCCACAAAGGGCCATCGCAATTGCGTGGACACATGGGCGTGCGTTTGGTATCTGGGCAGAGTTGGCTCGAAACTCGCCTTGCATGGGAGTCCCTAGACTCATGGTTGCCGACAATCGCAGTTCATCATGACTTGCGAGTTGCGGTGCCGCTGCACTGGATCACCGAGCGGCCCGGAGCGCACTAGCCGCGGATAGTGAGGCTGCGCCAGGCGGAGCGGATGTGACGCTCCATGACCTGCTGGGCGACATCGGCCTCACCCGAGGCGACGGCCGCGTAGATCTCCTCGTGGTCGCGTCGCAGTTTCGGCACGAGGCCGCTCCAGGAGTCGAGGCGGCGGAAGCGGTCGAGGATGGGGAGGCGCATCGACTCGCGGATCGCACTGGTGAGGTCGCGTGCGAGGAGGTTGCCGGCGGCTGCGGCGACGGCGACATGGAAAGCGGTGTCGAGGTCGTTGAACTCCTCGCGCGGCAGGTCGGAGTCGTCCATGGCCTCGAGTAGGTCGCGCAGCGTGGCGAGCTGCTCCGCGTTGGCGTTCTGCGCGGCGAGTCCGACGCTGAGGCGCTCGAGGGCGATCCGGACCTGGATGACGTCATCCACCGGGAAGTTCGCAAGAGCCACGTGCAGCCGAAGCACCCGGCTGAGGGCGCCCGATGGCACGGCCGTGATGACCGTCCCCCCCGCAGCTCCCGCCCCGACGAAGGACCGCACCACGCCATGGGCCTGGAGGGTGCGCATCGCCTCCCGCACCGCTGAGCGGCCGACCTCGAGCTGCCTGGCGAGCTCCCGCTCGGCGGGCAGGTGGTCGCCCACCGCCAGGTCGCCGGAGAGGATCCGCTCGTCGACCCACCTCAGGACCATGTCGTAGGCGCGGCCGGGGGCCCCCTTCGCCTCGCCCGAGAAGCCGGGCCCTGACGCGGCCGCCAATTCGATGTCCGTTCCTCGCGCGCTCGGCTGCCCCACTGCCCCAGAATGGCACAGAGCACCCGGGTGACCGACGTCACACGGCCGAAGGGACGGTTAAATGGTCTGACCATTGACAGTGCCAGATGTCGTCCCTATTGTCATGGCAACCCTAATGGTCTGACCATTACGCCCTGAAGGGGTCCAGCCCAATGTTGTGCGACTCGGAGGACACATGACCACCTTGCTCCTGGTGCCCGCGGCGGTGCCTTCGGCCTACCAACCGGACCTGTCCCCGGTGGCCGACAGCCTCGCCCTCTCGGCGCTCATCGCGCTCCTGCCGCTCGTGACGGTGTTCGTCACTCTCGGGGTCCTGAAGTGGAAGGCGCACTGGGCGGGTCTGAGCGCTGTCCTCGTGGCGATCATCGTGGCGGCCGTCTTCTTCGGGATGCCGGTCCAGTTGGCCGCCCTGGCGGCGACGCAGGGCGCTGCGTTCGGCCTGTTCCCGATTATGTGGATTGTCTTCACCGCCATCCTTCTGTACCAGGTCACGGTTCGCTCAGGCCACTTCGAGGACTTGCGGGCGACCTTCCACCTCATCTCCGATGACCCGCGCATCCAGGCGATCATCATCGCCTTCTGCTTCGGGGGCCTCCTCGAGGCGCTCGCCGGGTTCGGCGCTCCGGTCGCGATCACCGGCGTCATGCTCATGGCGCTCGGGTTCTCCCCCCTGCGCGCCGCCGCCGTCGTCCTGCTCGCCAACACGGCACCCGTGGCCTTCGGTGCCATCGGCACGCCGATCATCACCGCAGGTAACCTCACCGGGATCCCCTACCAGGAGATCGGTGCCTACGTCGGGCACCAGACCCCCATCCTGGCCGCCTTCGTGCCGCTCCTGCTCGTGCTCATGGCCGGCGGCCGGCGCGGTGTCCGGGAGACCTGGCCTGTCGCCGTCGTCGTCGGTCTCGCCTTCGCCATCGCGCAGTGGATCTCGGCGACCTGGATCTCGGTGGAGCTCACCGACATCATCGCCTCTCTCGCCGGCCTCGCCGCCGCGGTGCTCTTCCTGCGCGTGTGGCAGCCGAGCGGGCGCGAGGAGGCCCTGGCGGTCATGCACGCCGATCGGGAGCGTGAGCTCGCGCTCGTCGGGGGCGAGGGCAACATCGCCGTCTCCGGCCCGGCGAGTGACTTCAACGTCTCGGCCGACGAGCTCGAGGAACGGGCCCGCGGGCTGACCAAGGGGCGCATGCTCTTTGCCCTCTTTCCCTACCTCCTCGTCATCGCGGTGTTCTCCGTCGCCAAGCTCGTCCCCCCGGTCAAGGCGGCGCTCACGGGCACGGACATCAAGATCCCGTGGCCTGGCCTGGACGGCGAGATCCTCACCGCCTCCGGCAAGGTGAGCGGGGCGACGACCTACACCCTCGCGTGGCTCAGCTCACCTGGCTCGATGCTGCTCGTCTGCGGACTCATCGTCGCCTTCGTCTATGGCATCGGCATCTCGGGGTGGGCCGGCGAGGTCGCCGCCATCGCGCACAAGATGCGCTTCGCGTTCCTCACCGTGGCCTCGATGCTCGCGCTGGCCTATGTCATGAACCTCTCCGGTCAGACCATCACGATCGGCACGTGGATCGCCGGCACCGGTGCCGCCTTCGCCTTCCTCAGCCCCACCCTAGGGTGGATCGGCACCGCCGTCACCGGGTCCGACACCAGTGCCAACGCCCTGTTCGCGACACTGCAGCAAAGCGCGGCGCAGACCGCCGGCATCGACCCGACCCTGCTCGTCGCGGCCAACACCTCCGGCGGGGTGGTCGGCAAGATGATCAGCCCGCAGAACCTCACGATCGCGGCCACCGCCGTCGGGCTCATCGGTCGTGAGTCGGATATCCTGCGCAAGGTGCTGCCGTGGAGCATCGGACTCATCATCGCCATGTGCATCCTCGTCGGCCTGCAGTCCACCGTCCTGGCCTGGATGCTGCCATGAGCACCGGAACCTCCCGCCCCGCGCTCGATGCGCCGGTCTCGCAGCTGCGCGTCGCCCTCTTCGCGACGTGTTTCAACGACACGATGTGGCCCGAGACTCCGAAGGCGACGGTGCGTCTGCTCGAGCGGCTCGGCGTGACCGTCGAGTTCCCGACGGAGCAGACCTGCTGCGGTCAGATGCTCACGAACACCGGCTACGGCCGGGACGCGCTCCCGCTCGTGCGCCGCTTCGTGGACGTCTTCGGCGAGTACGACGCGGTCGTCGCCCCGTCGGGGTCGTGCGTCGGGTCGGTGCGCGAACAGCACCCCGGGATCGCGCAGCACGCCAGCGACGGCGCCCTCGCGGGCCGGGTCGCCGAGGTGGCCCCGAAGGTGTACGAGCTCTCGGAGTTCCTCGTCGACGTCCTGGGCGTCGTGGACGTCGGCGCGTACTTCCCGCACCGGGTCACCTACCACCCGACGTGCCACTCCCTGCGGATGCTGCGGGTGGGCGACCGGCCGCTGCGCCTGTTGCGCGCGGTGCGCGGCATCGACCTCGTCGAGCTAGCCGGCGCCGAGGAGTGCTGCGGCTTCGGCGGCACGTTCGCCATGAAGAACGCCGACGTCTCCATCGCCATGGGCTCCGACAAGGCCCGGCACGTCGTGGAGACCGGAGCCGAGGTGCTCGTCGCCGGGGACAACTCGTGCCTGGCGCACATCGGCGGGATCCTCGGGCGGCAGCGCTCCGGCGTGCGCCGGATGCACCTAGCCGAGATCCTGGCCTCGACCGAGGAGGACCAGACATGACCACCAGCCCGTCGCCGACGCCGGTGCGACCGCCCGTCCCGGGACCGCTGCAGCAGACCGCACCGACCTTCATCGGGATGCCCAAGTTCCCGAAGGGCGCGCGCGAGGCCCTGGCCAACACCCAACAGCGACGCAACCTCCACCATGCGACGCACACCATCCGCAGCAAGCGCGCCCGGGTCGTCGCCGAGGTGCCGCACTGGGAGGACCTGCGCCTGGCCGGGGCGGCCGCCAAGGACGAGGCCCTGCACCATCTCGCCGACTACCTCGTCCTCCTCGAGGAGAGCCTCACGGCCAACGGCGCAACGGTGCACTGGGCCCGGGACGCCGCCGAGGCCAACCGCATCGTCCTTGACATCGTCCGGGCCAAGGAGGCCGATGAGGTCGTCAAGGTCAAGTCGATGGTCACCCAGGAGATCGAGCTCAACGAGGCCCTCGAAGAGGCCGGGATCCACGCCTGGGAGACCGACCTCGCCGAGCTCATCGTCCAGCTCGGTCATGACCGCCCCAGCCACATCCTCGTCCCCGCGATCCACCGCAACCGCAGCGAGATCCGCGAGATCTTCCTACGCGAGATGGCCGCCGTCGGCCGCCCCGCACCGCCCGACCTCACCGACGACCCGGCCCGGCTCGCCGAGGCGGCACGCCTGCACCTACGCGAGAAGTTCCTCCGCGCCAAGGTCGGTGTCTCCGGCGCCAACTTCGCGATCGCCGACACGGGCACCCTCGTCGTCGTCGAGAGCGAGGGCAACGGCCGGATGTGCCTCACCCTGCCCGAGACACTCATCTCCGTTGTCGGCATCGAGAAGGTGCTACCGACCTTCGAGGACCTCGGCCCCCTCCTGCAGCTGCTCCCGCGCTCGAGCACCGGGGAGCGGATGAACCCCTACACGACGATGTGGACCGGGGTCCACGACGGCGACGGCGCCTCCGAGGTCCACGTCATCCTCCTAGACAACGGCCGTAGCCACGTCCTCGGCGACCGGCACGGCCGCCAGGCACTACGGTGCATCCGGTGCTCGGCCTGCCTGAACGTCTGCCCCGTCTACGAGCGCACCGGGGGCCACGCCTACGGCTCCGTGTATCCCGGTCCCATCGGCGCGGTGCTCAACCCCCAGCTGCGCGGCACGGCTAGCGACATCGACAAGTCGCTGCCCTTCGCCTCCAGCCTGTGCGGTGCGTGCTTCGACGCCTGCCCGGTGCGGATCAACATCCCCGAGATGCTCGTCGACCTCCGCACCCAGGTCGCAGACGAGGGCGGCTGGACCCCCGAGTCCGCAGCGATGCGAGCGACCGCCTGGCTGTTCTCAGACCCGCGACGACTGACGGCGGCCCAGAAGGCCGCCACCCTCGCCGGGCGACTCCTCGGTGACCGGACCATCCGCTCAGTCCCCGGCCTCGGGGCCTGGACCAACGCCCGCGACATCCCGACCCCGCCCAAGGAGACGTTCCGAGCGTGGTGGGCCCGCGAACGGGGCTCCGGCTCCGGGAAGGGGTCGACCCGATGAGCGCCCGGAAGGACATCCTCGCCCGGGTCCGCGGGGCGACCGCCGACGTCGTCTCCCCGATGCGCTCCGAGAAGAGCTTCCCCGTCACCGAGGAGGTCTCCTCCGGGCCGGCCGAGACCCTTGAGCTGTTCGCCGAGAACGTCGCCGACTACCGGGCGCAGGTGCTGCGGGTCGAGCCCGGCGGAATCGCCGACGCCATCGCAAACGCCCTGCGCGAGCACGGGTGCGGCTCGGTCGTCGTCCCGGGGGGCCTCGAAGAGGCCTGGGTCGGCGCCATCGGCTCGGTCGCCACGGTCGTCCCGGACTCCCCCTCCCTGACCTCGGCCGACCTCGACGGCATCGACGGCGTCGTCACCGCCTCCGCGATCGGGATTGCCACGACCGGCACCATCGTCCTCGACCACCGAGAGGACCAGGGTCGCCGCGCCATCACCCTCGTCCCCGACACCCACATCTGTGTCATCCGCGCCGACCAGGTCGTCCACGACGTGCCCGAGTCGGTGCGCCGGCTCCGACCGCAGGCGGGCGACGCCCGCCCCCTAACCTGGATCAGCGGTCCCAGCGCGACGAGCGACATCGAGCTCGAGCGCGTCGAGGGCGTCCACGGACCGCGCACCCTCGTCGTCGTCCTCGCGACTGGCTGACCAGATCAGATCTACCGCCCGGGCGCCTTCGCAGAGCAGCAGGACGGCGACGTCGCCACGGCGTTACCGCCACGCTGTCCTTCATCCGCGGCTACACCGCTCTTGCGCCAATGGGCGGCGAATCTCATCCTCAATCGAGCCCAATATCCGTCAGTCACTCACGGGCAGGATCCACCTATCGACTGCGCTAATGTCGAGCAGGGATCCTGCTTTCGCCCCGAAGGCCTTCGTCACGGCCCTCTGGGCATTGCGCCAGCCACGCCGCGCTCTTGGTCGGAGTGTGCGTCATTTCGCCGCCTATCGTCCACCGGGTTCGTGGCGGCCTGTGTGGAGCGCGTCGGGTCGCCCTGCTCGCCTCCAAGAGTCAGGCAGAGGTTCGAGCGCCTCCACGGGCCTCCTGTCGCCACGCAGGGGCAGTTGGCGAACGCCTCAACTGCTCACCGCGGCGAGGCCACCAAGGACGAGGGCAACGCCGGTCAAAGCACAGATCCGTGCACCGGTGGCCTTGGAGGGCCCCTCCCGGGCCATCAGGACGGCGGTTCCGACGGCCACGACTGCCGCCACCACCAAGTAGATCGGGGTCGAGTAGAGCCAGGAGTAGGGCACATTCTCATGGAGGCCTTGATGTCGCAGTTCCTCCGCCGAACTGAGCCTTTCCGCCGGGCCGGCACGTCCCGGAGCCACTCAAACGGCAATTGCGTGCGCCTGGTTTTCTCCGTGGCCGGGCGCCGTGCGGGACGTCGGTGAGGCGCGGACTGGTGCCAAGGCCGGCCACCAGATGGGAGTCGTCGTCGCAGTCCGCTTCGTCATTCTCCTCGTGCGGGTGGAGGTCGCTCACCGAGTTGCGGCGGGGACGGTGCGGTTCTGGAGGGTCTGGCGTCCTGGTCCCTCGAGCTGGTCAAGGTAGGCCCTGCGGCCGGCCATCGTCATGACCAGCGCGAGGGTGGGTCCGGCGACGGTGGGTCCGGCGCCGTGGTCGAACGAGCCGTCCGTTGCCCGCAGCCGCAGGCCACGCACCATGGACCTGCTGGGGACGGTGAAGTTGCGCTGGGCGAAGAAGTGCGCGACTTGCGTGAGGGCCTCAAGGTCGGTGTGGGCGGCGATGCCTAGCGGATAGCGAATGTCGTGGGCGTGTACGAGCACTTCACCGAGGTAGGCCGCCGTGTCCTTCGATGGGGCGGTTGTGCTGTCGATCACGGCGCGGAACCACTCAAGTGTCTCTGCCGGGGTCGAGCCAAGGTGCTCGTTGAGTCGCCGGTCGTTGTGGACCGCTGGCTGGAAGCCGGAGGCAGCAATGCTGCGAAGCCACCGAAAGCGGCCGAGGCTGGCGGCCGCTGTCAGGTGAGCAACGACCTGCTCGATGTTCCACTCCGGGCACAGCGATTGCGTGCGCCATTGCTGCTCGCTGAGGTGCATCAGGTCGTCGGCAAGGGCGGCGCGAGCGGCGCAGGTCATGCGCTGGAGGTCAGCGTCGGTGGTGGACGTCACGAGATGCCTTTCTGGATGTGGCGGAGGGGTGGCGTGGGGTCGACCAACCGCCGCGTGCCGGGTCCGGAGAGCCGGCTTGCGTCGACGGGCCGTCCCGATACCGCGAGGAGCAGGTCGACAGGGGATGCCTGGACCTCAGGTCCCGTCCCGTACGTCGCGTTGGTGGCGGCGTCGATCAGGGTGAGGCCATGGGTCCTCTCGCGCCCGCCCCCGAAGCGCACGGGGGTGCGGATCTGGTGGGCCAACGCGCGAGTCACCGCCCAGTGCGGATAGATCCCGTAGCCGCCGAGAGGGCGGCGGATGTCCTCGCCGTGCACGATCGCTTCGACCAACCGGGTGGTGAGATTCGCCGGAGGTGTCCGGGTCAGAGCGGCCACATGGCGGAACGTCGTCAGCGTCTCCTGCGGGTCCACCTTCCGGGCTCGAGCGATCCCGCGCTCGTTCGCCTGGTCAAAGTCCAGACGCGCAACAATCATGTCGTGCACGAATGAGAGTTGGCTGGTGGTCGCGGTGTCCACCAGGTGCGCCAGCACGTCGTGGATATCCCAGCCTCGGCACAGCGACGGGGTGCCCCACTGCTGGGCGCTGAGGTTCGCAAGGTCATCGGCCAGACGGCGGCGTTCTGCGTGAACGACCTGCCAGACGGCGCGCGCTGATGCTCGCATCCGGGTTCCCTTCACTGTCGATCGCGATCGGAACTACTAAAATAGTAGTGATTGCTACTTTACACGTAGTAAGATGCTTCCGTGTCTCGACGCACCTACGGTTCATACAACGACGGCTGCGCGGCCGCCCATGCGCTCGACCTGATCGGTGAGCGGTGGACCCTGATCGTCGTGCGAGAACTGCTGCTCGGCCCCAAGCGCTTCTCGGACATCCAGAACGATGTGATCGGGATCGGGCCGAGTGTCTTGACCCGACGCCTCCACGAGCTCGAGTCCGCGGGCATCGTCCGGCGCCGACGAGTACCCGGCGTTGGCCAGGTCGACGTCTACGAGCTCACCGATTGGGGCTACGGTCTCGAAGCGGTCAACACGGCGCTGTCATCGTGGGCGGTGCAGTCACCCCGGCTACCGCTCGAGGCCGACATGAGTCCCGACACCGTGGTCCTCGCGATGCGCGCGCACGCGCGCGTGCTACCTGGGATCCGGCGGGGCCTCGCCGTGAGCCTTCACCTGACGGACTCCCGGCGCGAAGACGCAGATCCGGTCATCTACGTGGCACATCTGGCGGCGGGGGTCACCAGCATCGAGAAGTGCCTCGAGCCGTGCGACCGGGTCGATGCACAGATCACGGCCACAACCAAGGACTGGAAGGCGTGCATCATTGGGGGTATTGGGCTCGAGGCCGTGGCAGACATCATCGTCACCGGCGACACCAGCGCTGCGCAGGCGCTCGTGAGGGCCACGTCGCTCTCGGCGGCGCACTGACGCGTGAGGCTGCACCGTCAGTTCCCGCGCGTACCGCGGCAGGCAAGGCGGCTAACCGACGACGCGCGCGCCGTGGAGCGTCCGCGCGGACCGGCGTCCCCGGACGGCTTCTAGTTGTACCCGGCCATCAGGTTGGTGACAGTCGGCTGAGCGGAGGAAGACCGCCGAGGGCGGTGTGTCGTCGTGAAGTGTTGTACGTCTGCAGCCAGGGGGCAAGGGCGTCGCGGCGCTGCTGGTTGGTGGTGAACACGTGTCGGTAGGCCCACTCGGTTTGCAGGGTGCGGTTGAACCGTTCGACCTTGCCGTTCTGCCAAGGGCAGTGGGGTTTGATGAACTTCTGCCGAGCGCCGATCGCGGCGACGGCGTCGTGGAACGCGCGGCCGTGCCGGTAGGCGAACGCGTTGTCGGTCATGACGCGCTCGATCACCGGGATGCCGTGGCTGGCGAAGTAGGCGGCGGCTCGGGTCAGGAACGCTGCGCAGGTGGCCGCGGTTTCGTCGTCGTGGATCTCGCAGTAGGCCAGCCGGCTGTGGTCATCGACCATGGAGTGGACGTAGTCGTAGCCGATCCGCACCTTCTTGTCGCGTTGGTGGCCGCTGGCCGCGCGGCCGTTGACGCGCCACCCGCCGCCGTCGGGGATCTTGCCGAGCTTCTTGACGTCGATGTGGACCAGCTCGCCGGGACGCTCCTTCTCGTAGCGGACGGCGGTGGCCTTTGAGGAACGGATCACCTCCCCGGTGATCGGGTCACACTCGCGCAGGTACGGCACGCAATGGCGACGAAGAACCCGCGAGACCGTGCGAGCCGGGACGCCGAGCTCAGGCCCGAGCCAGTCCTGCCCGCGACGATGCTCGCGGCGGGCGGCCAGCACCGCGTCCTCAATGTCGGGCCGGGTTCGTCGTGGGCTCGAGTGCGGGGCGCTGGAGCGGTCCTGCAAGCCGGCGTCGCCCTTGACGTCGAACCGGGCCACCCAGCGATGCGCGCACTGGCGCGACCCGATCGACCAGCAGACGGCGACCATGAACATTGAGACGGGCGTTAGCGTGGGACACGAGAACCTCCGGGCGGTTGGGACTTCGACAATCCACACCTCACCCGGAGGTTCTCCTCGTCGTCAACACCTACGTGTCACCAACGTCCCGGCCGAGTACATCTAGTCGCCAAGTCTTGTGCCAGGCCGTGCGGAAAGTGGGACGCGGCCTCCATGAGCGCCTCGTAGTGGCCAGCCACCTCCGACTCCGGACACGCGAGGATTGCCTCCAGGACGAGCTGGAGATGTTCGTAGCGCTTCCGTGCCTGGGTGGAGAGGTAGATGCCACCGTCCGCGTAGTACCAGTGACGCAAGCCCCTCTACAGCTTCACAAAATCCTTGTATCCCGCGTTCGTGCGCGGCCAACGCGAGACCACTCCGGTCCGCCGCCATATTGACGGCTAGACCGCCATGCGCCGGGCACGGACCTCCTCGGCCGTTTGCGCCCGCCCCGTAAGCCAGGTGTTGATCATCGCCAGCACCGCAGCCGTTACGAACCCGATAGCCGCAGCGATGTATGGCTCCATCCTCAAACCATGAAACCCCGATCAGATCTCGGGAGGGGCCGATCGCGCGCGCAGAAACTGGTGCCCCACACCGCCGGGAGCGGGGGCAGCCGTGAGCTTTCCGGGTATCTGTTGTTGGGGTTCAGGTGTGCGCGTGGGTGAGGGTGTTCACTTCGTTGACGAGGGTGGCGGAGTGGGCGTCGGCTCGCATCTGGCGGCCGAGTCGCTCTGCGGCGGCGGCGATGTCGGGGTCGGTGACGAGACGATGCAGGTTCTCTGCGATGCGCGCGGCGGAGGCCTTGGGTGAGAGGCGGAGTCCGGCGCCGGCGGCGACGACGCGGGCGGCGTTGTCGCCTTGGTCCCGACCTAACGGCATGACCATGGTGGGTCGGCCGGCGGCCAGAGCCTTGGTGACGGTGCCGTGTCCGCCGTGGGTCACGACCGCGGCCGAGCGTGGGAAGAGCTGGGCGTGCGGGGCGGCGGGCAGCACCTGGATTCGGTCGGTGCCGGACTCGACCGTCTCGAGCATGGGTCCGGTGGTGACGACGCCGCGCAGGTCCGTCGAGAGCAGTGCCTCCAGGACCGTGTCGCGCAGGTGGTCGGCTCCTTTGGTCGGCGCCGAGGACAAGCCGACGGTGACCAGTGGCTGGTCACCGGGTGGCAGGTCGACCGGTGGTCCGACCCACTGCGGGTCGTCCAGGATCGGGCCGACATAGACGGTGTTCTCCGGCAGCCGCACCGGGAAGTCGAAGGCTGGAGAGGTCAGGACCAGCACGCGGTTGGCCAGGTCCCACTGCTGCCAGACCGAGGACAGTGCCGGCAGTCCGTAGGCGTCGCGGGCTGAGTTCAGCGCGGGCAGACCGTAGTTCCAGACCCGGTTCATGATGCGAGGAACCACCTGGTCCCGGAGCCGCCCCAGTGCGCCGCCGCCGGGTGCCAGGCCCAGCCCGAACGGCGGGGTTCCGGGGGTCGGTCGCGCGTAGATCCCGACGTGGATGACGGCGTGCGGCAGCCCGAGGGACTGCGCCGCCACCATCGCGCCCATGACCGCGCTGTCGACAAGGATGACGTCGAATCCGTCCGAGCGGGCCGCGGCGCGCACGTCGTCGGCGAACAGGGCGGCGGGTCCGGTCACCAGCCGGTCCAGGACTCGGTGGAACAGCTTGACCGGGTTGTGGACCACCTCCCAGTCCTTGAGCAGGTCACCCTCGAGGTCCGCGGAGAGGCGCTGCGGCGCCCGCACCCACGGCCGGAAGGCCGCGCCGGTATCGAGCACGCTGGCCTGCAGGGTGATGTCACCGATGACGGTGACCTGGTGTCCGGCCGCGCGCAGCTGGCGCACCACACCCATCTCCGCGGGGACGGTGCCACCACCGTCCCAGGTGGCGAACAGGATCCTCATCAGGGCACCTCCTGGGTGTCAGTGGGCAGAGGCAGGACTCCACGAATCAGGGCCTGCATCGCCGCCGCCGTGCGGGGTCTCGACAGGCCCAGGTCACGGCGCAGCAGCTTCCACGTGCCCACATCGGTCGCGGCATACAACGCATCGAGAACCACCGCCCGCTGCCCCGGTTGCGCGGGCAGATACCGCCCGAGCGTGGCCACCAGCCAGGCCCGGTGCTCCCGACGCGCATGGCGTAACAGCTCGGCTGCCCCCGGCACCCGCTCGGCGGTACCGACCACCCGCCAGTTGGCGTCGCCGAACCTCTCATATCCGCGCAGCAGAGCCGCCACCATCGCCGGCACATCCCCCTCCGCCACGGCGGCGCGCTCGCTCGCCAGCTCTTCCCCCAGTCCCCGGGCCACCAGCTCGAACAGCGAGGCCTTGTCACCGAAGTGAGCGTGCAGCGTCTGGGTCGTCGTTGCCGCATCACGAGCAACGTCGGCCAGGCGAACGGCGTCATACGGCTCCCGCAGGAACCGCGCACGGGCAGCTGCCAGCAGCCGCTCCCGCGTCTGTTGCACGCCAACCGCCCGCGCCTGCTGCCGGTACTGCCGCACCCGACGGGTCATCCTCCGAGTGTGAACTTCACTTGATCACGCGTCAAGTAGAATCTTGAATCCGAAGTCGCCTTGGGGTATCCGCCGAAACAAGCAGAGCCAACCCACGCCACAGAGGTCCCTGGACGCGAAACTCCCAGACACCAGGAACCCGCTGCACACCGCCGGCTATCGCGCAGCCGCCCCTGGACGAGCATCCGGTCTGAACAAGGGGCCACCGACGTAGCCCTGTCCGGTAGCTTCCATGGCATGAGGGGATGGGGTGGATCTTGGGTTGCCGTCGTGGCCGCTGCCGGTGTGCTGTCGCTGCTATCCGCGTGCAGTGGCGACACCCTGGCGGCCGTCGAACCCAGTACCGTCACCTCGACGGTGACGGTGACCGAGGAAGCAAGCACTGTCATCGTGACTGTCACGGCAGAGCCGACCACGGCTGAACCGTCCCCGGCCACGGAGGAGCCGACTCTCTCGGAGCGTCTGAAGACGCGAAAAGCGGTGAGCCCTGGCTATCGAAGGTTCTCGACGTGAAGCGGGTTGCTGCGGATCAGGTCGATGTGAAGACGAGCATCATCGACCGGCGAGGCGATGAGGGCGGCGCTGCAGCCGTCGAAGCGCTCGAAGTGTGCGAGGCGGTCATCGACCTTCTCAAAGCCGACGGGGAGTCGGAGATCAAGGTCTTTGTCTACGAGTCGGACGGGTCGACATTCGCCTACGCGGGCAGCACGTCCAACTACGAGTGCGTGGAGTACTAGCTCGGCGACGCTGGTTGGTTCGCTCGTGCGCCGCGACGGGGTTGGCAATGACGAAGAACCCACCGGGACACTCCGCCGGCTGATGGGCTATCTGCCGGACCGATCTGAGGTCTAGCGTCGTGGAGTTGGATTGCCTGGCCGCGGTGGCGGCGGGCGAGGTTCAGGCTCACATCTTGGTCGCCGCGTGAGGTGATTCCCATGTCTGAATCGAAGGTTCTGCAGCCGTTCCAGCCGGCGACGATGTCGAGCGCGCACCTGGCAGCGGTCTCGTTCCTGGCCCGCTACGGCGGGCGCACGCACGAGCTGTACGAGTACCAGCTCAAGGAGTGGTTCGCCTGGTGCGATAGCAACGCCCTCGACCCACTGGTCGGGTCCAGCGAGCACACATCGAGCTCTACATCCGCGGCCTCGGCGAACGAGGCCTGATGGACTCCTCGGTGGTGACGATGATGCACGCGGTCCGCGGCTTCTTCCGCTTCGCGCACATCGACGGCCTCATCGCTGCGGACCCTGCCGTATATGCGAGGCTTCCGAAGGTGCATCGGGACGAGTCCCGCACGCACGGGCTGGACCGGCTCGAGCTGATCCGGTTCCTACAGGTCGCGCAGACTTTGACGGTCCACCATGGTGCGTTGGCGTTCCTGCTCGGCATCAACGCCCTGCGCGCCTCCGAGGCCGCGGCGGTACGGATCGAGGACTACGCCGAGACGATGCGCGGCCACCGGGTGCTGCACCTGGTCGGCAAAGGCAACAAGCCCGCGACCATGCCGGTCACCGTCCCGGTGCTGCGGGTGCTGGAAGCCTGCCGCGGACAGCGCGCCAGCGGTCCACTGATCCTGCGTCCGCTCACCGGCAACCCGATTGACCGGCGCGACGCGTACCGGATGGTGGCCCGGATCGCCAAGGCCGCCGGCATCCCCCGACACATCAGCCCGCACTCGCTGCGGCACGCCGCGATCACCAACGCCCTCGACGCCGGCGTCCCGCTACGGGACGCCCAGATCCTGGCCCGCCACGCCGACCCGCGCACCACCGAGCACTACGACCGCGCCCGCGGCAACCTCGACCGCCACGGCGTGCACTTCCTCACCGCCTACGTCGCCAGCGTTTGAAGACACACCCTCGGCAGCATCGCGCCCGCCGGCTCAGGCGTGCGCTCCACCGGCGGGCCGGTGCCTCTACCCTGGGTGCATGAGCACGATCACGTCCGAGAGCGCCATGCTCCGCGCCGCCATCGCGGCTCAGCGCGCCGCCCTCGACGAGATCCTCACGCGCTACGCCGCGACCAACCCCCGACTGTTCGGCTCCGTCGCGCGCGGGGACGCCACGGGGACCAGTGACGTGGACCTGCTCGTGGACCTGCGCCCATCCGGAGGCAACGAACTCCTCCGGGTGGCCGGCATCGCAGAAGAGCTCAGCCAGCTCCTTGACCACCGCGTCGACGTCGTCACACCCACCCTGCTGCGTGCCGAAGTCTCGGCAACCGCGATGGCCGACGCGGTCCCCGTATGAGCCGATCCGACGACGAACGATTCGCCGACATCATCGACGCCATCGACCGATGTCAGCGCTACGCGCCATACCTGCACTCCGGAGAGCACATCGCCATGGCGCACGACGCGGTACTGCGCAACCTCGCGGTCATCGGCGAAGCCGTTCGCAGCCTCTCACCCGAGACACGAGAACGCATTCCCGAAGTACCCTGGGCGGCCATAGCCGGACTGCGCAACGTCGTCGTCCACGAGTACTTCCGCATCAACCCCGACATGGTCCTCGACATCGTCGACAACCAACTCAGCCCGCTCAAGGACAAGCTCCAGCACCTGTAAGCACAACTGGTCGCCGCAACAGACCCGCGTCATACCGCCGCCTGTTGGCGCGTCCTGCTGCTCGGGTTTGACGCTGTCCCTATTCGAGACTGATCGGCGGTCCCAGTGACCGCACCCCGTATCGAGCGCCGATCTCACGGATTCTGTCTGGGTCCGGCGCACCTTGCAGGCCCGCGAAGTACGCGCGCTGATCTTCGAACATCCCCTCCAGCCCCGCCGGGGTAGTGACCCCGAAAGCCCAGACCGGTTCGTCCCCGAGGTTGGCGAACGTATGAGGCACCTGCCGGGGCAGCCACACCAGCTCACCAGCGGACGCCTCGAAGCGGCGGTCCCCGACCACGAACGTCAGGACCCCGCTGATGACGTAGGCGGCCTCGTCCTCGCGGGTGTGGATATGCAGCCCCGGGCCGGTGGATCGCGCCGGTAGCCGGGCCTCGCCAAACATGACTGACCCGGCCGTGCGGGCACCCCCAGCGAGAACCTGCCAGGGCCCCGGCTCGCCGGCATCTCGGCGCACGATGAAGGACTCGGTCAACGTCATGGACCTCTCCGCCCGCTGATGTTCGCCACCGCCTGATTCTCCGCCCGCACCTGCCAAAGCACCAGAGTCCGGGAAGGCGCGATCGAGCCGTCCGCGGACCTCGTCGGGCAGCATCGGCGTCTGGCACGGAGCACGCCCTGAGTGACACCCGGCCTGCGTCCATCCGCCGCCTGCCTACCGCCCGCATCGCGGCAGATCCGGTAGCTCACGGGGCCCATCAAGCGGCGAAGCGACGCACGACTCGTGGCTACAAAGAGACATCTGGCAGGGCCAGGTCTGGCTGGCCGCGGGCGCTAGGAGACTGCTGAACAATCCGCGTGGCTGAGGGTCATGTTGATCTGCTGCTGGGAGGGTTG
>CXWJ01031322.1_pt1 | contig 21938 bp, 18 predicted proteins | sample 590841 | NCBI WGS metagenome assembly CXWJ01 (sample SAMEA3498367, study PRJEB10139) | wastewater metagenome | biome: wastewater treatment plant; material: activated sludge | place: Austria | collected 2015-01-21 | reverse complement strand
TATCTGGACTACTGAGTCACTTTCATTTCGCTGGACTTCTTGGGCGAACTGAGCTGCTCTTTCAGCCCTTTAGCAGCGGCGAACTCGGGACGCAGACGTAGGCAGATTTGGACTTCATGCAGGGCCTCTTCCGTTTGGCCGCACGCGGCCAATGCGCGGGCCAGTTCCAGTCGCCATTCGATCTGCTTGTAGTTCTTCGTTAATGCCCGGCGATAGAGGTTGGCGGCGGAGTCGAACTTCTGCTGTTCCAAGTCAATCCGAGCCAGCGAAGCTAAGTCCTCGGACGCGACGTTTTCTTCCGTCACGCGGCGCCGCAAACTGGCTTCGGCATCCAGGTTCCACTGTTTGGCCAAGTCCTTGAAATCTGGATTGAGGCCGCAGATTGTCACCAGATCCCGAATGCGACGGTAGTCGTCTTCGGCCAGGGAGCGGGCCAAATCGGGCCGCTTGAGGTCTTCTAGGTAAATCTGAGCCACTTCACGAAAATAACTGGGGTCCAGGGTGACGGCCCGCTGGAGCAGCTTTTGAGCCTCCTCGATCGGGCCAGTGGCTGCGGCCAATTGGCCGGCGACGAGGCACGACGGTGGGTCATATGGTGCCAGGCGCACTCCCTGGCGAATCAGCTCCGCTCCCAGCGGATCTTGGAGTACGTTGGTCCGCAATTGTCCTTCCAAGGCGTAAGGCGGGCCATAAGTGGGGCAAAAAGAGCGGACACGGGCCAACTCATCGGCAATTTGCTCGACAAATGGCAACACATCGGGATGGAGCACTACTTGGCCTGTGCCAGGGTCGGTCGTGCGGCTGATAGCTAGCCAACGATAGTATCCCAACCAATGACCGTAAGCCGCATTGGTGGGGTCGTATTGGAGCGCGTTTTCAGCGGAGGCAATCAAATCGACACAATCCTCGTCACTGACTGGTAATTGGCTTTTGCGAATTTTAGCATCCATGGTAAGCGCGGCTGCCCACCACCGCTCCCCGAGAAACCTGGAATACGCTTTCGTTAGCCCCCAACCCCACACACTGACGATGGCGACTAGTGCCCCCACAGCGGCGGCGCGACGCGTGATCAAATTGCCGGAGAAGTAGTAGGTAAATTGATTTGCGGCGCTGCTCTGACTTGAGCGGGATTCGAGTCGGGAGATGGCGACTAGCAATCCACACATAGCGGCGGTGAGGCAGAAGTTTGCAGGAATGCGCTGGCCGAAGTCGGTGGCGCTATGAATGGTCACGGCGAGTAGCCCAAAGGCAATTCCATAGGCAGCCGCTGCGATGGAGGACTTGGAATGGAACATCAACCGCGCCGCAATTGTGGCCACACCGACCCACGTCGCGATAAGTAACGAGGCTCCGATCAAGCCGGTTTCTTCGAGAATTTGGGCGTAATCATTATCTGCATTCTGTGCGATCGAGCGAATGACGGCTGTATCGTACATGGGAAAAACGACTTCGTGCGTTCCCAAACCCGTGCCTAAGAAAGGAAATTGACGCCAAGCGCGGAGCGTGGCGGCGGTCAACTCCCAGCGTCCTTCATAAGCGTTTGATTCTTGCAGCGTGGCCAATCGGCGATATGCTTCGTCGAAACCGAACACGAGTAACCCGCAGAGCACACCCAGCGGAAGCAATCCGAGTAGCCATCCCCGCCAGCGCAACGATCCACGGCGTCCGAGTGCGGCGCCGATCACGGCCGCCGCGACGACGAGCGAAATTACGCCATTGCGGCTCATGGAAGTGAAGATTGTCATTGCGCAGAGCACTATCCCACAGATCAGCCAGCCGTGCTTTTCCCAACTAAGACGAGCAAGTAGGCTGCGGCGAATCGAGCTAGACTGGTGGCGGCTCTGTTCGAACAGTTGCACCAACAACAGGCCGATGCCGGCCCCCAGGGAGAGATTCATGAACTGGCAAAAATGGCTGTAGTTGATGAATGTGCCCGAGGTCACCAGGCCTCGTTCGGCGGGAATCAGCCAGTAGATCTTGCTACTTCCAGTGGCCAATTGTGCGATGGCCACGACGGCCTGGGCGCAGCCAATGGCGAAAATGATTGTGAGCAAAAGTTTGATTTGTCGCGGACGTCGACAAACGCTGGCCACCGTCACGAACACCGTGCAAGCGACAAGGGCCAGTCGCAAGAAATGGGCTGTCGCACGGGGATAAAAACTGAGTGTGGTGCTTTGGAAGGCGTCTGCCGCGGACTTCAGCAACTCCTGCTTCAGTCTAACTGTGTTTGGCGATAGCAGCGAGATGAGCGAGGTAGACAGCGGCACGAGTTGTAGGGCCACTAGCGCGACGAACAACGCCAACGGCACGAACAGCCAGGTCCATGCGATCGAGAAGCTGCGATCAAAAATCACGCGCAAGGCAAGAATCACAGACAAGATGGCCGCCAACAGCATGACGATGAATTCACTCCACCCTTCGACCGCGCCGAACGCGGCCGGCATAAAGAAGAGCAAGCCCGCCAACAGACCGAACTGCACAATGTCCCAACGCTGGCCCGTAACGGGCAAGGCTCCCGGGTCGATAATGCTGCGGATAACGGTCACGATGCGAGGAATACAGATGAGGGAGCGAATTGACAAAAGAGACACAGAGTAAGCTTTAGGCGATTGCCAAATAGCAATTAGCCTGCGGAACTTGCAGTGAGCCGGATAACCCAAGGAGGCTGACAACCTATCGAGGCGCTCTTGGAGAGTCTGTGCCGGTAGCCGCCGGTTCTAGTACTCGCTCGGCGATGATGGCTTTGCGATTGCCGCGACCGTTGTTGGCCGTGTCGTCGTCTCCGTAGCCGCCATAGCTCACGTAGCCGTAATCGCCGCCGTACCCGCCGTATCCCTGCTGCTTTCTGAGGGGAACCCCGTTGACGACGACGCCAATCCGAGTGGCCCGCACGCGCCACAATTCGTTGCGGGCAGCCAGGCTCAGGCGGCGAGTCGATCGTTCGGCTCGCAATACGAGGAGCGTTGCGTCGCCGATGGCAGCGATCACACGAGCATCTGCGACCGGCATGACAGGGGGCGAATCAATAATGATACGATCGTATTTTTCACGGAGCTTGGCGAGCATATCGGCAAAGAAGCCATTATTTAGCAGTTCCACCGGGTTGGCAGGGCAGGGGCCACAAGGCAGAAAATCAAGCAACTCATGCACGTTGGGGATGATCGCTTCCTCAACTGGCCGCCGATCAGTGAGTACCGAGCCGAGGCCACGGGTGGGAGAGACCTCGAAGATCTTGTGTTGAGTGGGCCGGCGGAGGTCAGCATCGATCAGTAGCACTCGCTGATCGGCCTGAGCCATCGCGACAGCCAGATTGCTGGCCACAGTTGACTTGCCGTCGCCGGGCGATGGTGAGGTGACCACAATCGCTTTGACATCGCGCCCCGTCATTCCAAAGTGGAGCGCCGTTCGCAACGTGCGTACAGCTTCCGCAGCGGTCGATCGCGGCGATAACGCGACAATGCGTCCGGCTTGGGAAGAATCTTGCTTATCGCCAAAGAACGGCAGCGCTCCCAACACTGGTAGCTGCAGAACTGCGGCAATTTCTTCGACCGACCTGAGGCGGTGATCAAGTAGATCACGGAGCCAAGCCAAGCCGAAGCCGGCCAGCCCACCCAAGAGCAATCCAGTGCCGAGAAATCGCGAAGGGATGGGATAGCTTGGCGAGGTGGAAGCCCCAGCTACTTCCATGATGGTTACATTCATGGCACCCACCTCTTCCGTCAGATTCACTTCCTTGATGCGATCATCAAGGATGTCGCAGAGCCGTTCGGTTCGTTTGAGTGCTTCCTCCAGAGAGGCCAACTCTAGGGATTGGGAGCTAACATCCGTGGCAAGTTTGAACTGCGTATCGTAGGCGGTGCGCAATTCGACGCGTTTATGATCCAGCAATTGAAACTCTTGCCGCAGCCCATCCACGTAGGCTTCGATGATAGCCTGCTGCTGTTTCGTCAACCGCTTGCGGGCTTCATCGAGCGATTCACGCAGCAATTTTACGCGTGGATGTCCCTCTCCCCAGCGCGCCCGCTCGGATGTGAGCGATTGTTCGATCTGGCGGACTTGAGATTCCAAGTCCATGTCTCGCATGGCGTGCTGTTGACTGCTAGCCATCTCCAGCAAGTACATGCGTTGCGTCGGTGAATCATAAAGTTCTTTGACGCGATTGTAGCGGGCTTTGGCTTCGAGTAAGGCGATTTCCGTTTGATTCAATTCTTCGGCTAGGAGTGAAAATCGGCGGGTGACCACATTTTGGCTGTCAAATGTCACTGCCAGAGCCGAATGTTGACGGCGAAAATCGTCTAGTTCCTTGCGCCGTTGCTCGAATTCAGCGTCACGGCGCTCTTTCTCGCCGCGTAGGATGTTCAAGACCTCCACCGTATTCGTCGTTCGTTGCTCTGCATATTTCGTGACGTAAGCGTCCACGACGGAATTGACGAGTTGGGCCGCATCGTGCGCTTGAGGCAGCTCGGCCCAAACATTGATGATTTCATCCTGACGACCGACGGCAACTTTGATGCATTGTTTGAGGAATCCGACTCGGTTGTCCACATTCCGAAAGCATTCCAGATCTCGATTGGCTTCGGCTTCGGCTGCGGCAGCCAGGACGGGCGTGGAGCAGATGAGCTCTGCCTGCGTGTACAAATAACTGGCCGATTGGCCAACCTGCATTTCCTGAGACAGCAACTGGGGTAAGGAACGCTCGACAAAGATCCGAGAAGCGCTCGTGTAGCGTGGTGTTACTCGCTGCAGAATACCCCAGGCCACGCCACCGCCAATCACCATGCAGAGTAGAACGAGCCAACGGCTACGCCACGCGAGCTGCATCAAGTTGGTCTCGCGCCGCTGATCGGTTTGATCGATCGAGGTCGAACCGGTTTCCGGCCCGGCAATGGAGTATTGCTCGACTTCAACAAGCGACGACATAAGGAGACTCTTATGGACCAGTTGCGATGGCTTGAAGCCGTCAGTAATTAGATTTGGTAGATTGTCTTCAAACCGAAGGCGACGACAGAGATGCTGGAAATCGGGTCGACCGCTGCCCAAAACCAAACAATGTCGTTTTCTGGCAGCTACGAGCAGCGTTTTGTGAACGCCGCTTATTGTGAAACCGGCACTCGCCGTGCGTACTTCCCACTCTATCCGAAAACCCCCCGATAGACAAACAAGTTGCAAAGAAGGCGAGCCCTGCTGCAGTGAATCTTGCCTAAGAAAACAGGTGTTTTTGATGGCAACTACTCGGATGAAAGCGACTTCAGCGACTGTAACGATTATGACAGAGTCAAAATTGGCCGAAATTGCAACTGAGTGTGAATAATTTGCCCCGCTAGGTCTGGGGAGCCTGTAGCGGACAAAGACAATTCAAATACATTTCGAGGTTCGTGAAGCCGTCGTGGTCTGGGTCACCGTTGCGGTCGTCCGAATCGGACGGGTTGAGCTGGTGCATTTTTTCCCAAACATCCGGCATTCCGTCTTGGTCTGTGTCTTTTAGGGGCGGCTCGCTATGCAGCGAAGGCCAACCACCCACTTGCCGTTGAGAATCAATCATGTGATGCGTCCGATCACGAACGCCGGCGACAATTCGGGTATCGGCTGCGTCGCGACGGCGCGAGTCGCCTGCATAACGCAGTACAAGCTCGGCTGCCTCGCTAGCCGGCTCGGTCGTGGGTTGAGCGTCGCCAACCGGAAAAGCCCTCTCGGCGCGAATAAGATCCCACGTAGTAGTCAGGTAGTTTCCTTTTGCCCAACGCTGGAAATCGATGGCAAGATGGTTGTCCTTTGTTAGCTCAGGGCGGCCTTCGAAGACGTTCCCTGTCAGAAAGACTTTTAAGGCCCCGATATTTTCTGTCTTTACCGCGAGAGGCAAGGCCTGGGGAGGCGTATCGGGCCCTGGACAATAAAAATTGTCTATCACGTTGATGCGGCAGTTGCCCAAATTCGTCGCGCCAGTCACGTTGTAGACGAGGTTGTTGCGAAAATCGACGACGGCTTCCGCCTCAGTGCGTGGACTTCCACCCAAGGTCGGATGCCGCTCGCGGCTGCTAGCGAACAGATTGTGATGGAGCGATATGCTGGCGGTCAGGTCGCGGAATGAGGCCAACATGGCATGCGCGCCCTTGTTGTGCAGACTATGGTTGAGAGCTTCCGCATACAGGGACCACTGCAAAGTAAAATTCCCGCCGCGGCGGAGATCGTGGTTTCCGTCGATTCCCCAGGTCACGGTTAGGTGATCAAAGATGACGTGGTCGATATCGTCCGTGTTCACACAATCTGGCCCCGTCTGCTCGGGCTTGTTCTCGTCTCCCAGTCGACAGCGCAGGTATCGCACAATCACATGAGATGCCTTGCGGATCCGAAATGTTTGATCCCGCAAGCAGATGCCATCGCCGGGAGCCGTCTGGCCGGCGATCGTAAGAAACGATTTTTCGACGACCAGCGGGGTCTTCAGTATAATCGTGCCGGAGATGTCAAAGACAATCGTTCGCGGTCCAGTGGCCGAACGAATACCCTCGCGTAACGATCCCGCGCCATCGTCGCCGAGTTGCGTAACGTGATAAACGTCGCCTCCTCGACCTCCCTGGGCGAAGCGTCCAAACCCCTCGGCGCCCGGAAATGCAAGTTGCCGCTCGTCTGGGGCAGCGACTGCCTGATGGGGTGTGTTCGCTAGCGAAAGAATGACGCCTACCGCTAGCAGGGCTCGTGAGGTGAAGCGGAGCAGCACTCCGTCCTGCCCGATCATCGTGACAGCCCTCATAAAAATGTTCTGCTCTTCGTTCTGTGTTCTGCGTTCAGTAGTTCAATTTAGCGCGCGTTCAGCGCACAAACTTACGCTCATCACAGCGCATGCTACGCCGCAGCTCTAGGGGGAACGGAGCCCCAACGATGCCTAAGCCTTCACGCGCGGGATTTCGAAGCCTTTGCGCGGCTGCCGCGCGAAAAATGCCGCCGCCTGTTCATCGCCGACGATCTTTTCCTGCTGAGGATCCCATTTCACGGTACGACCCAATCTGGCGGCAATGGCCGCTAGATGGCAGGTGTTCATCGTCTGCACATGACTATACACATCCGAAACGCCTAGGCCTCCCTCGCGCACGCAGCGGTAGAAATTATCCTTGTGGCCTTCAAAGGGCTTGCCGCGATAGAGTCGCTCCAAATCCTCCTGGGTAAACTTGCCTTCGTCCCAGTTCTCTTCGATCGGCTTGCCGTTGATGCTTCCACGACTAACGAAAATCCTCCCCTTCGTCCCTTCGAAAAGCACTCCGTTTTCCCCGCGGCTGGTGACGTGCAATTCAACTCCGCTGGGGTAAGTACACTTCACATCGAAATCGTGTGAGGTGTTGTAAGAGTCGTCCACGGTCGGATAACCGTCCTTGAATGGAACTGGGTGCTTGGCGTCGCTGCCGTCGATTTCGATTGGTCCCTGGCCTTGTTTATCTTCGCCGAGGGCCCAGGTGGCCACATCGACATGGTGAGCGCCCCAGTCCGTGAACTTGCCCCCCGAATATTCGTACCACCAGCGAAATTCATAATGGCCGCGCTTTTCCCGGTAGTCCACCAGCGGCGCTTGGCCAAGCCACATGTCCCAATTCAGCTCGCGTGGCGGCTCAGCGACAGGAAATGGTCCGCCGGTGGGCGCACCATTGATGCCCACCGTCACACGCTCAATGTTACCGAGCAACCCCTTTTGCACCATGTTGATCGCCCGCAGAAAACGATCGCGATCGCTCCGTTGTTGCGTGCCAATGAAGAAGACCAGGTTGGGATGGGCCTGACACGCGTTGCGGATTAGTTGATTTTCCTCGAGCGTGAGCGTGAGGGGCTTTTGGCAGAAGACGTGTTTGCCGGCCTGCAACGCCTCGATCGCGATCTTCGTGTGCCAATGGTCGGGCGTCACAACGCTCACCACATCGATGTCGTTACGGTCTAGCACCTTGCGATAATCGGCATACAGATCGGCCTTGCCCCTGCCCACCGCGGGGTCGTTCTTGGCTTCTTCCGCGTGGCGCTGATCGACGTCGCAAACGGCCAAGATATCGCCAAAATGGGCATGCCCCTTGGCATCGCCCATTCCCATACTCCCCGTGCCGATACAGCCGATGCGCGGGCGATCATTCTTCGAGACATTGGCGAGAGCACTGCGCGTCCATGGAATGAACGGCACCGCCGCGACCGCCGCGCTGGCCTTGAGAAATTGACGTCGATTTGAGTTCATATTGACCCTACTATGTATAGATTTGCCGCCGGGTACCATTAAGCTGAAGCTGAACAAGCACCTTACCAAAAAAAATTCCGTGGACGGCTGCCATTCAAGGCAGCACGTCCACGGAACAGATTATATCAACTTGTCAATTTGCAAGTTAGCGTTGACGGCTTCTCAGGCAGCCGACCATCCCGAAGACACCGGCGATCAAAAGTACGATCGCAGATGGTTCAGGCACAGCCCCGACCGAAGAAACTCCGACACTGCTGCCACTCGCCGCAGTCTTGCCGAAATTGGCTTTCCACAGGTCGTAGCCAGCCTGCGAGTTGTCAGGGCTGCCGCCATTGCGCCACACCACGTAGTCGGCCGCATCCACAACACCGTTGTTGTTGTAGTCGCCAGCCAAACCCGCACCGGGGATCAACGAGGTGAGCTTATACCCATCCTGACCCAAGGAGTTGGTAACGGAGAAGTAGGTGCCGAAAGTGGCTCCGTCCAGACCGCTAAGGCCATTGGCCTGAAGGATGCCTTCTTCCCAGAGCTCTTCGTAGGTCATGGTTTCAGTGTCGGTCGTGGGAAGTCCAAATTCGTCGAAAACTGCCTTCCAGATGCCAGCGTGATCGACGGTAAGGGTGCCGGGACCGGTGAAATTAATCGCCCATTGCTCACCGGCAGGACCGGCGGGACCAGAACNNGTCGTATACTGGAACATCAAGGAGGGAGAGAAGTCGACTCCTAGTGCCGCACTCATCTCAATCTCGAAGCTGTTTGAACCATTGCCAACGCCGAAACCGCCTTCAATGGCATCGCCGCCATAAAGGTCTACCGTGCCGTTGTTAATGGTCATGGTAGCGGCGATGCCGGCGGGGTTTTCGCCGCCATCTCTTCCGAACCACCATTCACCATCGTGATCAATCTTTCCACCATTGGTCACGTCGATGTTAATCTCTTGTCCCATGCGTCCGTCATAGGCACCAAGAGCAGTGGCACCACCAGAGAACGAATTCACGCCGTCCTTAATCCGCTTGTAGACGGAACCAGCGCCATCAACGGTGAGGTCACCGGACCAGCGGCCCCATTTCCCATCGACGTCCGAAGCGGACGAAAACGTGAACGAGGCCCCGTTCTTGATAGTCATGCTGCTGAAACCGTTATTTTGACTAATTCGGAAGTCCCCACCGATACCGGTAATCGGATTCGGATCGAAGGTAACATTCGCGCCTCCTGGCTTGCTGCCGTCCAGAACGACGGCCTGCCCACCCTCTGGGCCGCGATTCGCCGCGCCGGCACTTGCCCCCATGGTTGCGGCAGCTGTCTGGCCGCCGTTCCACTTCGCATCGTCATTCCATTCGCCGGTGCCGCCGTCCCAGGTCACGGTCGTGGGCGTTTTGGCAGTCAACTTGTAACCATCTTGCCCAGACGCATTTTCAACCGTGAAGAAGTTAGAAAAAGCTCTACCGGTTGAGATCACCGTTTCGCTCGCGGCGTCGTAATAACCGCCGCTCACGCCGTTTGCTCTCAGAATGCCATAACCCCACAATTGCTCGTAGGTGACCAGATCGGTCGGCTGCGAAGCCCCTGGCACCACACCTTCCAGCGCCCCGGATGAAGTTTCCCGGGCTACGTTGATGCCTGCGCTGCTCACCGTAATCGAGCCTGGGCCGTGGAAGTCAATTTGGTGATTGATATCAGCATAGCTGAGATCACCTTTGCGTTTGTAGGTAAATGCCAAGTCAGTCAAGGCCTCAAAAAACCCGTTGGCCTGATCGTCGCCAAACGTATCACCGCCATACAGATTCAACGAGCCGTTGTTAATCGTCATGTCGACGTGCAGACCGTCATCAGGCGAATCATACATCGAGCCAAACCACAAGTCGCCTTCGTTTTCGATAGAGCCACCATTCTTGACCTGGATGTTAATGACGGCTGGCGCGGGCAGATGAGTGAAATTGTCGTCCGATCGCCAAGAACCGAGAACGAAAAGACCGCCGCCGAAATCGCCCGGATTGACCACTTCAGGGACTGACCCGAGTCGGCGGAAGGAGCCACCGTCGAGAATCATATTTGAGCCATCAAACAGCGACCACGGTGTTTCATCGTAGGTACCGTCGATCTGCTGAGTCAGGGACGCACCTTCCTTGATGATCAGGTTGCTGCCTTGCTTGATGCTAAATCCGCCGCTGGTCATGAAGTTGTATCCAACCGCATCAGCACCACCGATCACGATATTCGCGCCCGAAGTTGGGCTCGTGTTTGCACCATTAGAGCCGCTGCCACCACCGGAACCAATAATCGTGGCCGCATCGCCAATCGCATTATCAGAAGCTCTTTGCCAAGAACTGGCATCTCTCCACTCGCCGCCAGTTGCTGCACCAATCCACGTGGCTGTAGTCCCTGGCTGGACTGCCGCCTGAAGGCGGCTGCACGTCAAGCCGACAACCAAGCTTGCCACGGCCGTTACCGTTATCACACTGCGCATCATGAAATTACCTTTCCTTTCCCCGACCTAAACGGAGAAATCCATACCGACCTAAACGGAAACCCCTGCGTAAAACCTCTGGCGGAAAACAACACCACGATCGGTGAAACCGCCGTAGAGCGCACAACCAGAATATCTTCCACTATCCAGAGATTAACTACTGGCAACCGATTGGTCAAACAATTTTTTATTTTTGGCCAAAAATAGCGAAAATAGCGTTTGGAAGGCTTGTCCAACCAGGCAGATGCAACAAAGGAACTACGATCTCTCGCCTTTCCGGGCAGTGGCCGGGCTCGATTTGACGACACAGCCCCCGGCGGTCTTTGCGTTTCGGCGATACCAATACATTGCTTTCCAGAGAGTGAAAGGGTAAAAATAACTATTCTGCGAACAACTGCTATGAGACAGCTATCAGGCCTCGGTTCCGCAGTCACCGAGTGGTGCTGTTTCGCACTGCCGTTAAGCTGACTCGATTGAAGTTGCCACCTAGACATGATTGTGGCGGTTCAAATCGTAAGCGTTCATCGCTCCCGTTTCTCGCATCATTTGCTTCTAGTTCCACATAACCCATTATTGATCTTTTGAGTACGATTTATGCGAATATCGAGCCGCATTCGATCCGCCGCTTTTACGCTAGTCGAGTTACTGGTCGTCATTGCAATCATTGGAATTTTGGTGGCATTGCTATTGCCGGCGATTCAGGCCGCGCGTGAGGCAGCGCGGCGCACTCAATGCACCAATCAACTCAAACAACTCGCCTTAGGGTGCGCGAACCACGAGAACGTCCAAAAGTTTTTCCCTACGGGCGGCTGGGGTTGGGACTGGGTCGGGGACGCGGATCGAGGGCAGGGACAGGATCAACCGGGAGGATGGATTTACAACATCCTGCCGTACATCGAAGAGAATGCGAAGCACGATCAGCCTAAGGACGGTAGGCGGGATGAGCTCACCGCTCCTCAACTGGAAGGTGCGCGCCAAATGTTGATTGATCCGATCACGATCATTAGCTGTCCTACTAGGCCGAATGGATTGCTCGGCCCCACGGTGAAGAAAGGAAAATTCGCGAACAACTCGGCAGTTAACCCCGTGGGCCAGACCAGTGTGATGGTCGGCCACAGCGATTACGCGGCGAACGCTGGCGACATTGCGATTGGAGGGGGCACGAACGGTCCGCCAAATTTGTCATTTGGGGATAACCCGGACTTTCCCTGGTTGACGATCAACAAGATCGGGTTATTCAACCCGAAGGGCGATATGTATGACGCCAGCCAGCCCAATCGCATGCTGACGGGGATCTCATTTCAGCGCAGTGAGGTTGGCATCCAACACGTGACCGATGGCACGAGCAAGACCTATATGGCCGGAGAGAAGTACCTCGATCCCAAGTGGTTTGGCACAGATCAGGAAACGGGCGACAACGAAACGTGGTGCACTGGACACAATAACGACAACTACCGCACGACTTTTTTCCCCCCTCGGCAAGATCTGCACGGTTTAGAAGACGGTAACCTGTTTGGCAGCGCGCACAGTGCAGTGTTTAACATGGCGTTCTGCGACGGGCATGTGGAAGCAATCGGATACGACATCGATCCCAGAGTGCATTTGAACAACGGCAATCGAAGAGACGGGGAAGTTAGCAGTTCGCCATGAGTTGAGTGTTTTGGCGGGGGAATTAAGACCCGATTGGCGTTGAATACGTGTCCACGCACTTGAAAATGTGCCTTCATACGTCTGCTACGCGATAGTGTTGCTCCACCCGCGTTCAGTCAAGTAACTGGCCGCTGAGAGGATTGGGATAGGAACGCATGCGAATGCGACAGTACGAACTTTTGTTAGTTGCCTCGCTGGTGAGTGTGGCTGGGTGCGGGGTGATCGGAGGTTCGTCCATCAAACCGACGTCGGTCAACCCCAGTCGGGCCGCCAGCGCCGCGATCGAGTCGCTTGATAAAGACGGCGACGGCCTGCTGGCGGCAGGCGAGTTGGCGGTTTCTCCTGGTTTGTTGAGCTCGCTGGCCGATTGCGACACGTCGGGCGATAAGCAGTTGGATCGCGACGAAATCGCAGCGCGATTGAGCGAAATGTATTCGGATGGGGCCTCCCTCACTTCCTTCGATTGCCGAGTCTTCCTGGATAATCGGCCTCTCAAAGGAGCGGAAGTTCGCCTGGTGCCGGAGAGCTTTCTAGCGGATGCCGTGAAAGCCGGCAGCGGTGTTACCGATGGCTCCGGGAATGTTAGCCTCGGCATTGCCGACGAGGACTTGCCTGAAGCTGCTCGCGGGCTGAAGAAAATGCAGGTAGGCATCTTTCGCGTCGAAATCACGCATCCGTCCGTCAAGATTCCCGCGAAATACAATACTCAGACCATTCTCGGCCATACAATTTTGCCGACCGATCCGGAACAGTTAGTGGCATTTCGCCTGCAGAGCAAGTAGTACTCGCGAGGCGAACGCAAGTCGAGTCGAATGGTCAGGAATGGTGGGCTGGCCGTAAGTTTGCTATCGTATCCACCAAGCTCCTCTGGTACGGCCAATCTTCTCTCGTTCGCAGCTCTTCAAGGAAACTATTGTGAGCGCCCCGTCAGCAGAACCCCTTAAATTGGCGTCGCCTACCAGCAGGCCGCGTTGGGTGTTGGTGGCCGTCATTCTGGCCGTTGTCGCGGCGGTGTTCGCATGGTGGTTTCGCGGCAGTGGACCCGCATCTCGGGCAGAACTGGCGGCCAAGACGGAACTTACCAATCTTGGCGCGCTGGTGGTCATGGATGCGCAGCGAGTTCACGTTAATTCAGTCAACCTGTCGACGCTCAAGTCTCCTGACACGATGGATCAGGCGACTGCCTTGCTCTCCGCACTACCATACCTCCACTCGCTAAATGTGGACGGGACAGCGTTTCAGGACACCCACGCGGAAGCAGTGGGTAAGCTCCCGAATCTCCAAGACCTCGTCTTGAACCACACCGCGGTCTCAGACGCCGCGCTTAAAAAGTTGACAAATCTTTCTAAGCTGAAGACGATCTATTTGGTGGATACGCCGGTGTCAAATGCTGGAATGGCATCGCTTGGGGAGTTGAGTTCGTTGAATATTGTTGATTTATCGGGCACCAAGGTAACGGGCGGTTTCGCAGCACTTCGTCCGTTGACGGGCTTGAATTGGTTGGTTGCCCAGCGACTGTCGCTAGATGCCGAAGCGTTGGGCTCGATTGGCGAAATTGAAGGCCTGAAACGGCTGTCGTTGCAGGGGACTACTTATCCTCCAGAAGCTTTGACTGAACTCGAGAAGAAGCAACCTGAATTGGCAATCGATCAATAGGTTGCCGCTTCTGAGCCAAGTTCTGTTAACATAAACTAGTATTCGCATCGATTTACTTTTCTGAGCGAGACAAGGCGATGAAAAATTACAGGGGCGGTTTCACGCTGGTCGAGCTCTTGGTGGTCATTGCCATTATCGGCATTCTGGTGGCCTTGTTGCTGCCGGCCATTCAAGCGGCGCGAGAAGCGGCGCGGCGCAGCCAATGCTTGAATCATTGCAAGCAATGGGGGCTGGCGATGCAGATGCATCATGACTCCAAACGCAGGCTGCCGATTGGTTCGCGCGACAATCCACGGCAGACTTGGGTGATGTACCTATGGCCCTATATTGAAGAGACGAGCCTTGACGCAGCCAACGATCTCGACGTCGCATTTTACGATCCGCCGGCTACCATCCATGGCACGCTCAACGGCTTGGCCGGCAAATTTGTGGCCATCTATTACTGCCCCAGTGACGAAGGAGTAGACCAGACCATCGGCACTTATCAGCGCCGCCGGGGCAACTACGTTGTCAATTGGGGAAACGCCGTCTACTCTACAGGCTTGGAGCCGAAGGGTAAGGCGCCTTTCTCTCACATCCTGGGTGTACGGAGCAGGGCCCGCAAGACGAAGCTCGCGGACATTACGGATGGAACTTCGAATACGTTGCTCATCTCCGAAACGCTCAAGGCATGGAGTCCTGACGACAACGATTGGCGAGGCGACATTCACAACGACGATGGCGTATTTCGCTTTCAAACGCGCCTTAGTCCAAATACGTCCGCGCCGGATGTCATCGAATCCGGTTGGTTTCAAAAGACGGGTGATCCCAAAATGCCGGCCGTAGCGGGTGGAGCTCAAGTATCCGCGGCCCGCAGTCGCCATCCGGGCGGCGTTAACGCCGTGATGTGCGACGGCTCCGTCCGCTTTGCCAGCGATAGCATAGCGCTCGACGCCTGGCAGGCGATGGGGACAATGAACGGCGAGGAAGTGGCCGCCGAGGAGTGACAGTTGTTGCAAGTTTGGTTGGGAAACACTAATCCGAATTAGTGCGGATTAGTGTTCCCCGGTGTATTATCCGTCTTTCCACTGTGTCGTGAAATTGGAAGTGCTGATCGATGGACAACAGCATGTCGAGAGCGATAAGAATCCAAAGCAGTGCAATCGGGCGAACGGTTGCGTTGATCGCAGTTTTTCTAATTGCCGGTTGTGCGAAGCCGACGATGGGCGTGGTCACTGGAGCAGTCACGGTCGATGGCGAGCCAGCCAAATCGGGCTCGATCGCCTTCTTTCCCGTGAATGGGAAATCACCCACGGCCGGGGCCGAGATCGTCGATGGGGAGTATACGGCGCAAGTCTCGCCGGGTGCTTCCAAAGTCGAAATCCGCATTCCCAAGGTTGTCGGTCAGAAAAAACTCTACGACACGCCGGACAGCCCCACCCAACCGATCGTCGAAGAAGTGTTGCCCGCCAAATACAACGACGCGACGGAGCTGACGATCGAAGTGCAGTTAGGAGATAACCAGCACGATTTTCAATTGGAGACGAAGCAGTAGCCGCGTAACGGAATTAGGCGACAGCCCCGTGAGGTGAATCCGATGGATAATCTAAACACGTGGCAGTAGGTGGTTCTGCGGTTATTGCGGCGACTCGAACCCATCATCCCGCCCGCCGATCAAAGCGAAGACTAGGTAGTCAACGCCATAGTCAAATGTCTGCACCGAGCCATCGCAGAACACCATGTTGATGCCGCTTGGGTGAACGCTGCCAAAATGGTACGTCCGCGGAAAGCCAGGACGGTCCTGCACCGGTGTGGCGCCAAATTGCTTATTGTCTATGAAGGGCTTTGATCCTTTGGATACTCCCGGCTGCAAAACTCTCGGCTGCAAATACGTGTAACCGTTCATATCGCGGTCGTGGCCCACGAACATATTTTGGTCGTCCGCTGAATCCAGGCCGGTTAGATAGTGGTCCGGATTTCGATATTTCTCGCCAACCATCGCTGTTTTGCTCGCGCCATCTGTAATCGCCGACAGCTTCACTTGACTTCGCTCGTAGGAAATCCCCGACTGATAATAGTTGATTCCTGGTGGAGAAAAATACCAGTCGTAAGTTGCTGCGCTCGCAATATCAGCTGGGCCGCCTGTCCCCTCCGGACTGCAATTGCCACTATTGACTTGATAGTCACTCCGCGCAACGACACAGTTGCCTCGAGTGCACGATGCGAGATTGTATGCTAGAATGCTTGGATTCTCGTGAACGAACGGAAAAGCGATTGCTGGCCGGCGTGAGGGGCAATTAAAAGCAGGGATCGGGGTACTGACGGCGGCTAGCATCGCCTTCTCTTTTGCCGCCGCGTTTGTGATTCCGCTACCCGCGTCACGAATCGCCGTTTCTTCCATGTAGGCGAGAATGTTGTACGCCCAGCCGCCGGGCTGATCTTCGCTATAACCCCGGTCAGGATCACCCTGCCAGAGCCAGCCCCAGCCGCTGGTGGGCAGGTGCTTATGAGTCGATTCATGGTTAAGAAATGCCAGGCCCATTTGCTTGAGATTGTTCTGGCACTGGGTGCGGCGAGCCGCCTCGCGAGCCGCCTGAATGGCGGGCAGCAATAGCGCGACGAGTATGCCGATGATGGCGATCACCACAAGAAGTTCGACCAGGGTAAAGCCACGGCTAGTCTTCATCCGTTCATCCATTTCACTCACTCATTCATTCGGTATAAGGATTTGAATTGTTCCGTAAGATGCCTGATCATCGCCCACGGGCGAAACCTCGACGCCTAACGTCGTCGTTTCGGCCGACGCGTACTTGGCCGGTACCCTGGCGTTTGGCGACTCCACGACCACTCGATAATAACCTACTCTCATGCCCGGTGGATCGAGTTCGGCAACCAACGGATCAAGGTAACCATCCGGACTTGTCTCTCCAGAGGCCGCCTCGACTACTTGATCGAGAAAGAACTCTGGCACTAATTGAATCTTAACACCCGCAAGCGGCCTGTTATTGTGGAAAACTTGAAATTGCTTGGATGTGATCCCAATCCGCATTTTCTTATAAAGTTCGAAGCGTGCAACCAACTCGTCCCGGCTGAGAGACCCATTTTTGTCCGTGTCAATCGGCTTGGATCCCCAGGCCAGACCTGGCGCGGCAGCTAATTCTGATTTATCCAGGGAACTATCACTGTTCTTGTCGAGTTTGGCAAGGATGGCATCAGCGAGGACGGCCGGCTCCCAACTGGGTGCGGTAATTCGCGTCGGCGCCCGGGTACAACCAGGGATGCAACTGAGCAAAGCGGCAGCTAAGAGAAGGCATCGAATCAACACAACAATATCCATCCCTACCCGAAGAACGGTGGCCTTGATTCACTCGAATCAAGCAGCAAGTTTCAACGGCCTGCCCTGCCGAAGCAAGGCTTAAACTTAGGCTAGATAACCAATTAGGAATTCTACAGACTATTAAACTAGGTGACAATTCAGTGGAGGATGGCCGGAGTCACTACTTGTGTTGTCACGGAACAGACTTCAGGCCTCGAAGTGGGGGTACGCCCGACCGCTTGGTAGATAAGAGTTGGCCCGCTTTCGGCGGCTAATTTGGAGCCTTTGGCAGTCTGAGTTGCCCCCAAGAATTTGATTGCATGCTGTTCACAACGCAGTTAAAATCCTTGGAAGAGCCTTTTGCTCGCCTGCAATAACAGCGGCACCTATTTCCCCCACCTAGCACGATTCAGCAGAATCAAAGGTTAGCTCGCGAAAAGTTAAAACGCGAAATGCCGGCTGTTTCTTTATGTCCGTGGCCCTAAGCATGCATCTTGCTAGCTGCGGTTGTTGGTTCCTGTACGAGGCGTTTAGTTTTCCTGGAACTAGCTCGCTTTCTGCGGAACTTTACTTCCACCCGTGAGAATGAGTTTTGTCATGATGTTTATTCGTCCAGTCTTTAAAACGCTTGCCTGCCGGTGTGGATGGCAAACCGTCGCCGCACTCTTGACCGTTGCTTGTTTGCCTATGGTAGGCGTATCCGTCGTCTATGCGGAGCCCATCCGCGCTATCACCGTGGATGGCCTATTCAATGACTGGGCATCTGTTCCGTCCTATTCCGACCCCGCCGATGATCAACACGACACCGATCACGACGGTCAGTTCGAGACTCCCGCGCACGTCACTCACGATGATGTCGATATTCTGGAATATAAATTCACCCATGACTCGGAGAATCTCTACGCATATTTCCGCTCCCGCGGTTCCATCGGCCGTACACAGACCCAGGCCACTGGTCGCCGGGCCGGCCGGTATTACGCCATCGTCACGATCGACGTCGATAACAACGACTCCACCGGCTACTGGCTCCACGAGGGGGGATACTATCCCACCTCGCGCGGCTACGACATGAACATGGAACTCGAATTCTTTAACGGCTCTTGGAACACAGGCCACTACCTGAGCCACGACTCTCTCAACAACGCCGGCGAGGATCAGGACAATCTCACTCTGACCAGCGGCCAATGGAACGGCGTGAGCGATGGTCCTTACACTCCGGGGACGGTGACACCAGCCCCAGGCAACTACCCCAACTACACACAATGGGTTTACCACGCGAACGACACACTCACGCTCGTGCGTGACCAAGGCCCAATCGTGCCCGGAATCATGTCGATGGCGATCTCGCCTGATGGCCATGAGATCGAGTTCCAGGCACCATTTAAGGGCTTTCTGAAGGATATCAATGGGAACGCAAACATCGCCTTGGGCAAGACGATCGACATCTCGATGTCGCTCGAAGCCAGCGGGGAGCTCTTTGCCACCTCCGGCAACGGCACGTGGGGGAGTGACACCGCAACGCCGATCGTGGGCTACGTCCTCGGAGGGGTCGTGCCAGAGCCAACGTCGTTGTGTTTGCTCGCGATAAGCCTGGCCGCACTTGTGAATGCAAGGAATCGGCGAGCTTGATCCGTGCCGTGAGCTCACTGCGGCGGCGTGGCACAGCTTTCAAGGAAAATCGCGGGCATTGTTGGGGAAAGTTTTGGCGCGCTCTCAAAGTGTGCGCGTGGAATTTTTTGTTAGGTTTTGGCCACCAATTGTGCTAGGGTGTGGCGGTTAACGATTGCGGAATTTCTCGACGCTACCTTTCTTCAAGCATTTTCGAGTCGCTTTCACGCCGCCGACAACGAGCGTGGGCGAGAATCGCGACGATTAGCATCCCGGTTGTGGACGGCTCCGGCGCAGCGAGACTCACGCCACTACCTCCCGCGCTATTCCCTCCGGCAACGCGGCCGAAATTACCCCGCCAACGCATGTAATCGCCAACGTCGACGCCGATTGTGTTGTCGTTTGGCAGCGGCGCACCATTGTCGAAATTGTTACGCCACATCACGTAGTCGGCCGCGTCGATAACTCCATTCTGGTTATAGTCGCCATCGACCCCTATGTAGCCGTTCAACTCGAGATAAGTGGTCAAGTTCGGCACTTCGGCGGCGGTTGCGACTCTAACTTCAAGGTTGTCGTAGATTACGAAATTTACTCCGTCCGGCGTCACGGCCACCGATGCGCCGAACGGATCCCAGTGTCCCAGCAATACGGTTCCCGCGCGGCTTAGATTGCCGCCGTTGAGGATGTTGTCGTTGCCATTGAGTCCATCGAAATCGGGCTTGAACTGTTGAACGGGTACTCCGTCGATCACATACGTGAACGCGCCATCGACCCAGTACACTTCATGCGTGGCCCAGCGATTGTAGGGCACTCCGCCGGGCAGGCTGTCGTTGGGGCGAATGAACGCCGGTGGATTTACGCCGCCGCCCACAAAATGATGCGGCCCCGCCGTCTTTCCGAACTCTTCCAAGTAGAAGCTGCGGTCCACGCCCGCGCCGTCGCTGCGAAACCCGTCCGAATTCGCCGCGCTCGGCGCGAAGAAAACGTGATCGCCGGTCTGCTGAACGAGGTCGTTGTTTGGATTGCTGTCCATGCTCGAAAGCTCGAAACCGCGTCCCTGCCAATAGTCGTTGATCGTGTCGCCCGCCAGACCGGTATCGACACCACTGGCGGCACCCGAGTACGTTCTACCTTGATCGATCGCGAGCCCCGCACGGTCGCGGTACAGCGCACCGCCAAACAACGGCACATAATCTTCTTGCGCGCCCGAATCGGCGGTGATCCCTAGATGAATGCCTTGGCCCGTTCGGCCGCCAACGGGTCCGTTGAGCAACTGAACTTGAACGATAGGATCCGTTTGATTCAAACCTACGAGCGAATACGTCGTCGTGCCGATTAACGACACGGTACCAGAGGCATTATCGATGCCCGTACCCGTGCTGTGAAAAACATCCACGCGCATCACGTAGTTGGGATTCGCCGTGCCTGTTCCCACGTTCAAATTCTTGGGCATGATTGCTGCGAAGGAGGTCTGTGAGACACCCAGACTATTGTTGTTGGCTGCCACGAAGGCTCCGCTCGTGCTGCCGCCGCCGCGCGGCGAGGGCGGAATGTTCACCGTCAGAAAGCCGTCGCCGAACATATCGAAACTGCTGTAATTGATGCCCATCCGAATATCGGCAGTGCCGGCCGAGCTCGTGTTGTACGACGCAGCAGCAAACGCGCTATCGCTAAAAATAATCTGCGAAGCCGCGCGGCGCTCGGCGCCGAAAACGAGCGCGATGCTAATCAAGCCAATCCAAGTGCGCGCGAGCATGATGACTTCCCTTCGGGCTCCTGACAAAATGTCAGGAACCATTTATCAGTTTCTTTGGCCTGCCTTGCGGGCGGAGCGTGGATTCTAGTCCCAGCTTTCGCACGGTCCGGTCAATCCATTCCGATCCGCCGTAGGGGCAGCCTCGCGCGATCGCGCGTTGGACCGCTTCGAACTCCGCCTCCGTCAGCGGCCTGTTGACGTGTTCCACCCAACCCGGCCGGCGGGCTAGCGGTCAAGCCGCTAGCAGACGCTGGTCGTCCGCCGAACCCCGCAGCCAGCGGTAGAGGCTTCCCCAAGGCCAATCCTCGGCCCGTCGCACGAGCTTGGCCCGCGCGGCATTCCGCTCGACATACCGGGCGACCGTGTAAAAGTGCTCATCCGCCTCGACGGGGAACGATTTGAAACGGCCCTGATAAACGTGGCCCGTGCCCGTCGAGCGACGGTGGGCGTGCCACCGCTGGGTGTGCGTGAGCGTCAACCAGCCCACGAACCGAGAGAGCTCTCCCTCTTTTCGCGGCCAGACGACGAGGTGCCAATGGTTCGGCATCACACAGTAGGCCAACAGCCGCGTCTCAGTCCGTTCCACCGCTTCGACGAGCACGCGCTCGAACGCTTCGTAGTCTTCCTCCCGATCGAAGATCGGCATCCGCGCATTCGCGCGGTTAAGCACATGATAAACGTAGCCTCCCAAAGCAGCACGAAGCGGTCGTCCCATGCTGGCCCATCTTAAGAAATCCACGCCCGCTTGTCAAGAAACGGTTCCTGACACCTTTTTTAAATCATGCCGGCGAGGCCGCTGAGGTCGGTGAGGCGATCGACCTGGCCCAGTTCCGAGACGCGGTGGGCGAGATGGCCGGCGGCGATGAAGCGGTCGAATTCGATTAGGACGGCGCGGGCGACGATGCCGCGGAACCAGTTCAGCACTTCCGGCGGCAACGGCCCGCACGTTTCGGCCGCCAGCTCCACGGTCAAATCGGCGCGATCCGCTTTGCAGTCGCTGCGGTCGGTCAGCACGGTGCCCGCGAACGTGAAGCGGAGCATGCCGTCTACGTCTGAGTTGGCCAAATGGAAGACGCAGTGGGCGTTGTAAAGGAAATAAGCACCCGCCGTGCCGTGGGTGTCGATGGCGTGCTGCAAGTGCTGACAGCGGGCGCGGAACTCCGGCGACGCATCGAGCGGGACATCGACCCGGCCCACGGAGCGATGAGGCAAGCAATCGAAGGCAATTTCGACGTGGGGTTCCATTCCATCACCCCTCGATATGGCTCGTCGGGCGACAGTTACCATCGCAGGAGAATTG
>CXWJ01000224.1_pt1 | contig 22016 bp, 20 predicted proteins | sample 590841 | NCBI WGS metagenome assembly CXWJ01 (sample SAMEA3498367, study PRJEB10139) | wastewater metagenome | biome: wastewater treatment plant; material: activated sludge | place: Austria | collected 2015-01-21 | reverse complement strand
GCACTGAAGGAATTGCACGTCCTTCCAGACGTAGCCCCGGTCGGTGAACGTGGCGATGGTGTCGATCCACCGCTTCTGCCCCTGGTCGAGCAGGTAGATATGCGGGCTACCGGCGCATTTGAGCAGAATGGGTTCGGGCACTTCGTAGATTAGTTCCTGCACCGCCGCGGGTAGCGTGTCAATCGCCCCCTGGTCGATGCCGAACAGCCAGGGCAAGAGCACGATCACCGCCAGCGTCCAGACGGTGTAGGCCACGGTTCCGACGCTGAAGGCGCGATGCAGTCCATCCAGCCAACCGGCCGACCCGGCCCGCGCCTGTTTGACCAACAGCAGGATCAACAGTCCGATATTGACCACGTTCCAGCCGATGAAGGCCAGCCGGTTGGGCGTCAGGCGATCCAGCGCCGTGCGGTAGACGATGGCCGCCAACGCATAGAGGCTGACGACGAGGGCCAGCGCGGCCACGGCCACGATGCCCCGGCGCAGCCAGCGGGCCACGGTGGGCGAAAGGTCGCTCAGGCTGATCGGCGTCGCCCCCACCAACAGGGCGATGACGGCGAAGAGCATCCCGTTGTAGATGATCAATACGTCGCGGTTGTCGAACGGCTCGCGAAAGTTGAATGGGATGAAGGCCAGATAGACGACCAACACCAGAAAAGTCAGCGGCAGCATGACGCGCATGAGCAGGGCCACCAGCTTGCTCAAGCCTTCGTCGAACGCCTGCCTGGCCGGGGAAGCCGCCGGGTTATAGATGACGGCCACGGCGATGACCGGCAGCAGCCCGCCGCCGCCGGCAATGAACAGCCGCATCACCAACTCCGATGGCTCAATCCCCAGCGCCGCAAACAGGCCAATCGTCAGCCCGGTGAACAAGCCGCCGGCGATGACGAACAGCCCGCCCATGACGAACACTTCCAGCGATTTGATGAGGAAGGCGAAGCGGTTGGCCGGGTCGCGGTGATCGGCAATCAGGTATAGCCCCACGCCCGCCCAGGCCAGCAGCGGCAGGTGCATCACCATCAGGGTCAGGTATTGCTCCTGATACGGCCGCGTGCCCAACCGAGGATAGGCCCACAGCACGTAAGCGGCGGCGGCCACCAGCACGACCCCGATCAGCGCCGCCCGCTGCCAACGGCGTGGCCCGGTCGCCACCAGATAGGCCAGGACAAAGACGGCGGCCAGCGGCGCGGCCAGAAAGACCAGCGTTGGCAGGTAGTCCTGTAGATTCTCCGGGCGAAAGCCGATCTGGGTCGTAAAGCGCTCGAAATCCGACAGCCACCAGAACAGCAGCCCGTTCAGCAAGGCCAGGGGGATTGCCCAACCCCAATTGATAAACGCGCCCTTGACCTGCGTCGCGGCGTGTTGCAGCCGGTAGAACCAGGCCGCGATGAGCAGGTTGTCCGGCGCGGCGGCACGGCGGGCGGCGATGGCCTGGTGGAAGGCGTCGGCTTCACCGGCCTTCAGCGCCGTCTGATAGGCCTGCTCCAGTTGCTCCGGGTCTTCGGCTAGCGTGGTGACGAGTTCTTGATAGGACATACGGTTGTTCCTCAATGAAGGCTGGGCCGGGCACACTCGCCCGGCCGCTGTGTTCTTTCCAGCTTAATCCAATCCGGGCGAAGGCGCTATACCATTCACGGCCGATTCCAGTACGCTCAGCGTTTGGCGCGCCGCCTTTTCCCAGGTGAACCGCGCCAGATTGGCATACCCTCTGGCGATCAACGTCTCGCGCAAGGCCGCATCCGACGCCAAACGCCGCAGCCCGGCTGTTAGGGCCTCCGTGTCCAGCGGATCGACCAGCAGCGCCCCATCGCCGGCCACTTCCGGCAGGGAACTACTGGCACTGCCTAGCACCGGCGTCCCGCAAGCCTGCGCCTCCAGCACGGGGAAGCCAAAGCCCTCATAGAGCGACGGGAAAACCAGAGCCGTCGCCCCGGAGAGGAGCGCGGCCTTCTCCGTCTCGCCGATGTAGCCGGGCAGGTGGATGTGTTCGCGGACGGCCGGCGGCAGAGCGCGAACGGCAGCCAACAGCGGCTCGGCCAGCCAACCGGGTTTACCGGCCAGGACGAGAGCATAGCCCTCACTGTGTAGCCCGCTCGCCACGAACGCCTCCACCAGCCGCACGAGATTCTTGCGCGGCTGGAGCGTGCCCAGATAGAGCAGATAGGGTGACTGGACGGCGTACCGCGCCAACGCGGCGGCGATGATGGCCGGATCATTCACCCGTGTTAGGTCGGGATCGCGGCCGGGATAGACAACCGCGATATTGGCCGAGGCCGTGCCGTAGAATTTGATCAGATCGTCGCGGGTGGCGTAGGAATCAACGATGACCCGACGGCCGGCGCGGGCGTTGTGGCGCGTGCTCCAACGCAGGTAGGCCAGTTGCCGGCGCGGGTGGGCCTCCGGGAAGTGTTCGTAGCCCAGGTCATGGACGGTAGCCACGGCCGGGCAGCGGATGCCCACGGGGATGACGTGGGCCGGAGTGAAGAACACGTCCGGCGGGCGGCGGCGCAGCTCGTGCCCCAGGCGGGCGTGGGTCCACAGGCGGCGCAGGGGCATGATCACCTGCGCCACACCGCGCCGATCAGGGAATAGCCCATCAGGCGGCGGTTGATTGAAATAGAGGCGCAGCGTGTGCCCACGTTCGGTCGCCGCCGGAATAAGCGCGCGAATCAGAAATGTCGCGTAAGCCTCAGTCCCGGTGCGCTGCCCCGCTGTCGCGCGGCTGGCGTCAATGCCGATGATCATGGTTTTCAGAGCAGGGGAGCAGGGGTGCGGGGGAGCAGGGGAGCATCTCTTTCTCCCCTGCTCCCCTGCTCCCCTGCCCCCCTGCGATTCACTACTCCACCCCACACGGGGCGCGAATGGTCAAAAAGTCCTCGGCCGCCCAGCCCTCTTCGCCGCCCACGGCCCGCACCTTGCGCCAGATGATGCCGCCGGCCTCGACCGGGGCGTCGTCCAGCACAGTCAGCAGCGTCCCGTCGGACAGCAGCACCAGCTCCGCCCCCTGGGGCGCGTCGCGCAGATAGAGGCCGTTGCCGCCCGTCCCCTCGACCACCGCCCGGCAGACCGTCGGCGTCACGGTGACGGTCGGCTGCGGCGTTAGCGAGGTCGGCTCGGCCGTGGGCGGGAAGATTTCGAGCAGCGGCGTGGGCGTCGTCACCACCGGCGCGCCGAGTTCGTCGGATGGTTCCGCGGTCTCGGCCGGCAATGAGGCCTCGATCAGTTGTGATCGTTGGAAATACAACAGGCCCAGCGCGGCCGTATAGAGCACCGCCGCGGCCACCAGCATCAATATCGCCCGGCGCAGGACGATCTCGCGTTCCAGGGTATAGAAGCGCGCCCCACCACGGCGAATATTGCGATAGGTGAAGAAAGTCGCCACAACCGCGCCGACGAAGAGCAGGATGGGGAGCAGGAGGCCGGTCATATCAGCTTGGGGTCGCGGGATCGACCAGACCCAGATCGGCGGCCGTCAGTGGCCCGGCGCGCAGGATGATCGGCCGGCGGCCGGTGCAATCGACGATGGTCGAGGCCAGGCCGCCGGACGAAGGGCCGTCATCGAGCACGGCGGCCACCCGGCCGCGTAGCGCCGCGAAGGCCGCCGCGCCGCTGCGGGCCGGTTCCTCGCCGGACAGGTTGGCGCTGGTCGTCGCCAATGCGCCCCCGGCGGCGCGGATGAGGGCGCGGGCCACGGCATGGGCCGGCACGCGCACGGCGATCGTGTCGTCGGGCGAAATGATGTCCGGCAACTCAGGCCAACGGGGGACGATCAGCGTCAGCGGCCCCGGCCAGAAACGGTCGATCAGGTCGCGGGCCGTCGGGGGAACGGCGCGGGCCACAGCGTCGAGCGCCGCCACATCGGCCAGCAGGATGGGGATGCCCTTCTCCGCCGGGCGACCCTTGAGGGCATAGAGGCGCTCAATCGCCGCCGCGTCGAACGGCGTGACGCCGACGCCATAGACGGTATCGGTGGGGAAGACGACCGGCAAGCCACGGCGCGCCCATTCGGCGGCCTCGGCCACGGCCGCCGCGTCGCCCGCCCGCAGGAGGCTGGTCTCCGGTTGTCCGACAGTTGAATCCGCTATCACTTCTAAGTCATTCCTCTCGCGCGGAATTGGCTACGGATTTGGACGGACAGGACGGATTTCAGAATCTTCAATCCGTTTCGTCCGTATATATTCGTCGCCATTCTTATCCCGCCAACTTGATAACGACGATCCGGTCGTGCCCGGCAAAGTCCTGTTGCACACTAACCTCGGCCGCCGGGAAGGCCGCACGGGCTAATTCGGTCACGGCCTGACCCTGTTGCCAACCGATCTCCAGCAGCGCCAGACCCCCCGGCCGCAGCCTGGCTGCCGCCTGAGGCAGCAGCGCCCAGATGAGGTCGAGGCCGTCCGCGCCCCCATCCAGCGCCAGAGCCGGCTCGTAGGATTTTACTCCAATGGGCAAAGTCGGCCACTCTGGGCCGGCGACGTAAGGCAGATTCGCGGCGATGAGGTCCAGGTCGGGGCCAAAGGCGGTCAGGAGATCGCCCCGCACCAGATGCACCCGGCCGGGCGTATGACGGGCCACGTTGGCGGCGGCCACGGCCAACGCCGCGGCCGATACGTCTACCGCCAGCAGATGGGCCGGCGGCAGAGCGCGGGCCAGATTGACGGCGATGCAACCGCTGCCCGTGCCCACATCGACTATGCGAATGCCCCCCCGGCCCCCGGCCCACGCAATCGCCGTTTCCACCAATTGCTCCGTCTCCGGCCGCGGAATTAGAACGTTCGATGAGACGAGGAAATCAAGCCCCATAAACGGCGCGTGGCCGGTGACGTAAGGGATGGGTTCGCCGGCGGCGGCGCGGGCCAGGGCGCGGCCGTACTCGGCCAGCGCCTCGGCCGTCAGCGGTTCGTCGTCGTGGGCAATGAGGTAGGCATGGTCGCGCCCCAGCGTCTGCTCCAGCAATAGCCGGGCATCGAGCGCCGGCGTAGGCGATTGGCGCAAGCCGGCCCGCCCCATCTGCCGCGCCTCACGGATAGTCGTCATGGAAGAAGAGATCGATCCGCAGATTACGCAGATTACGCAGATTTATTATCACTCTTGAATCTGCGTAATCTGCGAAATCTGCGGATTATTTTCTTTGCTTCTCGGCGTTGACTTTTGATTCCTAAAAGAAGAAGAAAGCCACCGCCAGGATAACGTACAACACCAGCAACATCGCCCCCTCCAGCCAGTTGCTGCGGCCGTCGAGCGACACCAGCGCGGCGATGAGCGAGGCGGCCGACACGGCCAGAATCTCGTACGACGTGAACTCCAGCGGCATCGGGTTGCCCATCGCCAGGCTGATGAAAACCAGCAGCGGGGCGACGAACAGGGCGATTTGCAGGCTGGAGCCGATGGCAATGCTGAGCGCCAGGTCCATCTTGTTCTTGGCCGCCACCTGCACGGCCACGAAATGCTCGGCGGCGTTGCCCACCAGCGGGATGAGGATGATGCCCAGGAAGAACTCGCTCAGCCCTAGCGATTGGGTCACCGGCTCCACCGCGCCGACCAGAAACTCCGACAGTAGGGCGATGAAACCCACGGCCACGACCAGCACGATCAGGGCGTGGGGGGTGCTCCAGCCGGTGGGGGCGTGGGCTTCGCGGGCTTGCGGGTCGCCCTCCGATGGCTTGGAAGTGAAGGAGTGGAGGATGACCAGGCCGTACATGACCAGGATGGCGACGGCCGCGCCGATGCTGAGAAACTCCACCCGCCGGAAATCCGGCTCGATGGCCTGATTGAAAAAGGACGGAATCGCCAGGGTGAAAACGGCCAGCACCAGCAGCGTGGCGTCAAGGCCGGCGTTTTCGCTGTTGAAGCGCTGTAACCCATGCCGCAAGCCGCCCACGAGCAGCGACAGGCCCAGGATCAGCAGCAGGTTCCCCAGGATCGAGCCGGTGATGGAGGCCAATACCAGGTCGATCAAGCCCTTCTGCAGGGCGACGATGGCGATGATGAGTTCGGCGGCGTTGCCCAGTGTGGCATTGAGCAGGCCGCCGGCGCGCTGCCCGACCTTCTCGGCCAGCGCTTCCGTCCCTTCGCCGATCATCGCCGCCAGCGGGATGATGGCCGCGGCCGAAGCCAGCAGGATCCATAACGGTTCAGCATGGGTCAGTTCCAGGATGATGGCGGCTGGGATGAACAGCGCAAAGATCAGCAGGATCTTGTTTAGTCCAACCCAATGTTCGATTCTGGCGAACGCACTATTCATATTATTCCCTCCGAGTTCTCCTGTTACGCCGGTAAGTGGCCGGATTGTAACAAAAGTGGCCTGATCCTCAATAGAAAGTGTCCGAGTTCGACCCATCGAATCGTGCATTGAACCAATGAACCGGGTAAGATTCACGGGCCGCGGCCGGAGCCGCTGCCTGGTTTTTGATATGGCGATCACCACCGGCGAACCAACCTACCGCGCCTCGACGCTTAAGCGCGAACGCTCGCCCGCTGCCTGGGCGGCGGCGTTGGCACGGCTGCCCCAGGCCCACGCGCTGCAAAGCTGGGCTTGGGGGCAGTTCAAGTCGCGCTGGGGTTGGGAGGCGCTGCCCCTGACCCTGACCGTGGCCGAGGGCAGTTGGGAGCCGTTGGCGGCGGCGATGGTGCTCAAGCGCCGCCTGCCGCGCCTGCCGTTTTGCGTCCTCTACGTGCCCAAAGGCCCGGCCTTTAATTACCGTGACGCGGCCCTGCGCCGGTTGGTGCTGGAGAAGCTGGAGCATCTGGCGCGGCGCGAGCGGGCCATCTTCATCAAGATCGACCCCGAGATCGTCCATAGCTGGGGGCTGGAAGACGAGCGCGTGTCGCCGCTGGGCGCGGCCGTGCGGCGCGATCTGAGCGCACGCGGCTGGCGGCCGTCGGCCGAGCAGATTCAGTTCCGCAACACGGTCGAATTGCCGTTGGAGGGCACGGAAGAACAACTGCTGGCGGCCATGAAGCCCAAGACGCGCTACAACATTCGCCTGGCCGAGCGCAAGGGCGTGGTCGTGCGCCCCGGCGTCCCGGCCGATTTCCCGACCATCGTGGCGATGTACCATGAGACGGCCGCCCGCGATGGCTTCACCGCCCGGCCCGCCGCTTATTATCTGGACGGCTGGAATGGGCTGTACACGGCGGGGCTGGCCCAGCCGTTCGTGGCCGAGGTGGACGGCCGCCCGGTGGCCGCGATCATCATCGTGCGCTTCGGCGAACGGGCCATCTATATGTACGGCGCGTCGCGCAACGAGGCCCGCGAACGCATGCCCAACCATTTGCTGCAATGGGAAGCGATCCGTTGGGCGCTGGCGCAAGGCTGCCGGGTCTATGATTTCTGGGGCGCGCCGGATGAGTTCAACGAGACCGACCGGCTGTGGGGCGTGTGGCGCTTCAAGGCCGGATTCAACGGCGAGGTGGTGCGCTTCATTGGCGCGTGGGATTATCCGGCGCGGCCGTTGCTATACCGCCTGTACACCCAGGCCATACCACGTTATCTGAATTTCTTGCGCGGCCGGCGCGGGCGGTCGGACGAAACCGCCCTGCCCGGTTAGCGCGCAGCCGCCGACTGTGGCGATCAAATCACTGGAGGGATCATTCAATGAGCCGGACGATTGTTATTTTGGATGGAGATCAGACGGGCCAGGAGTTGCTCGATGAGGCGTTGCGCGTCTTGCAGCCCGACGTTATCCGCTACCCCCTGGAATTCAAACGGTTCGACCTGACGCTGGAGAACCGGCGGGCGACCAAGAACGGCGTCGTCTATGAGGCCGGCCGGGCCATACGTGAATTTCGCGTCGGCCTGAAGGCGGCCACCATCACGCCGGAGAAGGCCGGTGATGTGGGCAGCCCCAACGCCATCCTGCGCGAGGTGATGGACGCCGAGATCATCCTGCGCACCGGGCGGCGTATCCCCGGCGTGCGGCCGGTGGGCGGCATCTACGCGCCGATCAGCATCGTGCGCATGGCCCGCGACGACGCCTACGGCGCGCGCGAATGGCGCGAGGGCGAGGCGGGCAGCATGGGCGAAATGGCCTTTCGCACCGAGAAGATCTCCCGCTGGGTGTGCCGGGCCGTGTCGGAGTTCGCCTTTCAGCACGCCCGCGAAAACGGGGCCAAGGTCTTCGGCGGCCCCAAGTACACCGTCAGCCCGGTCTACGAGGGCATGTTCAAGGAGGAGATGGACGCCGCCGCCGCCCGCCACCGCGAGGTGCGCTACGACCCGCAACTCATCGACGCCACGATGGCCCTGCTCATCACCACCAGCGGCGAGCCGCTGGTCATCCCCTCGCTCAACCGCGACGGCGACCTGCTATCGGACATGGTCTTGCAGATGTTCGGCTCCATCGCCGGCTCCGAGTCGATGGTCATCTCCCTCACTGAGGATGAGGTCATCGACTGCGTAATGGCCGAAGCGCCCCACGGCACGGCCCCCAGCCTGTTCGGCAAGAACGTCGCCAATCCGATGGCGATGATCCTGGCCGCGGCCGGGCTGCTCGGCTACATGGACGAGAGGGAATTGAAGACGGCCAGCCGGGCCATCTATGAGGCCACCCTGGAGACGGTCTACGACGGCATCCGCACCGCCGATCTGGCCGGCACTGCCCATACCGACCAGTTTACCGACGAGGTGATCCGCCGCGTCAAGAGCAAGCTGGAGGTTTGGGCGGCGTTGGGGTAAATGAAGCGCAGGGGAGCAAGGGAGCGGGGGAGCGGGGGAGAAGTCAATCACCCCTGCTCCCCTGCCCCCCTGCTCCCCTGCCGTTCAGCGGTCATTTCCACCAGCGCCACTTCCGGCGGGCAGAAGAGGCGCACGCGCGGCGCGCCCAGCCCCTCGAAGCCGATGCCACGGCTGACGTAGAGGTGGGTCGCGCCCTCGTGGTAGTGGCCCATGACGTAGCGGCGGCCGAGCTTGGAACTGGTCAGCAGCGGGCCGATGAGCGGCAGCCGCACCTGGCCGCCGTGGGTGTGACCGCACAGGTAGAGGTCGATGCCGTGGGCCACCGCCCGCGGCATCAGGTCCGGCGAGTGGTAGAGCAGGAGGCGCGGGCCGTCGCCGGAGACGGAGGCCAGCAGACGATCGAGCGTGCGGCTGTCGGCGGCCATATCGTGTTGGCATTCCAGGCCGATGATCGTCAACGGTTGGCCGCCCGGCCCGCTCAGCCGGACGGCCTCATCGCGCAGCAGACGGACGGGCAACCCCGCGAATAGCGGCGGGATGACGTCGGGCAGATCGACGGCGGGCGTGCCCAGGACAGCATAGACGCCATAGGGCGCGGCCAGCTTGCCCAGCAGTTCGCGCACCTGGGCATGGGTTTCGGGGTCAACGTTGAACGAGATGTTCACGTAGTCGCCGCTGATCAGGATGAGGTCGGGTTGGGCGGCAGCCACGGCGGCCAACAATTGATCCTCGCGCACGCTGAGCCGTTCGATGTGGAGATCGCTGATGTGGAGCACACGCAGCGGCGGCGCGGCGGGGAGCATCTTGTCGCTGGTGACGGCCACTTCCGTCACGTCCAGGCGGCGCGGCTCGACGATGGCCGCCCGGTAGAGGGCCAGCGTGCCCAGAAACTGGACGGCGATGTTGAGATAGAAAGCCGCCCGCCAGCCGAGCCAGGGCAACAACAGACCGAACACCACGGCCACGGCCGCCCGTGGCAAAGCCAACGCGAACAACTGCGATTGCCACGGCCCAAAGGTGATGCGGCGGCGGGGCAAAGCGGCCAGCAAGTCCCGATCGGCGAGGAAAAACGAGCCGACAATGAGGAACACGAGCAAGGCATCGTTGAGCGAACTGCCGCGCCACAGCCAGATGGCGGTCGTAGCGATAGCCAACAGGGCGGCAACGCCGCCGAGCAGCCAACCCGGCCAGCGCACCGGCGAGGCAAAAGCCACCAGCACGCGGTGAAACGCGCTATTGATAAGGGGATCGTCTGCGGGAACCGAATCGAATGAATGAGCCATATCGCCTCGGCCCCATTCTACCAGCATTGGCGAAAACGTTTAATCGGCCGGCGCGGCCAATCGACACCGACCGCGATTGGGTTACAATACCGGCTGGCCGGTGCGCTCATCAACGCGCGCCGGCCCAGACGAACACTTTATGGAACCAAAATTCCCCGAGAGAGTATCCCTCGCCTTCCTGCCTACGCCGGTGGAACGGCTGGATCGCCTGAGCAAGCATCTGGGCGGCCCGGAGATCTGGATCAAGCGCGACGACCAGACCGGTCTGGCGATGGGCGGCAACAAGACGCGCAAGCTGGAGTTTCTGGGGGCCGACGCGCTGGCCCAGGGCGCCGATCATCTGGTGACGACCGGCGCGCCCCAGAGCAACCACGCCCGCCAGACGGCCGCCGCCGCCGCCCGCCTGGGGCTAGGCTGTAGTCTGGTGCTGCGCGGCCAGAAGCCGGCGGCGGTGACGGGCAACTTCCTGCTCGATCAGCTCCTGGGGGCGCACGTCTATTGGAGCGAGAGCCACGAATGCAATGAAGCCATCGGCCGGGTCATGGCCGACTTGCGGGCCATCGGCCGGCGGCCATATCTCATCCCCCTGGGCGGCTCCAACGTCATCGGGGCCACCGGCTACGTGTTGGCGATGCGCGAACTGCTGGAGCAGATGGCCGCCGAGCATTTGAATTTCGATTTCATCGTCTTCGCCAGCAGCAGCGGCGGCACACAGGCGGGCATCGTGCTGGGGGCACGGGCCTTTGGCTATCGCGGCGGCGTGCTGGGCATCAGCGTCGATCACCCGGCCGAGGCGCTCAAGACGCAGGTCGCCGCCCTGGCCACGGCTACGGCCACCCACCTGGGCCTCGACGCGCTGGCCCTGGCCGAGGCCGTGGTCGTCAATGATGATTATCTGGGCGAGGGCTACGCCCGCGTGGGCGAGAACGAGCGGGAAGCGATCAAGCTGATGGCCCAACTGGAGGGCATCCTGCTCGACCCGGTCTACACCGGCCGGGCCTTCGGCGGACTGATCGATCTCATCCGGTGGGGAGCTTTCACGCGCGGCCAGCGGGTGCTCTTCTGGCACACCGGCGGCACGGCCGCCCTGCCCGCCTTCGCCGACCGGCTGCTCTAAACGATCCCGGCCACCTGTCCCGGCCACGGGGGTTGCCTATGTCCGTCCAATCGTCCGTCGTCAGCCGTTTTACCGACCTCTTCGGCGAGCCGCCCACCTACGTCGTGCGCGCGCCCGGCCGGGTCAACCTCATCGGCGAGCACACCGACTACAACGACGGCTTTGTGCTGCCGATGGCCATCGACCGCGCCGTGTGGATCGCCCTCCGGCCGCGCCCCGACCAGCGCGTTATCCTCCACGCCGCTGATTTTGACGACGAGATCGAATTCTATTTGAACGCCATCCGCTACGAGAGCGCCGGCTGGTGGGAGTACGTCAAGGGGGTGGCCCACGCGCTGAATACGGCCGGCTATCCCATGCGCGGCTGGGAAGGAGTGATGGCCGGCGACGTGCCCATCGGCGCGGGGCTGTCGTCGTCGGCGGCGGTGGAGATGGCGACGGCGCGGGCCTTCGCCGCCGCCGGCCGCTGGCCCTGGGACGCGGCGCAAATGGCGCAGGCGGGCCAGCGGGCGGAGAACGAGTGGGTCGGCATGAAGTGCGGCATCATGGATCAGATGATCTCGGCCGCCGGGCGGCGCGACCACGCCCTGCTGATCGATTGCCGCTCCCTGGCGACGGAATTGGTGCCGCTGCCGCCGCAAACGGCCGTCGTCATCCTGGACACGGCCACCCGGCGCGGCCTGGTGGACTCAGCCTACAACGAGCGGCGGGCGCAATGCGAGGCGGCGGCGGCTTTTTTCGGCGTGCCGGCGCTGCGCGACGTGGACATGGCGACGTTTGAGAGCCGCGCCGCTGAACTGGACGACCTGACCCGGCGGCGGGCGCGCCACGTCATCAGCGAGAACGCGCGCACGTTGGCCGCGGCCGAGGCGTTACGTCGCGGCGACGCGGCGGCGATGGGCCGCCTGATGAACGAGAGCCATGCCAGTATGCGCGACGACTTTGACATTTCCCGCCCGGAGATGGACGTGATGGTGGCGCTGGCGCAGGCCGAGCCGGGCTGCTACGGGGCACGGATGACCGGCGGCGGCTTTGGCGGGGCGGCCGTGGCCCTCGTCCGCGCCGGCGAGGCCGAGCGCTTCGCCGTGACCGTGGCGACGGCCTACCACAACGATACGAGGCTGGAGCCGCAGGTCACCATCTGCCAGGCCACTGACGGCGCATCGGTCGTGGCTGGGCGTCTCTAGCGGCGGCGGCGAAACGTGCTAGAATTCGATTCACCGGCCGCGAGAGAAGCCACTCGCGCCGAACCCATCTATGACTACCACCACCTACCCCTACGAAACCACCCTGGAAGTGGCCTTCCGCGACATCGACGCCATGGGCCACGTGAACAATGCCGTCTTCTTCGCCTATTTCGAGACGGTGCGCATCAAGTACCTGGGCGAAATCATGGAGAAGAGCGGTTCGCTGGGCAACGAATTGCTCGATCTGCCGCTGATTCTGGTCGAAGCCAGTTGCACCTATAAATCCCCGGCCCTGCTGACCGAAATACTCCACGTGGGCACGGGCATTTCCCGCTTCGGCACCAAGAGTTTCGACATGCTCTATCGCATTCAGGGGCAAGACGGCCGCCTCATCGCCTACGGCCGCACCGTGCAGGTGATGTACGACTACATCACCCGCCAGGCCTTCCCTATTCCCGAGGACGTGCGGCAATATGTGGAAGCGTATCAGCGCGGTTGGGAGCCGGCGGCGTATCCGTAGGCCGCAGGGCAGAACGATTGCGAAAGCGATTGCGATAGCGACCTATCGGCCTACTGGACACGCCGGTGCAGGCGGTTCGTGCGCAGCCAGACGATAGAGCCAGCCTCATCGCGGATGAACTCGGCCTTCGTGTTGATCAGCGGCTCATCGAGGGCGACGACGCGATCGGGGCCGAAGAAGGCCAGACGGCTGGGCGGCGGCGTGGGCGAGGCGGGGGAGTCCTTGTCGGGGAAGCCGCCCTGCGGGATGGAGCGCATCTTCAACTCCCCCTTTTTCACGTACAGTTCCAGATGGGACAGTCTGGCCTCGTAGCGGCCTTCGTAGGCGGCCAGTTCATCGGGCGTCAGGTCGAGGTAGGTCATCTCCGGCTCGCGCAGGCCGAGGTAATGTTGCATGGCGCGGGCCACCACGGCGTCGCCAAGCATCCCGCCCTCCTCGGCATTGGTCAGCACGGTAATGGCAAAGCCGCGCGTCGGCACCATCTGCAAGGCCGAGAGCTGGCCTTTGGTCGCGCCGCCATGCAGCACGGCCCAGGCATCGCCATAATCCTTCAGTATCCAACTGAGTCCCATTTGCCGGCCCAGATTGGCCGGCGCGTGGGGGATTTGCATGGCGTGGATGGTGTCGGCCGACAGCAGGCGCTGGCCGGTGGCCGCCGTCCCGTCGCCCAGATGAAAGCGCGCGTAGCGTAGCTGGTCGCGCGCGGTGGAGCATAGCCCGCCCACGGCATGGGCCGAGCGGGCCAACGCCCACGGCCGCAACACTTCCGGCCCCGTCTTCTTATTATTGCGATGCCCCACGACAAAGCGGCGCGAGATGACATCGGCCGGGAAGAAGTACGAGTCGTTCATGCGCAGCGGGGTGAGCACCATTTCCTGCGCCACATCCTCGTAGACCTTGCCGGTGACGACTTCGATGAGCCGTCCGGCCAGCCCAAAACCGGCATTGTTATAGGACCAGAGCGCGCCGACGGGGACGACTTGCGGCAGTTCGGCCATCTCCTCCACATAGCGGCTCAGGCTATCGTCGCCGTTGCCGGTTTCGCGGAAGAAGTCGCCCAGCCAGCCGCCCATGTGGGTCAGCAGGTGGCGCGCCGTCACCGTCTGCTCGGCCGTCTTGTCGGCCAAGGTCAGGGTGGGCATGTAGTGGCGCACCGGCTCGTCCAGATCGATCAACCCCTTTTCCACCAGTTGCATGATGATCGTGCCGGTGATGGTCTTGGTGGTCGAGCCGATCTGGAACAGGGTGTCGGCGGTGACGGGCAGCGGGTTCTCCACGCTGGTAATGCCGAAGCCGGCCAGATATTGCTGCCCCTCATAAAAAATGCCGACGGCCACGCCGGGCACGCCCAGGCGGTGCATCTCGGCCATCACAAAGTCGCAAATCCACTTGAAGTCGACGTTTGTGTTATCGTGCTGCACGGTCACGTTCATCATGGCGGGTGCTCCTTGTTGGGGGAATGTCTCAATCATAGCCAAATATCGCCCGTAAACAATGCGCGGAGCGGCCATTGCCCGCTATAATTCGCCGCTATGCCAATCGCCTGGTGGGGCCTGTTGGGCCTCTTCGCCGCCGCGCTGATCAACCGCGCCGCCGATTGCTGGTTCAGTCCGGCGCGGCTCGCTTGCGGCCTGACGCGCCATCCGGCGCGCCAAGCGGCGGTGTGGGTCGGCGTGCCCGTCCTATTCGCCCTTCTGGCGGGGCGCGAGATGGCTCAGGCGCAGATGGCGACGGCCTGCCTGTTCGCGGCCATCCTGGTTTTGCTGGCGGTCATCGATCTGGAGCAGCGCCGCTTGCCGGACGTGATCGTGTTGCCGGCGTTGGCCCTGGCCCTGGTTGTCCGGCCGGGCGGCGATCTGGGGGCGACCGTGGCCGGGGCCGTGGCGGCAGGGGCGTTGTTCCTGTTGCTCCATGCCCTCGGCCGGCGGCTCTATGGCCCCGGCGCGCTGGGCATGGGCGACGTGAAGCTGGCGGCGCTCATCGGCGCGGTCGTTGGTCTGGAGCGGCTGGCCCTGGCGTTGCCGTTGGGCATCTTTTTGGCCGGGGCGGCGGCGTTGGTCTTGCTGTTATCCGGCCGGGCGTCTCGCGGCGACAGCTTGCCGTATGGACATTTCATGGCTCTGGCGGCGGTGGTCGTGCTGGTGGTGTGAAGATGACCGTCTATCGCGGCTGGAGAGAATTTCGCGCTCCGTGGTCGGCCGTCCGTCGTCCGCGGTCGTTCCCTGAGGTAGAATCGATTCGATGACTGAAGTAACCGTCCGTTCCCTGGAGACAATGGCCGAAATCGCCGCGGCCGAGGACATTCAGCGCCAAACCTGGACGATGGGCGATCTGGAGATCATCCCCGCCCACGCCCTGCACGCCATGCAGCACAGCGGCGCGGCCCTGCTCGGCGCGTTCGACGGCGAGCGGCTGGTGGCCTTCACCTTCGGCATCCTGGGCACGGAAGAGAACCCCAACCGCATCGATCAGGTGGCCGCCGCCCGGCTCAAGATGTACTCGGTCATCGCCGGGGTCTTGCCGGAGTACCAGAAGCAGCACGTCGGCTACCAACTCAAGATGGCCCAGCGCGACTTCGCCCTGCGCATCGGCATCCGCCTGATCACCTGGACGTATGACCCGCTGGAAAGCCTCAACGGCCGCTTCAACATCGGCAAGCTGGGCGCGGTCTGCCGGCGCTATCTGCGCCACTTCCACGGCAATATGTCGGGCATCAACAACGGCCTGCAAACGGATCGCTTCGAGGTCGAGTGGTGGGTGACCAACAACCGCGTCAAGGCGCGCGCGGCGGGCAAGTGGCGGCCGTTGCGTCTGGAGGCGCTGCTGGCCGGCGGGGCCTTGCTGGTCAACGAGGCCACCATGGGCGACGACGGCCTGCCCATTCCACCGCTCAACTACGTCAGCCAACCCAGCAACCTGATGCTGGTCGAGATTCCCACCAACTTCCAGGCCATCAAGCGCGCCGACTTCGATCTGGCGCAGCGCTGGCGGATGCACAGCCGCGACGTATTCGAGAAGCTGTTCGATTCCGGCTTCATCGTCACCGACTTCGTGCCCCACGAGGACGAACGCGGCCAACCACGCAGCTACTATCTTCTGACCTACCAGGACTCCTAACCCTATGAAAATTGAACGCATCGATCTCTATCACGTCAGCATGCGCCTGGTCAGCCCGTTCGTCACCAGCTTCGGGCCGCAGCAGCAGCGCGACTGCCTGCTGACGGCCGTCCACGCCGGCGGCCTGACCGGCTGGGGCGAGAGCGTCGCCACCAACGACCCCGGCTACTCCTATGAGACCACCGGCACGGCCTGGCACATCCTCAGCGATTTCCTCATCCCGGCCCTCGTCGGCCGGGAGATCGCCGGGCCGGAGGCGCTCGGCCCGGCCCTGGCGTTTGTGCGCGGCCATCCTCTGGCCAAGGCGGCGCTCGATCAGGCGCTATGGGATCTGGCGGCGCAGGCCGACGGCGTCTCGCTGGCCGCCAAGCTGGCCGAACCGTATGCCGAGGGCGCCAAAGCGCGCGTGTCCGTCGGCGTCAGCATCGGCATCCAGCCGTCGCTGGAGCGCACCGTGGAGGTCATCGGCCAATACTACGACCAGGGCTACCGGCGCATCAAGCTGAAGATCAAGCCCGGCCACGACGTGGCCGTGGGGCGGGCGGCGCGGGCGGCCTTCCCCGATCTGCCGATCATGCTCGACGCCAACTCGGCCTTCCGGCTGGAGGACGCGGCCGTCTTTCAGGCGATGGACGAGCTGAACCTGCTGATGCTGGAGCAGCCGCTGGGCTACGAGGACATCTACGACCACAGCCGGCTGCGGCCATTGATCAAAACGCCGCTGTGCCTGGACGAGAGCATCCACTCCGACGACCACGCCCGCTACGCGCTGGCTATCGAAGCCTGCGACATCATCAACGTCAAGCCGTCGCGCGTGGCCGGCTGGACGGAGGCGCGGCGCATCCACGACCGCTGCCGGGCGGTGGGTATGCCGCTGTGGGTGGGCGGGATGCTGGAGACGGGCGTCGGCCGGGCGGCGCAACTGGCGCTGGCGGCGCTGCCCGGCTTCACCCTGCCCGGCGACATCTCGGCCACCGAGCGCTACTACACGCGCGACATCACCGCGCCCTTCAGCCTGAACCGGGAGGATAGCACCATCAGCGTGCCCGCCGGGCCGGGGCTGGGGGTGGAGATCGACCACGACTATCTGGCGGCCGTCACCCTGCGCCGCGCATCCTTCACCGCCCCTTAGGAGGGAGCAGCCATGTTTACCGACAAAAACGTAGCCTTCATCGGCAGCGGCATCATGGGCGAGGCCATGATTCGCGGCCTCATCACCCAGAATATCGTCGCCCCGGAGCAGATCTACGCCGCTGACCCCATGCCCAGCCGCCTGGCAGAGTTGCGGGAGCGGTATGGGATTCGCGTCACCAGCCATAATGCCGAGGCGGCCGAAGCCGGGCAGGTGATCGTCCTCTCCACCAAGCCGCAAAATCTGGCTGAGGTGACGCCGGGCATTCGCGGCCACCTGCGGCGGCAGGATTTACTGCTGTCGATCCTGGCCGGTACGCCCATTCGCAAGCTGGCCGACGGCGTGGCCCATGCCTCGGTCGTGCGGGCCATGCCCAACACCCCGGCCCAAATCGGCATGGGCATGACCGTCTGGACGGCCACGCCGGAAGTGACCGAGGAGCAGCGCGGCCAGGCCCAGGCCATTCTGGGCGCGCTGGGCCAGGAGCTTTTCGTCAACGACGAAGCCTATCTCGACATGGCAACGGCCCTCAGCGGCACCGGCCCGGCCTACGTCTTCATGTTCATGGAGTCGCTCATCGACGCCGGCGTCCATCTGGGCTTTTCGCGGCGCGTGGCCGAGCAACTGGTCTTCCAGACCATGCGCGGCTCGCTGGAGTACGCCGCCCAGTCGGGCAAGCACGTGGCCGAATTGCGCAATCAGGTCACCTCGCCCGGCGGCACGACGGCCGCGGCCCTCTACCAGATGGAGAAGGGCGGGCTGCGCACGGTCATCTCGCGCGCCATCTGGGCCGCCTACCAGCGGTCGGTCGAGTTGGGTCAGGGCGAGAAGGTGAAGGGGCCGGTGTAGGAATGACGAATGACGAATGACGAATGACGAATGGCAAGTAGCGCGTGGCGAGTAGCGGGTGGCGGGTAACCAGCAGACGATGGGCGCGCCGTTGGTGGTGTTGCAGCAGGGCGGCGTGTGGCGGCGGTTTGCCGACCCGGCGCGGGTTGTCGTCGCGCAGAGCCTGCCAGAGGTAAGGGCGGCGCTGCGGGCGATTGAGCGGGCCGTGGACGATGAGGGTCTTCATGCCGCGGGCTTTCTGGCCTACGAGGCCGGCGCGGCCTATGGCCTGAGCACTCACCCGCCCGATGGCGATGGGCCGCCGCTGCTGTGGTTTGGGCTGTTTGGCGAGGGGGAAGTGATCGATGCCCCCACCCCCGGCGGAACCTACCGCTTCGGCGATTGGCGGCCGTCGCTCGATTACCCCACCTACGCGGCGGCCATCGACCGNNCACCTTCCGGTTGCGGGCCACGTTCGACGGCGAGCCGTGGGCGCTGTTCGCCGACCTGAGCGGCGCGCAACGGGCCAACTATTGCGCCTACATCGATCTGGGCCGCCACGTCATCTGCTCCGCGTCGCCGGAGTTGTTCTTTCGGCTGGACGGCGAGACGCTGGAAGCGCGTCCGATGAAGGGCACGGCCCCGCGCGGCCTGACCACGGCCGACGACCGGCGGCAGATCGACTGGCTGCGCGGCTCGGAGAAGAACCTGGCCGAGAACGTGATGATCGTCGATATGATCCGCAACGATTTCGGCCGCGTGGCCCGTGTTGGCAGCGTTGAAGTGCCCGCCCTCTTCACCATCGAGCGCTACCCGACGCTGCTACAGATGACCTCGACCGTGACCGCCCAAACCGCCGCGTCGTTGACCGACGTATTGTCCGCGACCTTCCCCTGCGCTTCCATCACCGGCGCGCCCAAGGTGCGGACGATGCAACTGCTGCGCGAACTGGAGCGAGGGCCGCGCGGCGTCTACACCGGAGCCATCGGTTCAATCGCCCCTGGCCACCGGGCGCAGTTCAACGTCGCCATCCGCACGGCGGTCATCGACCGGGCGCGCGGCCGGGCCACCTATGGCGTCGGCAGCGGCATCGTCTGGGACTCGGACGCGGCGGCCGAGTACGACGAGTGCCTGCTGAAAGCGCGGGTGCTGGCCGCGCCGCGCCAGGCCACGGCCGACTTCCAACTCATCGAAACGCTGCGCTGGACGCCGGACGAGGGGTATTTCCTGCTCGATCGGCATCTGGCGCGGCTGGCCGACTCGGCCGAGTATTGCGGTTTTCGCTGCGACCGGGCAGCCGTGGCCGGGGCGCTGGCCGAATTGGCCGCCGGGCTGGTCGGGCCGAGCAAGGTGCGGCTGCTGCTCGACCGGGCGGGGCGGATCGAAGTCGCGGCGACAGCGCTGCCGGCCGGGTCGCCGGAGCCGCTGCGGGTCGGGCTGGCGCGGCGGCCCATCGCCTCGGATGACGCGCGGCTCTATCACAAGACGACCCGCCGCGAGCCGTATGAGCTGGCCCGCGCTTCGCGTCCGGACTGCGACGACGTCATCCTGTGGAACGAGCGCGGCGAATTGACCGAGACGAGCATCGCCAATATCATTCTGGAGCTGGACGGGCGGCAAGTGACCCCGCCGGTGGCCTGCGGTCTGCTGGCCGGCACGATGCGGGCGCATCTGTTGGCTGCGGGGGAGATCATGGAGCAGGTGTTGAGGCCCGACGATCTGGCCCGCGTGTCCCGGCTGTGGCTCATCAATTCGGTGCGCGGGCGGCAGCCGGCGCTATTCATACCATGAGACGCGCGGCTATTGGCTTGGATTATGGCCCCGGCGCGTGATAGAATGGGTGCAATATCAACCGGATGGCCGGAATTATCGTGGTAATGATTGGCTTATGAATCGAATTCGTCTTATTTTGGCCCTGTTCCTGGTGGGGCTGGGCTTGTTGGTAGTCACCGGCGCGGCGTCGGCGGCCGTCAATTGCTACATCCTGTCCGACGACGTGGGCTACGTCTGCGACACCAAGCCGCCGGCGTCGATTTTTGTCGCCCCGGCCCCGCGCCATGACAGCATTCTGCCGACGATGAAATTCGGCCGCCTGGCCGACAACATCAACGTCTACGCCGAGCCGAATATGGGCAGCGCCATCGTGCGCAATGCCGGCGACGGCTATCTGTTTTCCAGCATCCACGACACCGCCAACAACAACGCCGAGGGGCGCTTGTGGTACATGATCAACCCCGGCGAATGGGTGCGCGGCGAGGATATCAAGCTGGCTTCGCCCTCCGACTTCACCGGCGTTGAATTGTTTGGCGCGCCCGAACGGCCGTTTGGCTGGATGCTGGTGGACTACTGGTATAGCGATGCGCCCGCCACCGAGCCAGGCCCCACGGCGATCAAGCTGCCGCGCTACACCTTCGTCGAGGTCTATGACGCCGTGGTCGACGACGAAGGCTGGATTTGGTATGACATCGGCTTCGGCCGCTGGATGAAGCAGACCTATCTGAGCATCATCGAGCACAACCCGCGCCCGGCCGAGGTTGGCCCCAACGAGTATTGGGTCGAGGTCGATCTCTACGAGCAGAATTTCGTGGCCTACGAGGGCGACCGCATGGTCTATGCCGGACTGGTGTCCAGCGGTCTCAATCGCTGGCCGACCTACGAGGGGTTGTTCCAGGTCTGGGATCGCCACCTGAAGGCTGACATGGTCGGCGCGGAGGGCAAGGTCGATTACTACCTGGTCGAAGAAGTGCCGCACACGATGTACTTCAACGTCGATATTGCCCTGCACGGCGCTTATTGGCACGACCGCTACGGCTACAAGCATAGCCACGGCTGCGTCAATATGCCGCTGCGCGATGCCGAATGGATCTATTTCTGGTCGGAGAACGCGCCCAATGACCTGTGGGTCTGGGTTCATACGTCGGATCCGCACAACTACTTCCAGCAGACGAATGCCGGAGCGCAATTTGGCGGCCCGTAGGCGAAGATCGGTCAACGGTCAGTTGGTTGGCGCGCCAGGCAAGTTGCCTGGCGCGTTTTTTTTGCCGGATTGCCGGAATGGCGCGAGCGGGTTATAAGTGGGGCGCAACAGAATCAATCGAGCAGGGAGGCGCAATGACGGCAGTGAATTTCGATCTATCGGGCAAGGTGGCGCTGATCACCGGCGGCTCGCGGGGCATCGGCCTGGCGATTGCCGAGGCTTACGTGGCCGCTGGGGCGCAAGTGGCCCTGGCCGGCCGCAAGCAGGAGGCGGTTGACGCCGCGGCCGAGAGCATCCGGCAAGCCGGCGGGCAGGCGCTGGCCGTGGCCGCCCACACCGGCGACGGCGCGGCGGTGACGGCCCTGGTCGAGCGCGTGGTAGCGGAATACGGCGGCATCGACATCCTGGTCAACAACGCCGCCACCAACCCCCACTTCGGCCCGTTCCTGACGGCCGAGGACAGCCATTGGGATAAAATCTTCGACGTCAACGTGAAGGGCTATTTCCGCGTCGCCAAGGCCTGCATCCCCTTCATGCGCGCCCGCGGCGGGGGCAAGGTCATCAATATGGCCTCGGTCGCCGGGCTGGAGCCGCAGCGGATGATGGGCGTCTACTGCGTCAGCAAGGCGGCGGTGCTGATGATGACCCAGGTGTTGGCGGCCGAGACGGCGGCCGATAACATCCAGGTCAACGCCATCGCCCCCGGCTTCGTCAAGACGAAATTCAGCCAGGTGCTCTGGAGCACGCCCGACATCCACGACCGGCTGGTGACGGCCATCCCCGCCGGGCGCATGGCCGAGGCGGAAGAGATCGCCGGCATCGCCGTCTATCTGGCCTCGGCCGCGTCGAGCTTCACCACCGGGGCGACGTTCGTCGTCGATGGCGGGCAACTGGCTAACGGCTTGAATGTCGGGGCTTGAACCCCGCCAACGTTACTCTTTCCGATTGCGATACAGTTGCGGATCGACCATCTGGCCCATGGCCGCCACGTTCAGATTGCCGCCCAGAAAGCGGTTGATGGCGGCGATCTGCGGCTGCGGGTCGGTGAGTACGTCGCTGTAATGGACGTAGAGCACCCGGAAGTTGGGCTGGGCGCGCAGCCATTCGTCAACCTGCGTGAGGTGCTTCTCGAACAGCAGCGTCATCTGCGCGTCGTCCATCTTGTCCGGGTCTTCGCCGCG
>CXWJ01002732.1_pt1 | contig 22080 bp, 23 predicted proteins | sample 590841 | NCBI WGS metagenome assembly CXWJ01 (sample SAMEA3498367, study PRJEB10139) | wastewater metagenome | biome: wastewater treatment plant; material: activated sludge | place: Austria | collected 2015-01-21 | reverse complement strand
GTCCTGCAGCGTCGGAAGCGCGCCGGCCACCGCGAATAGCGAGCCGATCGTCCCGAAGTCGATCGCGTTCGAGAGCGTTCCTTTCGCATATTGAATCTGCACCCCAGCCGACACAACGAACTCCGGTGCAAGCTCGTAGGCTAGCGACGGCACCGCATTGACTGTGATCAGCTTCGATTCTAGCGCGTAGTAGCGCCCGGCCCAGCCGTCATTGTACCGCGTGCTCAAACCCCACGGCGCGGAGATCGACAAACCTGCCGTCAAACCATCATCGAGACGCACGCGAATTTGCGCGCCCGGTTCGTAAGCATCCTTGATGAACCCGTCTGGCGCAGCATCGCCGCCAGTCGCCACACCGAACGCATTCGTCGCGACCGCGAACGCCGCTTGTGAGGTCGGATAAATGCCGTTGACGGTGACGCTGGCATCCCAACCGGTCACGCCCGCGCTCGTCGCCGGATTGTAAGTCAGAAACCCGGGATCGTCGCTCTGGGCACTGGCGCCCGCGAACGCCGCGCCCATCCCTGAGAGGCTGTATTCCTTGAGCGCGTAGCCGGCCGCGACCGCCGAAGACGGTAAACAAACCATTGCGAACAACGCCGCGCCGAGCCCGCGCTCAACCAACATTGACGAACGTCCCCCCGAACTCTCACACATCTGGCGCCACGGCGCCCGCGCGCGCAAGATAAAAAAATCGCTAATTCACCGTATGATACCCGGACTTAACGGCCGCCGGCGTAGATTTTCGCGTACTGGGTGAATTTTCGTTGCGCAGGCGTAAAGGTGGACTCGATCGCCCCCCAAGAGCCGAAGCGGACCGTGCAGAGCAACTACGCACTGAACCGCTTCCTAATGGTGTTTCGCGATCCGCAAATCGAGGCGGATTTCGCGGTGCATTCGCTCGGCCAATCGGTGATGTATGTCCGCGCCTATCTGCTGGCGGCGATCGCCCTCTATGTGGCCTTCGGCTATCTCGATAGCATTGTTGGCGGCGACGCCGTCGAGACAATGTGGTTTGTCCGATACGGCCTTGTTGTTCCGGTCATGCTTGCGGTGTTCGGTATGACCTTCAAACCCGCTTTCGCCAAGTTCATGCAGCCTGCACTCGCCGTGGCCATGGGCGCGTGTGGCCTCGGCATCGCTGCAATGTGCGCAATAATGCCGCCGCCCTATCACAGCGCTTACTACGCCGGTCTGATCATGGTCACCGTGTACAGCGGCACCCTTCTTGGCATGCGTTTTTCCTACTCGGCGTCGGTCACCGTAGGCCTCTTGCTGGTCTACCAGGTCGTCAGCGTTTGGCTCAATCCGGTCAGCCTGACGGACTACATCTCGAACAACTACTTCCTCACGATGGCGACAGGCGTTGGCATCTTCTCCAGCTACGTGCTTGAGACCCAAATCCGCAGCAACTACGTTGCCCAGAAAGTCATCGAGCAAAAAAATCACGTGATGAAGGCGCTTCTCGATGAAGCCGAAGCCGCAAACCGCGCCAAGAGCGAATTCCTCGCCGTGATGAGTCACGAACTGAGAACGCCCCTGAACGCGATCCTCGGATTCTCGGAAATGTTCAAGCAGCAAATGATGGGTCCGCTCGGATCGGCCAAGTACGTCGAGTACGCGGGCGACATTCACAGCAGCGGCGAACACTTGCTGGCAATCATCAACGATATTCTCGACCTCGCGAAGGCGGAATCCGGCAAGCTCGATCTGGCCGAAACCGCGTTCGACCCGAATGTGGTCGTTGAGAAGACGCTTCGCATGTGCGCGCAAAAGGCCAAAGAGGAACAGATCGAGTTGACCTTCGCACCCGCGAGCGGCGAATTCTTGGTCGTCGCCGACGAGCGCCTGATCCGCCAAGTGACGGTGAACCTCATCTCGAACGCGATCAAGTTCACGCCGGCCGGGGGTCGCGTAGACGTATCCGCCGAAGTTTCGCGCTCCGGGGGTTTCGTCCTGCAGGTTAAGGATTCCGGCATCGGCATCCCGGCGAGCGACCTAGAGCGCGTCCTGCGGCCGTTCGAGCAAGTGGAAAGCGCGACGGCGCGGCGCCATGGCGGCACCGGCCTCGGACTGCCCTACTCGAAGAAGATCGTCGAAATCCACGGCGGCTCGTTGAAGCTGTCGAGCCGCGAGAACTTCGGAACGACGGTTTGCATCGACTTGCCCCCCTCGCGCGTGCGCGCAGCCGCGCCGTCCTTGTCGCTGAAACAGGCGGTTTAGCGCAGCAACTCGCGGACCTTTTCTTCGGCGACCGCCGCGTCCTCGCCATAGGCGATCGTCCCTCGAAACCGGCCATGCGCATCCAACAAGAAGACGCTTGCCGTGTGGTCCATCGTATAGGTACCGCCGCTTTCCACCTTGGCGAAGTACACCCCAAGCGGGCGCGCCAGCGCCTTGATCTGCTCGCTGGCGCCGGTCAACCCGCGAATGCGCGGGTTGAAGGAGGAGAGGTACTTTTTCAACTCGCCCGGCGTGTCGCGGTCGGGATCAACCGTTACGAAGAACACGCCAAGCTTTTCCGCATCGCCGCCAAGCCGCCCCAAAAGGGCCGTTATCGAGCCGAGAGTCGTCGGACACACGTCGGGACAATAAGTGAAGCCGAAGAACACGAGTGCGGGCCTGCCCAAGATCGCTTGCTCGTCGACCGGCCTGCCGTCTTGATCGGTCAACTGAAAGCGGCCAATCGTCGGGCTACCCGGCACAGGCGCATTGCTGCGCTGCTCGAACATGCCAAGGCCCACGCCCACCCAACCAAGCGCAAGCACCGCAATCAGCACGAACGCCACGTACCGCACGATGCGCAGCACCGCCATTGCGAATTCCTTTGTAATGTGCCGCTGAGCTTAGCCTTGCTCGGGCGCGAACAACAAGAATGCCCAGCCCGTCACGGCGTCGCGGCCGCCCGCAAGCCGTGCCGATTTTATGCGGTGTTAGAAGGATTTACACTTGCTTGCGCACGAACAACATGCGCACGCGACCTGTCGGATCGGTTTCCGTCCACGCGCGGCTGCCCGGCATGGCATCGGTCCAGCCCAGCATGTCCTTCTCGGTGCGATAGAACAGGTGCCAATCGCAGATGAACTCCATCGGCCACAGATTGCTGAGCTCGGTGTCGTTCATGTTACCGATGATAAGCAAGCCCCCGGGCGCCAAACGCTCGTAAAGCCGCGCCGCTAGGCTGCGCGCACGCCGGTCGATCAGATAGTCGATCAGGCCGACCGAATAGATCATATCCTGCGGCCCCGCCTCGTCCATCCACGCGCCGCCGCGCAGCACGTCAGTGAACGAAACGTTGATCGGCCGCACCTTCGTCTGCGGCTTCATCTTCAGGGTCAGCGGATGCGAATGATCGAACGCGTACGCCAGTGCCGCTTGCTCCTGATCGATCAGCGTGAACTCTGCCGGCCCTACAGGAGCCGCCGGATCCTTCAAATGAAGCTCGACCTCGCGCGCTGAGCCGCAACCAAGGCTCATGATCCGCGTCGGCGCTCCGTCCGCACGCGCCCGTATCACGTCGCCGATCACCTTGCGCACCACATGCATGCGCGTACCGATACACTCAGCGACATCCAGGCCGACGCGATGCATCAGCTGCGAGTAGACGTCGCGACCCTCACGCTGCCAATCGTAGACATAGTTCATAATCTCGAAGTCGCCCGGATACCCGGCCGGCTTGAAGTAGCTGCGCCACCAAACTGGGCCGTGATTGAGTTCCGGCGTCACGACCAGTTCTGTATACTCCTTCATCGCTTCGAGACGCTTCTTGTCTTCCATCACGCCGGCGACTAGCTGGTTGCCCGCACGCCAAAGACTCCGCCACTGCGGAATGATGCGCTCGGCACACATCTCATAGGCTTCGTCCACGCCGAGCCCGGTCGACTGATGCGGAAACGGCTTCACGCTGGCGTCGACAACCGAACGGTACGCGCGCAGGAAGCGAAGCACGTCCGCGCAGTGCGCACGATACTCGCCAGGCACCAGACCGCCCACGTGCGGATCGAGCGTCGCCAACTGCTGCGATATCCGTGCCTGTGCATTGCGGCGCAAGAGCGAATGAAAGTCCACGACATCGTCAATCAGATTAAGCGCAATCTTCGGCCCGAACACCGACCGATCCGCGCGCACGACCCGCGCGCTCCCTTCGAAGATCGAAAGCCCTGCCTGTTTCACCGAAATGGGCACCACCTCGCCCACCTCGACCGAGGTTTCGACCGTCTGGTTGGCGTTGACGCTGATCCCGGTCAAACTGATGTCGCCGAGCCTGAACTGCGCAGACTTCAAATAGACCTTGGGCGGCGCGCCGGAAAACAGTTCTGCCGCTTCGTACCGCTTCGGCCGGAAGAAAATCTGCCGGCCGCTAGCGCCTTTGAGTTCTTCATACGCCAGCATGTTTCCCCCGCGCCCGGATTTCGCCAATTCGTTCAATGCGGTACTCTCCCTCTATACCGATGATCCGTGTGCGGAAAAAGAGAGGTGCGATAGTTTCGCAACCAATCGTAAACTCTGCAGCCTCACGGTAAACGCCATCTTAACCTCAAACCTGCCGGTTCCGTCACGTCGATGAAGCAACCCAAACTCACGGTCGATGCGGTCGTCTTCGACGGCGCCGGCCGACTGCTGCTCATCAAGCGCAAGTCGCCGCCGTTCCAAGGCTGCTACGCTCTCCCTGGCGGATTCGTCGAGTACGGCGAAACGGTTGAAGAAGCGGCGCATCGCGAACTGAAAGAGGAGACCGGCGTCACCGCCAAGACACAACATTTGGTGGGCATTTATTCTCAAGCCGATCGCGACCCGCGGGGTCACGTAGTGTCGGTCGCTTTCTTAATGAAGACTCGCACGGCAACACCCATGGCAGGCGACGATGCCGCCGCTGCCGCATTCGTCGCCGATTGGCAGGCGAAGCGTCTCGCGTTCGACCATGCGAAGATCGTCGCCGATGCCATAGCGCTCATGCGCAAACGATGACGGACCTCGCCTTCCGTCCCAGCGCGCCGGATGACGCCCGCGCCATATCGTTCGTGGTGACCGCAGCCTTTGGCGGCCCCGGCGAATCCACCCTTATCGAGACGCTACGTCGCGATGGCGATATGCTGCATGAATTCGTCGCAACCAGCCAAGGCCGAGTCATCGCCCACATCGCCTTCTCGAGGCTCAACATGCACCACGGCGACGCGACGCTCCGTGCGGCCGCATTGGCACCGCTAGCCGTCGAACCCGCCCACCAACGCGCGGGCGCAGGAACCGCACTGACCCGCTACGCACTGGAGGCACTTCGCCTGCTGGGCCAACAGGTCGTGGTCGTCCTCGGCCACCCCGTCTACTATCCGCGTTTCGGCTTCTCGGCCCTGCGCGCGAAGTCACTTGACGCGCCCTACTCTGGCCCCTCGTTCATGGCTCTGGAGTTGTGCCCCGGTGCACTCGCCGAAAATCGCTGGAGAGTGAGCTATCCGCCCGCCTTCACACCCAACGTCCCCGACGACACGCCGCCCCAGAACCGCTAAGAGCATCCAGAAAGAGGGGCGCCATATGTCGGATTCCGTCGCTGACACCAAATCCGCACCGGCCAACCGAGCCGCCGTCATCTTCGTCTTCATCACACTGACGCTCGACGTCCTCGCAATGGGCGTGATCATCCCCGTGCTCCCGGAATTGATCGAGGACTTCATGGCGGGTGCCAATGCCGACGCCGTACGCATTGGCGCCTGGATGGGATTCGTCTGGGCCGCGATGCAGTTCCTCTTTACGCCGATCCAAGGCGCGCTGTCGGACCGCTTCGGACGCCGCCCCGTTCTCCTCATCTCGATGACGGGTTTGGGCCTCGATTACATTCTGATGGCGCTCGCGCCGAACCTATGGTGGCTGTTTGTCGGCCGCGCGATCTCCGGCGTAACCGCCGCAAGCTTCGGCACCGCGAACGCCTACATCGCCGACATCACGCCTGTCGAAAAGCGCCCCGCTGCCTACGGTATGATGGGAGCGGCCTTCGGCATCGGCTTTGTACTAGGACCGCTGCTCGGTGGCCAAGCCGGCACGATCGACCCGCGTTTGCCGTTCTGGATCGCCGCCGCCCTGAGCCTCGCGAACGCGGCCTACGGCTATTTCATCTTACCCGAGTCGCTGCCGCCCGAGCGCCAGTCGAAGCACTTCTCCCTCGCGAACGCGAATCCGATCGGTGCCTTCCGCCTTCTCGCCAGAAACACGCAACTCGCGGGCCTCGCGACCGCGCAGTTCCTCTACATGCTCGGCCACAATGTCTATCCGGCCGTCTTCGTCTGGTTTACGAAGTACCGCTACGGTTGGGACGAGGCGATGAACGGTTGGGCCCTCGCGTTAGTCGGGGTCACCAGCATCATCGTCCAAGGCGGTCTAGTCGGCCCGGTTGTCAAAGCCTTAGGCGAGCGCCGCTCAATCTTGACCGGCTTGAGCTTCGGCATAGCAGGGTTTCTGATTTACGCCTTCGGCGAGACATCGTATTGGGTCTGGGTTGCGATCCCGGTCTCCGCTCTGTGGGGTTTCTACGGCCCGGCCGCCCAGACGCTCATGACGCAACGCGTCGATCCCAGCGAACAAGGCAAGCTGCAAGGCGCGCTCGGCAGCTTGATGGGAATCGCCTCCATCATCGCCCCGATGCTCTACCCGAACGCGCTGGCCTTTGCGATCGAAGCAAGAGCGGACGCGCCCGACTGGCCCCGTCTCGGCGCGCCGTTCTTCGTGGCGGCTGCCCTGCTGATTGCAGCCCTGATCGTCGCCGAACGTGTGACGCGCAAACCCGCTTAAGGCCGCATGCCCTGCTCGCGGCGCAGCGCAAAGAACTCGCGCCGCGTCTTCGGTCCGTAGGTGACAAAACTCGGATCGCGTTCGCTGAGGTAGGCCTGCTTCTCATGAGCCAGCGCATCGCAAGCCGCGCGCTTGCGCTGCACTGGCACATCCACGCCATAGATTTTCGCCGCGTTAAATCCGAAAATCTTCGCCTTCAGCTCTTTCGTGAGCTTCGGATATCCGTGCTTGGCGATCAGCTCGTCCGAAATCTGGAACACACGGAACGCCTGAATCTGATCCTGTGGCGAGCCGTACCAGATGCAGTCCGTTCCCCACATCACGTTGTTCTCGCCGACATACTTCAAAAGCTTCCCCCACACATGCGAACCCGCCCCGGGATCGCGCATCAGGAAGCGCCACGTCGATCCGAGCTCCGCGTAAACGTTGGCGTTCGGCTTCACCCCATTGTCGATCAGCGACTTTACGAGCGAATTCACGCCCGCCGCTGCATTCGTCGGATCGTACGCACTCTCGGCCACCGACGTGTCGAACCCCGAGTGGTAGATCATGAAAACCATACCGGGATAACGCTTCGCGACCACGCCAATGTCGCGGCAGGTCGAATGCTCGTACGACTTTCGCCCGAACGGCAGCCCTTTGTGCACGCAGATAATCTTGACGCCCATCGCACGCGCTTTCTCGATGAAGGGAATGCCGTGCTTCTCATCGTCGAGGAAGTAGCCGCCCGCGTCCCCCGGCCCCCACTGCGTGTAGCTCTTCCACGCAATGACACCCCACTTGTTCTTGAGCTCCTCCATCCGCTCCATATCGCCGGGCTGGTTGGGGTTGACCTTGCCGTGCAGGAACAGCCGCTGCCCACGACCCAATTTCTCGACCAAAGCACGCGTCGCATCCGCCTCCTCGATGGTCAGCGGCGCGTCCTCGTGCGTCGATGGCACCATCGACATCACCGCCATCTGCGTGTCGGAGTCGAGAAACACGTCCTTGATGTAGTTCTCGCCGTTGAAGCAGTTCACATAGGCATACTCGCCCTGCCCGATCTGGTGCGCGCAAGACGCGTTCGGAAAGCCCTTGAGCCCCCGCATCCAGCCGGAATTCGGATTGCGCCAGCGCCCAAGCGCATTTACGTGGTGGTTCTGCACGTCGAAGATAAACTCGTCGCCTTCGAGTGCAGCCGCCGCCACTTCGCGGTCCACGCCTGCAATCTTCGGCAAGTCGAAATACCCACCCGTCCGACCCTGCGCCGCATGCGCGTCGTTTAGCGCGAGAAGCGTTGTCGCCGCTCCGCAGGTGGACACGAGAAACTCGCGCCGCCCAACCCCACGACGCCGTGCGTTGTCGTCAACGCAAGTGTGCGCATGAGCGATTGCGTTCTCGTGGTAGGGCTCAAGCGGTACCGGCTCGAATTCGCCGTTGGATGTCGTGTCCAACTTAATCGGAAGCCTGTACCCCTCAGGATCGTGCCGATAGCGCATGCGCATCTCCTCTCATATGCCTGCGACAATACCGCAGACAACGGAGACAAGCGACTTCACGATGACGTGCTTCGCCTAGCTGCGCAGCTCAAGCCACTGCCAGTCCGTCGAGTGACGCACTTCGCCAACGCCCGGAACAGTCCCCACGTCGGGGATGCTGTGCACGATCAGGAAAATGATCTGCCCGCGCCCGCGTTGGTCGTCGAACACCGGAAAGCCCGTATACTCGACCGTGATCTGCGACCGGTCCGCCATCTGGGCCGGCGTAATCTGCCACAACCCACACGGGCGCGTGAGCATCACGAAGCAGCTATCGAACGCATCGCCCTTGATCGCCGGATCCACGAGATCGAGATAGTCGAACCCGACCGCCTCCCGCCCGACGAGCTTTACGATCCCCGCACCCGCACGCGTGAACTTCAACGTCAGCGTGGATCTGTCCGGATCGACCACAGCGATCCACGGTACCAAGTCGCGAATGTTGCTGTAGTCTACATCGGCGAGCCTGGGGATCACACCCGGCACCGGCGAGCGCACGGCCTGCTCGAAGCGCAGGCTTTGCGCCGAGCGCTTCATGCGCGGGATCGTGGGCTCACCTGACACGTCCTAAGTCGCTCCGGATTGCGCGATGGTCCGTCTTTCGAGTATCCGAGGGCCGAAGCTCACTCAACTTGCCGCCGACGGCAAGGCTTATTTCCCGGGAGCACCGCTATGGCCGAACTCAAGACAAAAGCGACAAAACAGTCCGTCGCCGCCTTCCTCAAGACGATACCGGACGAGCAAAAACGCGAAGATACCGCAAACGTCATCGAGCTGATGCGCGCCGCTACAAAGGAAGAACCGGTCATGTGGGGCACGAGCATCATCGGCTTCGGCACATATCGCTACAAATACGAAAGTGGCCGTGAGGGCGACTGGCCAATCGTGGGCTTGAGCCCCCGTAAACAGAACCTGACGCTCTACATCATGCCCGGCTTTTCCGAGTACAAAGGTCTGCTCGCGAAACTGGGCCGGCACACATCGGGCGCGTCCTGCCTCTACATCAAACGGCTGTCGGACATCCACCTACCGACGTTGAAGACGCTCATCATCCGCTCGGTCGCGGCGATGAAGAAGAAGTACAAGACGGGCTGACCGAGTGATGCAGGAAAAACGCAACGCCGCGCACACTTGCTGACGCGGCACGCGCCAAAAAACCCCGCCACATGCAGTTTCATGCATTTAGCGGCGGAAGTTTCTGGCACGCCTCAGCATGATCGCCGCCACACAAAGCAAGGATGCAATCTTGTACCCGCCAAAGCGCACTATAATTCGCGAATCAGTGCGTGTTTCGAGGGGATTGCCATGTCGCGCTATCGCGAACGTAAGATTCGGTTGAAGTCGTCGTCGCCCACGTTCGATGTCTTCCCACTGCTTCTGCTACCGATGCTCTACTTCAACTTCATGGTCTTTGCCGTGCACGGCATGGACGCGGTCAAGGTGAACGCCTGGCTGGCCAGTTCCGCGTTCGAGATAACGATGTTCTCCGGCGCGGTTTGGTCGATGACGCAAGCCGATGTCATCATCGCCGCCGGCATGGGCTTGCTCTTCATCGAAGTGTTGAAGTCTATCGGCTCGCCGATGCTCAGCCTCGTCAACCACGGCATCGCCGTTATGACGCTGCTGATCTACGTGGTCCAGTTCATCTCGTTCCCGGCCTTCACGGTCTCGACGTTCTTCCTGCTGGGCTTGATGCAGCTGATCGACGTCATCGCCGGCTATACGATCACGATCGTAGCCAGCCGCGGCCTCACGCGTTGATTTAGCCGATCAACACAAATTCGTCGCATGTGCGATGCCAGTGCCCGCAACGGCTGCCACTGGCATCTTCGTGTGGGCGGTCATAGTTGATGCGCCAACAGAAAGGCGCATCTCATGACAACGTTCCCCGTCAATCCCATCGGCATCATCAAAAGCCCGCGCGTCGAACCCACCGACGACTTCTGGGGCGACCTGATCTCCGAGATTCACCTCGACAAGGATCAGTTCACGCCCGAGGCTCTGTTCGGCCTCTCCGACTTCTCGCATGCCGAGATCCTGTTCCTGATGCACAAGGTCCCGCCCGGCGAAATCGAGAACGGCGCCCGCCGCCCCCGCGGTCGCAAGGACTGGCCGCTCGTGGGCATCTTCGGCCAGCGCGGCAAGGGCCGCCCAAACCGTATCGGCCTGTCACGCTGCACCGTCCAAAGGGTCGAAGGCACGGTCCTCACCGTCCGCGCGCTGGACGCAATCGACGGCACACCCGTCCTCGACATCAAGCCCTACATGCAGGAATTCGCGCCAGTGGGCGCAATTCGGCAACCGGCCTGGTCGCACGAACTCATGCGCGACTACTACAAGGGCGGGCGGACGAACTAGCCGAAAGCCCCGTCGAACTTCGCGAAGAATGCGCCTATGCTCTTCGGCCTGCGGACCGCCACGGCCCGCACCCGCGAAAACAGGAGGAAATTCATGGCGAAGAAATCAGGCGCTGACACCGGTGTCTATCGCGTCACCGAAGTCATTGGCACAAGCCGCGTTTCATGGGAGGACGCGGCCAAGAGCGCGGTCGAACTCGCGTCACACTCGCTGCGCGATCTGCGCATCGCTGAAGTCACGAAACTCGACATGCGCCTCGACGACAAAGGCAAAGTCGTCGCCTATCGCGCCCGCGTGTCGCTCTCGTTCAAATACGCGCCGTAAGCCAGACATCAATTAGGTCGTCATGGCCGGGCTTGACCCGGCCACCCAGGGTCGAAACCAAACCCATGAGCACATTCCACTCCAGCTCAATCAAACAAGCATCGAGCCCCCGGTCCTGGGCGGCCGGGTCAAGCCCGGCCATGACGAAAGACGTTGCGCGTTGGATCGCAAGGGCTACAGCGACAATCGGGCTAACACTCATGTTACTGACGCCGTCGGCAGCGCTCGCCTATCCCGCCAAAGAAACCGATATCCTCTCGACGACGAGCTACGCTGTCGCCACGGCTGGCCAAAAGAACCGCAAGGGCGCCGAAGCCTACTGCCGCCAAGCCAAGGCGACGCTGACCAAGAAGCCGGAAGAAGCCTACCTCTACGCCCACATCGAACGCTGCTTCGCACTCGTCGCAGACACGGCCGGAGACAAGAAGACGGCGTGCAAGCACTTCAAAAACGCACTCAACATCTGGACGCGCACACCGCCACCGAACGACCACCCGCAGTCCGTCGCCAGCCGCACCACGCTGCGCGCGAGCATGGACCAGTACCGCACGACAAACTGCGCGACGCCCCCAACGCCTTAAACAACGCGGCGCAAACCGAACACCCCGCGGATCTGATCCAAACAAAAAGGCCGCATCCGAACCGGAGCGACCTTCGCGTGAATTGAACGCAAGAACTCGCCCGCCGTTTAGGCGGACCACCAAAGCCGCGTCTGGACCCGAGTGTGCGTCATGCGCGCTAACTGGCACATCTGGCGGCCTCGGATCAAGCCGACCTTCGGCGGTTCAGAACCCCGGCGCGAATTTCCCGTTCTTCGGCCAGCCCTTCGGCGCGAGGCGCCCCGCTTGCGCGCGCTCGCCGCGATAGTCGCCAAGTTCGCTCTTCTCCCACGTCCGCCCATTGTAGTCGCGCAAGCCGTCGGCATAAACGAACGACGTCGCGTCAACGAGCCCGCCGTCTTTGTACTTCTGCAGCGCGACCCCCTTGCCCTTCGCCATTTCAGGCACGTCGGCGAGCTTGAAGATCACCATCTTCCTGTTCTCGCCGATGAAAGCCACGTGGTCGCCCACCGCCGGCGTACAAACCTTCGCCTCTTCAAGCGGATCGACGTTCATCACCTGCTTGCCGCCCTTCTTCTGCGCGATGACTTCGTCTTCCGGCACGACGAAGCCGCGGCCGGAGCTCGATGCAATCAGAAGCTTGCGGCCCGGCTCATGCACGAACAACGCGACGATGTCCTGATCGTTCTCGAGGTCGCACATCAACCGCACCGGCTCGCCATGCCCGCGCCCACCCGGCAGGTCTTTACACTCAAGCGTGAAGAACCGCCCGTTCGTCGCGAACAGCACGAGCTTGTCCGTCGTCTGCGCCTTCACCCAGAACCGGCCTTTGTCACCGTCCTTAAACTTCACGTCGTCGTTGGCTTCGATGTGCCCCTTCATGGCGCGGATCCAGCCCTTGTCCGAGCAGACAACCGTAATCGGCTCCTTCTCGATCAACGCTTCCATTGGCACGTCTTCGATCGCCGGCGCATCGGCGAGCTGCGAGCGGCGCTTGCCGAGCGGCGTCTTCGCACCGAACTTCGCGCGCAAGTCCTGGAAACTCGTCTTCAAGCGGTCGTTCTGCTTCTCCTCCGACTTCACCAGCGATTTCAGCTCCTTCTGCTCGGCCTGCAGCGACGTGTGCTCCTGTCGGATCTCGATCTCCTCGAGCTTGCGCAGGCTCCTGAGCCGCATGTTCAAGATCGATTCCGCCTGCAGATCTGTCAGCTTGAATGCCTTGATCAACTCCGCCTTCGGATCGTCGGATGTGCGGATGATTTTGATCACCTTGTCGATGTTCAAGAACACCGACAGGAACCCCTCCAAAATCTCCAACCGCTCGGCGATCTTCGCCAACCGATGGCTCGCGCGCCGGATCAGCACGTCGCGTTGGTGATCGAGGAACGCGACGAGCGTTTGCTTCAGGCTCATCACGCGCGGCGTCTGGCTCGCATCGAGTACCGTCATATTGAGCGAAAACCGCGTTTCCAGCGCCGTCGTGCGGAACAACTGCTCCATCATCACGTCGGGTTCGATGTTCCGGCTCTTCGGCACGAGCACGACGCGAATATCTTCCGCCGACTCGTCGCGTATGTCGTCGAGGAACGGCAGTTTCTTGTCGCCGATCATGTCGGCGATGTCTTTGATGAGCTTGCCCTTCGCGACCTGGTAGGGAATCTCGGTCACGATCACGACCCATGTGCCGCGCGCGCCCTCCTCCTTGTGCCACTTCGCGCGAAGGCGGAACCCGCCCTTGCCGGTGCGATAGGCCTCGGCGATCGACTCCGCAGGTTCAACGACGATGCCGCCCGTCGGGAAGTCGGGCCCCTTGATGTACTGCAGCAACGTATCGTCGCGCGCGTTCGGAGCGCCGACGAGATGGATCAGTGCCTGCGCGATCTCGTCCAAATTATGCGGTGGAATGTTCGTCGCCATACCGACGGCGATTCCCGAAGACCCGTTCGCGAGCAGATTGGGAAACCCGCCGGGCAGAACCGCCGGCTCGCTTTCCTTGCCGTCATAGGTTGGACGGTAGTCCGTACCGTCATCGTCAAGCCCATCGAGCAGCAACTCGCCGATAACGGTCAACCGGCTTTCCGTGTAGCGCATCGCAGCGGGGTTATCGCCGTCGACATTCCCAAAGTTGCCCTGCCCGTCGATCAGCGGGTAGCGCAGCGAAAACGTCTGTACCAAGCGCACCAGCGCATCGTAGATCGACTGGTCACCATGCGGATGGAACTTGCCCATCACGTCGCCGACAACGCGCGCCGATTTCGAGAAGCTCCCAGTGGGGTCAAGTCTCAGCCGCTGCATCGCAAACAGCAGCCGCCGATGCACTGGCTTCATCCCGTCGCGCACGTCCGGNNCCCGCAAGCCGCTCCGCAAACCGCATCCGTGCCTGTGGAACCATGCCGCCGTGTTCCAGCGCCACCCGCTCCAGAAAGAACCCGGTCAGCGCCAATCCATCCACAAGATCGTTGGGCGAGCCCGACCCATCGTCCGGCGTCAGAAACCGCGGCAACTTCAACAACCGGTCGCGATAGGGCCCCGCTGCAGCTTCGCTCACGGCCCGTCCTGTTTTTGGCGACACAAACCGCAGATTGTCGCAAGCGCCTGTCACTGCGCACTGCGCAAGATCGAGCCCGAACCCCAAATCCTCGAGCAGCATCAACTCGAACCGCACATAATCCGCGACCCACGACGGCGACGCATGTTCAGTAATCGACGAAAGCAGAGCATCAAGCGCCTCGAACGCACGCCCGTGCTGCTCGCGCTCCGGCAGCGTCGCCGCACACACCACGCAAGCGGAACTCAGCCCCGCCAGTTTCAACGCATCGTCGAAAAATGCCGCCGCCCGTGCCGCGCTCAGTTCGACCGTATACCCGCCAAGCTGCTGATCCAGACGCCCGCGCCAATGAAGCTTGACGGTGTTTCCGGGTTCTAGAGCCCCCTTCGTCCGCTTCGACATCGCACCGCGCACGAGCCCCAAATGCCGCCCGTGCTCGCGCGTCAACGCCTCAAGAATGGCCCCGTTCTCCCCAAATGGCCGCAAGCCCAAAACGATGCCGTCGTCGCTCCATTCCATAAGGGCCAAGCAATGCGGGCGGCTTGCGCGTGTCAAGGGAATAGAAACCTGCGGAACGACTTCCGGTATCGTTGTGACTGGACAGACGGGTTGCTAGCGTCGCTCACCCTCAGGCCAGGCTCCCTATGGGGCCATTGGAGACAACATGCGCTTCCCCTCGACACTGTCTGCCTTAGCTCTCGCCGCCTTCTCGGTTGTGCCCACCACGAACGCTGCACAGGAAGGCTCGCTGAACATCACCAACCCGACTCAGGTGATCGAGTCGGCCGTCGCAGAGGACCTGGCTCAAATCGTCCGCGAGATCAATGGACAGGATGTGCAGGTTCGCGAAGCCAACGGCAAGAAAGGCGTCACGTTCAAGGACGGTGACATTCCCTACACGATGGCGCCGGTCTTTTGCGACATTCAACCGGGCAAGTGCCTCGGTTACGTGACGGTCGTTGTTGTCGACAACAGCGAACTGAAATTCACGCTCGATACGCTGAACTCCGCGAACCGGTCCACGTCATTCCTGACGTTCTTCAGAGAGGAGAACAACAAGTTCACGGTCGGGCGCGTCAATCTCGTGGATGGCGGCGTAACGAAGAAGAACATCGCCATCAACATATCGCTGTGTGCGATGGAGTTCCGGGAAGCGATGAAGCGCCTGCAAAATCAGCTGACCGTAAGCCACGACCGCGCTACCCCATATCAACGCGCGAGCTACGGCAAGGCACGTTGGCGTGCCTATGCCCCCGCACCCGATTACGCCGCGCGCATGGCAGACGAATTCGCGCCGGAGTACGCACGTCGCTTCGGCCGCCGCTAGCGGCTCTTCGGGCGCTCCAGCCCGATTTCACGATAGTGCGCGGGATCGTCGGCCCAGTTCTCGCGCACTTTCACGAACAGGAAGAGATGGACCTTGTGCCCGAACAGGGCCTCCATCTCCGCCCGCGCCGATGACCCCAACTCCTTGATCGTCGCCCCGCCCTTGCCTAGTACGATCGCCTTCTGTCCGTCGCGTTCGACGAAGATCGTCTGCTCGACGCGCGCCGATCCGTCCTTCATTTCGGTCCACTGCTCGGTCACGACGGTCGCTGAATAGGGCAGTTCCTGATGCAGCCGGTCGTAGATGCGCTCGCGCGTGATCTCGGCCGCAAGCAGCCGGAGCGGTATGTCCGACGCCTGGTCTTCCGGATAGGCCCATGGCCCCTCGGGCACCTGGCTCGCCAAATAGTGCACCAAATCCGCGGTTCCGTCGCCCTTCTCGGCCGAGATCATGAAGATCTCGTCGAACTTCGTTTCGGCGCGATACCGATCGACGAGCGGCAACAGCTGATCGCGCTTCACGGCATCGACCTTGTTGACCACCAGGATCGCAGACCGCCCCGCATCCTTCAGCCCGTGTATGATTCGGGCCGTATCGCGCGCGGACAATCCGTCCGGATCGCGCAACACCTCCGGCGCATCGATGATGAGGCAAACGAGGTCGGCGTCAGCCGCGCCGGCCCATGCTGCCTCCACCATAGCCTTGTCGAGGTTGCGCTTCGGCTCAAAGATGCCCGGCGTGTCGACCAGAACGATCTGCGAGGTACGTTCGATTACGATACCACGCACCCGCATGCGCGTCGTCTGCACCTTGCGGCTCACGATCGAAACCTTCGAGCCGACAAGCCGATTGACCAGCGTCGACTTGCCTGCGTTCGGCGCACCGATGATCGCAACGAAGCCGCAGCGTGTGCCGGTGCCGCTCACGCCGTTAGCTTCTGCATTAGCGCGCGCGCCGCCGCTTGCTCTGCCGAGCGCAAACTCAAGCCGTCGCCCATTGCCGAATCATGACCGCGCACAGAAACCTCCACCGTGAAACGCGGCGCGTGATCCGGCCCCTCGCGCCGCGACACGCGGTAGGTCGGCGTGCCGAGCTTGCGCCCTTGCGCCCATTCCTGCAACGCATTCTTCGGATCGCGCAAATCGCCCGTGACCTCGCTGAGCAACGGCTGCCAGTGCTTGACGACGAACTTGCGCGCCGCGTCGATTCCGCCGTCGAGATACAGCGCACCGATCACGGCCTCGCAAGCGTCGCCCAGAATCGCCGCCTTCTTGCGCCCGCCTGAGCGCTCCTCCGATGGCGCTAGGATCAACTCGCGATCGATGCCGATCGCCTCCGCCACCCGCGCACACGTTTCCATCCGAACCAACGCGTTCAATTTCAGAGCCAACGCGCCTTCTTTTTCGGTCGGAAACTGATCTATCAGGAGTTCTGAGATGATGAGCCCCAACACACGGTCGCCCAAGAACTCAAGCCGCTCGTTGTCCGCCCCGCCCGCGCTCGAATGCGTGAGCGCGCGCGTGAGCATCTCGGGCGTCTTGAATCGATGCCCGAAACGAACCGCTGCGGCCTTGCCGTCGCCCTTGCGCGCCTTAGCCGATCGCGTGGAAGAAGCGCCCGTAACGGATCGCCCACGGCCACTTCCAGACTTCCCAGATTTGTGCGCTACCATCGGTCGAAAAGAAGATGATGTCGGCCCGGCCGACGAGGTTTTCAGTAGGCACGAATCCGACGCCGCTGTCCGGGATACGGCTGTCGTTGGAATTGTCGCGATTGTCGCCCATCATAAAGTAGTGCCCGGGTGGAACAACGAATTCCTGGGTGTTGTCCGCACCCGGTTTATCGGGCTCGCGATCGAGAATGTAGTGCTGAATGCCGTTCGGCAGCGTCTCGCGATAGCGCGGCACGCGCTCCTCGCCATACGCCGACACATCGACGAAATCGTCCACGCGCTCGAGCTTGCAGGGCGAACCGTTGATGTGCAGCACGCCGTCGATCATTTGGATCCGATCGCCGGGCAAGCCGACGACGCGCTTGATGTAGTCCTCCCACGGCCGTGCCGGCAGGCGAAACACGACGACGTCGCCGCGCTCCGGCTCCGCCGCCCAAGCACGGCCCTTGATGAGCTCCGGTGACCACGGGAATGAATGGTTCGAATAGCCGTAAGCGAACTTCGAGACGAACAGGTAATCGCCAACCAAAAGCGTATCCTGCATCGACGTCGAGGGGATATTGAACGGCTGAAACAAAAACGTCCGGATGAACACGGCGATCAACAGCGCATAGACGACCGTCTTCAGCGCTTCGATCACCCACGATGCCCGCGAGCTTTCCCCCTGCATACGCCCCCTTTCAGGCATCCGCGAGAAGCGCGTCCGGCCGTCAGCCAATGAAGCTGAAGAGGCGGCTATAGCGGATCACGAACGGCCACTTCCACACTTCCCACAGCTGCGCCGACCCGTCGTGTGAGAAGAACACCACTTCAGCGCGGCCGACCAGGTTTTGCTCCGGCACGAAGCCCACGCCCGAATAGGGCACGCGGCTGTCGTTCGAATTGTCGCGATTGTCGCCCATCATGAAATAGTGGCCGGCCGGCACGACGAACTCTTCCGTATCGTCGTATTGCGCGTCCGGCGTGCGATCCAGTATCACGTGCTTTACGCCGCCGGGCAGTGTCTCGTGGAAGCGCGTCACACGCTGCTCGCTGCCGTCTTCGCCGATGTCGACGCGGTCTTCGATCTTCTCGAGCTTCACGGCCTCGCCATTGATGTGCAGCACGCCGCCGATCATTTGCACTCGATCGCCGCCGACACCCACCACGCGCTTGATGTAGTCCTGTGTCGGATCTTGCGGCAGGCGGAACACGACGACGTCGCCGCGTTCAGCCGGACGGTCCATTACGCGGCCCGCAAACGCAACCGGCGTGAAAAACGGAAACGAGTATTGCGAGTAGCCGTAGGTGAACTTCGAAACGAACAGATAGTCGCCGATTTCAAGCGTACCTTCCATCGACGAGGAGGGAATGCGGAACGGCTGAAACAGCAGCGTCGGCATGAATAGGAAAAAGAATGCCGCGATGCCGAGCGTCTTATAGCTCTCGACAGCCACGTTCGTGCGCCACCACGGCTTTTCAGTCTCGGACGTCATACGCGTTCCCATGCAAACTTCAGACCTCAACAGATGAGGTTTCGCCCCAAAACTGTCAATTCGCCAGGTGTTACAGGCCGTTAACGGACCACGGATAACCGCCGAAAACGGCGTCACTGAGGCAATTCTGCCGGTACCGCCGAAATGATCACAATTGCTTGGGCTAGCGGAAAGTCGTCCGTAATGGAGAGATCGATCTGCGCACGCATCCCGTGAGGCGTAATCTCGGCAAGCCGCGCCGCCGCCCCGCCAGTCAGTGCCATTGTGGGCTTCCCCGAACGCATGTTCACAACGCCCAGGTCGCGCCAATACACGCTCTTTCGAAATCCGGTGCCCAGCGCCTTGGAACACGCCTCCTTTGCTGCGAAGCGCTTCGCATAGGACGCCGCGCGGTTCTTGCGGCCCTCTGACTTGCGTTGCTCCACCTCGGTGAACAACCGCTGGATGAATCTCTCGCCGAATTTCTCAAGCGTCTTCTCGATACGCCGGATATCGATCAAATCGCTGCCGATTCCGATGATCATGCGCCCCTCACGCGAACTGCGCGCCCGCGCCACCGCGCGCTTCGTCCATCAACTGGCGCATCCGCCGGATCGATGCCTCGAACCCGGTGAAGATTGCCTCGCCGACCAGGAAGTGGCCGATGTTGAGTTCGACGACCTCCGGGATCGCAGCCACCGGCCCAACGGTCTCGAAGCTGAGGCCGTGCCCCGCATGAACCTCAAGACCAAGCCGCGCCGCTTCCATTGCGCCGGCTTTGAGCCGCGCCAAAATCTTGTCTCGCGCTGCCAAGTCGCCGTCCGCATGAGCATCGCAATAGGCGCCGGCATGCAGCTCCACCACATGCGCCCCCAACGCCTTCGCGACCGCAAGCTGCACTGGGTTCGCCTCCACGAACAGCGACACGCGGATCTTCGCCGCCGCCAGCTCGCGCACGTACGGCGCAAGCGTGTTGTGCGCGGCCGCGACATCGAGCCCCCCTTCTGTGGTGCGCTCCTCACGCTTCTCGGGCACCAGGCACACGGCATGCGGCTTGTGCCGAAGCGCGATCGTCAGCATCTCCTCCGTCGCCGCGATCTCGAGATTGAGCGGCCGGTCGATCTCGCGAACGAGCCGCTCGATGTCTTCATCGCTGATATGCCGCCGGTCCTCGCGCAAATGCGCCGTAATCCCATCGGCGCCTGCCGCAACGGCCATCCGCGCCGCGCGCAACGGATCGGGATGCTTGCCCCCACGCGCGTTCCGTATCGTCGCGACGTGGTCGATGTTGACGCCAAGGCGCAGTTGCCGGCTCATTTCAGCCCTCGACTCCCCGGTTTCACTGCGGGCGTACCGGCAAGATGCTTCGGCAACTTGTCCGCCTCCCACGACGCCACCTTGATCCGCGCGAGCGGAACGAACGGCACGTCGAATTTCGCCTCGCCGCCGGAGCGGTCGATCAGCGCCGCAAGCGCCAGCACTTTCGCGCCCGTTTTCTTCACCGCCTCGATGCACTCGCGCGACGACAGGCCGGTCGACACCACGTCCTCGACGATCACGACGTTCATCGTCTCGTCGAGGTGAAAGTTGCGCCGCAGTTGAAACGCACCATCCTGCCGTTCCACGAACATCGCAGGCAGATTCAGGTGCCGTGCGGTCTCGTAGCCCGGAATGATCCCGCCGACCGCGGGCGACACAACGGCGTCGATCCGCTTCTTCACCTTCGTCTTGATGAGACCCGCAAGGGCCTTGCACAGCTTCGCCGTCCGCTTCGGGTACTGAAACACCAAAGCCTTCTGCAAAAACGTATCCGAGTGCCGGCCGGACGACAGGATGAAATGTCCTTTGAGCAGCGCGCCCGCCTTGTGAAATTCGCCGAGCACTTGTTCAGGCGTCATGAGCAGTGAGTTCCTTTTCCCCGTGTGGACGATCGACACCGTTGATCGAGGGTGATGCGCGCAAGCCCGTAATGATATCGGCGAGATGCTTCGCATCGCGCACCTCGACATCAACAAGCATATCGAAGACGAGTGGCGCGCGCCCTACGATCTTCAAATTCGTGATGTTTCCGCCATGCTGCGCAATCGAATTGCACATATTCGCAAGCGCGCCGGCCTCGTTATTGACCGCGACCTTCAACCGCCCAACCTGCACCTCGTCCGCTGCATTCGGTGACCATTTGAGGTCGAGCCAGCGGTCCAATTGTTCCTGCTGATCAACGAGGTGCTCGCAATCGATCGTATGCACGACGACGCCTTGGCCTTGGGTGATGACGCCGACGATACGATCGCCAAACAGCGGCTGACAGCACGGCGCCAGATGATACCCAAGCCCGGGCGCCAGCCCCTCGATCGGAATCGCGGTCGCCTTCGGCTTGCGCGAAATCCAGCTTGCCCAACTCGCAAGCGCCGACTCTTCCTTGAGCCCCGGAAACACTGCTTTTACGACGTCGGCCGCCCCGACATGCCCTTGCGCCAGTTGCGAATAGACATCGTCGGCCTTTGCGAGCTTCAGTTTCTTCAGGGCCGCTGTCAGCGACTTCTCCGAGAACTCTTGCCCCGCATCGCGGAACGCCTTCTCAAGGATCGCCCGCCCCATACGCTGATGTTCGAGCTTTTCGGCGTTCTTCAGATACCGCCGGATCGCCGAACGCGCTTTGCCGGTCACGACCATCTGCTCCCAAACGGCAGACGGTCCCTGTTTGGGCGAACGAATGATCTCGACGTTGTTGCCGTTCCGGAGTTTCGTCGATAGCGGCACGTGCCGCCCATCGATCTTGGCACCCACGCACGTATCGCCCACATCGGTGTGCACGGCATAGGCGAAGTCGATCGGCGTCGCCCCTCGCGGCAATGCGATGAGCGCACCCTTCGGTGTGAAGCAAAACACCTGATCCTGAAACAGCTCGAGCCGCGTATGCAGCAGAAACTCTTCCGGCGTATCGCCCACCTTAAGAGACTCGATCAGCAAGCGAAGCGATTCGTAAGCATCGATGTTGGCGAGCGGTTGACCGCTGTTGAGCTTATCCTTGTAGCTCCAATGCGCCGCGATCCCGCGTTCGGCGATCTGGTGCATCTCCTCTGTGCGTATCTGCAGCTCGATACGTTGGTTCTCGGGCCCGACGATTTCGGTGTGCAGCGAGCGATAGTTGTTCGTCTTGGGGAGTGAAATGTAATCCTTGAAGCGGCCAGGCACATGCCGCCACGTGGAGTGAATGACGCCAAGAGCTCGGTAGCAATCCTCGACCGTGTCCACAACGACTCGCAAGGCGAAAATGTCGGAGAGCTGATCGAACGTCTGCTCCTTCTCCTCCATCTTGCGCCAAATCGAGTAAGGCTTCTTCTCCCTGCCGCTAACCTCGGCTTCGATCCCATACTCGGCAAGCTTGCGCTTTAGCGTTTGCGACAGCCGCTCCGTGACCGCCCCCGTCGCCTTGCGAAACTCCGCAAGTCGCCTCTGCACGGATGCGCGCATCTCGGGATTGATTTCCTCGAACGCGAGGTCTTCAAGCTCGTCGCGGAAGTTCTGCATCCCCATGCG
>CXWJ01010304.1_pt2 | contig 22081 bp, 21 predicted proteins | sample 590841 | NCBI WGS metagenome assembly CXWJ01 (sample SAMEA3498367, study PRJEB10139) | wastewater metagenome | biome: wastewater treatment plant; material: activated sludge | place: Austria | collected 2015-01-21 | reverse complement strand
TGCGAGAGCACGGAGTCCCGCTGGCCCTGCCAGATGTTGGCGGCGTTGTCGACCGTCTCGCCATGCCGCACGACCACGAGCCGCCGACCCGATGCTGGGGCCGCGCCATGGCGGGCGGCTCCCACAATGGACTCCGAGCTCATGGCCTCGTGGCCGGCGTCATCTCGCACGGCAGCGCTCAGCTGGCCGTCACGCTCACGTCAACGCTTGGGCAGTCCTTCCACAGACGCTCGAGCGCGTAGAACATCCGCTCCTCCTCATGCTGGACGTGGACGACGATGTCGCCGAAGTCCAACAGCACCCATCGTCCGTCCCGCTCGCCCTCGCGCCGGATGGGTTTGCAGCCCGCCAGGCGCAGCTTCTCCTGCACCTCGTCGACGATCGCGCCGATCTGGCGGTCGTTGGTGGCCGAGGCAACGACGAAGACGTCGGTCAGAGCGAGCTGGTCGCTGACGTCGATGGCGATGACGTTCTGAGCCAGCTTGTCCTCGGCCGCCGCAGCGGCCACTCGAGCCAGCTCGACGGCCCGGTCGGTGGCGGTCATGACACTCCTTGTTCGATGGTGGTGCCGACGATGGGCCCGGTCCCGGTCCCGAGGGTGGTCCCTGCGGGCTCGCCAGGTCGGGCTTGGTCGGCATACAGCCGGTGGTTGGTGACGTAGTCCAGCACGTCGTCGGGGACGAGATAGCGGATCGGCGCCCCGCGGGCGACCCGAGCCCGGCAGTCCGAGGATGAGATGGCGAGCGCGGGCACCTCGAGCAACGTCACGCGGTCCCGAGGTAGTCCCGACGAGCGCAGCACATGACCCGGTCGGGTCACTCCGACGAAGTGGGCCAGGGTCCAGAGCTCGTCGACGTCCTTCCACGTCATGATCTGGTCCAGGGCATCCGCGCCGGTGATGAAGCTGAGCTCGTCATCGGGCCGCTCCCGGCGCAGGTCCCGAAGCGTGTCGATCGTGTAGGTCGGCCCGTCCCGGTCGATGTCGATGCGGCTGACCGTGAACGTCGGGTTCGACGACGTTGCGAGGACGGTCATGAGGTATCTGTCCTCGGCCGGGGAGACGAGCCGGTCGGCCTTCTGCCAGGGAGCCCCGGTCGGGACGAAGACGACCTCGGCGAGGTCGAGCAGCGACTGCGCCTCGGAGGCGGCCACGAGGTGACCGTGATGGATGGGGTCGAAAGTCCCACCCATGACACCGACCCGACGGGTCAGTGGTGGCCCCCGTGCCCCTCGCCGGAGTGTGCCCCATGGCCGGCGGCGCTGGCGCCGTGACTGCCGTGACCTCCAGGCTGGCGAATCTTCTGCGCAGTGTTGCGGAAGGCCCACAGCACCCCGAGGAGGGCAAAGAACGCTCCGAGGGTGAGCAGTCCGTAGGCCTCAGGAGGCATAGGCAGCTCGCGCAGGACTTCTTCGGAGGCCGGGATCACGAGTGCCAGAGCGGACATGGGGCAAGACTAGCGCGTCCACAGGTCCAGCACCGGCCGGGGACAGGCGTCGACGTACCCTTGTCGGTATGCCGGTCGAGCTGTCCGTGGTGATTCCGATGTTCAACGAGCAGGAGGTCCTCCCGCTGCTCGTCGAACGGCTGCGCCCCATCGTCGACGGGCTCGACACGACCTACGAGGTCGTGGCCGTCGACGACGGCAGCACGGACCTGACGCCCGCCTTGCTGACCAGGTTCGGTCGCGAGTGGCCGCAGCTGCGGGTCGTCCGACTCCGAGCCAACGCCGGACATCAGGCGGCGATCTCCGCAGGTCTCGCCCGAGCGGGTGGCGACTACGTCGTGACGCTCGATGCCGACCTGCAGGACCCGCCCGAGGTCATCGCCGAGATGCTCGACGTGGCTCGACGTGAGCAGGTCGACGTGGTCTATGGCGTGCGCGCCGACCGCTCGAGCGACACGGCCTTCAAACGGCTCACGGCCAAGGCCTTCTATGTCTTGATCCGGGCGCTGTCGGGCACGACCGCGCACAGCGACGCCGGCGACTACCGCATGATGTCGCGGGCGACAGTGGATGCCATCAACGCGTTGCCCGAGTCCAACCGGGTCCTGCGCTTCGTCGTGCCCGCGTTGAACTTCCCGTCGGCAACCGTGGACTATCGCCGCGAGGAACGCGCCGCCGGGTCGTCGAAGTACCCCTTCGTCAAGATGCTCAAGCTGTCGCTGGACTCGGTGACCGGGTTCTCGCTGGCCCCGTTGCGGCTGGCGACCTTCCTGGGCATCGGGGGCGGGGTGTCGGCGGCGTTTCTCGGCCTCTTCGCCCTCGTGACCAGGGCCCAGGGCCACGCCGTGGCCGGCTGGACCTCGACCGTGCTCATCGTCGCCTCGGTCGGCGCCGTGCAGCTGCTGTGTCTGGGGCTGCTGGGTGAGTATGTCGGGCGCATGTACACAGCGATGCAGGGCCGACCCGCGTTCTTCGTCGCCTACGACTCGGCCGCCGAACCTCGGCATGACCCAGGTCTGCCGAGCGCAGGGGTCGACCTGCCGGCGAGCGGGTCCGTCAACGGGACGACGGCACAGCACGCACCAGCAGGCTCACCCCCGGAAGCGAGCGCACAGGTAGGTACCGCTCGGCGGTGATGATGGCGCGCAGGCCGGCGTTGACCACGGGCGAGAGGTCCTCCAGGTCGCTCCCGGTGCTCACCTTGCGGCGCACGGCGACCACCGGACGAAGCAGGACGTTCCATGAGTCCATCGACACGATGTCGAACCCGTTGCGGGTCAGCACCGACGCCAGGGTCTCGCGGGTGTAGCGACGCACGTGCAACACCGCGTCGTCGTGGGCCGACCACAGCGCGGGATCGGCGGGCACGGCGACAAGGAAAACACCCTGCTCGGAGAGCACCCGGCGGACCTCGCGCACACAGGCGTCATCGTCCTCGAGGTGCTCCAACAGGTCGAAGGCCATGACCAGGTCGAGGGTGTCGTCGGCCAGCGGAAGCACCGTCGCATCGCTGCGCATCGTCGCCAGGCCACGTCCGTGGGCAACCTCGGCGCCGTCCGCGCCATACTCCAGCGCCGCCGCATGCCACCCGTGGTCGCGCAGAACCCTCGTGTTGCCGCCGCCGGCCGCCCCGATGTCCAGTGCCCGACCTGGAGTCAGTCCGGAGATCGCCTTGCCGAGGAGGTGGCGCCGCTCGCGGTACCACCAGTGGGTGTCCTCGAGCTGGGCCAGCTTGCGGACCTCAGTTCCCTCCATGCAGACTCCTCGGCTCTCGTGCGGTGACGGTGCGATGGGCCGGCGGCCCAGAGGTCGGTCTCGCGACGGCGCTCACTCGCGAATCTGCCCAGAGCCTTCGACGATCCACTTGGTCGTCGTCATCTCCTGCAGCGCCATGGGTCCGCGAGCGTGCAGCTTCTGCGTGGAGATGCCGATCTCTGTGCCGAAGCCGAACTCGCCACCATCGGTGAACCGGGTGGACGCGTTGACCGCGACCACCGCTGCGTCGACCTCCGCGGTGAACTCACGCGCCGCCGCCCGGTCCTGCGTGACGATCACCTCGGTGTGCCCGCTGCCGAAGCGGTCGATGTGCGCCACCGCGCCGGCCACGCCATCGACGAGCGCGACCGACATCTGTAGGTCGTGCCACTCGGTCGCGAAGTCCGCGTCGCCGGCCGTGACATACGCGAGATCGGCCGGCCCGGCATAGGGCGCCACGTCGGCAGACAGGTGCAGCACGACGCCGGCGTCGCGCAGATCCGCGAGGGCGCCGGGGAGGAACTTTGGCGCCACGTCCCGATGCACGAGCAGGGTCTCCGCGGCGTTGCACACACTGGGCCGGGAGGTCTTGGAGTTGAGCACGATCGCTCGTGCCTGCTCTAGGTCGGCGGCGGCATCGACATAGACATGACAGATGCCGATGCCGGTCTCGATGACCGGGACCGTCGACTCGGTCACCACGGTCTGGATGAGCGAGGCCCCCCCTCGGGGGATCACCAGGTCGACCAGGCCCCGGGCTGTCATGAGGGCGCGAGCCGCCTCATGCCCACCACCGTCGAGCAGGCTCACCGATGCCGGGTCCACTCCTTCGGCGGCCAGCGCCGATCTCATGACGGCAACCAGCGCGCGGTTGGTGTCGGCCGCGGCCGAGCCGCCCCGCAGGATCACGGCGTTGCCGCTCTTGAGGGCGAGGCCGGCGGCATCGACAGTGACGTTGGGGCGGGCCTCGTAGATCATGCCGATGACCCCCATCGGCACGCGGACCTGGCGGATCTCGAGCCCGTTGGCCAACGTCGAGCCTCGGACGATCTCGCCCACCGGGTCGGCCAGGCCCGCGACGTCACGCAGCGCATCGGCCACCGCNNGCGGCCCCGGTCCAGGTCGACGAGGTTGGCGGCGGCGATGTCGTCGGCGTGGGCCGCGACCGCGTCAGCCATCGAGCGCAGCAGCGCGTCCTTGTGTGCGCGGGTCAGCCGGGCCAGTGCCTTGCTGGCCACGCGGGCCGCACGGGCCAGGGCGGCGACGGTGTCGGCCGGAGCGGACGAGGCGGGGGCCGTCGGCACGGCCGGCACGGCTGGCGCACGAGGCGCACGGGTGTCGGGCATCCCCCAAGCCTAACCGTGTGGCTGGACTCGGCATGGCGGGTGAGGCTAGACGAGGATCACCATGTCGTCGCGGTGGATGACCTCACGCTCGTACTCCGGCCCGAGCTCAGCGGCCAGGTCACGTGTGGATCGCCCCAGCAGGCTCGGCAGGTCCTCGGACGTGTAGTTGACCAGTCCGCGGGCCACGACCTGCCCGTCGGGAGTGCACACGTCGACCGGTTCGCCGTCCCCGAAGGACCCCTCGACCCGCGTGATGCCGGCGGGCAGGAGCGAGGCTCGGCGCACCGTCACCGCGGTCACGGCCCCCGCGTCCAGCACGAGCCGCCCGCGTGCGGTCGTCGCGTGAGCGAGCCACAGCAGGCGCGAGGTCGTGCGCTGACCAGTCGGGACGAAGACGGTGCCCACGTCTGGGGTCGCCGACAGCGCGATACCGGCGTTGTCGGCGCTCGTCAGCAGGGTCACGATGCCGGCCGCGTTGGCGATGGCCGCGGCCTCGACCTTGGTGGCCATGCCACCGGTGCCGACCCGGCTGCCGACACCGCCGATCACGACGTCGGCAAGGTCGTCCGCGCCTCGCACGACGGGGATGCGCGTCGAACCGGGCCGACTGGGCGGACCGTCATACAGTGCGTCGATGTCGCTGAGCAGCACGAGGGCGTCGGCACGGACGAGATGCGACACCAGCGCCGCCAGGCGGTCGTTGTCGCCGAAGCGGATCTCGCTCGTCGCGACGGTGTCGTTCTCGTTGACGACCGGCACCACACCGAGGTCGAGCAGCCGCTCGAGGGTGCGACGGGCATTGCTGTAGTGCGAGCGCCGGGTGACGTCATCGAGAGTGAGCAGCACCTGGCCGACGGTGATGCCATGGGCATCGAAGGCGCGCTGGTATGCCGCGATGAGCGCTCCCTGCCCTACGCTGGCCGCCGCCTGTTGCAACGCGAGGTCCCGTGGCCGGCTGCGCAGCCCCAACGGGGCCAGACCGGCGGCGATCGCACCCGAGGACACGATGACGACCGAGTCCCCCCGGGCCCGGCGCGACGCGGCGGCCTCGACGACCGAGCGGAGTCGATCCTCGTCCAGGCCCCCGTCACGCGTGAGGGAGGACGAGCCGATCTTGACGACGAGACGTCGGGCCGACGCGACCGACGCCCGAGCCGCGACCGGGCTCACGGCTGGTCCACGTCGTCGTCAGCACCTCGCGCCGTCGCCCAGTGCCCCGCCCGTCGCTCGGCATCGAGCTCGGCCTGCGTGGCCGCACGAGCGACATACCGGTCCCGGGCCGCCTCGCGCTTCTCGTCACGGGTGGGTCGATGTCCAGGACCGAGTCGCAGGTCGGTGCCTCGGGGACCACCCAGGAACTCCGCTCCGGTCGAGAGCATCGGCTCCCAGTCGAACACCACGGCGTTGTCATCGGCACCGATCAGCACGGTGTCACCGCTGACCGCCCCGGCCTTGAGCAGGGCGTCCTCCACCCCGAGACGGTTGAGCCGGTCCGCGAGGTAGCCGACCGCCTCGTCGTTGCTGAAGTCGGTCTGATGCACCCAGCGGGTGGGTCGCTCCCCCACGATGCGATAGACGAGTCCGTCGGCGGTGTTCTCCTTCTTGACCGTGAACCCGGTGTCATCGACGGCCCGCGGGCGCAGGACCACCCGCGTCGGCGTCAGGGCGGGCACGTCGGCACGGGCCGTCATGACGTGGCGAGCGAGCGCGAACCCGAGCTCGCGAAGCCCCAGGCGCGACACTGCGGAGACGACATGCACATCGAGGCCGCGCGCCTGCAGGTCGGGCAGGACGAGCTCAGCCAGCTCGCGCGCCTCCGGCACATCGGCCTTGTTGAGCACGACGACTCTGGTGCGCTCGGCTAGCGGTCGGCCGCCGAGGTCGGCGTCGGGGACGTACTGGGACAGCTCGTCCTCGATCACGTCGAGGTCGGTGAGCGGGTCGCGACCCGGCTCGAGGGTCGCGCAGTCGATGACGTGCACCAGCACGGAGCAGCGCTCGACGTGTCGCAGGAACTCCAGCCCCAGGCCGCGCCCTTCGTGAGCGCCAGGGATCAGGCCGGGCACGTCCGCGATCGTGTAGCGGACGTCACCAGCGGTCACCACGCCGAGGTTGGGCACCAGTGTGGTGAAGGGGTAGTCGGCGATCTTGGGCCGGGCCGCCGAGAGGACCGACACGAGCGAGGACTTGCCGGCCGACGGGAAGCCGATCAGCGCGACATCGGCCAGGGACTTGAGCTCGAGCACGATGTCGAAGCCTTCACCGGGCTCGCCCAGGAGCGCGAAACCCGGTGCCTTGCGTCGAGGTGAGGCGAGGGCCCGGTTGCCCAGCCCGCCGCGCCCACCTCGCGCGATGACGTGTTCGACGCCGGCACCCACGAGGTCGACGAGGACCTGACCGTCAGCCAGCTTGACGACGGTGCCGTCCGGCACGGTCAGGGTGAGGTCCTCGCCATCGCCGCCGTTGCGCTCGTCACCCGCACCGGGTCGACCGTGCGGGGCTCTGCGGTGGGGATGGTGGTGGTAGTCCAGCAGGGTCGTGACCGAGGGGTCGACCTTGAGGATGACGTCACCGCCGTTGCCGCCGTTGCCGCCGTCTGGGCCGCCCAGGGGCTTGAACTTCTCCCGCTTGATGGATGCAACCCCGTTGCCACCGTCACCCGCGCGAACGTGCAGCACGACTCGGTCGACGAAGCTCATCGCCATACCGAGCCTCCTTCATCATCGTGGCGACGCCGTGCGGCGTCAGCCGTCCATCCCCCGCTGTCTGACAACGGCGAAGGGGCGGACCACATCGGGCCCGCCCCTTCGACAATCCGAGTCGTGTCTGACTGCCTAGTCAGCGAGCTCGATGTTGACCGTCTTGCGGCCCCGCTTGGAACCGAACTTGACCGAGCCCGCGACGAGCGCGAAGAGCGTGTCGTCGCTGCCGCGACCGACGCCCTCACCCGGGTGGAAGTGCGTGCCGCGCTGGCGCACGAGGATCTCGCCCGCGTTGACGCGCTGGCCGCCGAAGCGCTTGACGCCGAGGAACTGTGCGTTGGAGTCGCGACCGTTGCGGGTCGAGGACGCACCCTTCTTGTGTGCCATGTCGTCTTCCTCTCAGGCCGAGATGCCGGTGACCTTGACCTGCGTCAGGTGCTGACGGTGGCCTTGGCGCTTGCGGTATCCGGTCTTGTTCTTGAACTTCATGATCGTGATCTTGGGGCCCTTGGCGGCCTTGACGACCTCGGCCGTCACCTTGACCTTGGCCAGGGCCGCGGCGTCAGTGGTGACCGTGTCACCGTCGACCACGAGCAACGCCGTGAGGTCGATCTCGTCGCCGGCCTGACCCGACACCTTGTCGATGAGCAGGACGTCGCCGACCGACACCTTCTCCTGGCGGCCGCCTGCACGGACGATCGCGTACACGTCGAACTCACTTCCTGACAAACCAACGGGAAACCTTGTGGATGGCGTGCGCGTGGCGGTCGGTTGACACCAGAACGGGCAGAGCGCAGAACACCGAGGGGCTACATTACCGGTCCGAACCGTCGCTGGCCAAACCGCGCCCCGTCAATGTGCGTTCATGGCCGGAGCAGGCGGCACTCGGTCACCCAGGACCCGCACGGCAACCGTCGCCACGGCGGCGCCCAAGGCCAACGAGGTGACCGCCGAGATCGGGAAGAAGAAGACGAGAAGCAACACGCTCGCCAACGGCCGTCGGAGCACGGCGGTGGCAGCTGCCGCAGCCCCGGCAGCGGCGACCGGACCGATCGGAGCGGCCGGGAAGATGACGACGATCGCGAGGGCCGCCGTCATGCCGGCGAACAGTGCGGGGAAGACCTGTCCACCGAACCACCCGGTCGCCAGGCACGCGAGAGTCGCCACCAGCTTGACCAGAGCAAGGGCCAGCAGGCCCAGGACGCTGCTCTCGGCCACCAGGCCCAACACCTCGAAGCCGGCCTCGTGGCCGGAGAAGATCGACAGCGGGGCCAGCGCCCCGCAGACACCCAGCACGGTCCCCCCGACCAGTCCTCGGAGCACGGGCGACCGCACCGTGCGCTCGGCAAACCGGCGAGCAGGCGCCGTGCCCACGACCAGGCAGAGGCCCGCGGCCGCGCCCAGGGCGGCAGCCATGGTGCTCCACCCCAGTGCCTGGAGCAGGTCAGTGCCCGTCGTCAGCGTCGTCTCGGGGAGCTCGTAGCGATGCCGGGCCTCGTCGGGCAGCACGACGAGCAGTGCGACGAGACCTGACAGGGAGGCGACGAGCCCCAGGCCCAGCATGGATGAGCGCTTGGCTCGCTCGCTGCCCTCGATGGGCAGCACGACCGAACCGAGAGGTCCGCCGAACATGCCCGACAGTGCGCCGGCTGCCGAGACATACGCCGCCTCGGCCTGGGAGACCCGCAGGATGCGCGCCATCCGCTGTCCGAAACCCGTGGCCAAGGCCAACAAGGGCGCCTCGGGACCCAAGGACGCCCCGAAACCTAGCGAGACCACGCCGAGTAGCCCAGCCCGAAGCAGCCAGCGCGGACGTGGAGGTGCTGCCTCGCTCGGGCCATCGTCGTGAGCCAAGGTCGTGTCGAGGTGAGCCAGCGTGTCGTCCAGGTCGTGTGGCGTGTCGGCGTCGTGGCGGGCCCGGATGAGACCTACCAACAGGCCACCGAGAGCACACACCGCGATGGTGTAGAGGCCCCCATCGATCCCGAACCACGGCTCGTCACGGCCCCAGAGGAGCCGGGTGAGCGCGGTGATGGACCGCAGGTAGATCGCGGCGAGCACCCCGACCGCGGCCCCGAGCACGGCGGCGAGGCCGAACGACCTGACGCGGGCGCGCCACCCCCCGCGGCTGATCATCGAGCGCGCACGCGTATCGCCCGGTCAGGCGGGAGTGGCGTCGGAGGTGCTTCGCGGGGGGCCGGCGGGGGCGACCACTCGGCCCCGGCGGCGGCGACCACCACGGCGCGTGCCGCTCGAGCTCGGCATGGCCTGCTCGTGCGAGCCGTCGGCAGGCGAGTCGAGGCCGATGGCCGCGGACGCCTCGCCCTCATCGACCGCGAGCTGCTGCGTGGCCTGGCCGGCGTCGGTGGGCTGTGTCTCCTCTGGCGCATCGGCGCCGCGATCGACGCCCTGGTCACCGCTGCGCGCCTGCTCGACGACCACTGTCGACAGGGCCCCGTCGACGGCGCTCTCTTGGGCCGAGCCCGGCTCGGTGTCGCCGGCGTGGTCCACGTGCACGCTCTTGATCGCCGCTGCGTGCGCCGCGGCGGCGATCTGGGCCGCGGTGGGACCGTTGGGTGCGACATGCACCTCGGGTGCGGGGACGCTGCGGGGGCGCCGACCACGCGTCGAGCGGGACGTGCCGCCGTTGCCGGTCGTCCCGCCGTTGCCACCCTGGCCACCGGTGTGCGGACCGCGTTCGATCGGACCGTCAGCCGCACGGTCCACCGGCTGGTCGTGCACGATGAGGCCACGTCCGTTGCAGTGCTCGCACGGCTCGGAGAAGACCTCGATGAGGCCCGCGCCGACTCGTTTGCGGGTCATCTGGACCAGTCCGAGCGACGTCACCTCGGCGACCTGGTGCTTGGTGCGGTCGCGACCAAGACACTCGAGCAGGCGCCTCACGACGAGCTCGCGGTTGGACTCGAGCACCATGTCGATGAAGTCAATGACGATGATGCCGCCGATGTCGCGCAGCCGCAGCTGACGCACGATCTCCTCGGCGGCCTCGATGTTGTTCTTGGTGACGGTCTCCTCGAGGTTGCCGCCCGACCCGACGAACTTGCCGGTGTTGACATCGACAACGGTCATCGCCTCGGTGCGGTCGATCACCAGGGAGCCGCCGCTGGGCAGCCACACCTTGCGGTCCATCGCCTTGGCCAGCTGCTCGTCGACCCGGTGATCAGCGAACAGGTCGCCGGTGCCGGTCCAGCGGGACACNNGCCCGCTCGCCCGACACGACGAGGCCCGCGAAGTCCTCGTTGAAGATGTCGCGGATGACGCGCACGGTCAGGTCGGGTTCGCCGTGCAGCAGGATCGGCGCCGAACCACCCTTGCCCTTGCCCTTGGACTTCTCAGCCGCCTTCGTGGTGATCTGCTCCCACGTGGCCGTCAAGCGCTCGACGTCAGCGCGCAGCTCGTCCTCGCTGGCGCCCTCGGCAGCCGTGCGGACGATGACCCCGGCATTGGCCGGCAGGAGGTCACGCAGGATCTTCTTCAGACGCGCGCGCTCGGTGTCGGGCAGCTTGCGCGAGATGCCGGTCATGGCCCCGTTGGGGACATAGACCAGGTATCGACCCGGGAGTGAGATCTGCGAGGTGAGGCGGGCCCCCTTGTGACCGATCGGGTCCTTGGTGACCTGCACGAGGACGTTCTCGCCAGAGGTCAAGGCGTGCTCGATGCGCTTGGGGGTGTGGCTGTCGAGACCGGCCGCGTCCCAGTTGACCTCGCCCGCGTAGAGCACGGCGTTGCGGCCCTTGCCGATGTCGACGAAGGCCGCCTCCATCGACGGCAGGACGTTCTGAACTCGCCCGAGGTAGATGTTGCCGGCCATCGAGACATTGGTCTCGCGCGAGATGTAGTGCTCGACGAGGATGCCGTCCTCGAGGACGCCGATCTGCGTGCGGTCGCCGTTCTCACGGACCAGCATGACCCGCTCGACGCTTTCGCGGCGGGCCAGGAACTCGGCCTCGGTGATGATGGTGCGTCGGCGGCCGGCCTCACGGCCTTCGCGCCGGCGCTGCTTCTTGGCCTCCAGGCGCGTGGAACCCTTGACGCCGGTGACCTCGTCGCGCTCGCGTCGGGGTTCGCGGACTCGCGTCACCACACCCGGCTCGTCATCGGGATCGAGCGCGCCGCCGGCCCGCCGTCGACGCCGACGGCGCAGCGCCGGGGTCTCCTCGCCGTCGGCGGGGGGCGTCGTGGGGCCCGAACCCTGGTCGGTCGCCTCGGCTTGGGTGCCATCGACGTCACCGTCGGCCCGCGAGCGGCGACCCTTGCCGCCACGGCGGCGGCGACGACGGGGGCCGTCGTCCTCGCCCTCGGGGCCATCATCGTCGGCGGTGTCAGGCTCCGCGCTGTCGGACGGCCCGTCCACCGGCTCTGGGTCGACGACCACCCGGCGGCGCGGGGCGCTGACGGGCTGTGGCGCCTGGAACAGCAGACCGAAGGTAGGCGCGACGACCGACGCGGGCGAGATGCCCTCGTCGTCGGCCTCGGCAGTGGCATCGATGTCTGCACCCGGCGTGGCGTCGAGCGCCACGTTGCCGGTGGTCTCGCCCGCCTCGACGACCTGCGCCTCGAGCGTCTCGCTCTCGGCGGTCGGGTCGATGGCCGGGGCTGCGGCGCGCTTGCGGGGGGCGCGCTTGCGCGGCGCCCGCTTCGGGGCGCTCAGCTCGACGGCGTCCTCGGCCCGGGCCTCGTCGGACGAGATGCCTTCAGGAGAGGCGTCATCGGTCGCGGTGGCATCGGCTGGCTGCTCGTCGTGGACGGTGCCCTCGGTGTGGTTGTGCATGGTGGTGTCGTCATCGGAAGCCATGAGCGGTCCCCTTCGTCACGGCGTCGGTCAAAGCCCACACCGGGGAGCCAGAAGGCAACCGCCCTGCCCGACGCTCTGCGTCGTCGATCGTCCGTGACATCGGCGCAGCGGGGGCCGCGCGCAGACGCCGGACGGAAGTCCGTTACGCCTCACCAGGCTCGCGCTGGAGCGCGTCACCTATGCGGCGAGACGGCGTCGACGCCCTGATCGGCAACCAGAGGATCGGTCACCCTCGCGCCCTCCGCGTCACCAGTCGTGAGCAGGAGCGGGCCTTGGGCCAGGCGCGTCACACGGGGTGGCACACCCAGCTCCAGCCCTGCGATGTCGCGCAGCGCGGTCAGAATGTCGTCGGGGCGAACGGCAGGTGTGGCATGCCGAACGACCACTCGGAGTATCGCACAGATGCCGTCATCAGACGCAAGCACCCGCACCCGCACCACGGCTCCGCGCGTGTCGAAGGTCCGCGGCCCGGTCTTCATCATCCTCGTGACGGGAGCGTCCTCGCGGGCCAGGAAGGCGTCGACGGCAGCCTGCGCGGAGGCCGTGTCGACCCCGGGCAGGACGATCTCCCAGTCGCTGGACTCGAGCCGGTCGGCCAGCGCCCCCGGCAGGTGCGGACCGGCCTCGACGACCGTGAGGATGTCCAGGCCGTCGGGCAGCGCCGCATCGAGCGCGGCGCGCACGGCATCCGGGTCACGGCGCTCGGCCAGTCCGATCTCGACATACTCGGCCTCGCTGGCCACACCCGTCGCGACGGCGTTGGCGTAGGAGATCTTGGGGTGCGGGTGGAACCCGGCGCTGAACGCCATCGGTATGCCGGCCCGCCGGACCGCCCGCTCGAGGGCTCGCTGGAAGTCCCGGGACGAGGAGAACCTCAGGCGACCACGCTTCGCGTAGCGCATCCGCAGCCGCTGGACGACGGGAGCCGGGGGCGGACCCTCGGGGACGCGTTGCGGGCTCACGCTCACACGCTAGTCGACCGGTCACCGGGGCCCCAGCCGCCCACGCGCCTGCAGACGCCCTGGCCCGCGCAGGCTGGCGGCGTCGCAGGCTCTGCTCGGCGGTCGGGCTGGACCGGACGAATCGCGGTCGTATGCCGTGCCGAGGTTCTGGGAGGATTCACGTATGACCTCGCCCGCCCATGCCGACCCTTCCTCGCGCATCCCCGACCGTCCGAGTGTCGACGGACTCGAGGACACCTGGGCGGCGGTGTGGCGTGACCAGGGCACCTATTCCTTCGACCGAGACCGGGCCCTGACCCTGGCGCGAGAGTCCATCTACGCGATCGACACCCCGCCGCCCACCGCGTCCGGCTCCCTGCACGTCGGNNACGAGGTGTTCTACCCCATGGGGTGGGACGACAACGGCCTGCCCACCGAGCGGCGGGTGCAGAACTACTACGGCGTGCGCGGCGATGCCTCGCTGCCCTACCTGCCCGACTTCGTGCCCCCTCACGAGGGTGGCCACGGCACGTCGAGCCGGGCCGCCGACCAACAGCCGATCTCGCGGCAGAACTTCATCGAGCTCTGTGACGTGCTCACCGTCCGCGACGAGCAGACCTTCGAAGCGCTCTGGCGGCGGCTCGGGCTGTCGGTGGACTGGAGCGTCACCTATCGGACCATCGACACCAACAGCCGAGCCATCTCCCAGCAGGCATTCCTGCGCAACCTGGCGCGGGGCGAGGCCTACGCCGCCGAGGCACCGGGTCTGTGGGACGTGACCTTCCAGACCGCTGTGGCGCAGGCCGAGCTCGAGGCGCGTGACTACCCCGGGCACTACTACCGGGTGGCCTTCCATGCCCCGGACGGAGCGCCGGTCTGGATCGAGACGACCCGACCAGAGCTGCTCCCCTCCTGTGTTGCCTTGGTGGCCCACCCCGACGACGAGCGCTATCAGTCTCTCTTCGGCACGTCGGTGACCTCCCCGGTGTTCGGGGTCGAGGTCCCGGTGATCGCCCATGCGGCGGCCGAGCGCGACAAGGGCGCGGGCATCGCGATGTGCTGCACCTTCGGCGACCTGACGGACGTGACGTGGTGGCGTGAGCTGGCGCTGCCCACCCGCTCGATCATCACCCGCAACGGTCGCATCCAAGCCGAGGTGCCGCCGTGGCTCTCCTCCCCCGTCGGCCGCGAGCTGTTCGTGCAGATCGCCGGCGGCACGACCTACGCCGCTCGCATGGCGATCGCCGACGCACTGCGCGGTGCCGGGGCGCTCGACGGGGAGCCCAAGGCAACCCAGCGCAAGGCCAACTTCTACGAGAAGGGCGACAAGCCGCTCGAGATCGTGACCTCGCGGCAGTGGTATATCCGCAACGGCGCCCGCAACGCGACGTTGACCGACGCTCTGCTCGGCCGGGGCCGCACGCTGGACTTCCATCCCTCGTTCATGCGGACTCGCTTCGACAACTGGGTGGGTGGGCTCAACGGGGACTGGCTGATCTCGCGACAGCGGTTCATGGGCATCCCGATCCCGGTCTGGTATGCCGTGGGTCCTGACGGCGAGCCCGACCGGGACCGCGTCATCGTGCCCACCGAGGACCAGCTCCCCGTCGACCCCGTAGCATCGCCGCCGGCCGGCTACCACGAGCATCAGCGCGGAGTGCCCGGTGGGTTCGTCGCCGACACCGACGTCATGGACACGTGGGCCACGTCGTCGCTCACCCCGCAGATCGCCGCCGGATGGCGCAACGACCCGGCCCTGTTCGCGGCCCTCTACCCCATGGACCTGCGCCCCCAGGGTCAGGACATCATCCGGACGTGGCTGTTCGCCACAGTGCTGCGCAGCCACTTCGAGCACGACGCCCTGCCGTGGTCGCACGCGGCGATCTCGGGATGGATCCTGGACCCGGACCGCAAGAAGATGTCCAAGTCCAAGGGCAACGCCGAGACGCCTGAGGGCATGGTGGCCGAGCACGGTGCCGACGGTGTGCGCTACTGGGCGACCTCGGCCAAGCTGGGCACCGACGCGGCGTTCGACACCTCACAGATGAAGGTCGGTCGCAGGCTGGCCATCAAGGTGCTCAACGCGAGCAAGTTCGTCCTGGGCATCGCGACGCCGTCATCGGACGCACACGCTGCGGTGACCGAGCCGATCGACCGTTCCATGCTCGCCGGCCTGGCGACCGTGGTGAGCACCGCCACCGCCGCGCTCGACGACTACGACCATGCCAGGGCGCTGGAGGCCATCGAGAGCTTCTTCTGGTCGTTCTGTGACGACTATCTCGAGCTCGTCAAGGAGCGCGCCTATGGCGGAGCCGGGCAGTGGGCTGGACAGTCGGCCGGGGAGTTGGCCGCACCCGAGCCAGGTGCCGCGACGCAGTCCGCGCGAGCGGCCTTGGGCATCGCGTTGGACACCCTGCTGCGGCTCCTGGCTCCGATCCAGCCCTACTGCACCGAAGAAGTGTGGTCCTGGTTCCGCGACGGGTCGATCCACCGGGCCCCCTGGCCGACCGTGACCGACGTGCTCGGTGCGGGCACAGGGGCCGACGAGGCATCGGCGGGTTCGGCTGTCCTGTCGGCGGCATCGGCAGCGCTCGCGGGGGTCCGCAAGGCCAAGTCCGACGCCAAGATGGGGATGCGTGCCGAGGTGGCGTCGATGGTGATGGCCGGACCGGACGACATACTGGACCTCGTGCGGGCCGCGGAGTCCGATGTGCGAGCGGCCGGACGCATCTCCTCCATGACGTATGTCGAGGGTGACCTGGTCGAGGTCCGCGACGCCCAGCTCGTGGCACCGCCGCCACGTGGCACCGAGACGTCAGGGAGACCGTCATGAGCCAGGACTGGCTGTCCTCACGCGCCGAGGTGCGCATCGTCACGCCCGATCGCTGGGCGAAGCAGCTGGTGTCGCACCTGGGTCGCAAGACGCCGCCGGAGGAGACGCCGCAGGGCTGGCTGCTCTTCTTCGGCGAGGGTCGTGGCCTGGTGTCGACGACCGACGACGCCGTCGTCCTGGTCGCGAGCGGACCCGACGACGAGGTCCGGGCGAACGCTGAGGACGTGCTGGCCAGGCATCTTGTGCGGTTCGCCCATCGCGAGGACATCACCGTGGAGTGGTCCCGCGACTAACCAGGAGCGCCGTCGACACTGACCGCCGACCAGCGGGCCCCGGGCACCTGCCCTGGCGCCGGCACCTGTGCCGCGGGCAACACGACGAACCACGGGTGGTTCCAGGCCCCCAGGTCGAAGGAACGGTCGGCGAAGGCGGCACGCGGAACCTGGTGCACATAGCCGCCGGACGGCTCGTAGACCTCCAACGCTTCCTGGCGCGCCGCGGTGACCAGGGTGACGTGGCGTGGCAGCAGCCAGTTGCCGACGTAGAGCAGCGCCGGTCGGCCATGCGTGACCCGGCCCGCGAGCGTGTCCATGAGAGATCGCAGCTGCTCCGAGCCCCACTGTCGCACCACGACCAGCTCGTAGCGCGTCCCCGGCGACGCCGCGCCTTGCTCCAGCTCGTGTCGAGCTCCCCAGGGCGACGTGCCCCACTGGGTGAGCCAGGGCACCTGCCACTCACCGCCCGGCGCCGCCACGCCGTTGGTGCGCCGCATGACCGCGCGCTCATGCGCGGCGAAGCGCAGCAGATGAGTGTGCAGCGGGTCGGTCGAGTCGACGCCGCGAGGCAGCGCCCCGGACCCATCCGTGACCCAGCTCGCGGTGATCGGGTCGATCAGCATGCGGGCGACGGTCAGGCTGGCCCCGCCACAGGACACCTGGCTCTGCTGCCGCGGGCCGAGGTCACCGGCGCGCAGACGGAAGGACGGCATACCTGGCAGCGTATGGCGGATCACCCTGAAGCGCCTCGCAGCGCCTGGTCCTCGGGTCGACCTCGTCCGTCACGACCTCGTGAACCGACCGGTCAGATCATCAGGCGGACTCTTTGCGAGCCGGTCGCTTGGGCCTGGCCACGGGCACGTCGCGGCGCACGATCGTGGGGTTGACGTTGTCCTTGACGACCTCGCCGGTCACGACGACCTGGGCGATGTCGTCCTCGCTGGGCACGTCGAACATCACGGGAAGCAGGACCTCCTCCATGATGGCTCGCAGGCCGCGAGCGCCCGTGCCGCGCAGCAGGGCCTGGTCCGCGATGGCCCCGATCGCCTCGTCGGTGAACTCCAGGTCGACGCCGTCGATCGAGAACATCTTGCGGTACTGCTTGACCAGGGCGTTGCGTGGCTCGGTGAGGATCTGGACCAGCGCCTCCTGGTCGAGCGGGGCGACCGTCGTGATCACCGGCAGCCGGCCGATGAACTCGGGGATCAGCCCGAACTTCATCAGGTCCTCGGGCATGACCTCACTGATCGACTCGGCGAGGTCCTTGGGCGAGTGCAGCTCAGAGCCGAACCCCAGACCCTTCTTGCCTGCTCGCGCCTCGATGAGCTTCTCCAGCCCGGCGAAGGCGCCGCCGACGATGAAGAGCACATTGGTCGTGTCGATCTGGATGAACTCCTGATGCGGATGCTTGCGGCCACCCTGCGGGGGCACCGAGGCGGTGGTGCCCTCGAGGATCTTGAGCAGAGCCTGCTGCACACCTTCGCCGGACACGTCGCGGGTGATCGACGGGTTCTCGGACTTGCGCGCGATCTTGTCGACCTCGTCGATGTAGACGATGCCCGTCTCGGCCTTCTTGACGTCGTAGTCGGCAGCCTGAATCAGCTTGAGCAGGATGTTCTCGACATCCTCGCCGACGTAGCCGGCCTCGGTGAGTGCCGTGGCATCGGCGATCGCGAACGGCACGTTGAGCATCTTGGCCAGGGTCTGGGCGAGATACGTCTTGCCGCAGCCCGTGGGGCCGATCAACAAGATGTTGGACTTGGAGATGTCCACGTCGTCATGGTCACGCCGCGAGCTGGCGGCCTCACCGGCCTGGATGCGCTTGTAGTGGTTGTAGACCGCGACGGCCAGGGCCTTCTTGGCGATCTCCTGGCCCACGACATACTGCTCGAGGAAGTCGAAGATCTCGCGCGGCTTGGGCAGCTCGTCCAGGCCGAGGTCGCCGGTCTCGGCGAGCTCCTCCTCGATGATCTCGTTGCACAGGTCGATGCACTCGTCGCAGATATAGACCCCTGGACCCGCGATCAGCTTCTTGACCTGCTTCTGCGACTTGCCGCAGAACGAGCACTTGAGCAGGTCGCCGCCGTCTCCGATGCGCGCCACAAGGGCCTCCGTCTCTTCATACGCCGAAGCGTCTGGCCTACTGCCCCACCGAACACGACGCGTGGGCCCGATCTCACGGACACGTGACAATGCGCCCGACGCTACCTGCCTGCACCCAGGCCTGCCCGTCTATTACACGCCGATCCGGCCCGCGAGTCGCGCCTGTCCGCTCAGAGCGCACACGCCGACAGCCTCCACGGTGGCAAACCGGCCCGTCTGGGCCCTGGACGCGTGTCGGCGTCAGTCGATGGGGTCGCGCAGGATCGGGCACGTCATGCACCGCCCGCCACCCCGCCCCCGGCCTAGCTCCGAGGCCGAGATCGTGATGACCTCGATGCCTGCCTTGCGCAGGCGCGTGTTGGTGTAGGTGTTGCGGTCGTACCCCACGACGACACCAGGCTCGAGTGCGACGACGTTGTTGCCGTCATCCCACTGCTCTCGTTCGGCACCGTAGGCGTCGCCACCCGTGGCGATCACCCGCAGCGGCCGGCCGAGGGCGGCGGCGAGCACCTCGATGAACGACGTGCTCTCACGGGTGATGTGCAGACCCGAGGATGCCGAGTCATCGGGCCGGATCGTGAAGGGCACGATCGCGTCGGTCACCGGGGCGAAGGCAGTCACGGTGTCGTGGTCGCAGAAGGTGAAGACGGTGTCGAGGTGCATGGCGGCCCGAAGCTTGGGCAGTGCCGCGACGACCACCTGGTCGGCCGCGTCCGCGGCGAAGAGGTGAGTCGCCACCTGGGTGATCGCCTGCTGGGAGGTGCGCTCCCCCATACCGATGACGACCGTGCGGTTGCCGATCGGCATGACGTCACCACCCTCGATGGTGGCCATGCCGTGGTCGACCTCGGGATCGCCGAACCAGACCGGGAAGCGCACGCCGGCAAAGCGTGGGTGGTGGCGGTAGATCGAGGCCACCAGCGCCGTCTCCTGGCGGCGGGCTGGCCAGAACATCGGGTTGAGAGTCACGCCGCCGAAGATCCAGGACGAGGTGTCGCGCGCGAACTGGGTGTTGGGCAGCGGCGGCAGGAGGAAGCCCGGCTGCTCGAGGTTGTCGCGGAACGCGGTGAGAAAGCTCCCGCCGATGTCGTCGGGGATCTCGAAGTAGGACACCCCACCGATGAGATGTTCGGCCAAGGACCGCGCGGGCAGGCCGGCGAGCCATGCCTTGACCTCGGCGACGAGCCCGGCACCCACCTGGTCGGTCGTGACCCGGTGGTCGAGCAGCCAGGACCTGGCGGCCTCGTCGGCGACGACCTCGGTCAGCAGGTCGTGCATCTCGAGCACCTCGACGCCGCGGTCGCGCATCTTGGTGACGAAGTCGAAATGGTCGCGCTTGGCCTGGCTGACCCAGATGACCTCGTCGAAGAGCAGCTCGTGACGAGTGTCGGGGGTCAGGCGTTCGTGCGCGAGCCCGGGCGAGCAGACCATCACCGTGCGCAGGTGACCGGACTCAGACCACACCCCCACCGAGCTGCTGTCGGGGATCGCATCGACCGGCACAGGGTTCCTCTCGGGCACAGTTCTTGCCGAAGCATCGGGATGACCTCGGGGATGCCGCCGCGCGAGCGGCTGGCGACGGACGTCGCCGAGGCTACTTCTGAAGCGAGGCCTTGCGCGGGGCCAGGACCTCGTCGATGAGTCCGTAGTCCTTGGCATCGGCGGCAGACAGGATCTTGTCGCGGTCGATGTCACGCTTGACGAGCTCGATGTCACGGCCTGAGTGCGCCGCGATGGTCATCTCGAGCCACTCACGCATACGCAGGACCTCGTTGGCGTAGATCTCCAGGTCGGAGGCCATGCCACCCGTGCCTTCGATGGCGGGCTGGTGGATCATCACGCGCGAGTTGGGCAGGGCGAACCGCTTGCCCTTGGCGCCGGCCGCCAGCAGCACCGCGGCAGCCGAGGCCGCCTGGCCGATGACGAACGTCTGCACGTCGGGCTGGATGTACTGCATCGTGTCGTAGATCGCCGTCATCGCCGTGAAGGAGCCGCCGGGCGAGTTGATGTACATCAGGATGTCGCGGTCGGGGTCCTGGGACTCCAGCACGATCAGCTGAGCCATGACGTCGTCGGCTGACGCGTCGTCCACCTGCACGCCGAGGAAGATGATGCGGTCCTCGAAGAGCTTGGTGTAGGGGTCGGTGCGCTTCATGCCGTAGGAGGTGCGCTCCTCGAACTGCGGCAGGATGTAGCGGCTCGTCGGGGACGACGCGGCGTGGATGCGGGAGCCGGGCAGGCCGCCATACAGGTTGCTCATGGGTTCTCTCCAGTCAGACGAAATGGGCGGCTACGCGCTGGGGGCGGCGGGCTCGGGTGCGGCCCCGTCGGCGACGGGCGAGCCGGCCGACGCGGCTCTGGTGACGACATGGTCGACGAAGCCGTAGTCCATGGCCTCTTGGGCTGTGAACCACCGGTCTCGGTCGGAGTCAGCCTCGATCTGGTCGAGACTCTGGCCGGTGTGCTGCGCGATGAGCTCGGCCATCTGCTTCTTGATGACGAGCATCTGCTCGGCCTGGATCTTGATGTCGCTCGCCGTGCCACCGATGCCACCCGATGGCTGGTGCATCATCACCCGTGCATGCGGTGTCGCGTAGCGCTTGCCCGGGGTGCCGGCCGAGAGCAGGAACTGGCCCATGGAGGCCGCCATGCCCATGCCGACGGTGGCGACGTCGTTGGGGACCCACTGCATGGTGTCGAAGATGGCCATCCCGGCTGTCACCGACCCACCGGGCGAGTTGATGTAGAGCCAGATGTCGGCCTTGGGGTCCTCGGCGGCCAGGAGCAGCATCTGGGCGCAGATGGCGTTGGCGTTGTCGTCGCGGACCTCGGAGCGCAGGAAGATGATGCGCTCGCGAAGGAGACGGTTGTAGATGTGGTCATCGAGGCCACCGGTCATCGAGTCGCCAGCCATCCGTGGCGTGTCGGGGTTCAACACGGTGGTCTCCATTCTTGCGTCTGCTTGTCGCGCGTGAGTCGGTTGCACAGTGACCCTAACGTCCCGGTCCGTCGCGACAATCCCCGTAGGACGGGTGTTCGCCCTGAGCGCACACCCGCCCGCTTCGCGTCCACTCACCTCTGCTCAGGGTTCGCTGACCGGCCGGGGCGCCACCTGAGCCATCGCTGCGTCACCGTCCGCTGTACCGCTGCGTCACCGTCGCTCCACCGTCCGCTCCACCGCTACGTCACCGTCCGCTCATCGGCCGAGTCACGCTGCCTGTGGACAACTCCGCGACCGGGCACGCGTTAGTGCCCGTTCACGGGGTCGAGACGCCCCCATCGGGACGTACCGCGTGCCCGGTCGGATTTTGGGGGCGGGTTCGGGGCGGACGGGCGCACGAGGCGGACGGGCGCACGAGGCGGACAGGGCGGACGTGCGCACGAGGCGGACGGGGTTGCAGGAGGGGATGGCCGGAGGGCGCACCCACATTAGGTAGCGGGCTGACCGGAGAAGATCAGCCGCTGCTGCGAGCGCCAGGCGCCGGACTCGACATACGGGGCGAGCCACCCGTCGTGCTCGCGCAAGTAGTTGACCCCGGCGCGGTCACCGGTGTTGACCTGCACCCGGTCGGCCCAGGCGCGAAACACGAAGTGCATGAAGAGCCGGTGGTACTCGGTGAGATAGATGTCGGCGACCCGGCGCACCGCTGCTGCGCGAGTGGCGGGAGCCCGACGCCCACCGGAGCGGATGACGAGGGTGTGCTCCTCGTTGCTGACGGTCGAGGCTCGCGAGTAGTTCGCCGAGCCGGTGATGATCGTCGGCCGCAGGCGCATGGGGTCGATGAGCACGATCTTGGTGTGGATGTACTTGACGTGGGTGTTGAAACCGGTGAGATGTTCCTGCGCCCACTGCCCGAGCCGGCCG
>CXWJ01036295.1_pt1 | contig 22105 bp, 19 predicted proteins | sample 590841 | NCBI WGS metagenome assembly CXWJ01 (sample SAMEA3498367, study PRJEB10139) | wastewater metagenome | biome: wastewater treatment plant; material: activated sludge | place: Austria | collected 2015-01-21 | reverse complement strand
CGACGTATCACCTGTCGTATAAGCTGATGCCCGAAGTGTGGTATGAAAACGTCAACAAGTTGCGGCTTATTTACGTGGTCGTGGTGCTGGTCTTGCTGGCGCTCTTTTTGCCACGCTACGGCTATGCGCCGCCCCAGTTTTGGTCAGTTTTGGGGGTGTCGCTATATGTGCTTGGTTGGATGACCGATGCAATCAGCACGTGGTTGTGCGTGCGCCTGGCTCCACGTTTTGAAGCCCGCGATCTCGTTTTTCCCATTATCGAAACCAATCCCTTGCTCAGTAATCGTCCAACACTGTTTGAACAACTCTTCAATGTGACGACACTCTTCGCCGTAGCTGGCGCAACCATGTCTTGGTTTGCTCCAGGGCTTGGTCTGGCTTTGGGAGGGTTACAAATTGGGGTGGGGATCAACAACCTGCGCCAACGTAAGCGCTTGCAATTACAGCTATCGCTCTACGATGAAGTGGAGAAATCTCGGGGTGTATAATAAAAAAACAAGGAGCCAGAAACACACTTAGTATGGTGAATTTAGAAGGCTAGCTCGCTTGCTGGTTTTTACGAGTGGAGATTCTCCACAGTAACAACCAAGGTATGTCCACAACCGGGACACTTGGCTTTGACTGACGTTTTCTTGGCGTCAGTGGGGCCCTTGCTAAACGCTTTGAGGGCGGTTAAGCCGCCAATAGCGATAAGCGCAAGTAATAAGCCAGCAACTTCTTGATTCATACGAATCACCTCCTTTCGATAACATCTTTGGGAAGACGTATCTTTAAGGGGCAGGTAATTAGTAAACCAAGTGTGTTTCTGCGCCTCCTACATCTCACAGTATACGGAAATAGCACTTCATATCAATCTATTCTAAACAAACTCTCCCACTCGGCCTTCGATTGTTTCGTTTGGCAATCTCAACTGACTGGTATCAATACCCACCTGGTCAAGCGCGTGCAGGAGTGACTTGTGTACCGATAGGATCATGGCCAGGGAATCATCGGCATCAAACACGGTGGTGATGTGGAATATATAGGCCAACGGGTTGCCGTCAGTGACGACCCCTCCTATTAATGCTCCCACCAAACCAAGGGCGATGATGGCGGCGTAAATCGCCACAAAGCCGGGAGGCACGCCGGGAAAGCGGGGGATAGAGAGCACTTGAGTCAGGACGATGAGCGCAATAATCGGACTGGCAATCCCAATGACTAGATTGAGTATGTCGTTCGTTTGCGCAGAAACATTTGGAATCGGGATCTCCCGGCGCAAGCCCTTATATGCAAGTAACCCCGCCCCCACGCCAAGGATTAATGCGACCGCCAGCCACAGGATAAAACCGATAACCCACCCCAGTAAATCGCGCCAGGCAATGACTGCACTCACCAGCGGGGCAACAATGCCCGCGAACACAACGATGTTTGTCCAGTTCACTACTTGGCGCTGGTAGAGTCTCCAAGATACATACAGATCCTGTCCGTGGTCACGCACGAAGATAACGCTGGTATACCCCGCGGCTTTGGCCGTGCGCATGCCTAGGCGAACGGCTTCCTTGTCACCCATCTTCCATTGCACCTTTTCGACCTTCACCTCAGGCATATTTCGAGTTTTCAAATTGGTGGCAAGCTGCTCCTGTACGGCCTGTGCTTTACCGGTCTGACCTTCAACTAAATCCGCCCATTCTTTCAAGAGGATGCCCAGACTATTGCCTTTTCCAAGCTTCATTACTGGTTCCCTCTCCGGTTATACCGTTTCATTAGACCGGCCACCTTTGAAGTGTTGCTTCAAGCGCAATTCGCTTGTGTCAATCCCGGTTTTATCCAGTGCTCGCAGAATGGACTTGTGCGCTGACAAACTCATGGCCGTGATGTCATCAGCGTCAAATAGGTTGGGCTGCACGAAGAACAGCGACCAGGCATCACGATTAATGTAATGACCCCATATACCCATGAGGACGACCTCAGCGATAAGGACACCGATGGCAACGCCCAGGGCTATAGGCAGTGAAGTGAGAATCGCAGTCCCGGCCGACATGAAGGAGAAAAAACCGCCAGTTAGGTTGCTGTAACCCTGGTAGAGGAAAAACAGTCCGATAAGCACCGCAATGACGACGGCAATTTTTAAGCGATCATGGAGAACCGCTTGGCGATAGGTTCGCCAGGACACATACAGATCTTGGCCATGCTGGCCAACATAGATGGCGGTGGTGGCTCCCGGGTGGGTAGTGGTGAGGTTATACGGTCTCTTAGCAGAGCGTAGTCCAACGACACCTTCTTTTTGTGCGACGGCGATGTCAGGCATATTGCGCTCTTTGAGAAACTGGTAAACGAGCTGTCTGGCCTCTTGTGCTTTGTCGCCTCGCTCTTCAATTAAATCGGCCCACCCATCCAAGAAGTGGCCAAGATTATTGACGTTCGTTGTGCCCGAGACAGCGGGGGGAGTTGGTGCCGGTGCAGCCATAGTAAAGAATCCTCCTGTTTTACCGTGGTTTGCAAACAATAATGAAGTTAGAAATCTCGTTGACGCAAAATATGCGCGAGAGCGTCTAGTTTATGGTATTTTTTGTGACCTACAAACGATCTTGCATTTTCAATTCCAGGCGCTGACGCTTGAGAGAATTTGACTACAATTACAAACTTTTCGAGCCAGACAAACGGAGATGAGCAGGAGGATTATGTGACCATCTTAGGACAAGCAATTGAGCGCAAGACTGGAAATCGATTGACATTGGAACTTTCCCCAGCCGAGCGAGAGCAGGGTACCTATGTCATCGGCACGACCGGCACTGGCAAGACGACCTTGCTGCGCAATATAGCGGTTGAAGATATGTGGAATAACCCAAGCGAAGGCTTGTGTGTGCTTGATCCCCACGGTGATCTAACCGATGAACTGTTAGGTTGGGTGCCGCCTAATAGGGTAGGGGATGTGGTCTATTTGAACCCCATGGACATGGAGCGGCCCTTTGGGTTGAACTTGCTTACCTGCGATCGCACCAACGAACATGAGGTGCGCTGGGTGGTATCAACGATTCTGGAAACCCTCCACCGCCTATTTTGGTATTCCTGGGGGCCGCGGTTGGAGCATGTTCTGCAGCATACCGTGCGTACGGCACTCAAAGTCCCTGACAGCACGTTTATTGAATTGCTTTTGCTGCTAACGGCGCAAGACTATCGCGAGACGGTGATTGGGAGCAAGGATTCGGTTAAAGCCAACAAGTATGGCCAGCTTGACCAGCAGCAGGATTATTTGCTTATCAAGTTCTGGTACGATTGGTTTTTGAAGCTTGGGCCCAGCATGCAATCCGAGGTGACGTCATCGACGATTAATAAGTTGAGTCCCTTTTTGCTGGACACGATGATGCGCAACATCATCGGGCAATCCGAGAGCAGCATCGACCTGCGCTCGATTATGGACGAGGGCAAAATACTGCTTGTCAATCTGTCCAAAGGCGACCTGGGCGAGAATAACTCGGCGCTGCTCGGGTCAGTCCTGGTAAACCTCATTCTCATCGCGGCGCTGCGCCGTCGTGGGCCACAATACCAACAGGGGAGACGGCGGTTCCACGTTATCGTGGACGAATACCAAAACTTCGCCAATCCTAGCTTTTCTATATTGCAATCGGAGGCGCGCAAGTTTGGTGTTGATTTGATCGTCGCCCATCAGTACCGCGACCAGCTCGACCAGGATAGCCAGGGCGCTAGCTTGAACGTGGGCAATATCGTCAGCTTCAGAGTCTCCGGCCGAGACAGCTACTTCTTAGCCAGCCAGTTTGATAACACGCCACCGCCGGCCGAAACCCGCATGGAGCCTGTTTACGGGCGCTGGGGGGATGCGCCGCGAGACACCGAGCTGTACGCGCCGTTTCGTTTGCCTGGTTCAGGGGACATGGTGTACGAAGAAGTGTTGGCGCAGCAGCGCCCCTACAACGACATGGAAGCGGAAATGGCCAACAAGCTTTCTACCTTGAATAACTTCCGGGCGTATTGCCGCCTGATTCGTCGGCCAGAGCCGAGCAAATCCTTCTTAGGCGAGTATCTCATTGCTACCAATGCGATACCTTTCGTGAAAGACGACTGGAGGGCCGATATTCGGCAGTCGTGTATTGACCGCAGCCGCCAGTTGTACGGCCGTGACCGAGCTACCGTGGAGTCAGCGATTGTGGAGCGCACTGGTGGCCGGATTGAGGATAGCGGGCCAGTTCCTGGAGTTGGCTATTCGCCCATGAGCTAACCGCCTTGATATAGGGGTATAGTGGGAGACATATGGTTAAGCGCAGACGAGTCTACCAGCGGGGGGATCTCGACGAGGTTGTCCGGCCGACGCCGCGGGATATTCAGATTATGGAACTCATTCACGCCTTTGATGGCATGATGAGTTTGAAGCAAATTTGGCGGCGGTTTTTTCCAGGAACTACTGAATCCGCGCCGCGCAACCGTTTGAAGCTTTTGTGTGACGCTGGCTATTTGACGATGCCGGTTAATCACGACCAGCTGCGCTGGGTACCACCAGGGGAGATCGTCTACTGGCTTGATACAGAGGGAGCGAAGCTACTCGCCGGTCGGGAGGGCGTGGAGTACAAGGACTTTCGCTGGCAAAAAAGCGGCCGGTGGTCAAAAATCGCCCACGACTTACTGGTCAATGATTTCCGCTTGCAGGTTGTCGAGGCCTGCGAGAAGAGCGAGGATCTCTCCCTGCGCGAGTGGGTGCCTGAGAGCGACTTTTTGGTCAACAAGGACACGGTAAGTTACAAGACAGCGCAAGGGCACAGCGCGACGCGCATCATGCAGCCGGATGGCTTTTTCCTGGTGCAAAAGCCCTCGAAGCGATACTCGGGCCAGTGGGCTAACTATGCCTTCTTGCTGGAAGTCGATAACAGCACCGAATCAAACGTGCGCTTTGGTCGGGATAAAGTGCCGCCAGGGGTTGCGTATTTACAAAGCGATCTCTACGCCCAGCGCTTTGGGATTGGATATGGCCGGTTTGTCGTGGTGACCTTAAGTCAAGAGCGGATGTTTAATATCAAGGAGCAGACCGAGCGCTTTGGCGGCGGTGACCTGTTTTACTTCACCACCTTCGGGCACCTCTCGGCGCACAACGTTTTTTCGTCACCGATTTGGTGGCGCGCCGGATCGACCGAGCGCTTAGCCCTTATCCCTCCAACGGATTGAGTCCCCCTATACAACCACCCCTAGCTTGTGCTAGATTGGCATCCAATCGAGCTTATCACTTCAAGTGGCTGCCCAAAGCCCCTTCCAAAAATTTTCTTCCTCCGTTTGAGCGGCCCTTAAGACCTCGAGCTACGCCTGTAGGTGAACATATTCGCCTCTGGTCGTAGGGTTAGATGTAGCGGCCCACGCAGTCTTTATCGAGCACATGAGACTGCACTTTGGCTATGTGGGCTTGATGCTAGAGCCTGCATGGGGACAGTGATGGGCGATAAAAGCATCTCGTTTCGATCACTGTTTGCCGCTCTTCTAGCCTTGGCATTAATCGGCTGTGGTGACAATCACTCCCTACACCCTTTTTAACAACCTCCTTTTCTTCCTAAACCACCCACAGTCGAATAGCAGCCAAAAAGCAATTGAAACCGACAGTGAAGCACATGGCGCTTAATGGCTTATTACGGCAGCGGCGGCAAGGGTAGCAGCGTGTCGTTTTAACGCTTGATCAAGTCAGGCCGTACGCCTTGACCATGACAAGCTAACGGACAGCTGCTTATTCCTTGCGCCAGGCGTTAATAAGCAAGCGCGCCACACATTAATCAATAGGCTTGCGAGAAGAAAGGAGGTGAATGCACTATGGCTCTCTTACCTAAGGAAGTCGCAGAACAGCTACCGCCGCTCTACGCTAACGAAGAAATTGGCCTGGCGGCGCAGGCTCTGGTGAAGTTCTTCACGCCAGATTCAAACTGGACGTGGTACGCCTCAGAATACGATCCTGAACATCGAATTGCCTTTGGCTATGTCATTGGTTTCGAAGATGAGCTGGGCTATTTCAACATCGAGGAGCTGGAGGAGGTTCGCGGCCCGAGGGGGTTACCCATCGAGCGTGACGAGTTCTTCAAGCCTAAAAGCCTGGAGGATATCCGCAAGCATTACCGTGAAAACGGCTATGCACTCTAACCATGAGCCAGGGCCGGTAAACACCGGCCCTGGCTTTTTTGGTGCCAAATGGAATTTTAAAAGACCGTTTTGACGAACGATTTTTTGCAGTTCTGTTTGGGGCGGCTCGCTATTCGCTCGTGGGGTGCTCGCTTCGGATCGCCCGGTACTGGACGACTTCCGGCCTGTCTTCCGCTTCGTGCTCATGCCTCCGCCCCCTTTTTATCGCCCGTTTTAACGCTTCAGCCCGACGCTTCCAGCCCTTTAGGGGTCTGTCGCGTCCGGCTTTCGCTACGGGCTCAAGGGGCCAAGGCCTGGCACTCCGGCTCCAGTTGGCCGTTCGCGTCTGGCGCCCCGACCTTCTCCTCCGCTTGCGCTCCCCGCAGGCTATCGCCCGCCCGCCCCAAGTTGTCGCGTCCAGCGGCGTGGTATGATGAGCTATGGCCAAAGAAGGGGAGCCAGTGCTCCAGCTAGATCTCTTTACTGGCGAGTCAGTTGACAACCGCAGCCCAAAACAAAAACGACTTGCCAAAGAGCAAGATAAACCCCAACAAGCGATGATGTTTTCGCAACGGGATATGGCCCAGTTTGGCGTGGAAGCGCACCCTAAGCTACCACTTTCACCGAAGACCAGATTGGAGTTGATGATTGAAGACCATCGGACGGAGGAAGAGAAAGCCGCGGCTATTCAGGAAGAGGCGCTGAAGCAGAATTATCGTCTATTTGAGGAGATGCCTCTAGAGGATAGGGTTTTAGAAGAAACGACCGATTTATGACGATGAATTCTGTGAGAAAAAATAACTCGAAGCATCTTAGGATGCTATTGAGAAAATTCGTTTTTGTGTTAATCCCTCTCCTCATCCTGGTTAGCGCGTTGTATTTTGTAGGCCCCATATTAGCGGATGTTTTCAAGTCAAGAGAGATCTCGAAAAGGGGGGACACTTACTTTACCAAAGACAACTATTCAAAAGCTCTAGCCTCATATCTTGAAGCAAATCAAGTCAGAGAGACTGACGAGCTGAAGGACAAAATTGCCCAAACTGAAGAGGCCATAAAGGACGAGAACACCTTTAGGTCAGGACAAATAGCGTTGGATCAAAAAGATTGGGAGCAAGCATATAGACATTTCAGCGAGGTTACGAAGAGTTCGACCTATTATGACCAGGCCTTTCAGTTGCTGTCTTTCGCCTTGGAACAAATGAATAACAAAGACGAACAGGAGGATTCGGCGCTCGATGATCTTGACCTAACACCAACTAAGCAAGTTAAAACTCCGCTAAAGGCATCCCCAACATCGGTCGTTGAGACCAAACAGACGACAATTTATCTGGCATCGATGAATAAATCAGTGACCTGCAAACAGGAAGGATCAGACGCGGTAAAAGGGGCTGACCAGGCATTTAAGACTGCTTTTGATGCGGGTAAAAAATGCATGGATGACCAAGGAACCGCCTTACAAAAATGTGGAGACCAATGCAACCAGACTGTCATGAGCGATATTGCCACTTACTGTGATGGGTTGCCTATTGAACAAGCAAAGAATTGTTCAACTCAAATGCAATCGAAACGAGAAACATGTATTAATGCGTGTAAGGACAATTTTCAACAAAAGTCAGACGCATGTTTTATCGACAGCAAAGCAAAACAAAGCTCAGTAAATGACCTGCTTCAAAGATATTGCAACTAGCGTGTGATAACAGAAGCTGAGGCTATTCGCTAAGAGGCGGGGAAGCAAAATATTCGCCTGTTTGAAGGGGCTCCAGAAGACGCGCCAGTTCAATAGTCCCATCCTTGGCCGCAGATAAAAGTGCCGTGACTAAGTCCTTGGCAAGCACCACCCGCTCGGGCTGATTATCAAGGCACAGCCCATCATGTTCTTCAAGCGTCATCAGCAAAAACGTTTCCAGAAGCTCTTGCTCGCTCGGATTATAGCCTGGTGAACTCAGGGCTTCTACAGTCATACACGCAGCCTAACAAGTTCAATTCCCCAAGTCCATATGGAGCTTGGTAGTTCTTGATGGTCTTTACCGTGCAGTAACCTATCTTGTTTACTCCCACCGATTTTGTTCTCACGACAGTCTATTTCGCTCTCTCGCGTATAATACTGGCTAAACTACCAGTTGAATCGCTTTCGTGTCCGCCATCATTTTTGATGACATCTATGGCTTTTTAGGTGAATAATATGTCTCCTCACACACTCCCAGGCTCGCATAATAGAAAAGTAGATCTCCACGTACATACCCCGCAGTCGCACGATTATAAGGATTCACATGCCACTGCAGACGATCTGGTAAATGCAGCAATAGCGGCTGGCCTGGACGCCATCGCAGTGACAGATCATAACGACTATCGGTTTATAGACCTTGTCAAAGAAGCAGCCCATAACAAGCCATTGATTGTTTTCCCAGGCGTGGAATTATCAACCCGAGATGGGCACATTATTGCACTGTTGGACCCGAGAATGGGGGAGTCTGATGTTCACACACTCTTGATCGCTTGTGGCTTGACGAAGGATGAAGAGTACGGAAAACAAGACTCAATGTGCAAAGGCACAATTGAAGAAGTGGCCAGGAAAATTGTCGAGGCTGAAGGAGTAGCCATTGCAGCACATGTAGACCGCCCAAAAGGATTCCTTGAAACCGTTGGAGTCGGACAGGCGCGAAAAAGAATCATCGAGGATCGCAACATTATGGGCTTAGAGCTATTTGATGGCTCAACTAAAGACGATTGGCAGGAAGGGCGAATTTACCCACAAGCCAGAGCCTGTGTTCAAGGCTCTGACTCGCACTCTTTAGACACAATTGGGTCACGATTTACTTGGGTGCGTGTTGCGGATCTTACTATTGCTGGCCTACGGCAAGCCTTAAAGGATCCAAAAACACGGATCAGGTTTTCTCAGGAATTCGATCCAGATGCCGGAAGAGACTTCATCGAAAGCCTGTATATGTCACAGGGATTCTTCAGTAAGCAAACTGTCTTCTTTAATCCTGGGCTAAATTGTATTATCGGAGGCCAAGGGGTTGGCAAGTCGGCTCTAATAGAGTTCATTCGATTTGTGCTTGACTGCACTTCCAAAGTCGATCCTATCACGCAGGATCATGTAGGGAAACTTAAGACACTCCTAGGGTATGGAGGCTCAATCACGCTAGTTTTCCAGAAAGCCGATAAAACACGGTATTCAATAACAAGGGTATATGATGGTGAGGATAATCCCGCAACTATCAAAAAACTATTTTCTGACGGTAGCGAAACTGACTATTCATTGCCAGATCTACCACGCTACTTTCAAATATTAGCCTACAGTCAAAACGAAGCCCTTAGCGTGGCTCGCGATTCAGTCAGACAATTGGATCTCATCGATGCTCACATTGATCTTACAAGCGAGCGTAACAAGCTAAAGGATTTGGAAGCCCAACTAGATGCAAACACAGCTCAGCTAATACAGTTAGCGGGGCAATCAGTTGACCTGGAATACCTTGAGTCTCGCAGGATCAAATTGGGCCAACAGATCAGCGAAGAAGAAAAGGAACTAAGATCGCACGAGGAAGCAGAGAACAATCCGGTTATACGCGATCATCAAGCCTGGTTAGATGAGGAACGATTCTTAAATTCATTGCGCGACGCTAGAGAAAAAATCAAAGAAGGTTTGATGGAATCCCTCGGGACGGTTGACACCACAGCCCTTGATGTTGGGTTGCCCTCTTCAAAGCTTGGGCATGATGCTGAACTCAAGAGAGTTTGGGATGTCAACCAAGGTTTTAAGAGCTATTTCAAGGGGCTAAATCAGGAAATCGAAGACGCCTTCAAAAATATTCGCCAGGAGTCACAAAATGCTGCACCAAACTGGATTGCGGAGTATCGGGAGCACGTGCGTGAATATAAGGAACTCAGCGAGAAACTCGGAAACGTTCAGATCAACACCTTACAAGCAAACTTGCAGAAAAATAAGAGCGCACTCGAATCGCTCCGCAACCAAATACGAGCAGAGACGCAGAGAAGGAAAAAAGAGAGCGATCTATTACAGGCTCGAAACCAGATTATGAACCAGGTTGAAAGCGAGCGGCAAAGGATGAGTCAAAAGCGAGATCGCCATGCACAGACGATGTCAAAAACGCTCAATAAGCGCGTTCAAGTTTCTGTAACTCCTGGTGGTAACAGGGGTGTGTACATTAAATGGCTTTCAACCCATCTTGATAAGCGAAGTATAAAGGCTAATCAAATCGAAGAAATAGTTAGGGAATACAGCCCACGCCAATTGGCTGAGTTAGTCCGCAACACGGACGGTGGTAATGCTGAGCCTTTGGCAAGCAAACTTCATGTAAGTGTGGCAGCGGCTTCAAGTATTCTTTCAACCCTCAAAGGGAATCTTCAGTTATGGTACGGGATTGAGCATATCCGTATTGAGGACCTTCCAGACATACGGATGAGGCTAAGCGGCAGTGAGTACCGCCAACTAGATGAACTTTCAACAGGTCAGAAGTTCACAGTCATCATATTGCTGGCCTTGACTGACGATGATAAGCCTATCGTCTATGACCAACCAGAGGACTCATTGGAAGCCGCACTGAGATTTAGCGACATAGCCCAACTTTTACGACAAACAAAAGATAGTAGACAGTTCATTTTTGCCACGCACGATCCTAATTTGTCTGTTGCTGCTGATCTTGACTTAGCAATCGTGGTGAGCGGTAGCGCGAAAGATGCTTCTGTTGAAGTCTCTGGGGGACTAGAAGATCCAAGAATCCGCAACTCTTTGATTGTGCATCTTGAGGGCGGTAAAGAGGCTATGGATCATAGAATAGGCAAGTATGAATCTTAGTAAAAGTGCACGTCTAGTCCGCTCGGCTTGTTGGTTTAGAACACTTTCTACAAGACGCACTGCCCCATAACACCTTCAGAATTTCTTCCTGCACTAACTGCGTCTAACAGGGGTTAGACGCTATTAAACCCCCATTTTCGCGCATTAATTGCCTACTAAAGGGGAGATAATGAAGTGTTAGACGCAATTAAAAATATGTGCTATGCTGCGCCATATGACCCTCCCCCTGCTCTCCCCTCAATTTCAAGAACTCCTCAACGGCTACAAGTTCGATTACATGGCTTCCCGCAACCTGGCCGACAAAACCCGGGTTGAATACGAAAGCGACACCACTCAATTCCTCCGCTTCTTAGAAGACGAGCCCCACCTTTCCGATATATCTACGCTTGCTCCCGGGCACATTCGGGCGTTTCTCGCCCACCTCGATCGGTTGCAGCTGGCCGGCAGCTCAAGGAGGCGAAAATTCTCCGTGGTGCGCAGTTTCTGCAAGTGGCTTAAAAACGCTGAACATATCGCTAACAATCCCGTTTTGCAGGTAGAAGCGCCGCGCACCGGCGAGAAGGAGCCACGGGTGCTCTCAGAGGACGAATATCGCCGGCTGCTATCAGTGGTTCAAAATCCCCGGGATCGGGCCATCATCCAGCTGGTGCTTCAAACGGGTATTCGCCTCCAGGAGGTTTACCGCCTTAATTGTTCCGATCTCAGGCTGCCTAAAAAGATCAACAAGGAAGCGTTTGGGGAAATGCGCATTTCCGGCAAGGGACGCAAGGAGCGAACCCTCGTGCTCAACTCAAAAGTCTGTGAGGCCGTCGCTACGTGGCTCGCTGTGCGGCCGGACGTGGAAACAAACGCGCTTTTTGTATCAAAAAAACGCCAGCGGCTGTCTAAGCGGCAGATCCAGAACACCGTTTACAAATACTTCGACCGCGCCGGCATCGACAAGGCCTGTGTTCACACCCTGCGCCACACCATGGCCACCCATCACTACAAAATGGGCACCGACATTCTGACGCTCAAAGAAATCTTGGGGCACGAGAACCTGGAGACGACCACCATCTACATCACCCTGGCCAAGAAACAACAAGCCATTTATATGCAGAAAAATGCTTTGTAAGGTTTATAAGGTACCATGCCTTATAATATGGACTGTCTAGTCGCAGCCATGACGTAAAAACATTCTTAGTGTTGTCACGAGTTACAAAAGAATAGGTTACTTATGCTCCAACTCACTGATCAAGAGAAACAAGAGATAATCCGTTACCTGGAAGCAAATAAATCGTTACCAGAAAAATACCGTTTTCTTTTATTTGAAGACAAACGAGAGGTGGAGTTGGTCTGGAATGGGAAAACAGGTGATGTTACTAATGTAGTACTGCCTTTTCAGGTCATTGAACAGGTGGATGAGCCTCGCGCTGAGTCACTCAAGAAGAGCGCGCCGCTGTTCGACTACGCGGGCATCTCTCTCGACTCGCGAGGTCGCCAGCTTCAGGGATGGACTAACAAAGTCATATGGGGCGACAACAAGCTCATTCTGAGTAGTCTGAAAAATGGCCCTTTGCGCGAAGAAATCGAAGCACAGGGAGGGTTGAAATTGATTTACATTGACCCACCTTTCGACGTCGGGGCCGACTTTAGCATGGACATCGAGATCGGCGGCGATACCTTCACCAAGCGACCGAATATCCTGGAGGAGATCGCCTACCGGGATACATGGGGCAAGGGTACGGATTCTTTTATCGCCATGATCTACGAGCGGCTAATTTTAATGCAAGATTTGCTGGCTCAGGACGGAAGCATATTTGTGCATTGTGATACTCGTGTTAATAGTCTTGTAAGACAAGTGCTAGAGGAGATCTTCGGTAGCAGCAACTTTCATAATGAGATAATTTGGCAACGAAGTTCCAGTGGTAAAACGATCTCGAGAAATCTATCGAGAGATACTGATACAATTTTTTGGTATTCAAAGACTGATAAATACACTATTAATTCAATTTACCAACCGCTATCGGATACAACTATTGCCATGTATAACATGGATGATAAAGATGGAAGAGGAAAATATCGGCTTTACCCGATGCAGAAGACAGGAGGGCCAGGACCAGAGACAACATACGACTATCGAGACAATAGTGGAAAAATATGGAAATGCCCCAAAAAGGGTTGGAGAATGAAATATGAGAAGCTAAAGGCTCTAGAGAACGAGGGAAGGCTTTATTTGGAAGGTAATACCATAGGCGAAAAGGCGTACTGGAATGAGCGCGCAAGCGAGGGTCGACTAGCAAACAATCTTTGGAATGACATCTCGAATCTACAAGGTTCCGCACCAGAAATTCTGAACTACCCAACCCAAAAACCAGAGAAGCTCTTAGAGCGGATTATTACACTGTCATCAAACAAGGGCGATCTTGTTGCTGATTTCTTCTGTGGTTCTGGAACCACAGCCGCTGTCGCCGAAAGATTGGGTCGCAGATGGATTGTCTCCGACCTGGGTAAGTTCGCCATCCACACCACAAGAAAGCGCATGATTGGTGTACAGCGGCAACTCAAGGCCGAAGGTAAGGATTACCGTGCCTTTGAAATCCTCAACCTTGGCAAATATGAGCGCCAGCATTACGTTGGCGTGAATCCAAATCTACGTGAAGAAGAGCAGCAAAAGCAGCTGGAAGAGCGAGAGGCTGCGTTTCTAGAATTGATATTGGGCGCCTATCGTGCCGAAAAGACTGTGGGTTTTAAGACTTTCCACGGCAAGAAAGCTGGCCGAATGGTTGCGGTAGGGCCAGTTAATCTGCCGGTGACGCGGTTGTTTGTGGAAGAAGTTATCCTGGAGTGCCGAGAGAAACGCATTAGCCGAGTTGATATCCTGGGTTTTGAATTTGAGATGGGACTATTCCCTAATGTCCTAGATGAAGCTCGTGCCAAAGGGGTTGATATTTCTCCCAAATACATTCCGGCTGATGTTTTTGACAAACGTGCCATCGAAAAGAATCAAGTAGTATTCCATGATGTCGCGTTTATAGAGGTGAAGCCGCTCTTGAAGGGTAACCGAGTGGCTATAAAGCTGACTGATTTTTCTGTCCATTACTCCCAGGACTCAATCGCGGCTGCTGAGGCTGAATTGCGAGACAAGGCAAGTAGAATCGTGGTGGAAAAAGGGCAAATTGTGAAAGTGAGCAAGGATGCCAATGGTATTGTGAGCCGAGAAGTTCTAACCAAGCAGTGGACAGATTGGATTGACTATTGGTCTGTAGATTTTAATTTTCAGAGCAAGCGAGAAATCGTTCGCGTTGTAAACCGGGCAAAGCAGACGCAATTAGCCGGAATGGAACAGCCCGAACAACTAGAGCTGGGCGAGTTTGAAGAGGTGTGGACGGGTGATTATATCTTCGAGAATGAGTGGCAGTCATTTAGAACCAAAAAGAAACGCGAGTTGGAGCTAACTAGCGCCTACCATGAATGCGAACCTGGCCGACGGAAAATTGCGGTCAAGGTGGTCGACATCTTCGGCAATGACACCATGACTATCGTGGATGTAGCGGTGGGAGGCAAATAACTATGGCGCTTCATCCAGATTTTCCAGATTCTCCCTTTACTGTCTTAGATCCCGAGCTACGCTGGTTTCCCGCCGATGAAGCGTTGCGGTCTACAAGTTTTGAGAAGTTGTTGCCGCCACTGGTACCCACCCTACGCCGACGGGTAAAGGAGTGGCGGGATAGCGGTTATGTGGGCGCCACCAACACCAGCAAAAGCTTGCTTGATTGGTGGTTTAATACCCCACACCTTCTCCCTAAAGCTAATGGCACTATGGCAGAATTCCAATATTACTTTGCCCAAAGAGAAGCCCTAGAAACAATTATTTATTTAGTGGATGTGGTTGGGGCCAAAGATAAATACGATTTAATGCGATTTGACGGGTCAGGAGCAATTTCCACAGGCATGTTTGATGAGTCTTGGCGCCGGTATGTGATAAAGATGGCCACCGGTACGGGAAAGACTAAAGTGCTCAGCCTCATACTGGCCTGGAGCTATTTTCATAAGCTATATGAACCCGATTCACCACTTGCCCGTAATTTTTTGGTGATTGCTCCCAACATCATCGTCCTTGATCGGATACATAAAGATTTCAGTGGCCTACGCATTTTCTTTGAAGATCCGGTCTTGCCCGACAATGGTATTGGTGGTCAAAATTGGCGAGATGATTTTCAACTCACCCTGCACATCCAAGATGACGTTCATGTGGTCAATCCGACAGGCAATATTTTCTTGACTAACATTCACCGGGTTTATGCTGGGAGTGAACACGTCCCCTCTTCTAATGATGACAACACGATGGATTACTTCTTGGGTAAGAAGCCTGTAGGAGCAACTACCGACTCAAAAGTAGACCTCAGTATGATCGTTCGGGACATTGATGAGCTGGTGGTACTCAATGATGAAGCTCATCATATTCACGATAGCCGGATGGCCTGGTTTAAATCGATCGAAGACATCCATAATCGCCTAAAGCAAAAAGGTGACGTACTGGCCATGCAGGTGGACGTGACAGCTACTCCTAAACACACTAACGGTGCCATTTTTGTGCAAACGGTAGCCGATTACCCATTAGTAGAAGCCATCTCTCAGAATGTCGTCAAACATCCTGTCCTACCGGACTCGGCTAGTCGAGCAAAGTTGTCAGAAAGAAAGAGTTCAAAGTATACCGAAAAATATACGGACTATATCCACCTAGGGGTGGTTGAATGGCGCAAAGCCTATGCTGAACATGAAAAGATGGGCAAAAAAGCCATCCTGTTTGTCATGACCGACGACACCAAGAATGGCGATGAGGTTGCCGACTACTTAGAAAGTACCTACCCTGATCTAAAAGATGCGGTCTTAGTCATTCACACCAAAAATAACGGCGAGATCTCCGAGGCCACCTCTGGTAAGAACAAGGAGGAATTAGAATTATTACGCAAGCAGGCTAACGAAATCGATAGCCTGGATAGCCCCTATAAAGCAATCGTTTCGGTCTTGGTACTTAAAGAAGGCTGGGACGTGCGCAATGTTTCAACTATCGTAGGCCTACGAGCTTATTCAGCCAAAAGCAATATTTTACCGGAGCAAACCCTGGGTCGAGGCCTGCGTAAGATGTATCCAGGCGACATTGAAGAATATGTCAGTGTGGTGGGTACCGATGCCTTTATGGATTTTGTTGAATCAATCCAAGCTGAGGGAGTGACATTAGAACGCAAACCTATGGGGGAAGGTTCCAAACCCAAAACTCCACTGGTGGTAGAGATTGATAACGAAAACGAGAAAAAAGATCTGGAGGCATTGGATATCGAGATTCCAATTATGACGCCGCGAGTGTACCGGGAATACAAGAACTTAGGCGACCTGGACGTTAGCAACCTCGGCAATAAACGAGTGGGTTATCGACAATTTAGTGAAGAAGAACAACGAGAAATCGTGTTTAAGGACATTACCACTGGAGCTATTACCCACACCACCGTACTAGATATGGTGGGGGTTGCTGATTACCAGAGTGTCATTGGTTATTTTGCCCAGACCATCATGAAGGATTTGCGGTTGGTGAGCGGCTATGATGTGCTTTATGGCAAGGTCAAGGAATTTGTGCAGGCCTATTTATTTGAACAACCAGTTGATCTGGAAAATCCCAACACCCTGCGCAATTTATCGGAACTTGAAGCTACCAGAACCCTGATTGAAACATTGAAAAAGGGAGTGAATGCACTGACTATTCAGGAAAAGGGCGATGCTGAGATACGGGATACGATTAAATTGAGACAGACGCGCCCCTTTGTCATAAAGGATCAAGGCTATTTGGTACCCAAGAAGAGTGTGTTCAACCGTATCATTGGAGACAGTCACCTCGAATTACTCTTCGCCCGATTCTTGGAAGATTGCCCTGATGTCATTTCTTATGCCAAGAATTATCTGGCGGTTCACTTTAAACTCGATTACGTGAATGCTGATGGGGACATCTCCAACTATTACCCGGATTTTTTCGTCAAGACGTCACCAAAAGAAGTCTATATCGTGGAAACCAAAGGACAGGAAGACCTGGATGTGCCCTTGAAGATGCAGCGTCTGCGACAGTGGTGTGAGGATATCAACCAGGTTCAGACTGATGCCCGGTACGACTTTGTTTTCGTGGACGAATTGAGCTTTGGTAAATACTCGCCCACCTCATTCGAGCAATTAGTCAACACCTTTACTGAATATAAAGAGTAAGTGCTGGCAAAGCCGAGACTAGGCTCCGCAGCAGGATAAACATATTCGCCCTCTTCCCTGTTTTTACAAAGCAGCTATTATTTCCTCATCCTCCCCTACCCTAGAGTGCATTTATGAACGACGAAAAAACGCTGGCGATAATCGAGCAAAAAACAGTCGAATTTTACGGCGATGAAATCATTGCCGTTCGAGCCCAGGACGGCAGCGTTTATGTGCCTGTTCGCCCCATTTGTGACTTGCTGGGTGTTTCCTGGTCTTCGCAACAAAACCGCATTAACCGTGATGAAGTCTTATCCGAGGTGGCGGCGAATATCTCCGTGTTCGTAACGAACACGCAGGGTCAAGATCAGCATCGCTTGATGCTTTGTCTCCCGCTCGACTATATCAGCGGGTTTCTCTTTGGCTTAAGCGCCGGCCGAGTTCGGGAAGACATTAAAGACAAGATTCTTCGATACAAAAAAGAGTGTTATCAGGTCTTGGCCGAAGCGTTCCACGAAGGCCGGTTAACCCCTGACACGGATTTTGAAGCGCTCTTGCGCTCTGACTCCCCTGCTGCCCAGGCATATAAAACCTTTCAGGCGTTGGCCAAGCTCGCTCGTCACCAGCTCATTTTAGAGTCTCGGCTTGACCAGCACGAAGACCGACTAGAGCAGTTGGAATCAGTCATTGGTGATCCAGGCCGCTTTGTTACCCCCGACCAAGCTAGCCAGATCAGCCAGGGTGTAAAGACTGTGGCCATGAAGTTGAGCAAGAAGACTGGTCGCAACGAGTATGGAGCGGTCTATGGGGAGTTGTATCGCAAGTTTGGTGTGACAGGATATAAGCAGCTGCCGGCTACTAAGTTCCAGCAAGCCATGAATTGGCTCAATGAATGGAGAGAAAATATTGAGGGCGAGCTACCGTTTTAGCCCTCATACAGATGATTAAGCATTCATACGGCTCTTGCGCGCATGCTTGAGGGAATAAGGTGGTTGTATCAGTGTGTATAATTCCCTCTATATGCCGGAACGCAGTGACCATACCCTTGATCAGGGTCAAGACACCCCTCTTACACCCCCAGACATTAGCGCCACTCTTCGTCAACTAATCGATGGAGCCCGTGCACAAGTTGACGGAAAACGTGGCCGACCCCCTTTCCGGTTAGAGCGAGTTTACGAGTTAGTTGAGTCAGGCAAAACCGAATTTACGCTATCCGATCTAGCAGAGTTATTTGACACGACCAACCCTCGGAAAACCGCTGCATCATTAATGAGCACGCTCAAAGACGCGCTGGAAGCGTCGAACGCAGATATTCGCCTAGAAAGCGATACAACCTACTGGTTTGTATCGAACCTTCGCGATTAGGTAGCCCCACCATTTCGTCTTAAGTATTAAATCCCTTATAAGCATTGCTTATACGGCATTGCATATAATGCAATGCAAATTTTTGTTTTGCATGCCTTGCATAGAGTACTCTTCATTGCATGAAGACTGTTGCAATCGCCAACCAGAAGGGCGGCACTGGCAAATCAGCGACAACTCATGCCTTGGGAGCCGTCCTGGCGGCTGAGTATCAGCGCCGGGTTTTGATGGTGGATATCGATCCCCAATCGAGCTTAACCGAAGCTTGCGCCAGTGCGGATACCAGTGGTGTCAGCTTGGCTGAGGTCTTGGGTGGCGCAACACCTGGCACACTAACCCTCAAAAAGATAATCCTGGAGCTTTCAGACAATCTGTATCTTGCGCCGGCGGATCTGGCCTTAGCCGCAACCGAGCTGGGGTTAGTGTCGCGGATGGGCCGCGAGAATGTGCTTAAAAAGGCACTGGCTTCGGTTGGCGACACCTTTGATGTTGCCCTTATTGACTGTCCCCCAAGCTTGTCACTGCTAACTGTTAATGCCCTAACCGCAGCTGATGCAGTCCTTATTCCCACCCAACCACAGGCGGTCGATTTGCGGGGCTTGCGGTTGTTTCTAAGCACCCTGAATAATATTCGCCAGGAATTGAACCCAGAGCTGGAAACCCTAGGCATTCTACCCACCTTTTTTGACAGCCGGTTAACCCATCACAAGGAAGCCATTGGTGCGATGGAACGCGCAGGCTTACCTTTGATGGGGGTGCGTATCGGTCGCAGCGTGCGCGTGGCCGAGGCCGCGGCCAACGGCGAGACGGTTGTCACCTTTGAACCCAAAAACCCCCAGGCCCAGGCCTATCGAGAATTGGCCGAGGAAATCAACCAATGGCTAAGCAACAATTAGACGATATTTTCAAAAAGACCGAGGGGAAAAGCACCACCAAGCCTGAAAAAACAGCCGAAGTACCAACGGGCGGCCGGACAATTCCTGTGGGGGTAGGCCTCAAAGAAGCTGAGGTGGCGGAGCTTGATAAGATCGTTGAAAAACTGGATATCACCCGCAATGCCCTCATGCGCTACGCTATTCGGTATTTCTTGAGTCAATACAGCGCCGGCGAGATAAAGCTTGATGTTGAAGAACCGGAAGTAAAAAAGAAACTCAAGATGCCTTAAACTCTCCCCTGCCCCGACCTTACACTGCCCGCCTTTTCGGCGGGCTTTTTATTATTGATTTATTGCATTGCAACTATTGCAATTGCACGATATATCAAGCATAATGTGCGTTACATCTATCTTCTTTGCGGCTTCAAAAGTGTAACGGGTTGTTTGAGTATCCACGGACAAGGGTTAGAGGCGATGCACAAGTCAATTGCTCGGGGTTTGTTTTATGGAGTGGCGACGGTCTTGATTCTCTGGACTGCCTCGCTGACGTACACGTTTGTCAAAACGGCGTTGCCGCAGGTGCACTGGGTAGTGCCGTTGTTTGCTTTGGTGGTCTTTGACGTCGGGATGCTAGCCTGGCTCAAGGTCTTTCTGGACTACGCTCAAGGCAGTGGCCAGCGAGCAGTGGCACTGATAATGTGCCTAGTTGATTTCCTGGGTGTGGGCTTGATGGTGCTTTCTGAGATCCTCTTGGGCGGTCAGACAATGGTGACAGCGCCAGAGAACCTCGGGGAATATGCTATTTGGGGCATTGCCATCTGGACGGTTGTCAACGTCGGCGCCATCATCGCTTTTCATCTCCTGGAGCCTGGAGTGCGCCGCACAATGGCGTTGCGCACTGAGATGGATTTGGTATTCGATGAGGCACTCAAGAAGTTGCCCACCAAACGGGCGGCGGTTAGCGGGCAACTCTCCGATCAACTGTCTGATGGTATGTTGGCGCAGCTCGTCTCAGAGTTGGCCACCAAAACTACTCCTGCCGCGCTTCCTGCTGCGCAAAACAGCAACGGTAAAGCGGTTTCAATGGCGTCTGACAATCATCAAGGAGCGAAGGATTTTTTATCCTAGCAGCTCTCCATGAGCCTCAAGCTCACGATTCGCTCGAGCGCACCGTTCGTTGCGCTCATGATTCTTGTCAGCGAGTGATTTATCCAGGCCGCTATCGGCAGCGGCGGTATTGTTCGGAAGCCTGCAAGCAAGCCGCCTACCGCAAGCGACAGAAAGCGTTACGCCTCCATAAAGGCGTAACGGATCATTTGTTCGACACATGAGGAGAGCTTGACTATAATGCGTTCGTACTTGAGGCACTGAAAAAAGAAAACCCCCGTGACCTGGCTTTTGCGGGCATAAGTCACAAGGGGCTGGCCGGCGGAATTTTCCGCTGTTGATTAGATTATGGGATGATTCCCAAATTTAGTCAAGACACCTTAGACTAAAGCTTAAGCGTTTCGCCAGCCTACTAACCGATACTTGACCCGCTTGCTCAGGCCCACGGCTTGAAGGTAGCGGGTTTTTTCGTGTGTCAGCGCCCAAGCGCTGCTTAGTAAAGGTAAGAAGCCTTCACTAGACAGCAAAAAAGGCTTGAAGTGTTTGCACCACTACTCAAGCCTTTAGATTGCTCGGTTAAGCCGCATACTCATCAAGCAGTTGGTGTTTGCACCACCTTCTGCGCCAGAGCCCCTTAATGTGGGGAGGGGGATTTCGTATCTCCCATGCGGCCTAATAAATTGTTAGGAAGGAGTGTACCCACGCCTGGGAGAACTGTCAATGGAGCAGGTGTTCTATCTGCATCGCTGGTGATGGTTTTTAGCCCTGGCTGTGGTGGTCATGCAGCCTGATAAGCAGTCACTCTCCTTGGAGCTGTCGCCTGAGCTTTTAAAAGCGCAAGAGAAGCTCCTCAACTTAAGAGCTGAGCGAGGTATTGCCTCACAACCTCGGGTAGACCTTCCCTGGGAAATTATGTCAGCATTGCAAGGCACTAATTGGGCCTTGCGCAATGCACAAGCTGCATTGCAACAACGACGATTGCAATTAGGTGTCGCAGCTCAAACTCCGTGCGCAACCTCTAGTAGGATTGAGAGACTAGAGCAGGGGGAGTGCGCTTCGCCGCCAGGTAACCAGGGCCCGTGCTCGATTACTTCCGCTTCAGTGATTGCCCATCCCACGATGCTCTTGGCCATGCTCAAGCAAAACTTAGAAGCCCCTGGCCGAGTCTATTACCTCTTGCGCTCGATGGATACGCCCGGCCGCGGCTGGCTGGAGATAGCAGATATTCGCCGGCTGCTGACTACTAAAGATTCCCCTTGGCGCATCTGTGGGTGGCGACGCTTACGCCAACTACTCAAGCAAGGCGAGGGTGTTTTCTGGCAACGCGATAGTAAAGACCGACTGTGGATAAAGGGAGCGCATAAAATCGCCTATGCGCTTGATTGCGGCCGGTTAGTAGGCTTCCCTATCCGCTTGCCTATTTCATCGCTTCTTGGGGGAATACAAGCGGTTAGAGGGGCGTTTTACGCCGCATTCCATAGTGGACGAACAAGTAACCCCATAAGCCGGCAGACCCTACAGGAGCTCTCGGGAGTCGCTGAGCGCACCCAGCGCTCGTACGATCGAGTCGCCCATGTGCAGCGCCAAGCGAACATCGCTATTGGCGAGCGTTACTCCCAAGAAACCGTTGAGGCCCGCGCCTG
>CXWJ01020993.1_pt1 | contig 22130 bp, 24 predicted proteins | sample 590841 | NCBI WGS metagenome assembly CXWJ01 (sample SAMEA3498367, study PRJEB10139) | wastewater metagenome | biome: wastewater treatment plant; material: activated sludge | place: Austria | collected 2015-01-21 | reverse complement strand
CCGCGAGCCGTCCCAGCAGGTAGGCGGCCCGCTCGTACTGGGCGAGATCCCAGGGTGCGACTTCTTCGGGCACAGTCTCCAGCCAGACGACCACCGAGTCGGGATCGACGTCGAACACCCCGACCGCCCGGGGCATCGACAGGCCCTCGGGCAGCCGTCGCGCCAGATCGGAGCGGTAGACCTCGGCTTCGATCCGCCACGGGTAGGAGGCGGCGGCGATCTCGCGCACCTCGGCCGGGATCTGCTGGAAGGTCGGCGAGTGCTGCCACGCCTGGACGTGCTTCACGAACAGCCGGAAGGGCTCCTCCCCCGCCGGAGTCCGCGCCGTGCCGCTCACCCAGTGCCGCCCGACGGTCGTGATGGACGGGACGTCGTAGGCCACCCGCTCGACCGTCGAGTCGAGGACTTCGACGGTGTCGTGGCCGAGCAGGTCGGCAACCATTCCGGCGAGCTTGTCGTCGGAGACGTCGGCGGGGCCTAGCAGTGAACGTCCACCCATAGGAGCGTGAGTCAATCCTCCATTGGCAGGCCAAGTCAAGAGCTCACGTGGAAGCGAGGCCGCTGACTGCCAACTCGCGGCGATCAGCGTCGAGGCAGGAGCTCATACCGAGCGGGGTGGTCACCGGGTCATCGAGCGGGAGACCACCTGACCGCCTCGTGATCCGCCCGTCCCTGTTCGCCCGATCCAGGGAAAGGGTGAATGGAGCCCAGGCTGGTGCACGGTACCCAAGCGGAACCCGGAGCAACTACGTGTGCGCGTGCTCAAATTCGACCCGGCACGCACCGGCTTCGCCTCCGAACTGGCGTGATCAGGGGTGGGCGTGTGGATGATCCGCAGGTCGCACCCCTCGTGGCAGTGGAACGATGTGCGGGAGCTTGAGCGAATTCTCAGGTGGCTCCCACGGCGTCCTGGTCAGGGATGTGAGCGGAAAACTGTCAGTGGGTCTGTACAGACTGTTCTCATGGTCGAGTTGGTGGTGGAGCAGAAGGCTCCGGCGATGCAGCGATTGCAGGCCGCGATCGCCGCGGAGACGGCTGCCCAGGCCGAGAAGGCTGCCGCGATCCTCGACCTCGCCCACGAGCAGGACTGGTTCGAGGGTGCGGAGTTCGAGATGGTCGGACGCCGCCCGGTGCGGATCGGCGCCGACGACACCCCGCTGGTCGACGAAACCTTGCCGTTGGAGATCGCCGCGCTGACCGGCACGTCGGTCGCATCAGCGACCGCGCTGATCCGCGACATTGTGAATCTGCATCACCGCCACGAGCATGCCTGGCAGGCGGTCGGCGACGGCCGGGTGCCGTTGTGGCGGGCGCGGCAGTTGACGCAGGTCGCCGAGACGTTCGACCTGGGTTTCGGCGAATGCATGCTGGTGGATGCCCGGATCGCGCCGCTGCTGGGTGTTGTGGGGTGGGGCCGGGTGATGGCCCGGTATCGGGCGGCGATCATCGAGGTCGCACCCGGGAAGGTCGCTGCGCAGAACGCGAGGGGGCGCCGCAACCGTCACGTCACTGTCGGGACGGATGTTGATGATCCGGCGCTGTCGTGGATGTCGGCGTTGGCCGACACCTCCGATGTGAAGGCGTTCGAGCATCTCCTCGGCTTGGTCACCAAGGCCCTGGTTGGTTTGGGCGACACCGACCCGTTCGACGTCGTCCGTTCGAAGGCGCTGGGTCGGATGGCTGATCCGGAGGGCGTTCTGGCGCTGCTGGACGGCATCGATGAGGACGCGCCGGCGGCGCGGGAGGTCGAGAAGCGCAGCCGACGCCGCCACGCTCCGGTGGCGCAGGTGTTCGTGCACGTGAGCACGGACCTCCTCGAAGAAGGCGGCGCGGCACGGATCGAACGCCTCGGCCCGGTGTTGGTGGACGAACTGAGCCAGGTGGTGGGGCATCACCGGATCAAACTCACCCCGATCCTCACCGTGAACGACACCCCCGAGCCGGTCGTGGACGCCTACGAGGTTCCGCAGTCGATGCGCGAGGCCGTGTTCGCCCGGGACCGGTATGAGGTGTTCCCGTTCTCCTCGCGGGAAGCGCGCGGCCTGGACCTGGATCACTCGATTCCCTATGTCGAAGGGGTGCCGGGCCAGACCCGGCCGTCGAACCTTGGTCCGCTGAGCCGAAGGCCGCATCGGGGCCGCACGCATGGCGGATGGCGGGTGGAGCAGCCTCGTCCGGGGGTGTTCTGGTGGGAGTCGCCTCGCGGCCAGATCTACCGGGTCGGGCCGGACGGCACCCGCAACCTGACCCCCGACGGGACGGACCAGACCACGATCGAACGGCTCCGGTTGTGGGAACTCGACCGACGCATCGGAGGACACCCAGACTGACCCCCGCCTCCGGCACTTCTCAGAACAGCCGAACCCCGCCCTCGCCGCGGGAGTCTGGTATGCCTTGGCGGCGGGCAGAGCTACCGCATCCCCGAAGCGGGCCTGCAATCAGCCACCGATGGCCGCCGTCGCGAGCGGCACCAGACCGGATTCCGGCGCCTTGCCGTCAGGCAAGCCTATCGAGGGTCTTGACGAGCGGGCGAGGAGCAGCGCCCGTACGGGTCGCAGCAGGCGAAGATCGGTGGATCTGGGATCAGATAGGGACCACCCCGACGCGGCGGACATGAGTAGCGCGGCGAAGATGGGTCAGGGGGAGCAGAGGGCGTCTCCGGCTGCCGTGCGGGAGTAGATCACGGAGCGCCCCTCGCGGCGGCGGACTACCAGGCCTGTGGCGCGCAGCACCCCGAGGTGGGTGCTCACCCCGCCGGCGCTCCAACCGGTGCGTTGCGCGATGGCCAGCGTCGAAGCGGGCCGGTCCAGTGAGCGGAGGATGGCCGCGCGGCGCCGTCCGACGAGTTCGCCCAGCCGACCTTCGCCGCTCTCCCGCGTCCAGAGATCGCCGATGCCTGGCGGCTGGTAGGTCAGGGCCGGAGTCCAGGGCGGGTCGATGCGCGGCCAGACGCCGAAAGCGAGGACGGACGGGATGAGCAGCAAGCCGCGGCCGGCCAACTCCACCTCTCGCGGGTCCACCGCGACCGGCGAGATCGTCAGGGTCCGGCCGTCCCAGGCGATGTCGCGGTCGAGGTCGGCGAAGGCGGCCTCGCCGCCGCTGGCGACCAGCCGCCGGGCACGGGTGGCGATCTCGGCCTCGAGGAAAGCCGCGATCCGCGTCCACCAGGGTTCGATCGCGGCGTCCCAGAGCGCGCGCAACTGCGGCACGAGTCGGGCCAGCGCGGCCTGGGGATCGTTGACGAAGATCTCCACGGACCCTGGCACCCCCTCGGGATAGGCCCGCTGGATGTCGGCTCGCACCACGCCTGGGTCGGTGGCCGCGACCCGGGCCAGTTCGTCCTCGATCCGCGGATGCGGGCTGACCGGCGGCGGCGCATTGAAGTTCGGCCACGACCGACGACCCAGCGGTGCCGCCGCGAACACGAGATCGAGGTCGATGCCCGCCAGCCGCGGCAAGGCGGCCTCCGCCCACCGGCGATGCTCCGGGAACCGGCGCGGGTGCCGCACGACATAGGCGGCGCCCACCAACTCGATCAGCGGGGAGATCGCGAACCGCGTCCGCAACAGGTCGTCACGGTCGAACCGATAGCGGACGCTCGGCAGCGGGTGCATCATTTATTCAGAATAGTCTGAATCTTTGGACGCCACTCAGTCGCGGGCGTAGACCTGAACCATGCGCGGCACACCTGAGAAAGAGCGATCATGAGCAAGGTCATCATGCACAACGTGGTCTCGGTCGACGGGTTCATCGCCGACGACCACGACGACGTCGGCGCGTTGTTCGACTGGTACTTCAACGGCGACACTCCCCCAGTCGAGGGCAGCGGATTCCGGATGGCGCAAAGCTCGGCCGACTACGTCCGGACGATGTGGGAGGGCATCGGGGCGATGGTGATCGGCCGTCGACTTTTCGACCTGATGGACGGCTGGGACGTCCGTCCGCCGGTCGGCGACCACGTGGTCGTCGTGTCGCATCGTCCAAAGCCCGCGGGCTGGCATCCGGAGGCTTCGTACCACTTCGTCGAGGACATCGCCGAGGCCGTCGCCACAGCTCGGAAGCTTGGCGGCGACCGCTTCGTCTCCGTCGCCGCCGGCGAGGTCGGCGGACAGGCGCTGGCCGCCGGACTGGTCGACGAGGTGGCCATGGACGTCGTGCCGGTCGTGTTCGGCTCAGGCAGACGCTACTTCGGCTCGCTGCGGGGGCAGCATCTTCTGGAGGACGCGCACGTGGTCATCCAGGGCGACCGCGTCCTGCACCTGCGGCACCGCGTCGCGCGGACACCGACTCAGTCCTGATGCGGAGGCGCCCGTGGCAGCCCGGCCGAGATGCAGGGGGAAAGCCCTGGAACGCGCTCACGAGCGACTGCCGGTCACGACGCGGTTGTACGCCATCGCGGTCTCGACCCAAGCAGACAGCGGTTCCTCATCGCTGATCGCCTCGGCGGCGACTTCGATCCAGCCCGGCCCCATGCCGCGCCCCGGCCCCATCTCCGCCTGGGTCGCCCCCGGTCTGCGTAGAAGCTCATCGTGCTGGTCGGCGGCCACCCGCACCAGGAGTCCGCCGTCCTTCAGCGCGCTGACGACCATCTTCTCGTTCACCATGACCGATCTGCCGCCGAACATCGACACCTCTCGCACCACCGGCTCGTCGGCGAGCAGTACACGGAGGCGTTCGATGAGGTCCGCTTGTTCAGGAGTCATGGCGGGAACTCTCAATCCTGCGCGGGCGGCCCGTAGGAGAGGCGGTCGAAGATCAGCACACTCTCGGCGATCTTCCCGTCTCGGACGGTGAAGCACTCCGCTGCGGGAGCCGTGGCGGTCGCGGCGGTCTGCGGGTAGTAGAACAGCGCCACCCGATCGCCGGCCGAAAATTCGGCGATGTCGCCGATGCCGGTGAGCATGGGGGCGAACCCTCCGATGAAGCCCCGGTAGGCGTCCTTTCCATGCAGGTCGACGCCCGGCGCGCGGAAGATGATGCCGTCGGCGACAAACCCCATCGCTTGCTCGATGTCGCCGCTCGTCCACGCTCGGTGATAGCGCTTCACAACGTCATATGCGGTTTCCTGTGTCATGGAATCGCTCCTTCTCCTTGATCGGCTCTTCTGCTGAATGGCTCAGTCGGACGGCCGCCACTCGTCCGGCCCGGCGTCACCGCCGGCGCCGGCGACGGCGAGACGAGGCAGGAAGTTGGCCCATCCGTCGGCGTGGCCGCGGACCTCGGTCTCCGGCAGACCCCAGTGGTGGAGGTCGACCCTGGTGCCGGTGGCGATCGCGGTGAGCCGGAACTCGACGGTGGACGCCCCAGCAGGCAGGTCGTCGCTGCCCGCGAAGCCCCACGAGACCACGACCCGGCGCGGGCGGTCGACCTGAAGGTACTGGCCGCGCACCGGGTAGCCGGCGATGTCGACCGCGAACCTGCCTCCGGGCATCGGGTCGAGGTCGGCGTACTGACCCATCCACGCCGTCATCCCGGAGTTCGTCACCAGGTACTCGAACACCGTCTCGGGAGCGGCCGCGATGTCGATGGAGTCGCGGAACTCAGCCACGACGCTCCCCCGCCCCGGCCTCGATGACGGACTTGAGCGCGGCCAGCCGGTTCGGCCAGAAGTCGTCCAGGTAGGAGCGCACCGCCGATAGGCCGTCCGTGCTCACCGCGAACAGATGCCGGGTGCCGTCGCGAGTGCCGACCGCAAGGCCAGCCCTGCGGAGCACTCCCAGATGGTGAGAGGTCGTCTGCTGCGACAACCCCACCTCGTCCGCGATGGCGCCCACGGGCTGCGGCGCCGCGCGGATCACGCGCAGGATCTCTCGCCGGTTGCCGTCCGCCAGCGCACGCAGCGCCAGGTCCAGATCCACAGCCGCTTCAGCGCCCATCGCGGTCCCTCCTGTCTCGACCTCGCCAGCATAACACAAACAGATATTTGTACTTATGTTGGTGAGTATAGAGTCCGACCCTCGCGGCGCCGCCTAGACAGAACCTTCGGTCCGACCGTCGAGGAACAGGGCGATGCTCTCCGCGAGCGCGTCCGGGCTCTCCAGCATCGGGAGGTGGCCCGTGGCGATCTCACGCCGCCAACTGGGGGCGAGGTTCGTGGAGAAACGTCGTTGCAGCGCCGGCGGCAACTCTCGGTCGGCGGCGGTGGCCAGGTACCCTCGCCGACCGCTCCAGAGCCGGCTGCCGATCCGATCCCGGTAGTAGCCCTGCGGCTCGGGAGTGAAGTCGGCCACGAGGCGATCGGCGATCTGCGCGTCGAGCCCGTGGGCGAGGGAGGCGCGGATCGCGGACTCGGGCGGACGGGTGCCAGCCAGGCGCATCGCCGCGCTGAGGATCCAGCGGTTCGGGGCCGGCATCGCCGTGAGGAAGGAGTCGCCCGGTCGCGGCACGATCGCGCTGACCCCCAGCAAGCCGGCCACGCGCTCCGGTGCGAGCTGCGTCACCTCCGCGCCGACCACGCCGCCGGCGGAGTGCGCCACGATGGTGAAGAGTTCGGCCGGCATCGAGTCGAGGGCGGCGGCGGCGTAGTCACGGAGCCCGGTCTCACGGCCGGCCGGACGCGGCGCGACCTGGGTCACGTGCGCATCGTCCAGGCGATGCCGCACGTCGTCCCAGATCCAGGGCGGGAGCCCGGCGCCGCTGAGGAACAGAATCGAGTGGTGTGTCGTGCCCATGACGCCCATCCTCACCCCGACCGATGTCACTGGTGTGTCACTATTTATCGGTGAACCGAACCGACCGCCTATACGCGCTGCGCGAGGAGCTGCGGCGCGCCGGCTCAGCCGGCCGCACCGCGGAGCGTCTCGCCGAGACCTTCGAGGTCAGCATCCGCACGATCAAGCGCGACATCTCGGCCTTGCAGCACGGCGGCTTCCCGGTCCGAGCGCGACCCGGGCCGGGCGGCGGGTACGCCGTCGACGCCGCCGCGACCTTGCCGCCGGTGAACTTCACCGACGCCGAGGCGTCCGGTCTCGCCGCGGCCATCGCCGCCCACCGCGGGCAGCCCTTCGACAGCCACGCCCGCGCCGCCCTCGCCAAGGTCCTGAGCGTGATGGACGCGGCGAGCAAGGAGCGATCGGACGACCTCGGCAGCCGCATCTGGATCGACCACACCGACACTGCGGGGGATGCGCGGATCCGTCGCGCGGTCGAGCAGGCGCTCCGTCAGCGGCGTGTCCTCTCCATGCGCTACCGCGACAAGCACGGGAGCGAGACCTCGCGCCGGGTCGACCCCGTCTTCCTCGCCCACACCCAAGGAGCCTGGCACCTCGTAGCGCACTGCCGCACCCGCGACGCCGTCCGCTGGTTCCGACTGGACCGCATCACCGCGGCGAGCTCGACAGCAGAGCCCGCCACCGCCATCTCCGTCGAGAGCGTAGGCACACCCCCGCCGACCGCCAGGACCATCACGAGTGACAACTGACCCGCCGGAGTGCGGAATGAGGTGGCGCACCGGATCCGATCATCGGCGCTGAGCGCGGGCCGGCGAGCGTCAGTCGCCGATTCGGTGGCGCGCCCGAGATACTGGGTCCCACAATGCGCTCGGTCAGGAGGCCTCCGTGTCGCGGAACATCTCGCTCTCGCCGTCACTCGGTCGCCCATGAGGCTCTGGTCGCTTCACCCCCGCTACCTCGATCGGGCGGGCCTGGTCGCCGCCTGGCGGGAGGGACTGCTCGCGCAGGCGGTGATCCTCGAACCCCAGCGCGGCTACTCGCGACACCCGCAACTAGTCCGCTTCCGGCAGGCCGACGACCCGCTCGCCGCGATCGGCGACTTCCTCGCCGCGATCTCCGATGAGGCCGATGCGCGCGGCTACCGCTTCGCGCGCGACAAGATCCGGGATGGCGGATCAACCGCGCAGCTGGTCGTGACCTCGGGCCAGCTCGCCTTCGAGTGGGCCCATCTGGCCGCGAAACTGCACCGGCGCAGCCCCGAGGTCTGGGAGCGCTGGAAGAGGACCACCGTCCCCGACCCGCACCCGAGCTTCACCGTCGCGCAAGGGCCGATCGCCGACTGGGAGAAGGCGTCACCGCCCTCAGCCGGCTAACCATGATCGCCGGGCCTACGGCGCCTGCGCGGGCCACTCAGGGCAGACGGGTCAACCACCCATGAGCTCAGCGGCGCTGCTGAGGTTCGATGTCGGCCAGAGCCTGTGACTCGGCTGCTTGGATTACGGCGGCCCGCCGTTGGTAGTCCGCGATGACCGCCAGCTCTTCGGTGGCGTATTCGGTGTTGAGTTCATCGAGCCGGGACATGAGACCGTCGAAAAGCGCGCCGATGCGATCGGCGCCGGAGGCCGTGCCGACCACGGAGACCTTGCGTCCATCGCTGGGGTGGGGCCGGCGCTCGACGAATCCCTTCTCCTGCAGGCGGTCGAGGGTGTCGCTGAGGGAGTTCTTGCGCATGCCGGCGTGCTCGGCAAGCTCGCCGACGGTGGCATGCCGATGCCGGTGGACGAGTTCGAGGACCTTCTCCTCCGAGGGGCCGAGGCCGACCCGTCGGGACAGGTTCGTGTGGAAGAGGATCACCGCGGTGCTCAGCTCGCGGCCCGAATCGGCCAGCGCGGCCAGCACCTCTTCGCGACTGGGCTGTTCAGGGTTGCTCGGACTCACAGAAGCCATGCTAGCGTTATTCTGTTCGTTCGACCGAACGATCTATCACCTGAAGAGCACCTCTCTTCCGAACCACGAAGGCTGAGCGAGGCATCATGAAGGCTCTGATCATTGGCGGCGGCATCGCCGGCTCGGCGCTCGCGTGTGCACTGCGGCGCCACGGGCACGAGGCGCTCGTCGCGGAGGCGCGCCCCAGCCACCGCGACACCGGTGGCGCGTTCCTGTACCTCGCGCCGAACGGCGTCAACGCGCTGCGTGCGCTGGGGCTCGGCGACGCACCCGCAGCAGCCGGGGGCTTCGAGGTATCCGGGATGGACTTCTACAACGCCCGTGGACGCAGGATCGCCGAGCTCGACGGCAGCGACGACCTCGAACGCTACGGCGCGCGCGGCGTGGTGCTGCGGCGCGCCCGGCTGCACGCCGAACTCGCCGAACGAGCCCAGGCCGCCGGGGCGACCTTCCAGTTCGACTCCCGACTGGTCGAGCTGCGCACCCAGCCCGACGGCGTGGAAGCGGTCTTCGAGGGCGGGCTTACCCTGACCGCGGACGCCGTGATCGGGGCCGACGGCATCTGGTCGACCGTCAGGCGGCTGACCTGGCCCGACGCGCCCAAGCCCTCCTACAACGGGATCGTGGACTGCGGAAGCTGGACCGAGGTCGACCTGCCCGACACCGCCGGGCAGCAGATGCACTTCGGGCATCGGGCCTTCTTCGGCTATACGGTCAAGGACTCCACCGCCTACTGGTTCACCAACCTCCCGCGCCGCGACGAGCCGGCTCGGGGCGAACTCGACGACCTCGACCAGAACACCTGGATGGCGAGCATCCGGCGACTCCACGAGAACGACCCCGCCCCCATCCGCACCATCCTCGACACCGCCCGGCACTCCCTCGGCGCGTGGCCGCTGTATGACATGCCGGCACTCAACACCTGGCACACCGACCGGGTCTGCCTCATCGGAGACGCGGCGCACGCGGTCAGCCCGTCCACCGGGCAGGGAGCCAGCCTCGCCATCGAGGACGCAGCGGTCCTGGCCCACTGGATGCAGCAGAACCGCTCCCCTCATGCCGTCTTTGAGGGCTTCACCGCCGACCGGAAGCCGCGCGCGGAGAAGATCGTCCGGCTCGGACGACAGATCGGCGCGCGCAAGGCCTCCTCGGCCGCTGGGAACCTGTTCCGCGACCTCACCCTGTCGATGTTCCTGCGCATGGGCGGCAAAGCGACAGCCGAGCAGTACAGCTACCGCATTCCCGATCAGGCAACCGACAAGCGCACCAAGGCCGACAATCCGGCCCGCTGAGCCCCGGGTGAGCGTGAACACTCTGGCGCGTCAGTTCGGGGTTCACCGGGGCACGGTATGGGCGAAGACGCGTTGACGGCCCTCCATCCGCGGCGCGATGCTGGTCGGCGGCGTGGAAGTCTCCGGCCCAGTCCCGCTGTTGCACGATGTTGAGGACGATGCCGTCTGGTGAGCGCACGAAGAAGCGGGTGACGCCCCACTCCTCGGACGTGAGAGGAAGCAGGATCTCGCATCCCTGTTCCTGCGCGGCGGCCCACGCGGCCTGGGCGCAGCTGACTCAAACCGAACATCTGGCAGCGGTTCGAGCTGCTCGATTCCGCGTGCGAGCAAGCAACACTCGGCCCCCCGGCCCCCCCGACGTCGAGCCAGTATTCTGGAGTGGTGACGACGCCTGAACTTCTGTTCCCGGCGAGCCTCCGAGAACTGTACGAGGCCTTTGTTGTGGCGGTGGAGGCCGCCGGCCCAGCCGAGCAGCAGTTCGCGCGCACGCAGGTGTGTTACCGGTTGAAACGCCAATTCGCGTGGCTTACACCACTGTCGGCATCGAAATGCCTACTGACCCTAGACATGTATGCGCCCCATCCCGATCCAATCGTGGACGAGATCATCGAATTTCGAGCCGACAAGTACACTCACCAAATCACAGTGACCGGTCTCAACATCATAGAGGCAGCCCAGAAGAACGGCTGGTTCGTACTTGCTCGGCAGTGGGGCGCGAAAGAGCCGATCCCCTCCCCGAATCACTGAGAAGGAACTACGCTGTCCAGTGTCAGCGGTTCTAGTACGTCCGATTGGGTGGACTCCATCGACCACTACGGGAACAGGCGACAGCGGGTTGAGCAGCTGGTTACCGCGTGGAATCAGCGGTCTGGTGGCTGGGGCGAGCCGGACGGCGAGCCCGATGATGCGCTCATCGACGCGGCAGCAGAGCCAACGAGACGACCTCGAACACGCCTCACGGACGAGGAAGTGGACGCTATGCGAACAGCCCGCGAGCAAGGCGTCAGCGTGACTGCCCTCGTCCGCCAGTTTGGCGTCCATCGCGGCACAGTCTGGGCGAGGACTCGACGCTAGAAGACAGACGCCGCGTCGACCGCTCGGACTCCGTCGACGCCGTCTACGCGCCCATGGTCGGGTGGCGGGGAAATGTCAGTGCCCGCCGCAAGACTGAAGGGACCTCGCCCTGCGAACTCGAACGATGAAAGGACGCATCATGTCACCACCCACCGACCCTCGCTCAGAGGTGTNNCGCTAGCCAGGTCGGACAGCTGACACTCTGGGACGATCCACTTCAGCCCACGAGAGCACGAAGAAGCAACAGCGCTCCAGGCAACACCGGCGGAGACGTGGAGACACTCCAGGGAGGGTGCGTCGATCCGGAGGTGCTTGCACCTACAGTGAGCGGTGTGCCTTCGTCCATGAACATCCCGGGAGCGCTCCGTGACGGCGTGGTCCACGGCAACGCGCTGGACTTCTTGCCGAGGATGAAGGACGAGTCGGTTGATCTCTTCTTCATGTCGCCGCCGTACGCAGACCAGCGAGCATACTCTCGTATCCACCCCGATCGGTACGTCGACTGGTTCCTCCCATTCGCGCGCGCCATGTTTGACGCCACGACCCAGTCCGGCTCCATGGTTCTCAACATCAAGAACCGAGTTGCGGGAAGCGGTCCGCTGAAGGGGCAACGGCACCCCTACGTTTACGAGTTAGTCCTCGCGCTCCAGCACATGGGCTGGAGGTGGATCGAGACATACATCTGGGCCGAGCCCAACGCGATCCCTGGCAAGTTTGGGCCACGTACCAAGGACTCGTTCGAGTACGTCTACCACTTCTCCCGGGGGCCTCAGCCCTTCTTCAACCTCGACTCGGTGCGCGTCCCGTATAAGAGCGACGCTGCCGAGATCGCTCGCCGCGCCCGCGATACGAGCGGGCGAAAGGCCACTGAGGCGGGGTTTGGTCGCGACCGTTCCCAGACCTACCGACATGGCGGTGCCGACCCTGGCAACGTCGTTGCGATCAGCCAGACGTATAACCAGTTCAAGGGGGCGGGGAGCCACACCGCCGCGATGCCCGAGGGGCTGGCCGAGTTCTTCATCCGCAGCATGAGCCCGGAGAACGGTTTGGTGGTGGACCCCTTTGCCGGGAGTGGGACAACGGTCACGGTCGCTCGTCGTCTGGGTCGTAGATCGTTCGGGATCGAGTTGCACGAGGAGTATGTAGCGGAAGCACGAGCGCGGATCGCCGCAGGTGTTGCTGATGACATTCCGGGGATGCTGGTGAGCTGACTGTGGCGTCCATCGAGAAGACAGTTGAGGACATCTGCTCGGCCTCCACATTCGACGCCAGGATCGCTGAGATCAGGAAGATTCCCGGCAAGCACGGCACCGACGATAGGCCCGCGATCTTCGCTCAGGTGGCGCGCGAACTGTACGTGCCCGATCTGACGCCCGACTTCGCCTACATCCATCAACTCGACTTCTACGACGAGCCACACTTCCAGCGGTCATACGAGGCCGCCTCCAAGGGAACGGCGGGCTTTACGCTTACCGATGAGGCAACTCTCGCCACCTGCTTACGTGAATCGCCGGAATCCCTCCTGACCTTTCGAGTCATCGTCGGCCTGACCCGTGATGAGTTCGCCCATGCGACCAAGATGGTTGATCCCGCTGCGGGTCTGACGGGCGGCGTCGTAGACGGCGTGGAGCGCCGAGGGACGGCCCTCACGCAGGCACGAGCCGAACTGCTTGCGAAGACCCTCACCGAGATCATGGACGGCTCGCTATTCGGCGGTGCCTCAGGTGATGTGCATACCAAGCAGGACATCAAGGCCGACACCGCCAGCGGATGGTCCTCGGTCGAGCACTTCGCCACTCAGGGCGTGCCCTACTGGAGATACCTGCACCAGCGACACTTCGGTGGCGCATTCCGGCAGTTGCTAGACGCGACCTCCACCAAGCGCGGGGACATCATTGAGGACGCCGTAGAGGCGCTGTTTGCTACGAACGGCGTGCCTTTCCTTCGCACAGGGGCACACAACCAGGGCGACATCGCAGACCGCTTCGGTCTGGAGGTGCGACCAGCCCCAGACTTCGTTCTATTCGACGCTGCCAGCGACACTCTGATGGCCATTCTGGAGTGCAAGGGCGCCAACGACGGCGGGACTGCGCGCGACAAGGCATTGCGCTTCGCCAAGCTGAAGGCGGAGTCGATGAGGCTCGGCGGCGTGCCGGTTATGGCCGTCCTAGGCGGTATCGGCTGGCAGCGGGTGAACGACACGCTCGGCCCTGTGGTAGCCGACACCGATGGGCGGGTCTTCACGATGTCCACTCTCAACCAGATGCTCACAGTGGCCCCGCTGCCGCAACTGGTCGGCACGGCCCCGGTCTAGGAGCAACGTGCAGTCCTCCACACAGCACCACCCAACCCTTACTCGATCCCGTCTGTCGAATGAGGCGACCCTGTGACCGCGCACGAGGAAGTGTTCGCCTGGGCGCTGTCCAGGCCCTGGTGGCAGCAGAAGGCCCTGGCGCGAATCGCAAAGGGTGAAGTGGCTCATCACATTTGAGGGTGTAGAGGCGGGGTGATCACGGCGGCGCGTCGGTCCGCGGATGAGGGTCGAGGCCTCCCGAAGATGGAAGTTCTCACACTCACCATCCGGAAGACCTCGACGTGCCTCACGCTACCTTCACGCGCCCCAACCTGACCACGTTCACCCGCCTGGACGAGCTCGGCCTGGAGGTCGTCGGCCAACAGATCGAGCCGAAGCGGGCCGTGTTGGCCTGCCGGGTCGTTGAGCCGGACCAGTGGTGCCGGCGGTGCGGCTGCGAGGGAACGCCACGTGGCACCGTGGTGCGTCGTCTGGCGCACGAGCCGTTCGGCTGGCGACCCACCATCTTGCTCGTCACCGTGCGTCGCTACCGCTGCGGCGAGTGCGGGCATGTGTGGCGTCAGGACATGAGCAGAGCCGCCGAGCCGCGGGCGAAGTTGTCCCGACGGGCGTTGCGGTGGGCGTTGGAAGGACTCGTGGTCGCGCATCTGACCGTAGCCCGGATCGCCGAAGGGCTGGCAGTGTCGTGGAACACCGCCAACGACGCCGTCCTGGCCGAGGGCAAGCGGGTCCTGATCAACGATCCGCGGCGTTTCGACGGCGTCCATGTGCTCGGCGTCGACGAGCACGTGTGGCGGCACACCCGTCACGGCGACAAGTACGTCACCGTGATAATTGACCTCACCCCGATCAGGGATGACACCGGCCCGGCACGCCTGCTGGACATGGTCGAGGGCCGCTCCAAGCAGGCGTTCAAGACGTGGCTAGCTGCCCGACCCGAAGCGTGGCGGGCCGGCGTGGAGGTCGTGGCCATGGATGGGTTCACCGGCTTCAAGACCGCCACCACCGAAGAATTGCCCGACGCAACCACCGTCATGGACCCGTTCCACGTCGTGAGGCTCGCCGGTGACGCCCTCGACCAGTGCCGGCGCCGGATCCAGCAAGAACTCCACGGCCACCGCGGCCGCGCTCAGGACCCCCTGTACCGGGCACGGCGCACCCTCCACACCGGAGCCGACCTCCTCACCCCCCGACAACAAGCCCGCCTCGACGCCTTGTTCACCGGCGACGACCACGTGCAACTGGAGGCCACCTACGGCGTCTACCAGCAGCTGGTCGCCGCCTACCGCGACCCCGACCGAGCCAACGGCCGCGCCCGCATGGAGGCACTCATCGCCAGCATCAGCAGCGGGGTCCCCGGTGCCCTACGTGAGGTCATCACCCTCGGCCGCACCCTGAAGAAACGCGCCACCGACGTGCTGGCCTACTTCGACCGACCCGGCACGTCGAACGGCCCTACCGAAGCCCTGAACGGCCGCCTCGAACACCTCCGCGGTTCCGCCCTGGGGTTCCGGAACCTCACCCACTACATCGCCAGATCACTGCTCGAGACCGGCGGATTCAGACCCCAACTACACCCTGCATTGTGATGAGCCCCATTTCACGCAAGTGGCTCGGCCGCGCCCGGGGAGCGTCGACCTCCGGCACGTCATATCGCGCAGCGACGCGTCGCGCGGTCTGCAGCGCTCAGGCCGTCCAGGGGTCCATGAGGTCGATGCCCGTGTCCGCGAAGTCCTTCGTGTTGCCGGTCGCGCAGCTTGCGCGGTGGGTGCGGCAGATGGCCGCGATCTGGGCGTCGGCCATGCTGATCGGGGACCCCGATCGCTCCCGCGCCACGACGATGTCGGCATAGTGATCAGCCACATTGTCGTCGAAGGCGAGAATCGCGCGCGTGTCACGGTACGGCTGCAAAGCTGCATCCACGCTCGCGACGAGCGCCGTCTTCCGCCGCCCAGGGGGGAGACGGCGAACGCCGGCAAGAAGCTCGGCAAGGGTCACCGTCGTGATGGCGATCTCCCCGGTGAGCGACTCCAGCCAGGCGACCACCCCAGGATCCGGCTGTGGCCGCAACGCCTCCGAGATGACGTTCGTGTCGAGGACGATCACCCGAAGTCCACCACCCGAGCGGTCTCGGTGCGGGCCGGGATCGGCAACTCATCGATCCCGCCGACCTCCTGCGCCGCCTGCATGAGCGCGAGACCGATATGCGGCCGGCGCGCGGCCCGGGTCAGGATGTCACGCGCCTCGGCCTCCATGGAGCGGCCGTGTTCCTTCGCCTGCGCGGCAAGGCTCTTCGTGACGGACTCGTCCAGCCCGCGAACCGTGATCGTCGCCATGCCGGCCACCCCTCGAACAGTCAGTTGCTTGCACGCATGCTAGCACTTGCATCGCGACCTCGCGCGAGGCTTCGGGGCCTCGTTCGACACGAAAGATCGTCCGCACTCGGCCGGATCTGGTTTGGAGCCTGAAGAAGCCCTGCGCCACGTCACCATCACCCTCAACCGCCACCCCTCGACGCCCACCCCGCCCTCAACGACGAAGCCAGCGGCCTCCCCCAAGCACTGGGGCCGCCGGCGACGAACGCGCGAGCTGCCAACCCGCGCGTTCGAAGCTCGTCCCACCACATGGGCCTGGTCGAGGCTAGGCCCGACTCGCTACCTCCCCTTGGCCATCGCCCAGGCAGCTCAGGCTCGCCGTGACCACGTCGACGGCTCCGTCGATCACCGCGATGGCAACCATCGAACCCGCTGGGTCGTAGACCCGGGTGGACAACGCCACATCATCGACGAAGACCGTCGCGACGGATTCGTCGACAATCAGCCGGATCCTTACGTCGCGCCCCGCAAGATCACCCGGGAGCGGACGCTCCAGCCCCTTGTTGTCATAGCGGTTCCAGGGCCAGTTCGGAACGCGATCGAAGGTGAGCCGTCGGCCCGGCAGATCGAGCGCGAAGGAGTACCAGTCATCAGTCTCCGGATCCCCCGCGAAGAGCAGCTCCACCACGCGAGCCCCCGGGGCGATCCGGACCGTGAGGTCCAACGCGTAGGATCTGGTGACCGTCTCGGCGAGAACCGCGCTCACGCGCCCATCCGCACGGGCTACCGCAGCAGGCTCGAGGGGAACGCTGCCGGCGGTGATCGCGTTCCACATCTCGGCGGGGGGTGCCACGCCGAGGGTTCCGTCCGGACGCTGGACAACCTCGTGGATGACGAGAGTCCCTCCCCACTCGAAGGAGCCGGTGTCGGCGGCTCCTTCCTTCGTGGCAACCCAGCCGGCGAGGAATCGCCTGTCCTCACCGGACACGGAACGGGCGGCGTAGTAGGCGCGGCCGTCGAAGGAGTCATCGGCCGGGCGCCGCCACGGCCCGACCGGGCTCTCCGACATGCAGTAGATCGTCTTCGACCTGTCCGAGTACTCGGTCGTGAGCAGATACCACCAGCCGCCGATCTCGAACAGATCAGGCATCTCATGCATGGTGTACAGGTTCGGAGCCCACAGATCCCCCTCGAACGTCCAGTTCGTCAGGTCCGCTGACGAGAACCACACTGTGCGACCGGAGACCACGCTCGGGGCGTCATCCGCCCGGGCCCCGAGGATCATCATCCAGTGCCCGGCCTGCACGTCCNNGCCCGGAACCGCGCCTCGCTGTCTCGATAGACCGAACCAGCGAACACGAACTGGTCCGCCGAGTCGTCCCCACCCCCCGGGATGGACTCGCCATGGTCCTCGTAACTGACAAAGTCCGACGTGGTGACAAGACACCAACCGAAGGGTTCACCGAATGGCCCCGGTCTCCGCGTGTCGCGCTGATGGTAGAGGTAGTACCTCCCCTTCCAGAAGAACGGCATGCAGTCTCCGAAGTAGTGGCCCTCCGGGTGGTAGTGGATCTTCAACGCAAACTCCTTTCGTGGTGACTGGTTGGGTCTAGCGGCCTCCGAGGCCCGACAAGGCAATGCCTGAGACCAGGTGCCTCTGGATGAGCGCGACCAAGATCGCGGCCGGGATGATCGAGATCGTTGACGCCGCCATCAAGAGATTCCACTGATTGCCGGTCTGGCCGAGGAACATGTTCAGCCCCAACGGAACCGTCGCCATGTTGACGTCGGAGACAGTGAGCAGGGGCCAGAGGAAGCTGTTCCAGTAGCCGATGAACGTGAACACCCCGAGCGTCAGCAGCGCCGGGACTGTCAGGGGCAGAATGACCTGGGTGAATATCCGGAATCGGTTCGCCCCGTCGATACGCGCCGCCTCCTCGAGTTCATGAGGCAATGTCAGCATGAACTGGCGAAGCAGGAATGTCCCGAACGCGGTGAACGCCCACGGGACGATGAGTGCCGGGTAGGAGTTCACCCAGCCGAGTCGCTGCATCATGATGAACATCGGCACGACGAGCACCTCCTGCGGGATCATCAGCGTCATGAGGTAGATGAAGAACACCCCCTCACGCCCCCGCCAATCGATGCGGGCGAACGCGTAGGCGGCGAGGGCCGATGTCAGCACGCACAGGACGGTCCCGATCGTCGCCACGATCAGGCCATTCAGCATGAACCGTCCAAACGGGAGGTAGTTCCATGCATCGGCCACGTTCTGAAGCTCGACCGAAGACCCGATCAGCCGCGGCGGGCTCGAAAACACCTCGTCCGCAGGCTTCAGCGCCGTCGAGATCATCCAAACGAACGGCACCATGAAGGCCAGAGCGACAAGGCCGAGGAGGGCCGTAGAAAGCCACGACTGCCCCTGCGAGAAGGTGCGCTTCCAGCGCGATTGGGAGATCCTCACTGGTAGTTCACCCACCGATCCTGCCCACGGTACTGAATGAAGGTCACAACGAGAATCAGTGCGAAGAGCGACCAGGCAATTGATGCGGCGTAGCCCATCTCATAGCCCTGGAATCCGCGCTGATAGAGGTAGAAGACCAGGGTGGTCGTCGCGTTGCCTGGCCCACCGCCGGTCAGGATGAAGGGCTGAGCGAAGGTCTGGAGCGAGGAAATGACGGTCATTATTACCGCGAAGAATATGCTCGGGGTCAAGAGCGGAAGGGTGACGCGGAAGGTGCGCTGGAGCCAGTTCGCACCGTCGATCCTCGCGGCCTCATATATCTGCTGGGGTATGCCGCCGATGCCCGCCACGAAAATGATCATGTTGTAGCCGAATCCCTGCCAGATCGACATCAGGATGACGGCGGGCATCGCCCAGTTCGTGTCACCGAGCCAGTTGGGCCCGCTGCTGCCCGTGAACATCTTGACGACCGACGAGAAGAGACCCTCCTCAGGCGCGAGCATGAGCCGCCAGACAACGGCATTCGCCACCATGGGACTCACGACGGGGAGGAAGAACACCCACCTGAAGAGCCCTTTGAACCTGACATTCGAGGACAACCAGAGGGCGAGGGACAAGGAGACGATCAGGTTGCCGATGACATAGGCCACGGCGAAGTAGAGCGTGTTGCCCACGATCGGCCAGAACTGAGTGTCCTCAAAGAGGAGTTCGCGCCAGTTGTCGAGGCCGCTGAACGACGCCGCTCCCACCAGCGGCCAGTCGAAGAAGCTGAGGATCAGCGAGCCGCCGAACGGGACCAACGTGAAGGCCAGGAACCCGAGCGCATTCGGGCCGAGAAAGGCGAGGGCGGCGCGGCGGTCGCTCCTGGCGCGCTTGATGCTTGAGGGACGAATCCCGACATCGGTACTTGTAGTCACTTGATACTCCTTCACCGGAGACGGTCCGTGGGGCCCCGAAGCGGCAATGGCCTGAGGCCCCACGTCACCTGTGTGAGTCCTACTTGATCTGCTCCTGGACCTGCTGGAGAACCTCCTCAGGCGTTGCCTGTCCGTTGAATGCCTGAACGGCGTACTGCTGAAGGAGGGCGTTGACCCTGTTCCAGCCCGGTGCGGTCCGGAATGGATCGACGGTCTTCAGCGCGGTCTCGATGGCTTCCCGCGCCGTCGGCACATCCGCGACCTCATACCAGTAGTCCTGGGCCGCGGAGTAAGCGGGGAACCCACGGCCCTCCTTGGCGATGTACTGCTGCGCCTCCGGGCCGATGATGACCGAAATCGCCTTTGCGGCCTCCTCCGGATGGTCACACGAGGCGGTGACGCCGAAGCCCGTGCCAGACATCGTTGTCACTGAGGTGCCGTCGAATGCCNNATCGAAGGACACCGTCTTGCGGGCGTTGATCAGCTGCCAGGGCCCGTCGATGACCATCGCGACGTTGCCGTTGCGCCACTGGTCGGCCGGCCAGTTCGATGCACCGGTCGCGGGAAGCGCCGGCGCCACCCCCTCCTTCGTCACCAGCCCGACCGCGAACTCAAACCCCTGGACCACCTTCGGGTTGGTCAGATCAGGCTTGCCACTGGCATCAAGGTAGGTACCGCCGATAGAGAGCACGAACGGCAACCACATGTCGGGGGTGCCGTCCAGCGCATACCCATACCTGCCATCGCCGGTCAGAGTGTGAGCAGCCGCGAGGAACTCCTCCACGCTCCACCCGGGCTTCGGCTCCTCAAGGCCTGCCGCTTTGAACATGTCGACGTTGTAGAAGATGACGTAAGGCCCAAGATCGTACGGGACTGCCAGCAGCCCGTCGGCGGTGGTGAGCCCCGCCACAATCGACGCCTCGTAGTCCTCGATGTCCAGGAGCCCCGTGAGAAGTCCATCCAGCGGGACGAACAGCGAGCCCACGTCGGGAACGCGTTGCGCCTGCAGTCCGGCGATGCACGCGAGATCGCTGCCGGCGGCCTGCGTGGTGAGCTTGTTGTAGTAGTCCTTGTAGGCGGTGGTCTCCAGCTTCACGGTGATGTTCGGGTACTTCGCCGTGACCCGGTCCGCCAAGTTCTGCCAGACCTCGACTTCAGCCTGGGAGTCGGCTGACATGGCCCAGCGAAGCTCGACCTGCGCTCCGCCGGTCGGGCCGCCGGCTCCGTTCGATGGCCCTCCTCCGCCGCAGCCGGCAAGCGCCAGGGCTGCTGCCGCTGCGACCGCGAGACCTGGCAAGTAATAGCGATTCCTCATAGCTACCTCCTGGTAGACAACGTTGTCGGTTCTGAGAACCTAGCGCCTCCTCCAAGAGCTGTCAAGAGGCCAGCGCCGGCGGGAGTCCGGCACCAGCGTGGCCAGCGTCGCCGCCCGCGGCGAACTTGCGCCTCACTACTATGTTTGCAGGTGCATCTGACCACGTCCGGGCCTCGTCGATGGCGCACCCGAGGCACGCGACCCACCCCGCTGGGCTCCGCCTGCGAACGCCGCTTCCGGTTACGCTCGCCACGAGGGCTACAATGCTGCTCGTCCCCGCCCAGATGGAGACAACGTAGTCCTTCTCAAGATTGCCGAGCGAATGACCGAGACCACCAACCACCGCCGCGGGCTTCCAACGATGATCGATGTCGCCGAGCGAGCCGGCGTCTCGCTCAAAACGGTCTCCCGCGTAGTGAACGGTGAGTCGGGAGCCAGCCAGCGGACTCGCACAATCGTCCGTCAGGCCATCGATGACCTGGGCTATCAACGCAACACGGCCGCGTCGGAGTTGCGCTCCGGCCGCTCCGGTCTGATCGGCCTCGTCCTCGAGGACGTCTCGGAACCCTTCCAGTCAGAACTGGCCAGGGCCATCGAGTGGGAGCTGAGCAAGGAAGGGCTCATTCTCCTCACCGTCTCGACCGGAGGCGACGTGGGGCGAGCCCGCCGAGCCGAGCTGGCCTTGGTGGAGCGTCGCGCCGACGGCCTCATAGTCTTCCCGTCCGTTCAGCACAATCCAGATCTCGCGGCCCTTGTCGAGCTGGGCACCAAGCTCGTCTTCGTCGACCGGCCGACCGATGGCATCGCGACCGACTCCGTCCGCTCCGCGCACCGCCAGGGCGCACATGATGCGACATGCCGGCTGATAGATCAGGGCCACACTCGCATCGCCTACCTGGGAGATCCGACAACGCTCTACACCGGCGCCGAGCGGTTCGCCGGCTATGTCGAGGCGCTCCTGGGACACTCACTGCAGTTCGATCCCGAACTCGTTCACCTGCAGAACCCCGACGATCAGGGAGTTGGTGATGCGTTTCGGCAGATGACACGGTTGGACTCGCCACCGACGGCTCTCTTCACGGGGAACTCCCTGACGACGATCTCGCTGCTTCGCTCGCCGACCTTCGAGCCGGCGACGATCGCGCACGTCGCATTCGATGATCTCGTGCTGGGCGATCTGCTCAAGGTACCGCTCACCGTCATCTCACAGAACATCTCCGAGATCGGACGGACAGCGGCGCGTCTCCTCCTTGAGCGACTGGCCGGCGACACCTCGGACCCGAAGACTGTCATCATCCCGACCCGGCTGAACGTGCGGGAGTCGGACTGGCCCCTCTCTGCCCTCGCCCCCCGTCCCCGACAGCCAGAACAGCCGCTCGAGCTGGGCCGTACTCTGGCGCCAGAACCCGGGTAGAGAGCTTCTTCGCCACCATGACCTCGGTCGGCTCCCCGAGCTGATCGAGCAGCGCAGCGGCAGCCGGGAGACCGCGGAGTCGCCGAAGGCGTTCGGGCAACGTGGCGTCGATCGCCCCCGGGTAGTGTTGCGGCTGGGGTTCCGCCTCGCGGTGCCGATCTCGCTGGCGACCATGGCGAATGCCTGGATAGCACCCTGCTGGCAGGCGCCGAGGACTGATGGCTCTTCACAAACGAGGGTGTAGGAGTGGTCTGAATCCGCCGGTTTCGAGCAGCGATCTGGCGATGTAGTTGGTGAGGTTGCGGAACCCGAGGGCGGAGCCGCGAAGGTGTTCGAGTCGGCCGTTGATGGCTTATGCCGACGTCTGGGTTATGCCGACCTTGGTGGCGTGTGACCTTGTGAATCCC
>CXWJ01000367.1_pt1 | contig 22139 bp, 19 predicted proteins | sample 590841 | NCBI WGS metagenome assembly CXWJ01 (sample SAMEA3498367, study PRJEB10139) | wastewater metagenome | biome: wastewater treatment plant; material: activated sludge | place: Austria | collected 2015-01-21 | reverse complement strand
CCCTGTACAAGTTGTTTCGTCGGGAGTGCTGATCAACCCCTACGCGTTGACCATCGGATTCGCCCGTCGCTTCGCCACGTACAAACGCGCAAGCCTCGTAATGCGCGATATAGAGCGGTTGCTGAACATCGTCAACAAGCCGAATATGCCTGTGCAAATTTTATTTGCGGGCAAGGCGCATCCCGCCGATGAGCCTGGCAAGCAATTGATCCAACAAGTGTATCGAACCGTCAAAAAAGCTGAGACGGGCGGACGAATTGTCTTCATCGAAGATTACGATATGAATCTCGCGCGTTATCTCGTTCAGGGTGTGGATGTGTGGATGAACACGCCGCGTCGTCCGCTGGAGGCGAGCGGCACGTCGGGGATGAAAGCCGCGCTCAACGGCGCGTTGAACTTCTCCGTGCTGGATGGCTGGTGGCGCGAGGCGTACAACGGCAAGAATGGCTGGTCCATTGGGCGCGACGAGCAAATCGAAAATTCCGACGAGCAGGACGCCGAAGACGCCGAGAGTTTGTACAGCACGTTGGAAAACGAGATCATCCCATTGTATTATGACCGCGACCCGAAAGAAATCTCCCACGAATGGATCGCACGCGTGAAAGATAATTTGAAAACGAACATCCCGCAATTCTCCACGCGCCGCATGGTCAAGCAATATGTGGAGAATTTGTATGTGAAGGCGTTGAAATAAAGTCTTTAAACACAAAGGGCACGAAGAACACAAAGTTTTGTTGTCTGATGATCGTGACGTTGACTTTCGACTCAACTCGTGAAAGTGCGTGAAAGAAAGTAGACTCTATCGGCAATAAAAATGGGGACGCAGAAAAACGCTGATTAACGCTGATTCAAAGAAAAAACCTGCGTTTTCTGCGTTCATCAGCGTTCAAAATGGTTTGTTCAGCTTATTACCGATAAAGCCTAGTCTATGGAAATTCGTAGTGTTGCGCTTGAAACTAAAAACCTTAGTGACCTTAGTGTCCTTCGTGTTAAAAAGCAATGGAGCAATTATGATCCCCGAAATCACCACCACCGACCTCGCCGCAAAACTCAACACGGATGAAAATTTCATCCTCCTCGACGTGCGCGAACTCCAAGAGTTGACCTACGCCAAATTGACAGACACTAGGCTGGAGGTCACGCCGATGAGTCGTTTAGCGGAGGAGGGATTGAACGCGTTATCCGAATCCTCCCGTTCACAAGACGCGACGATCTACGTCATGTGTCATCACGGCAACCGCAGCGCGCAAGTCACTGCGTGGTTATCGCAACAGGGATGGAAAAATGTCTTCAACGTGGCAGGCGGGATTGACGATTATGCGCGGCGGATTGATGAATCGGTGGGGAGGTATTGAGGATACGTAGACAAGTACATAAGTAGACAGGTAAACAAGGAGAGCCCTCAAAGTGTTGAGGACTCTCCTTTCGTGTGTACGTGTCTACCTGTTTCCGTGTTTACCTGTCTACGCTCTATTTGCCGAACACAAACTCCCCGTTCTTATAAAACAATTCCCCATCCACCGTAATTTCAGAATCGGTACGCAAATCGCAGATCATATCCCAGTGAATCGCGGACTTGTTCTTCGATCCCGTTTCGGGGTAGCCCGCGCCGAGAGCCATGTGGAATGTGCCGCCGATCTTCTCGTCGAAGAGAATGTTGCCAGTGAATTTGTTGATGTCGAAATTCGTGCCGATGGCAAACTCGCCGACGCGGCGCGAGCCTTCATCTGATTCAAGCATCTTGATAAGATACGCTTCGTTCTTCTCTGCCTTCGCGCGTTCGACGCGCCCGCGATTGAATGTCAGTTCCGCGCCTTCGACAGCTACGCCGCCGTAGATCGCGGGATAGGTGTATTTCACCCAGCCGTTCAGCGAATCTTCAACAGGACCTGTGTAAATTTCACCATCGGGCATGTTGTACATGCCAGTTGAATTCATGAACTTGCGATTTTTGATCGAGAGAGTCAGATCAACGTTTGGTCCGCGCAAGGTGACAACGTCCTTGCGCGCGAGAAAGTCAATCGCTTTTTGTTGCCCTGCCGCCGTGCTGTTCCAATATGCGATGGGATCAGCCTCATGCGCGTGGACGGCGTTGAATACAAAATCTTCGTAGTCTTTCAAGCTCATGCCCGCGTCCTGCGCGTACGCGTCGGTGGGGTAGAGGGTGGTGACCCACTTGAATTTTCCTTCGCCGCCGCGTCTCATCTGCGCTTCGGTGATCCCGCTGATGGCTTTGCCGCGCCGTTGGGCTTTGACGGGATCAAGGTTGGTTGTGCCGCGCGTGTTCGTCGAAGAATGGATGCGGATTCGACTCTCGAACTCGTCGTACGCCAGTTTATAAAATGTCGGAACGAAATCGAGCTGTGAATCGTTTGCGTACGTGAGATAAAACTCGTCCTGGCTGAACGGCATCATCCCAGGCAAAGCAACCATCGGGTGCGGATGACCGCCCTTTTCCATGATCTGGATGAACAACTCGCGCACCAGCGGCTCGGCGGCTGTCGTCGCTTCGATCAACACGCGGTCGCCTGGCACGATCCGCGCGGAGTGCTCCACCAAAACTTTAGCAAATTTCTGAACTCGTGAATCAGTCACGGCAATTCTCCTATGTTCGTTTCTATGTCATTCTGAGTGGCGCGAAGCGCCACGAAGAATCTCCACTGCACAGGAGAGACTCTTCGCTATCGCTCAGAGTGACATGGCAAGTTAAGCAAATTATATCACTCGCTCTTCGAGTATACTTTCCCCACACCGAATCACCAATCTCTAATTCTCTAATCCTCTAATTCTCTAATTCTCTGATCTTCATGAAACAACTCCTCCAAAACATCAAAACAGGCAAAGCCTCCATCGAAGACGTGCCCATGCCGACTCCGCGCGAGGGGCAGGCGCTTGTCAAAGTGTCAGCCAGCCTCGTGTCCGCGGGAACCGAGCGCATGGTCGTCGAGTTCGCCGAAAAGAGTCTCGTCGGCAAGGCGCGTTCGCGTCCCGACCTCGTCAAACAAGTCCTCGACAAAGCGCGGCGCGAAGGCGTGGTCAACACGATGCAAGCCGCGTTCAATCGCCTCGACCAGCCGATGGCGCTCGGTTATTCGTCCGCTGGCACGATCGTCGTGCTTGGAAAAAACATGACGGGCTTCAAAGTGGGTCAGCGCGTGGCGTGCGCGGGCGGCGGATATGCCGTCCATGCCGAATACAATGTTGTGCCGAAAAATTTATTGACGCCTCTGCCGAAAAATGTTGACTTCGAATCTGCCGCGTTCACCACCCTCGGCGCGATCGCCATGCACGGATTTCGCCTCGCTGAGCCGCAACTCGGCGAAAACGTCGCGGTGATTGGTTTAGGTTTACTTGGATTATTGGCGATTCAAATCGCATCCGCCGCTGGATGCAACGTCTTGGGCATTGACCTCGACCCCAAACGGATAGCCCTCGCCTCTTCTCTCGGACTGGAGGCTGTCTCGCGCCAACGAGCGGAATCTACATCCCAGCTTTTTACCGCCAACCGTGGCTTCGACGTTGTCCTCATCTGTGCCGACACTCCTTCAAACGATCCCGTTGAACTTGCAGGCATCATTGCGCGCGACAGAGCGCGCGTTGTTGCAACTGGCGCGGTAGGATTGAATATTCCTCGCAAAATTTATTACGAAAAAGAAATCTCTTTCATCAACTCACGCTCCTACGGACCTGGTCGCTACGATTCTAATTATGAAGAAAATGGACAAGACTATCCCCTTGGCTATGTACGATGGACGGAAGGACGAAACTTCCAAGCAATCGTTGATTTGATGGAAAGCGGAAAGTTGAAGGTGAAACCGCTCATCACGCATCGCTTCCCCATCGAAAAAGCGACGCAGGCGTATGATGTGATCACGGGGAAGAAGAAAGAGTCATTTCTTGGCGTGGTGTTGACGTATCCCGATAGTGAGTGGAAAGTAGAAAGTAAAGCAACCCACTTTCCACTTTCCACACATTCGAAGACTGCAACTATCAAGCTCGGCGTCTTAGGCGCTGGTCTCTTCGCCAACTCCGTTCTTCTCCCCTCCATCAAAAAAGTAGGCGGCATTCAACTCGTCGGCATCGCCTCCTCAGGCGGACTCCACGCCCAACACGCGGGCAAAAAGTTTGGATTCAAATACGCAACTTCTTCAGAAGATGAAATCATCAACGACCCAAACATCAACACGGTCGCCATCCTCACTCGTCACGATTCTCATGCAGAGTTAGTCGTCAAAGCCTTGAAAGCAGGGAAGCACGTGTTTGTTGAGAAACCACTTGCGATAAATAGTGATCAGTTATCAGTCATCAGTAATCAGTTGAAAAAAAATGATAACTGTTTACTGCTTACTGGCTTCAACCGAAGATTCGCCCCTCTCACGCAATCGCTTCATACGCAGTACGCAGTACGCAATACGCCTCTCCACGCCCACTACCGCATCAACGCAGGCTACCTCCCTCCCGCTCATTGGACTCAAGCTCCCAACATCGGCGGCGGGCGAATCATCGGCGAAGCATGTCACTTTGTTGATTTCATCACATTCCTTGTCGGCGCGGCTCCTGTCTCAGTGACTGCACATGCATTGCCCGATGGCGGCAAGTACAGCGAAGATAATGTTTCGATGACCTTCACCTTCCCCGACGGCTCAATTGGCATTGTGGACTATCTCGCCAACGGAGATAAATCCTTCCCGAAGGAACGCGTGGAAATCTTTTGCGGAGGGATGGTCGCAGTGTTGGATGATTTTGTATCCTTGCAGATTACGCGCGAAGGAAAGATGAAAGAAGAAAGAGGCGCGCAAGACAAAGGCTGGGTGAACGAATGGAAAGCGTTCGTGAAGGCGATACAAGAGGGCGGCGAACCGCCGATCCCGTATGAGCAGTTGATCGGTGTGACCAAATCCACGCTTGCGGCTGTCGAGTCGTTGCGGACAATGCAAACCATCAAACTGTAAACAGCAAAAATTGAGGAGAGTTTATCCATGACCATCACACCGTGGAAAGTGCTGGGATCGCGGCACATTCATCCGCGCTTTCGTATTGACGATTGCGAACTCCCCAACGGAAATCATCTTGATGCCATTATCTTCGAGTTCCGCTCGTGGGGAAATGTTCTGGCGGTTACAAAAGATAATCGCGCGGTGTTGATTCGGCAGTACCGTCACGGCGTGCGGGATGTGTTGTGGGAAATTCCTGGTGGTGTGGTGGATGACGGCGAGGATCCCATGGAAGGCGTGATGCGGGAATTGCTGGAAGAGACGGGCTACACATCATCGAATGTCATTCCGCTGGGAAAATTCCTTCCCAACCCCGCCTTGCAGACCAACACGATGTTCTGTTACCTTGCCCTCGATGCCGAGAGGGTGGCGGATCAACACCTCGATGGCGCGGAGGAGATCGAAGTCCATCTCGTGCCGCTGGATCAAATCCTGCCGATGATTCAAAATGGACAGATCGTCCACGCGCTCCAAGTCGCTGCGTTATATCGCGCGTTTGATTACCTCAAGCATAAAAAATAATTCACCTTACGCACATATGTCACCTGAGTGGCGCGAGGCGCCACGAAGGGTCTCTTACACGGTGCAGAATAGCGTTGCTCTTGGGGGTGAAACTTGGTGTATAATTTTGGTGCAAAACTATAGTGCAAAGGATTGACACCATGCGAGCCGTAAAAGAACGAATGAATTTGTACATCACCAAATCCCTGATGGATGACTTGCGGAAAGCCGTCCCTGCCCGCGAGCGGACGCGCTTCGTGGAGGATATTTTAGCGCGCGAGTTGCGGCGGTATAAACTCAAAGACGCACTCAAGAAATCGTTTGGCGCGTGGAAGGATGAAGATCACCCTGACATGATGACAGGCAAAGATATTGATCGTTGGATCGAGGAAGGGCGGAAAGGTCTGCATCGTGACTTCTCCGAGGAGTGGGATCGTAAACCCAGTAAGAAAAAGAAGCGATGACAGATTTTCTTCTTGATACGAATATTCTGGTCCGCTATCTACGAGAAACAGCGGGGTATGACACTCTGCTGTCTACATTGGTGGATAATGATTGGTTGTGCATCTCTGTGATCACTCGGTTTGAGATCGTACGCGGTTTGCGCGAGTATGAGCGCGAGGACACGTTTAGCCTGTTGAACTCTCTCGAATCTTTGATCGTCAACTCTGAAATTGCGGATTCGGCGGGGGAACTTGTTCGCTCGTATCGAGCGCGGGGAATTACTTTGAGTGAGGCGGATTCACTCATTGCCGCTACCGCGCTTCAGCATCAACTTTCGTTGGTTACTACCAATTCCAAACATTTTCCAATGAGCGATTTGGTTGTGTATCAAGTGGACGACCTTGGAAAAATGACGTTGCGGGAATAGCCAACTTCATGCGAACACGCGCGGGGATTGTGCTTATCGAAGATAACAAGGTCGCGCTGATCGAACGTCACCGCGCGGGGTTGGATTATTTCGTGTTCCCTGGTGGCGGCGTGGACGAGGGTGAGTCGCCCGAGCAGGCGGCTGTCCGCGAGGCGATGGAGGAGTTGGGGGTCGAGGTTGTGATCAAGCAAAAAGTGGCGGAGATTCAAATCGAAACAAGCAGACAGATTTATTTTCTCGCGGAGCGCGTCGGTGGCGAGTTTGGGACGGGGATGGGTGAGGAGTTTTCAGACTCAGACCTAAACGATCCGTCGGAGGGGATTTATGCTGCGGTTTGGATGCCGATAGAGGAATTGTCATGGCGCGAGAAGGTTTATCCTGTTGAGTTGGTTGAGATTGTTATCAAGTCAATACGTGAAGGATGGGGAATGTAGTTGAAATAAAGGAATGCGGGATAACCCCCTCCGCCCTATCGGGCACCTCCCCCAAATACCACGGGGGAATATTGTATGCAGATTGAAATTTAACATCGTCGGATTTGGGGGAGTCTGGGAACAAAACAATTTCTCCCTCGTCAACAAGTTAACGCCGTAAGAAAAATCTATTCACTCGGAGGAAGAAATGAAATCTCGCTCTGTTCTATTCACGTTGTTAGTTGTTGGTCTGCTCATGTTCGCCGCATGTGCGCCCGCCGCTCCCGCTGCGACAGAGTCTCCTGCTACGGAGGCTCCAGCAACTGAAGCGCCCGCGTTCGCGTACGATGAGGCTGTCGCTCAAGAGGCGGCGAAGGTTGGGGAGGGCGGACCAGCCGTCCCTGGGATGGAAGCGGCTCCACTTCCCACAAATGCCGCGTACGAGATCGCGAATCCATCTGGCGATCTGACTGTGGTGGAGCGATCCAATCGGATGATCGTCAAGAATGCGAATGTCCGCTTGTTGGTTGAAGATACCAACGTGGCGATCGATCGTGCTCTGCAAGTGGTGGGCGACGCGGGCGGATACATCGTCAGTTCGCAGGTGTGGTATCAGGATTATTATGGCAACAGTTTGAAGTACGCGTCGGTGACGATCGGCGTGCCTGTGGTGGAGTTCGAGAATGTGATGCGCCGCCTGCGCGGACTCGCGATTGACGTGTTGGACGAAACCGCGACGGGCGAAGATGTGACCGACCAGTATGTGGACTTGCAATCGCAGTTGACGAATCTCGAGGCGACGCGCGCCCGCATTCAGGAATTTTTGAAGGATGCGAAGACGGTGGACGAGGCGCTGCGCGTCAATCAGGAATTGGCGAACATCGAGGCGCAGATCGAGCAAATCAAGGGACGCATGAACTATCTCAACGACCGCTCCGCGTTTTCGACGATCACCATCAACCTTGAGCCTGAGTTCCCGATCCTGACGCCGACTCCCACTTCGACTCCGAAGCCGACCGCGACACCGATCCCGTGGAAGCCTGCGGATACGTTCAACGATGCAACAAGCACGGTGACGGTTGTGTATCAGGGAATCGCGAACTTCCTCATCTGGTTGGTTGTGGTGATCCTGCCCATTGTCCTGCCGCCTGCGTTGATCTTGTGGGCGATGTGGAAGTTGTTGAATCGCAAGCCGAAGAGCAGTGAGAAGTGATCGGTAATTGGTAAATGGTAATTGGGGATTGGAGAATGATGGTCGAGTAGCCCTGAGTGATTGTTACGAAGGGCGTATCGAGACCAGAGAATTGAAAGAACAGGGACGGTGCCCCTCGCTGTCCCTGTTTTATCGATTTATCTACCCTTATGGTTTTGGGATACCGAAGTTAATGAAGTCAAAATACACATCAAACTCTTCGCCTCGGTCTCTACCTATACCTGCGCCGAGCATTATTTGATCTGTTACTAGCGGAAATTCCTTTTTCTCTCCAGCAAATATCCACGACGATCCATCAAAACTATAGTAACCACTATAGTTCGTGCCAATTCGCGTTAGTCGCAAGTAAATTTCGCCTTCATATTTTATATTTTCCAGACCAACACTTTCTGGGTAATAGCAGTTGTCATACTGACAGTGCCACATATAGATTTGATAGCCATCTCGATCATCGAACGTGATACCAAGTGCAACGGTGTAATCCGAGTTACTATAATCCTCTGGTGTAAAGGCAATCCATGCAGATTGTCCATCGTCAAGCATATTCAATGATTCTATGCGTGTGATCACATCTACATCTGCATACGTAACTCGGAGGCCAAATATATTCAAAATCCCTGCTTCTCGTTGCGGACTTCCAACGATATGTAAAAACCCAGATTCGCTTGTCAAGTCCCATCTTGTTGGGTCAGGGCGATACACCGTCCATTTATCCGATAATTGATCTGAATTGAAATCTTGAGAAAGTTTCTCAAGTTCAGCTTGCAACGCTATATTTGCCTCGTTTGTTGCCTGAGCTGCTTGGGTAGATTGGATCGAATTGGTTATCGCTTCCGCAGTTGCAGTTCGAGAAAAATTTGCTATTTCAGCTGTTGCAGTGCCTGAATAACTTGCCATTTCGGCTGTGGCAGTAGAGATTTGACTTTCAACTTGCGCTGTGGCTGTAGTGTTGGGTAGGGGTTGTGTGTAGTCGGTTGCATGACTGAGAATCAATGTTGAACCAGGTGTCAGGTCAGAAATCCCATATTCTTTGTTCAAGGTATTTAAGTCTTCGCTTGAAAGGTTATCGAAAACAGCTACTACCAATCCCAAATCACCTTTCCTCCACTCGCTTATCAAAAGAGCGTTGGTTCCTGTGTAATCCAACCAATCGGTTTCAAGCCGCCATTTTTCGTCTGGGAGCTTTGTATCGAGCTGGTCAATTACATCACTTCCTGCATCTTCGCTCCAAGACAAATTTGTTGTATATGCGTAAAGAAGATATTGATATCCCAATACATCAGTTACCAATGCCTGCTTATCGGCTTCGTCTAATGAAATTTCCTCAAGGTTTGAGTATAACGGAATGGTTTCTCTGGATTCTGAATCAGGCGAATCCATTGATGGCCCCCCCAATCCGCAAGCAAGTGTAACGAGGATCAACACAAAACTTGCAATTGTAACTTTATCTGTTTTCATGACATCCTCCTACATTTTGAAAGCGAAAGGTTACGACGCTCACAGAGTAGCACATTTCTCAATTTTTTACAATGCCAATAATGCAATCATTGACCCAAACACCCCGCACGCAAAATTGACCCAATCATTCGTCAGCCACTTCCAGCCGCGGAGGTGAACCGTCTCTGTGCCGCAGGTGTGGATGGGATGCTTCTCGGTTTCTTTGTTATCTTTTGGGCAGAAGTACATGGCTTGGACGGTCGCGCCGAGGAATGAGTCGAAGAGCGAGCCAGCGAGTCCCGCGAAAGTGATTGGTAAAAAGAGTGACCAGTTATCCCGCAAGGGGACGATGTCAGTGAACAGTGAAGCGAGGGCGGCGATTAGGGCAGAACCTGCTAAAGAGGCGAGCGTGCCGACGAGGGAGACTCCGCCTGAGGTCCCTTTTTCGACGCGTTTGCGGATGTCCGTGATCATGCGCGGCGGAGACGGGTTCAAGACGCCGAGTTCCGTTGCCCATGTGTCCGCGTTGACGGCGGCGAGCGAGGCGGCGAATCCGATCCAGCCGATGTTTGATTCGGGGTAGAAGAAATGAAACAACACGAACGCCGCCGCCAGCCCGCCGTTGCCGAAGACCTGACCCGCGTCGCGCTGGTCGCCTTTGGAATATTTTTCGTTCAGTTCCTGCTTGCGGTTTTTGAATGCACGGCTCAACGCGGACGATGTGAAGAAGAAGGTGAGCAATAACACCGCCCAGGGAATTCCACCCAACCCAAAAATGATCGTTCCCAAAAATATCGCCGCGAGCGCGCCGCTTTTGCTCAGGCTATGAGCGCGATACGCGAGGGATGCGATGAGGAGCGCGAGGAGGAAGCCGTAGAGGGGTAACATGGGTTGAAAGTCGAAAGTTGAAGGTCAAAGGTCGCGTGAATAACTTTCGACCTTTGACCTTCAACCTGTGACCGATTCACACAGGCGTCGTCACCAAAAACAACACCGCCACCAAAAACAACATCGCGCTCACCGAACTTGAAACCCACAGGATCACCGCGAGCGGGCGCGTTTTGTCCCAGCGATAATAATACAGCCCCGCGATCAGTCCGCTGATGAACAGCAACATGCTGAGAAGCGGAAGCAGGATGAGACGACTCGACGCGGTTGGATCGTTGGGCGCGCCGAACGCGTCGAACCCAAAGGGAATTTGACTCAGCGAGGGAATCAAAATCCCAACCCAGACAATCAACCCGATGTTGAGGATAAGTCCGCTGACCCAGAGGAATCGCGCGATGGGCGTCTGCCATGCTTGCGTCACGATGAACGATGGATACACCGACACAGGCTCGGCGGGCGAGAGACTTCCCATCTCGGTGGCGCGCGCAAACGTGCGGACGAGCGACGCCGCGTCCTTTGGCGAGATGGCGAACACGCGCTTGGAGGTTGCCACAAGGATCAAATTCTTTGTATCGGATGCGATGAATTCGACGAGTCCAACGTCGGGATGGCGGCGCGTGCCGAGTATGGCGCCTGGCAATCGGAAGCGCGGCAACCTCAGCGGAGTCGACAAGTCGTCCGCGGGGCGCATCCATTCGATGTCGGTGAGCGGAATATCCTCCACGCGCAAGCCCCATAACATGGCGAGGCTGTCGCGGTCAATGTAATAATCCGCTTTGTAGAGCGAGAAAGCGCGATACCCGAAAAATGGGATCGGCGCGAAAGCGATCAATCCGACGAGAAGAAAATTTACGAAGGTCGGTCCCACGGACGCGCGCGTGAGATTCCAAAATCCCCACGCCGACGCGCCAGCCAACGCAAGGATGATGAGCGCATGTGCGATCATGCCGAGTCGCTTGGTGGGAGGAAAATGTCCGATCTTGGGGTTGTTCATTGACTAAAAATGATTACCAGATTCGCCGAAAAATTAATCCAGATAGAGTTGCTTAATATATACGGTCTTTGGTTTTTCTTCACGCAAGATCAGATCTACGATCATATCCTTTGCCAATCCGTATTTCTCGGGAGGTCCAGGCAGCTTAAGCCGTCTTTCAAATGTTTCGTTGTTGAATGAATAACTGACAAATGCATAGTAAGTAGAGTAAGTGCGCCCCTTTTTATAATCTTTGGTTGCCTTGCGTTCGGTGCGGATGATACTCCCTTTGACTGTCAATCCGTCTCGGAAAGTAGTCGTTATTATGCTGTACTGATACGCCAACCAAATGATGCCCAAGACGCTCATAACTGGCAGGAAAAGGATTGTCATATCTAACCGCGAAGAGAAAAAATCCCCAGACATGATTCGAGCATAAACGAAAGGAATTATGGGTCCAACCGCCAGAAACACAGCGTATTGAAAATTCTTGTCGTGAGAAAAGAGTCGTCGGAAAGTTGGGGTTGGCTGTTCCATGTTGCTCCTGTTGGTCGAAGGATCAATCCAGATAGAGTCGTTTGATAAACACAGTCTTTGGTTTTTCCTCGCGCAAGATCAGGTCTATGGTCATATCCTTTGCCAATCCGTATTTTTCGTGAGACCTGGGAACTCTGAGCCGTCTTTCGAATGATTCGTTATTAACCGAATAGCTGACTATCGCATAGAAGGCGGACGAAGCGCTTCTGCCTCTTTTTCTGGTCGTTCTGCGTTCGATGCGAATCACATTCCCTTTTACCGTCATTCCATTCCTGAAGGTGGTCTTGATCATATTGTACCGATTGATGAGCCATGCCGCGCCAATAACGCTCGCCCCTCCAAGACAAAGAACTTGCACATCCGCCAGATCCCCATTCAGTATCATTGAAAAGACCAAGCCGATTATCGGGATGACGATCAGCATGAGCGCGTATAGAATCTTCACATCGCGGGATATTAACTTTCGGAGTGCGGGGGTTGGTTGTTCCATGCTGCTCCTGATGTAAATTGATGGGTTGCACCAGCCAGCGCAAGGATGATGAGCGCGTGCCCGATCAAGCCGAGTCGCTTGGAGGGAGGAAAATGTCCGATCTTGAGGTTGTTCATGGATTCAGAAATAATCGAACCTGATGATCAATCCAGGTAGAGTTGCTTTATGTACGCGGTCTTTGGTTTTTCTTCGCGCAGGATCAGATCTACGGTCATATCCTTTGCCAATCCGTGTTCCTCAGGAGTTCCTGGCAGTGTGAGTGGTTTTTCGAATGCCTCACCGTTGACTGAATAACTGACAATGGCATAGTAGGTGGATGAAATGCCTCCATTTTGCCCCCTGAATGTTTTGCGCTCGGTGCGAATGATATTCCCTTTTACCGTAACCCCATATCGAAAGGTGGTTGTAATCAGATAGTACATATAGATCAACCAGACCGTACCAAATACACTCGTCCCTACTCCAAAGAAAAGATATGGCATAGCATCAAGCAGGAATGATCCCCCAGACACGATCATTGCATAGAGCAAGACGATTATCGGAATTCCTATCAAAGCGAGCGCGTATAGAAAATTCGGATCACGGGCGATTAGTTTACCGAGGGTGGGGGTTGGCTGTTCCATGGCGCTCCTAGCATGATGGGATGTGTCATTCTACCATGCAGAAAATCATAGCATGTTCTTGATAGCAGCTGCCATTTGACTAAGTTCGACGGATAGATTATCTGCTGATCTGCGCGACTTTACTTCCACTGCATTTGCTTTCAATCCCTTTTCTCCCACTGTCACGCGGATGGGACAGCCGATCAGATCCGCGTCGTTGAATTTGACTCCCGCGCGTTCGTCGCGGTCGTCGAATAAAACTGAAAAGCTCGCCTCTTTCAACGAGTTATAAATTTCTTCCGCTTTTGCGCGCGTGTCCAATTCCTTGCCAGGGATGTGCATGAGATACACGTCAAACGGCGCGGCGGGATGGGGAAGGGTCAACCCTTTTTCATCGTGATGTGTTTCGGCGAGAGCGAGCAAAATGTTTTCAAAATTATCGTTCAATCGAATCGCGCTCAAAACCGAAAGCGGATTTCCACAATTCACACACGCGTCCCCACCTTGCGCCTGAACCAAATCCGCAACGATCTCCGCGGAATAATCCCGCCCGTAATTTGTGTTCTTCAGATGAAAACCCGCCTCATTCGCCCCCGCGACCAGATTTGGCGACTGGGGAATCAGATCGTCCACGACGATCAACGCGTCTCTCAGCCCTTCGACGCGGCTCAGGGCAAGCCCGACGGCTGACGCGTACCCCGCGACCGCTCCCACGCTGACGATTTCTTCCGCCCTCGCCGCGCGGACATCTCCCACCTGCGCCTTCAACTTTGCCTCGCTGAGTTGCATATCTCCCCGTACGACGACGAAGACGAATTTGTTGTCGCTGACACGAGTGTACATCAACGCTTTGGCGGTTTGTTCTTTTGAAATGTTGAGAAAATTTGCAAGCGACTCGATGGTGTTGCAATAGGGAGTTTCAACCTTTTCAAGAGGTAGAGGCGCGGCGTGTGATGTCTCTATAGATTTCGCAAATCGCGCAAATTCGATTCGTTCTGTATATTTGCAATTCGCGCAATGAGCGATTTCGATGTCGCCTGTTGGAATCGAAAAGAATGATTCGCGTTCGTTCCCAATCGTCGGAAGCAACCTCAGCGACTCGTTCGCAGTCTCTCGCAAATGATTGATCGCATATTCGCCCAACTTCGTCAGCACATTCTCCCGCGTCAAATACCCCGCGCGGACGAGGAAAGCGAATCCCTCCGTCCGCGCGTTGTTGGGCGCTTCGCGTTGAGTTTGGATTTGCAGGTCGCGGTATTTCATAGAAAAATTTACCGCGAAGACCGCGAAGGGCGCAAAGAAAAACAAAATCTTCGCGTGCTTGGCGGTCTTCGCGGTTCAAAATTGCTCCGCTTTATTCTGCCGCTTTTTTCTTCTTCCGAATCGTTTGCGTTTTCTCGGCTTCGGGGATCACGATCGGAGTCGCCGCAATGGACTCGGCTTGGGCGGCTTCCGAAGGCGTCGTTTCGGGAGCAGGCTCAAGGTCCAGTTCGACCGTTTCTTCCATGCGGATCTGTCCGCGCAGGAACGCGCCTTCCTCCGTCACGAACGCCGTTGTGACCACGTCTCCCCACACGCGACCGCTTCCGCGAATCTCCAATTTTTGAGTCGTGATGTTTCCGCGCACCGCGCCTGCCACGATGACCGCGTTGGCGCGCACGTTCTGGCAGGTGACGCGTCCCGTCTCGCCGACGACGAGCATCCCGCGCAGGGCGATCTCGCCCTCAAACGCGCCTTCGATGCGGACGCCGCCCGAACCGTTGATGCTCCCATGCCAAATGACTCCCGGCCCAAGCACCGACGTGATGCGCTCAACGGCTCCTACGGCGGGTTGTTGTGTCTCCGTGGGTGTTGTGTTTCGTTTGAACATGGGTTGATTTTACCGTAGACGGGGAAACACGGAAACATGTAAACACGTACACACGGAAACAGGTAAAAAGACACGTGAGCCTCTCGACTCACGTGTTTACTTGTCTACCTGTGTACTTGTCTACTTTCCACTTTCCACTTTCTACTGCCCCTCGCCCTTCTCCTCTTTATTCGGCATCTGCACGCCCATGATATTGAATCCCGAATCAACATACAACACTTCTCCTGTGATTCGAGCAGAAAGGTCCGAGCCTAAAAACACGGCTAAATTGCCCACATCTTCAATCGTCACGTTTTCGCGTAACGGTGACAAGTCTGCAAAGTGCTTGTACATGTCGCGGAAGCCACCCACGCCCGCCGCTGCCAGCGTGCGGATCGGACCCGCCGAGATCGCATTGACGCGAATCTTTTGCGGACCCAGATCATACGCCAGATAGCGCGTGGATGATTCCAGCGCCGCCTTCGCCACGCCCATCACGTTGTAATGTGGCGCAACCTTGGTCGCGCCTGAGCCGTACGTGAGACACATCACCGACGCGCCTGAATTCAAATGCGGCAGAAAGGCATTCGTCAACGCGACGAACGAAAATACAGAAATATCCAACGCGTTCTTGAATCCCTCGCGCGACGTTTGATAATACGGTCTGCTCAATTCATCGCGCCCTGCAAACGCGATCGAGTGAACCAGCACGTCAATCTTGCCAAAGTGTTTCGCGGCTTTTTCCGCGACCGACGCGATCTGATCGTCTTTCGTCACGTCGCATTCTTCGACCCATTTGCATCCGACCTGTTCCGCCAGCGGCTTCACGCGTCGTTCAAGCATTTCGCCCGCGTAACTGATCCCGATGTTCGCGCCCTCGCGATGAAACGCCTGCGTGATTCCCCACGCGATAGATTTGTCGTTCGCCAACCCAAACACCAACGCGTTCTTGCCTTCGAGTAATCCCATGTTATCTCCTTATGTCATTGCGAGTGAAGCGAAGCAATCTCCTCGCTTGGAATTTTCCAATCCTTCACCTTGAATCTCCATGGCTTGGATAGCCACGGCTCTGGCGTATTATTTAAACCCACACGCGGACTTTTCGTCACGAGCGAATTCGGGACTTCGACTCCCGCCTCGATTCTCAACGGGGAGGCTGGTTCAGTCAAGTCAACCGTGTTCTCCCTTTTAGCGATTCCCATCGCCTGCGTCAACTTCCCTGGACCGAACGTGTCGCGTCCATTTCGTCTTTTCATCATCGTTTCCACTCCCTCGATCGGCTGAATCGCGCGGATCAACACCGCGGCAGGGAAATCCACTCGTTCCGTCACCACGTTAAACATCCAATGATTCCCGTATGTGAAATACACGTACGCATGACCAGCCTCTCCATACATCACCTGCGTGCGCGGAGTTCGTCCTGCCTTGCAATGACAAGCCAAATCCTTTTCACTGATGTATGCCTCAGTCTCCACGATCAATCCGACAAGTTTCTTGCCGTTGAGAATCCGCACCAGCCGCGCGCCAATGAGTTCGCGTGCTACTTTCAAAGTTGGGCGGTCATAAAAATCTCGCGGAAGAATCATTTATTTACCACGAACCCCGCAAGAGCATCGGGGCAGGTGACACAAAGGTCACGAAGGTTTAATGCCTTTAAACTTTGTGTACTTCGTGTCCTTTGTGGTGAATCATTTGAATCTGGTATCCCGTTTCAACGTTAACCGCAACCCCTCCGCCAGCGACAATGACGGGCGATAATTCAATTTCTGCTCCGCGAGCGATAAATCTGCTCTCATGCGCGAGACGCCGCCCGAGGTCTTCGCGTTGTAGATGACCTCGGCTTTATTTCCTGTTGTATCAAGCACATGCTGGATCAAATCTTTGATGCTGGTTTCCATCCCCGAACCGACGTTGATCACCAGTCCATTGACGTTCGGCGCGGTTGCAGAAGCAACCAACGCGCTGACCACGTCATCCACGTAAACGTAGTCGCGAGTCTGCGAGCCATCCCCGTGCGCGACCAACGTCCCGCCGCGCAGCGCTTGCTTCAAGTAATGCGGCACCACGGGCGGATGTGACGCGGGCAGATGTTGACCAGGTCCGTAGGCGTTGAAGATTCGCAGACTGACGGTTTCGATTCCCCACAATCCGCCGATCGTGCGGACGTAGTATTCCGCTGAAAGTTTGGAGACGGCATACGGCGAGCGCGGAGCGGGGGTGAGGGACTCCGTCAGCGGTTGATTGGCTAGATCGCCGTACACAGCCCCACTCGAGGCGAGAACGACGCGGCGTACGCCGACATCCCGCATTGCCTCCATCAGCGCCACCGTCCCGCCGACGTTGACGTTGTTGTAATCGCGCGGATACAAAACCGACTCGGGCACCGAGACGCGCGCCGCGAGATGATAGACGACATCCACCTCTTGAAGCAGAGTCCACAACTTGGGGCGGTCGCTCACGTCGCCGCGCGTGAAATGGACATCGGACGTCAGCGACTGTGGATCGCCCGTGGAAAGATCGTCCAGCCCGCGGACTTGATGTCCCTCGCGGGCGAGTTGGTTGGCAAGCGAAGAGCCGAGGAATCCTGCGGCTCCCGTGATGAGGAAGTTCATAGCTAAAGATTATAAACGTGGAAGTGGGAATCGTTTCAATCAAAAAGGACACCGCGCCATGTCCTTTTTGATTGAAACCGTATGAGTGTGACGTCTTATTTTGGAATGTAGTATTTGACGACCAACTGAGGGCGATTGGAAAGCGTTCCATCGTCGCCGCTGTAGAAAGTGATGTAATCACTACTCAGGTTGTCGTTATCGTCCAACTGGAAGGCGAGGCGCAATTGTGTCATTCCTGTCAAGTTGACAAACGGATTCGCCGCGCTGTTCAATGTGGATATATACCAACCACTCAACGGGTTATTCGAGATCAATCCTGCCGAACTTAGGCTGGCGAGGTTTTGAAAATCTGATCCCTGCAGGGCTTTGATTCCAAATGGTCCCAGGTTACCGAACACGCCTTTGCGAATATCAATGGATATGCCCAGGTGTGTGGTGAATGGATCTGTCCCAACGACACCTTGACCTCGGATCAACAAGGTTACCTCAGTAACAACGGCATTGTCTGGAAGGTAATACGTGGGGAAGTGTAAGATGGCCCGATATTGGCGATCCAGCAAATCGTCGCCAAGCCTGAAGACGTTATCGTTGGCGTTCTTTGCGCCGCCTTGAGCGCTATCTTCACTGGTTTCAAGGATCCAGCCGTCATTCGTGCCGTTGGAGCTAAATATTTGGGTGAGGATCACAATGGGCGCTTTGTTTATGGAATATGCCTCGCCAATTGTGAAGTTTCCATTTCCCGCGCCTGCGCCTCCCAACGGAAAGCTGGACGCATCCACAATGCTGTCGTTATCGAGCAGGTCGAGGCGAATCGTTCCGTTTCCCGCTCCCGTTCCAACGGTGACGGTGTATTGAGTACCCGAGCCGCCGACGCTCGCTATGTTTGCGCCGGTCACACTGCCGGTAGTTGCGAGGGCGAAATCGCCAACGTCCACGCCGCTGACGGGTTCGGAGAAGTTGACGGTGAAGCGAACGCTGGAAGATGTGGCGGGGTTGGGGTCGGCGCGGACGATCGAGGTCACGACCGGAGCCGAGCGGCTGACGCTGTATTCTTCGCCTGTTGTGAAATTCCCATTGCCCGCCCCGCCTCCACCCAAGGGGATGCTGGAACTATCCATGATGCTGTCGTTGTCGAGCAGGTCGAGGCGGAGAGTTCCATCCCCGGTGCCGGTGTTCACGGTGACGGTGTATGAGGCGTCTGCACCGGTGATTTCCGCAAGGGATACGCCGGCAATATTTCCCGTAGTGGCTAAGGCAAAGTCGCTCGTATCCACGCCGGTGACGGGCTTTGAGAAATTAACAGTGAAGCGAACCTGATTCGCCGAAGTGGGATTTGCATCGGCGCGAACGATTCCGGTAACGATCGGTATGCTGTTGCCAACGGTATATGTTTCTCCTGCGGTGAAGTTCCCATTGCCCGCGCCTGCGCCTCCCAGCGGGTTATCTCTCCAGTCGCGGATGCTGTCGTCGTCGTTCAAGTCCAGGCGCAAGGAGCCTTCGCCGGAACCGGTATTTACCGTGACGGTGTACGTTGGCGTAGTATTGAATTCGTCTGCCGCCGGTGAAATCCCTGTAACGCTGGCGCCCGATATGCCGCCGGTAGTGGACAGCGTAAAAACGTTTAGATTGACTGGCCATACCGCTTCCGAGAAGGTCACTGTGAAGCGCACGGTCCCGACCGGGGCGGGGTTGGGATCGGCGCGCGTAATGGATGCGACAATGGGGTTGTTCTTATCAACCCAATATAAACTACCTGTGGCGAAATCTCCGTTGCCCGCGCCCGCGCCCCCCAGCGGATTGAGGCTGGCGTCTTGAATGCTGTCATTGTCAACCAGCTTCAACCGCAGTTTGCCTTCGCCAGCGCCGGTGTTTACGGTGACGAAATACTCACTGCCGTATCCGCTTACCCCTGTGATGGAAGCTCCGGTTATGCCATTGAGCATTTCCAACGAGAAATCATCCGCGCTAACGCCGGAGACTTGCTCCGAGAAGATCACGATGAATGAAACGCTGGACGGGGTCGGATAAGGGCATTGAGTTTGGGTTTGCCCGCATTGCGGGGTAATTGAAACCGCCGTTGGGTTGCGCTCTGGGCCATAAGCGACCTCGCCGACAAAGATATCGTCGGCTCCGTTGGTGTCTCCGCCGACCAGATTCGATGCGCCGGACCAGAAAGCGACAATTCCTCCATTGGCAGAGAGCGAAGGACCGAAAGACGAAGTGTTGCCATTGTTTACCCGGACAGATTCGCCCCTCTGGAGGTCGCGCACCCAAATATTCATGATCCCGTTATTCTCGGCTTTATCATAAAAGGCGAAAGCCGCGTAGCGCCCATTGCTGGAAATGGTCGGTTGGTCTAACAAGCCCGCNNGGCGCCAGATTGTGCGAATTGGATAAAAAGACAACGAATCGACCGTCGCCTGAGATCGCCGGGCTGTCTCCGCCTCCGTCTGCCTGCTCGCCGCTTGAATTGACCGAAACCCGCGTCGTTGTGTTGCCGATCCGGTCGCGCACGAAAACGTCTGTCTTATTGTTCGTGTCTCCGCCGACCAAATTTGCGGCGTGGGAGGCGAACGCCACGAACTGCCCGTTTGCTGAAATGGATGGGGTAAACGATGTTGAATCTGCTTGCGTCCCATCGCTGGCAATTGAGACTCGTTCTGTGACGCCGGTTTGATTGTCATGCGCGAAAACGTCGGTGACGCTGTTCGTGTCATTGGCGATGAGGTTGCTTGCGTCGGAATTAAAGGCGACGTATCTTCCGTCGCTTGAAATGGAGAGCGGAGAATCCGAAAAATCGTTCGCCTGTTCGCCGCTGGAACTGACTGAGGCGCGGATCGTCGTTCCTAATTGCCGGTCGCGCACGAATACGTCGGTTGTGGCGTTCGTGTCGTTGGCGACGAGATTGCTCGCGTCGGAGATGAAGGCGACGTATCTGCCGTCGTTGGAAATTGCCGCGCCGCCTGAGCCCTCGTTCGCCTGCGCTTCGCTCGAATCTACGGAGACGCGCGTGATTTCGCCGGTCTGCCGGTCTTTGACGAAGATGTCTGTTGCGGCATTTGTATCGTTGGGGACGAGGTTACTCGCGTCGGACTCGAAGGCAATGAAGCGGCCATCGCCGGAGATGGAAGGCCGTTTCGATGCGGCGTTCGCCTGCGCGCCAGCCGAATCGACAGAGACTCGCGCGAGGTCGCCCGGAGCCGCTCGGACGGATAGGGGCGCCGTCAGCGCCGAATTGAACAGCATGAGGGCTATTGTGAGCAAAGTAACGGTTTTTAAAGTTGAATGTTTCATTTTTTTCTCTCTCTCGTGGTTCCCTCTTGCGTCCGCGCAATCTTCCGAACGCAAACCGCACTCTCAGTATAGAGAGATTTGGCGGCTGAATCCATAATTAATTCGATGCAGTTCAAGGCTTTCATAAAGTCGCAGTCAACCATCTCTTTGGATGCGGATCACACAGACGCCACGGACTTTTCCGTAAAAAAACGGAAGAATATCCGTCTAATCCGCGGAATCCGTGTACAGAAAAGACCCAAATTGACTTTAAGAAGACCCTGCGATGCAGTCTTTTTGACGTTATCGTGTAGGCGCAATGAAACGATAGAGACAAAAAACCTCCGAGTTATTCGCTCGGAGGTTATGTTATCCGTACAATTCTTTCCTGAAAAACTCTGGCAGGGCAAACGCCGCTTTGTGAATTTCAGGGTTGATGTATTTGTTTACGCCGGGCGGGTAGGGCGTCACCAATCCGTTTTCCCAGGGCGTATCGGAGATGTACATAAAACCGATCCCTCCGCCGGGGTAGGTGGGGATGTTGGCGTAGTAATACGCGGGGTGTTTGACCTTCTCTTGCGCCGATTTATAAATTTGCTTGATCAACTCGGTATCGAAAAACGGTTGCTCGCATTGAGTCGCCGCCGCTCCGCCGGGGACGAGGGCGCGGACGACCAACTTTTGAAATTCATCCGAGAAGAGCCTCTCCGCCATGCCGATGGGATCGGTGGTGTCGGAGATGATCGCGTCGAATTGACCGGGATTCTCCTCGAGGTAGCCGAAGGCGTCCCGCACGATCAGCCGCGCGCGCGGGTCAGCCCACGGGTCGCCGAAAGAAGCGGCGAAGTGCTCGCGCGATAGATCCACCACGCGTTGATCCAATTCGCAGACGATTGCCTCTTCCACCGAGTCGTATCGCAAGACCTGTTGCAGCGACCCGCCGTCCCCGCCGCCGACGATGAGCGCGCGCTTCGGCTTGCCGACCGCGAGCATTGGCACATGCGCGATCATCTCGTGATAGCCCATGTTGTCGCGTTCGGTGAGTTGAATGATGCCGTCGAGGATCATCGCGTTGCCGAAAAATTCGGTTTCGACAATTTGCAAATGTTGGTATTGCGTTTGCTCGTCGGCAAGGATTCGTTTGACGCGAATCCCTTTGCGATAGTAGGGGTGAAGCTCTTCGGTAAACCAGACGCTCATGTTACCTCTCTTGAGGTAGTTATAATACGATATGCCTGAATGTCAATCGTTTTGGATAAGGAATTTTGGCTCTTCTGTAATTAACGGAAAAGAGCTTTACCACGAAGGGCACGAAGCGCACACAGGAGAGAAAAGAGCCTTTGCGATGATAGGTTTTTCCTTTGTGGCCGTTGTGTCCTTTGTGTTTGAAAAGAGTTTTCACGTTAAAAACGGTAGAGCTGGAATTTTTAAATTGCGGATTGTAGAGTCGCTTACAATAGTGGACGGTTCACCGCGAATCCTTCCG
>CXWJ01002204.1_pt1 | contig 22181 bp, 17 predicted proteins | sample 590841 | NCBI WGS metagenome assembly CXWJ01 (sample SAMEA3498367, study PRJEB10139) | wastewater metagenome | biome: wastewater treatment plant; material: activated sludge | place: Austria | collected 2015-01-21 | reverse complement strand
AGCCGCGAGGCGTTTTGCGCCGACCCGGCCGTGACCGAACTGCTGAGCCGCCTGCAAACGGCCATCGCCGAGCAGGACGGCCGCGCCCTCGACGTGTTGGTGCATCCCGACCGCGGGCTGCGCCTGCGGGTTAGTTGGTGGAACGAGGAAGTCATCATCCGCGGCAACAATGACGTGCGCCAACTGTTTCGCGACGACGAGCGCTACAACTGGGGCATGACCGACGGCAGCGGCGAACCGTTGCGCGGCACGTTCAACGACGTGATGCTGCCGCTGCTGGAGCGCGATTTGCTGGCGGCGACACAGTATCGTTGCGACGAGGGGCTATTCGGCCCCACGGCCGGCATGACCATCCTGCCCGAAGGGTACGAGGCGGTGCGCTTCTTCAGCGCCCACCGCCCCGCGCCGGCCGAGCAGGAACTCGATTGGGGCACGTGGCTCATCGGCATCGAGCGCTGGCAGGGGCAGTATTACCTGAGCTATCTCGTCCATTATCGTTGGGAGATATGAATTAGTGGGTAGTGGGCAGTGGGCAGTCCATAGACTGCCCACTGTCCACTACCCACTAATTCTTAATCTGCGAAATCTGCGTAATCTGCGGATGCTATCTCTTCTTTGAGATCAACTACTTCACCCTCCAACCGCGCCCGCGCCATCTCCAGATCGCGGCGCACGGCCGACCACCAATCCTGACCCGGATCGTCCAATGCGCGGGCCTTGCGCCACAGGCGGGCCGTCTTGTCCTGGCGCAATACCTCTAGTTGCCGGGCTACCTTGCGTTGGCGGCGGCGGCATTGCAGCAGGCGCTCGCGCAGCCGGCGCAATTCGCGCGTCTCGATCCCGGCCAACTCGCGCAACTCGCCCGGCTCCAGCTCCCCGGCCAGATCGTAGAGGGCGTGGATGTCCCCGGCGCTGTAAGCGGCATTGACGGCGGTCATCACCGAGGTGCGATAGGCTAACTCGGCCGCGCCCTCGGCCAGGTCGGGGTGGAAGCGGCGGGCCAATTCGCGATAGAGGCGCTTCTCGGCCGCCTTGTCGCCCGGCGTGGGCGTCGGGGCCAGATCGAGGGCGTCGTCATCGGCTGACGCCCGGTCGCCGGCGGGCGGCGATCGGTCGTCGTCGGCCGGGCTTAGGGGATCGTCATCGGCCGCCCCGGTTTCCGCGTCCTGCCGCAGCAGCGCCAGCCGGGTCAGTAACGACTGTTTCTCGGCCAGCAGCGCGGCGATGGCGTCGGCCAGGTCGTCGAGCATCAGCCGGGCGTGCATCCGGAAAGCGTTGACCGCCGCCTGCTCGCGGGCCAGTTCGGCCTCGGCCTCCACCAGTTCGCGCTGGGCGGCCTCCAGTTCGGCGCGCAGATTCGCCTGTGGGGTAGTGGGCGAGAGTTGTAGCTCGTTCATGGCTTGTAGACCTGACAGGTCTTCCGAGACCTGTCAGGTCTGGGACAACTCTCAAGAGGTTGGCCCATGCCCTAATTATCGACCGGCAATGCCCCATCGGCAACCGCCCCCGCCGCCAATCGCCGCTCCATATCATCGGCCGTGGCCGTGAACTGGTCATCCAGCCGCGGGTAGAGCAGCCAGACGATGCTGAGGCCCAGGATGACCCCGGTCAGGCTGCGCAACAAGGGCGAGCTTTCGCGCAGGGGCACGAGTTGGGCCAGTGTGTCGAGGCTCAGGCCGATGAATAGCTGGCTGAACAGTTGGCTGAAGCCGTCGAGGGCGATGGGGCCGAGGCCGACGATCACAAATAGCCAGAATGGCATGGGGCGCACCGGCCCGCGCCGCCGCAATAAGCCATAGATCAGCCCGCCGGCGACCATCGAGGCATAGATGCTGATGTCGCGCTGGCAGAGGGCCATCTTGTAGCCCATCTGCTCGTTGCCGCGAAAGGCGCGGGCGGGCAGCAGGAAGCTGCTCCACTGCGCCGGGTCGGCCGAGGCCGCGGCGAATTCGGGGATGCCGGGCATGAATTCCTCGATGGGCCGCAGGCTGCTGCCGGCGATGGCNNTATAGGCGCGGTAGAGCAGCGTGGCCGGCCCGGTCAGCCCGGCGTTCAGCAGCACCGGGGCCAGCATCGGCAGGCCGACGTAGACGGCCACGGCCAGATTCATGAACAACAGCCAGCGGCGGGCCAGCGTGTAGAAGATGCGATTGAGGATCATGAACCCTCGGCGGCGATCTGGCTCAGGTAGCCGTCGAGTTCCTCGCGGTTGATCATCCCCCGGTGGACGGCGGCCACGATGCCGTCCGGCCCGACGATGACCGTCGTGGGCAGGAAGAACGCGCCATAGGCCGCGCCCACGTCGCCGTCGGTGTCGAGCAGCGCCGGCAGCGTCAGCCCGATCTCGGTCAGGAAGGCGGCCACCTGCTCGGCCGACTCCTCCTGATTGATGGTCAGCACCGCCGGGCCGTCGGGGCCGAACTCGGCCTGCGCCCGCTCCAGTTCCGGCATCTCCAGCCGGCAGGGGGCGCACCACGTGGCCCAGAAGTTGAGGATGACCGGCCGGCCGCTGAAATCGCTCAGCCGCACCGTGTCGCCGTTCACGTCCGGCAATTCAAAGTCTGGGGCCACGCTGCCCGCCTCCGGCAGCGTGTCGGAGAGGAAGACCGCCGTGCCCCCGGCGGCCACCGTGCCTTGATAGGCGGCGATGGATTCCGGCAGCGCGGCCTCCTGGCGGCCCAGGCGGCCGTAGGCATAGACCAGCAGCGCCGCAGCCAGCCCCAACGCCGCCAGCCCAAAGACGATCAGCAACCAGCGCGGCGCGGACGAGGATTCTTGTGGTTCGGTAGACATGGGGAGGGGGAAATTAGGAATTAGGAATTAGGAATTAGGAATTAGGAGTAAAGGGTTATGGTTGGAAGTGGTTTACGCGTAAATTCGTAATTCGTAATTCGTAATTCCTAATTTGTAATTGTTAATTGCTGAAGGCTGTTAGCAGCCAATCCTGGAAGCGCAACGTCTGCTCATCGATCACGGCCGACCAGCGTACCAGCACGCCGTTGATCAACCCCATCTGCCCCTCCAGCATCAGCAGCCCCAGCAGCACGAACAGCGCCCCGCTGATGAGTTGCGTTGAGTGCAGGTGCAGCGTCGTCCGGCGCGATTCGGACGCGGTGAGCGTCCACAGCCCCGCGCCGGCGAGCAGCGCGGCCAGGATGCCGAACTCCAGCGCCGGGCTATAGGTCAGGCCGCCCAGAAAGCTGAAGTTGTCGATGGCGTAGGCGGTGAAGGCGGCGATGATGCGCCACAGGGCCAGCGCCCAGACCAGGGCGACGACGAAGACGTGGGTATCCCAGGCCCAGCCCTTGCCGCGCAGGGCGCGCCAGAAAGGGCTTTGGCGATCCATGCGGCCGAAGAAGGTCGAGACGATGATCAGCGGCAGCCCCAGACCGAGGGTGTAGATGAACAGCAGCATCATGCCGTGCAAGACCGTGGCCGTCTGGAAGGCCAGGGTCAGGATGACGCCCAGGATGGGGCCGACGCAGGCCGACCAGCCGACGGCGAAGGTCAGGCCAAAGAGGTAGGAGCTGCCCATGCCGGGGGTGCGCTCCTGCGTCGCCAGTGTGGTCGCGCCGCTGAAGCCGCGGCCGAGCAGGCTCATCACGCCGAAGATGAGGATGGCCGTGCCGCCGATGAGCATGATCAGGCTCTGGTTCTGGCCCAGCACCCGCCCCAGGGCGAACCCGGCCGCGCCCAGCAGACTGAACGTCGTGCCCAGACCGAGCATAAAGGCCAGCGTATTGGCGGCGATGCGCTGCCGGTCACTCTGGAAGGCGAAGGCGAAGTAGGCGGTCAGGATGGGCAGGGTGCAGGGCGAGGCGAAGCTGAGCAGCCCGCCCAGGAAGGCCAGCACGGCCAGCGTGGTGAACGGTTGCTTCTGCACGCCGAAGCTCAACTGGTCGGGTGTGGCCGATTGGGTCACCGTGCCCAGGATCAGGAAGGCGATGAGCAGCAGGCCCAGGCCGATGAGGACGATCTGCGTCGTCGAGAGTTTGCGCGTGGGGGTGGGCGCTTTGATGTCGGACATGGTTCTATTATACAGGTAGACCTGACAGGTTTCCGAAAACCTGTCAGGTCTAGGGTGGTTAGCGGCGCGGCCTCTTATCTTCCTGTAACAATTGCCGCAACAGGGCGATGTCGTTCTCCAGATTGCGCTGGCGCAGGTACAGGTAGAGCATGTAGCCCAGGGCCAGGGCCGACATGACCGCGTAGCCGCCCACGAGATAGACGTTGAAGCGGTTGGGATTATCGACCTGCGTTTGCAGCAGCGGCCCGGCCAATAGCAGGCCATTCGCCAGCGCCGGGCCGACCTTGCCCCGGCCGCTCAGATGGGCGGCCACGCGGGTCTTCAGATGGTCGGCATAATCGGCCAGATTTTGCAGCCGCATCCGCACCAGAATCCAGGCCGCGCCCAGGATGGTGAAGGCGATGACGTTGATGAGCAGGGTGATGCCCATGCGCGCCGAATCGAGGCCGCTGAACTCCTGCAAGCCCTCGGCCGCGCCGGCGGCCGCTTCCGTCGTGCCGCCGATGACCACCGGGTGGATGTCGCGGAAAATGCGAATGCTGACGTAGGTCAGGATGATGGTGGCGAAGGAGATGATGGCATAGACGGCGGCATAGCGGGCGCGGCGGTGGGGGTCTTCGATGGCCCCCCGCAGCATGAAGTAAGCGGCGTAGACCAGCCAGGAGACCGTGACCAGCGTCAGGCGCGGACTCCAGATCCACCACGTGTTCCAGGCCGGCTTGCCCCAGAACGACCCGGCGACGATGGTCATGGATAGAAAGACCAGACCGACCTCGACCGCGGCCAGCGACAGCGTGTCATAGACTCGCCGCCCGCCGCGCAGGTAGAGGACGNNCACGCCGAACACCACCGCCCCCACCCACGCCGTGCCGACGTGGAAGTAGAACAGGCGCTGCACGTTGCCCATCGTCACTTCGACCGGGGCGAAGAAAAAGTTGGCGGCGATGGCGACGGCCATGCCGGCCACACCCAAAATGTTCATGATCCGGATCGCGCGATCCAGCCGGGGATTGGCTAAGGCAACGGGGGACATGCTACATACTCCTCTAATAAATTACGAATTAGGAATTAGGAATTACGAATTCAGAACAATGTCAACAATTCCTCTTTCGTAATTCCTAATTCCTAATTCCTAATTCGTAATTGGTTAGGATTCTACCACAAACGGATACAACACGAACCCCACCGCCAACATGACCAAATCGTAGGCCACTACCAGCAGCACCGGCCCCTGTATCTCGGCCCAGGTGGCCCCGCCGAACGCGGCCGAGGAGACGAGCGTGGCCGTAGCCAGCGCCGCCGGCAGCACCAACGGCAGCGACAACGGCAGCAACAACACCGGCAGCAGCACCTCGCGCGTGCGCGTCTGAATGGTCATCGTCGTGATGAGCACCCCGGCGGCCACGTAGCCGATGGTGCCCAGGAAGAGCAGCAACACGACCGGCGGCAGGTAGAACGGCTGGTTGAAGAACACGGTGAACAGGACGATCAGGATAACGTCGAGCAGCAGCGTGAACAGGCTGATGCTGATGACCTTGCCCGCGTAGAGCGCGGCGCGGGGGATGGGGGCGATGAGCATGGCGTCGAAGACCTGGTTCTCGCGGTCGAGGGCCAGCGAGCGGTTGAGGCCCAGCACGGCGGCCAGCAGGACGATGGCCCACAACAGCCCCGTGGCGACCTCGCGCGCGGCATCGAGCGACGTGCCCAACGCGAAGTTGAACATGATGATCGTCGCGATGGAGAACATCGCCATGACGCTGACCGTCTGGCGCGTGCGCCCCTCGATGCGTAAATCTTTCCACACCACGGCCCACACGGCCGCCCAAAAGTCGTTCATAAAAAAGAGTTTGATCCGCAGATTACGCAGATTTCGCAGATTATTTTAATCTGCGAAATCTGCGTAATCTGCGGATCTTTTTTTACATCATGGTTACTTCAGCATACAGATCATAGACCGCCGCCGGGCTGATGGCGGCGCGGCTGACCTCGTGGGCGATACGGCCGCCGTGGAGGATCGCCAGCCGGTCGGCCAGCCCCAGACCGTGGCCCAGATCGTGGGTAATCATCAGGATCGTCCGGCCGCGGGCCGTCTCTTCGCGCAGTAGGTCGTCCAGCAGATGGGTCGCTTCTTGATCCAGCCCGGTGTACGGCTCATCGAGCAGCAGCACGTCCGGCTCATGGAGCGTGGCGCGGGCGATGGTCAGGCGCTGCACCATGCCGCGCGAGAAGGCCCCCACCGGGNNCGCCTCGGCCACCCGCGCCTCGGCGTCGGGCAGCCGGTAGAGCTTGGCGAAGAAGGTCAGGTTTTCGGCCGCGGTCAGGTCGCGGTAGAGCAGCGGCTGGTGGGAGACGAGGCCGATGTGGCGGCGCACGCGGTCGGCCTGCTCCGGCAAGCGCCAGCCGCCGACGCGGGCCTCGCCGGAAGTCGGCCGCAGCAGCGTGGCGACGATGCCCAGCAACGTGCTCTTGCCCGCCCCGTTCGGCCCCACCAGGGTGACAAACTCCCCTTGCCCGACCGTCAGATCGACGCCGCGCAGCACCGGGTTCAGGCCGTAATGTTTGACGATGCCGCTGAGACGGATCATGGGGATCAATTGTAGGCGAATGCAGGGTATGGACAAGTCGGCGTAACGGGTGTATAGGGCTTTTCAGTAGTCGCGATTGACCCCAGAGGGTTTGACAGAATTTACAAGATTTACAGGATGGATCGGATTCGGAGTGCCTGGAATCACCGATTGAAGCGATCAAATCCTGTTCATCTTGTTAATCCTGTCGAAATATTTGCCGCTATCGCCAGTGGTTAGGCTATTGCCAGGACCATTAACTTGACTACTGAAAAGCCCTTAACGGGTGTGGTCATCTTTCTATGGGAGTTTGCACATGTGATACAATTGCGACTGAGGGTCTTAGTAAGATGGCTGAGTTAAGGTTTACGGATGAAGAATTGGCCGTCTATCGCCGCAGCGCCGAACGCCTGCGCGAACAGGATCGCCCGGCCGAACGCGTCCGGCGTGAAGTGGCCTGGCGATTGGCGCGGGTCGCGGCCGAACTGCTCAAGGAGCGGTTTCACGCCACTCGGGTAGTCGCCTTCGGCTCGCTGGTGGCCGAAGAGCGCAGCTTCACCCGCTGGTCCGACGTGGACATCGCCGCCTGGGGCATTGATCCGGCCGATACGTTACGCGCTATCGGCGCTGTCATGGACCTTAGCAGCGAACCAATGGTCAACCTGGTCGATGTGAATGCCTGTAAGGCGGCGATACTAGTGGCTATAGAGCGCGATGGGGTAGACCTTTGAATGCGGATTTCGTGATTATTCTTGAGCGAGCGGGCCGCGAATAACAAACCTTAATTCACAGCCAGATACACCACCCACTCCGCCGCATCATATAACGGCAACCCATCCCACGCCGCAAAACTCGTCACTGCCGTGAACCCCGCCGCCCGCAGCAGCCCGGCCATTTCCTCAGCCTCATAGGTCTGATCGCCCAGGATGATCTCATCCAGTACCCCCGTCTCCAGATGCAGGATGAAGTAGCGCTCAATCGACGCCCGCTCGGCCGCATCCCAACGCCGCTCGCCCAGGTGGAGATAAGGCCGCTCGCCCCATAGCCCGCCGTCATCGGTATACCACCACGAACTAGCCCGCTTGTCCACCCGCGCCGGGTCGAGCAGCTCCACGACCAGCCGGCCGCCGGGCCGTAGCGCCGCGGCCGTTTTCGCCAGCAATGCCGCCGCGTCGCGGCGCGAGAAGACGGCCAGTTGTCCATAGAGGAACAATGCCGCGTCATAGCCCGCCGGCTCCGGGGTGTAGTCGCGCACGTCGGCCTCAATGAAAGTGCAGTGCTCGCTCACCCCGACCTCGGCCGCCAACTGCCGGGCGTGGGCGATGGCCGCCGGGCCGAAATCGACGCCGGTGACCCACGCCCCGCGCTGGGCCAGCGCCACGGCATACAGGCCGGGGCCGCAGGTCAGATCGAGCACCCGGCTGCCCGGCCGCAACCCCAGCCGCGCCCACAGCCAATCGAGTTGCGCCGCGCGATCGGCCGCCTGCCGCGAGGCCGCGCCGTGGGTTTCGTCCAGATGCTCGCGCAGCATCCGCGCCGAGAAGGCCGGGTCGTTCCACGGTAAATTGCCGCCGCCCCCGACCCACAGCGGCGGCGGGTCGGGCCGGTTGTAGATGCGCCAGAGGGCGCAGGTTAACGCATCGCGATCTCCGTTGGTCATGGGTAAATTTCCTCGCCCGGCGATGATGATTTTATCGCCTCCTTTATTATATACCGCCCGGTGGGCCATTATAATCACTGAAAGCGGACAGAGAGAAAGCGGACACAGCGCACACAGAGGATCACGGAGGGCACGGAGAAAAACGAGGTCTCTCCCAACCTCTGTGTACCTCTGTGACTCCTCCGTGACCTCTGTGTCCAAAAAACAATAAAAGCCCCTAGTCCGTCGACCTCAAGGGGGAGACAAATGAACGACCAGGAACGTCACAATCGCGCGGTCATGTTGCGCCGGGTGCGCGCCGTCNNCATCGATCTGGGCTTTGCCTATCGCCCGGCGGCGCTGGCCGAGAGCGGCGTGCCCGGCTGGCAGCAGGCCCCGGAGTACGACGTGGTGTTGCCCGTCGGCACGCGCATCGAGGCCGTCTATGCCGCCGCCGGATGTGTGTTGCTGGTGCTGGGCGAGCCGGGCGCGGGCAAGACGACCATGCTGCTGCAACTGGTCAGTCATCTCATGGCCCAGGCCGAGGCCGACGAGGCGCAGCCCATCCCCGCCGTCTTCAGCCTGGCGGCCTACCACAATGGCCGCCCGCTGGATGAATGGCTGGTCGAACAGTTAGCCAACAATTACGAGGTGCCGGCCAAACTCGCCCGGCGCTGGATCGACGACGGCCGCTTCATTCCCCTGCTCGATGGCCTGGACGAGGTCGATCCGGCCCACCGTGCGGCCTGCGCCGAAGCCATCAACGCCTTTCGCGCCCGTCATCCCGGCGTCCCGCTGCTGGTGACGGCCCGCAACCGCGACTATCAGGCCCTGGCGACCCGGCTAAACCTGGACAAGGCCATCATCCTGCAACCGCTGACGGCCGAGCAGATCGATGCCTACCTGGCGCGGCGCGGCAAGCGGCTGGACGGGCTGCGCGCCGCGCTGGCCGCCGACCGGACGTTGCGCGAGCTGGCCCAGACGCCGTTGATGCTGTCGATTATGACCCTGGCCGCCAACCGCCCGCCGGAACGCGGCGACGCCGCCCTGGGCGACGGCACACTCAGCCGCGCCCATCTCTTCGACGTCTACGTCGAGCGCATGGCCCGCTATCGCAGCAAGAACATGAGCTACGCCCCCAGCGACACCATCGCCTGGCTATCGTGGTTAGCCAGACAAATGGCGCGGGCCGGCAAACCGGCCTTCTTCCTGGAGGATATGCAGCCCGCATGGTTGCCGGGCGATGACCGGGCGCGCTTCGGCCGCCGGGCGCGGCCGGCCGTCTTTGTGGCCCTGCTGTTGGCCGCGCTCCCGGCGGCGATCATCCTGTTACTGTTCGGACGGTGGGGCGCGGCCGGCGGGCTGCTGCTCATCGGCGCGTTGGCCGCCGTTGTGCCGGCCCTCACCGGCCGTTTTCTGCTGCGCGGGCGGCTGCCCTACGACCGCATCGAGACGGTCGAGTCGTTGGGCTGGTCGTGGCCGTGGGCGGCGCTGGGTTTCGGCCTGGGGGCGCTGGGCGGGTTGGCGCTGGGCGCGTTGGCCGCCTGGCTCGACCGCTGGACGAATACGCCCTGGATAGCCCTGTTGCCCGCCGCCGGGGGCGTGCTGCTGATGATCGAAAACGCCCTGTTGCGCGGCGAATTGCGCTTGCGGACGACGCCCGGCCAGGGCGTGGCCGCCTCGCGCCGCAATGGATTCATGGTCATGGGGCTGGTGTTTGTGCTCATGGCCGGGTTGGGGGCGGTGGCCGTGGCCCTCGGCGCGGCGGTGGGCGGAGCACAGGCGCTCATTCCCGCCACGGCCTGGCTATTGTGGCTGGCGCTCTATCTGGGGGTGGGCTGCGGGCTGGCGTTTGGCCTGCTGGCCTATGGGCAGCACCGCCGTCTGGTGCGCCTTCTCCACGACCGCGGCCACTTGCCGGCCGACCCGGCCGACTTCCTCAATTACGCCGCCGAGCGCAATCTGCTGCGCAAGGTCGGCGGCGGCTATACCTTCGTCCACGCGTTGCTGCTAGAATACTTCAACGAGAGAACGTGAACGACCGCCGACCGCGGGGTGAAGAAAAACGCAAAGACGCAAAGGCGCAAAGAGAAGCGGGTAGCGGGTAGCGGGTGGCGGGTGGCGTGTTCCAATTTACTTGCTACTTGCCACTTGCCACCCGCTACTTGCTACTATTTCCGCCGTCTGTGGTCTGTAGTCTGTGGTCTATTGCTATGACCCCCTTCGATTCCCTACCCACGTTGCCGCCCGAGCGCCGCTGGCGTGGCCAGACCGCCCCCATCCCGGTGGCCGTGGCCCTCATTCGCCGCGCGGCCGATCACGGCGAGGAACTGCTGCTCATCCGTCGCGCCGGCGGCCCCTACACCGGCCAGTGGGCGCTGGTCGGCGGCAAATGGGATTTCGGCGAGACGCTGGCCGCGGCCGTGGTGCGCGAGGCGTTGGAAGAGACCGGGCTGCGCACGGCGTTTGTAGCCTTGCGGGCGCTGGTCAGCGAGCGCGTCGCCCCGTGGACGGCCGGCGATCAGGGGGCCCACTTCCTGTTGCTGGTGTGCGATCTGGTCGTGCGTGACGGCACGGCCGCCGAACAACAGGAAGGGCTGGTGGCCTGGTTCGACCGCGCGGCCATCGACGCCCTGCACGATGAAGGGCGCATCATCCCCAGCGACTACGCCATGATCCGCGAATTTGGCCGGGCGGAACGGCACGCGCCTTACGTGGAAGTGGAGATGCGCGCCCTGCTCGACGGCTCGGCCGCCCAGCCCAGCCAAATGATCCGCTTCCAGCGCCACGATGGATGAGTGTCGAAGGTCGAAGAATTAAACACGGATAGGACACAGATTAAACGGATCAAACGGATTGAAATCTATCCATCTGTTTTCGTCCGTTCCATCCGTGTTTAACCGTGAGCAATTTATTGATCTGCATAACTCAATACGGATCACTGCCTAGACGCCTAGATATGGATGGCGCGCGTTCAATCCGTCTTATCCGTTAAATCCGTGTCCTATCCGTGTTTAATCTCTTCTACTCCGCTGCCAACCGGATCGTCTCGGAGACCGGTTGCAGCGTCACGTAATTGTAGAGGCCCGTTTCCAGCGTTGTGCCGGGGGCGGGGAAGACGTGGCGCTGGATGAACCAGTCGCCCGGTTGCCACTGGTTGGCGGCGAAACCCAGCCCGTCGGCCACCTGCGGGGGGGTGTCACCGGCCGGCAAGTGGGCCTTGATTGAGAGAGGCTCAGTCGTCGCCGCGATCACTTCCCAGAGCGTCACCCATTCGGCCCCGTCCGCGCCGAAGCCCCGCAAGGCGGCCGGGCCGCCGCTCTCGCCGGCATATGGCTGGAGATTGTCCCCCAGCGCCGCCTCCGGCGTCCCCGGCCAATAGGCGATGACGTAATCCGGCCCATAGGCGTTGGCCCGATGCCGGTAGACCTCGCGCGGGCTGTCCGGGCCGAGCCGGCGGCCGAGCCACTCCGCGCCTTCCGTCGGCAAGACGTACCATCCCGGCCCGCCGCCGGGGAAAACCCAGTTCGTCCGGCAGTCGAATTCGACGTGGCGCAATGTCCCGTGGCCGATCAGCCGTTCCGCCTGTTCATTGTTCAGCAAGCGGTCGGGCGTGCAGTGGGCCACCCACGTCCCGTCCGCCTGCCTGGGCACGTCGTAGATGAAGATCGATCCCCCCAGCGTCTCCATCGGTGGCTGCCGGCGGAACCAGTCGAACAGATCGCTCTCGCGTAGCTCGCCGTGGATCAAGCCCGTGCCCTGCAAGTCGCCGGTATTGATGGCGTAGCGGCCCGCGGGTGGATTGGCCGGGGCGAAGGCGCTCTCATTCCGGTTGAATTGCTCGGTCAGCGACAGCCCGGCCAGGCCATAGTGCCCCCGGTCGACCGCGCCGGTGTAGGAGAAATGGAGTGGCCGCCCTGTCTCCGAACGGTAGCGCGCGGCATACGCCGCCAGTTGATTCAAATCCTGCCCCCAGTCCAGGTTCGAGTCGCCCAGATAGTGATAACCACGGCTGCCGACCAGCTCGTTGAAATAGGTCAGGTGGTCGGGATGGTAGGCCAGGGCCGAAAGGGCCGTCAGGCCCAAGCCCGCCACCAGCGCGACACGCGCTAGTGGGCGAATCCATAGCCGCGGGATCGCCAGCACGCCGAGGACCATCAGGAACGGCACGGCCGGCAGCGCGTGGCGATAGCCATAGTTCACGCGGCTGGCGGCCGACACGAGCAGGAAAAAAACGGCCGGCAGCAGCAGGAAGACCAGCGTGCGCCACCGGTGTCGTTCCCACCACAACACCAACGGGATCAGCAGGAACAGGGCCAGTTGCAATAGGGGGTTCTTTAGCAGCAAGGTGGCCGGGAGATAGAGCCACGAGCCAACCGGCGAGACGCGACCCATAAAGAAATTGGCGTGACTGACGTCCACCTCGAGCAGCAACAGCTGCCACGCCTCCAGGTAGGCGGGCATCGGCAACGCGCCGCGCATGTCGAAGTTATAGAGCGCCCACAGGATCAGGGCGGCCACGGGCAACAGTCCCGCCCAGATGCCCAGGGGGCGCCACCAGCGGCCGAGCCTGTATTGATAGAGCAAAGCCAAAATGAGCGTGATCGGCAGCAGCAGCACGCCGGTCAGCTTGGCCGCCAGGGCCAGCCCCAGGGCCACGCCCGCCATCAGCCAGCGCCCCCGGCCCGGTCGTTGCCAATAGCGCCACCACGTGTAGATACAGAGAAACCAGGTCAGCGTGGCGGCGATATCGGTCGTCACCAGGGCGGCCGAAGCCAGCAGGTTAGGCGCCAGGGCGTATAGCGACAGAAGGCCGGCCACGGTCGGCAAGTGCCCGCGAGACAGTGTCCACGTCCAGGCCGCCATCAGCGCGCCGAGCAAGACACCCATGCCGGCGACAACGAAACGGCCGAGCCAGACGATGCGGTCCGTAGCGACATCGTCGCGCCAGATAAGTTCGCGACTGATAACGAACGGGTTCAGCGTCGGCCAACTGTCCAGGGCCGTTACGTCGGGCAAGGGCGGCTCCGTGGCTAATAATCCGCCGATCAGTTGGTAGGTGAGGGGGGTATGCATCTCCGGGATGGACATGAGACCCGTTTGGAGCATGGCGATGCTGTGCGTCAGATGGAGCGGTTCGTCGGTGGTGACGGCCTTGCGCCCGGCGGTGTCCAGGGCCAGGGCGAAGAAGATCAGAAGCGCCGCCACGGCCAGAAAGCGATAGGCGAGCCGACGAGTCTCATTAGGCATAAACATGGCCCCATTATACCAGTGGCGCTATATTTATGGATTGATAAGTACACTCAGGGGAAAGTGGCACAGGAGAGGGGGCGAGGATAGTATTATTGGACGTTTGGCACTATTCGGCTGTCTAAAACTCACCGGTCGCCGGATTTTTTTCCATAAGAAGGAGCTTTGAGACGTTACAAATGAAGAAGAGAGTTGCGATTACCATGTGGGCAGCATTGCTCACGATCCTGTTGTTTCTGGCCGCGTGCGGCCCGGCCGTTTCCACGGAGCAGGCCGACCAGATGACCGCCGAGGCGGAAGCGGCCAATCCGTCCGAGGAAACGACGACGGAAGAAGAAGCCGCGGCCGGCGAAGAGACGGCCACCGAGGGCGAAGAAGCGGCGGCGGGCATTCCCGAAGTTGACGGCCCCATCACCGACACCGAGAGCGGTCTGCGCCTGGTCGAGATTCGCGCCGGCGAGGGTCGCACCCCCGAGCCGGGCGACCTGGTGACGATGAATATTATGGGCATGTTGGAAGACGGCACCGTCTTCGCCGACACCGTCGCCGAGGGCGCGCCGATCACGGCCACCCTGACCGAGGCCGACCTGTTCCCCGGCTGGCTGGAAGGCGTCTTGTTGATGAAGGAAGGCGGCAAGGCGCGCCTGATCATCCCGCCCGCCCTGGCCTTTGGCACCGAAGGCGCGGGCGGCGTCATTCCGCCCGATGCGACGATCACGATGGACGTGGAACTGCTGACGGCCGTGGCCCCGCCCACGCCGACGGCCGTCGATGAGGGCGACCTGACCGCGACCGATAGCGGCCTGCAATACTTCGACATCGTCGAGGGCGAGGGCGACATGCCGGTGGAAGGTCAGGACGTGGTGGTGAATTACGCCGCCTGGTTGCAGGAAGGCGAGGAGTACGTGGCCTCATCGGACACGCAGGGCGAGCCGCTGACCTTCACCCTGGGCAGCGAGATGGGCGTGTTCCCCGGCTGGGACGAGGGCGTATCGACCATGCGGCCCGGTGGCAAGCGCTACCTGGTCATCCCGCCCGATCTGGCGCTGGGTGAGGCCGGCGGCGGTCGTATCCCGCCCAACTCCACGCTGATCATGGAAGTGGAACTGCTCGAGGTCAAGCCGCTGCTGCTGCCGACGGAGATCGATGAGGGCGACTTCACCGAGACCGAGAGCGGGCTGCGCTACTACGACATCGTCGTGGGCGACGGGACGACGGCCGAAACGGGCAACACCGTGACGGTGAACTACACCGGCTGGCTGACCGACAATGTGAAGTTCGACAGCTCGATCGACAGCGGTGTGCCCTTCCCGTTCACGCTGGGCACGGGCGCGGTCATCGCCGGTTGGGAAGAGGGCGTGGCCGGCATGAAGGTCGGCGGCATCCGCCAGCTGATCATCCCGGCCGCCTTGGGCTACGGCGACACCGGCAGCGGCATCATCCCGCCCGGCGCGACGCTGGTGTTTGAGGTGGAGTTGATGGACGTGCAGGAAGCGGCTGAGTAAATCACGCAGCTTCTGACTATACAGGAACGGCCCGGCGTGTAGATAACGCCGGGCCGTTTTTGTATTGAAACTCCGTTATAATAATGATCAAATGAGCAATCAATTTGCGATCTGTATCGATAACAGTGAATATCCGGCATCGCTTGAATTGCACAAGACCTATCGGGTTCTGCCTGATATAGATGCTCAGGCGGATGGGGATTTACGCGTAATCGATGAGAGTGGGGAGGATTATTTATTTCCGGCCCCATACTTCGTCCTAGTCACCTTACCGGAAGAGAGCGCTCGTATGCTAGTTGATTCATACGGGCGCGGCCTCGAACCGGCATAGTTTACCACCCATATAAGAAGCCCGAAAGATATTCTACTGGCAATGCGAACATCTTGCTCGAACGCGGGCGGATGCTGGCCACGATGTCTGTCGTCGCAACGACGACAGACATCTCTTCCTCTGAAAGAACAGGGTCGTGGTTGATTCGGCGTCGGTTCTTACATCAACCCGTTCATCAATCCGACCAACACAGCCGCTCCCGGCCTTACCCGCCCCTCCTCCAACGCATTCAACGGCGTCTCCCCCAACCGCGCGTGCTCGGCCAGATTCGGCCGCGACTCGTCCAGATAGAGCAGGCCGGTGATGAACTCCTGCTTCTCCTGTGCCCATTGCAGGCGGTGCATGGCCCCCATGCGGTCGGTGGGGTCGTAGTCGGTCTCCAGCTTGCGCAGCTTGATCAGCGAGCCGTCGTGCATCGCCACGACGCGCATCTCGCCCGGCTCATAGGCCTCAATGCTGATCTCCGCTTCCTTGGGCACGAAACCGATGCCGTGCAGCGGGATCTCGTGCTCCTTGCCGTAGCTATAGCTCTTGGTGGAGGTGTCCTCATTGTTGAAGGCCACGCACGGGCTGATGATGTCCAGCACGGCCGTGCCGCGATGGCTGAGGGCGGCCTTCATCAATTCGCGCACCTGCTGGGCATCGCCGGAAAAGGAGCGGGCCACGAAGCCGCAGCCGGCCAGGATGGCTTCCATGCAGATGTCGATGGGCGGGAAGTCGTTGGTACCGGCGTACTTGAGTTCCTGCCCCTCGTCGGCCGTGGCCGAGAATTGCCCTTTGGTCAGGCCATAGACGCCGTTGTTCTCCACGACGTAGACCATGCGCACATTGCGGCGCAGCAGATGCTTGAACTGGCCCAGGCCGATGCTGGCCGTGTCGCCATCGCCACTGACGGCGATGGCCCGCATGGCATGGTTGCCCAGCAGCGCCCCGGTCGCCAGCGAGGGCATGCGGCCGTGGAGCGTATTGAAGCCGAAGCTGCCGCCCAGGAAGTAGGCCGGCGATTTGCTGGAGCAGCCGATGCCGCTGAGCTTGAGCACCTCGGCCGGGCGCACGTTCAGTTCGTAGGCCACCTGCACGATCTGGTTGGCGATGGAGTTGTGGCCGCAGCCCTGGCACAGCGTCGAGGGCAGCCCCTTGTAATCAGCCTGGGCCAGCCCGATGGCGTTCACCCGGCCGGCGCGTGGTGTTGTGGTTTCCGTCATTTGTTTACCCTTTATTAGTTGTCGATCATTCATCAGCGGTCGGCGGTCGGCGCTCTGCTGCCACCCGCCACCCGCTACTCGCTACGCCTCATCCGCAATCACTTCCCGATTATGCCCATCATGCCCCATATCGGTCAGACCGCTATCGCCGCGGGGCATCCCATTGCCGGGCGAGAGCGAGCCGTCGCCGGGCAGGTCCAACTCCGTGGCCCCTTCCTTACTCGCCTGGCGCGTTCCGGTTCCCTCTCCCTGTGGGAGAGGGCTAGGGAGAGGGTCTTCCCGCCCCATGATCGCCTCGACCACCCAGCGGGCGGTCAGGGGCATGCCGTCGAGCAGGGCCAGCGACTCCAGCCGTGTGGCGACTTCGGGCAACTCGGCGCGCAGGATGGTGTGCAGTTGGCCGTCGCGGTTCATCTCGATGACGTAGACCCGCTCGTGGCGGGCGATGAACGCATCGACCTCGCCGTTGATGGGCAGGGCGCGCAGCCGCAGCAAACTGGTGGCGATGCCGCCGGCCGCCAGCCGGTCGCGGGCCTCGTCAATGGCCGGGCGGGTCGTGCCGTAGGCGATGATGCCGATCTCGGCCCCCTCCACCTCGTCGATGACCGGGCCGGGAACCAGCGACCGCGCCGTGTCGAATTTGCGCGCCAGCCGGGCCATGTTGTTGCGCCAATCGTCGGGCCGCTCGCTATAGACGGCGGCGTCGTTGTGGCCCGTGCCGCGGGCGAAGTAGGCCGCCAGCGGGTGTTCGTTGCCGGGCAGGGTGCGATAGGGGATGCCGTCGCCGTCGAGGTCGCGATAGCGGGCGAAACCGCGCTCGGCCACGTCGGCCGCCGACAGCACCTTGCCGCGCTGCAGCGGCTCGGCCGGGTAGTCGAACGGTTCCGACATCCAGTTGTTCATGCCCAGATCGAGATCGCTGAGCACGAAGATCGGCGTTTGCAGTGTGTCGGCCAGGTCGAAGGCCATGTAGCCGAAATCGAAGCATTCGCGCAACGACGACGGTAGCAGGATGACGTTCTTGGTGTCGCCGTGGCCCAGGTAGTAGGTGAACAGCACGTCCCCCTGGCTGGTGCGGGTGGGCAGGCCGGTGCTGGGGCCGACGCGCTGGATGTCCNNCGCCCCGGCGAAGCCCGCGCCGATGATCATGCCGACGGCCGCCAGTTCGTCCTCGGCCTGCACGACGGCGTAGGTGGCCTCGCCCGTGACCGGGTCGCGGCGCATCTGCGCCAGATAGCCGTTGAGGGCATCGATGACGCTGGTGGAGGGGGTGATCGGATACCAGGCGGCGAAGGTGACGCCGCCGAAGACCGCCCCCAGCGCCGCGGCCTCGTTGCCGGTCATCATAATCAGCCCCTCGGTCTCGTTCATCGGCACGACGCGATAGGGGTGGGCGGCGGTCAGGTTGGCCGCGGCCCACTCGTAGGCGACGCGCACGACGGCCATGTTGGAATCGACCGTGCGCCGCTTGCCCTTGAACAGGAACAGCAGGGCATCGTCCAGCCGCTCCAGCGGGATCGCCAACAGGTGGGCCAGCGCGCCGACGTAGGCCATGTTAGACAGATAGTCCTTCAGCTTGCCCTTCATGCCCGAATCGCGGATGAATTCGTTGACCGGCACGGCGTAGTAGGTCACGTCATCGCGCTGGGGAATGGAGCGCCAATCGGCGTTGTAGAGGCAGATGCCGCCCGGCGGCAGCGTCTGGATGTCCTGGACGACCGTGGCCTGATTGAAGGCCACCAGAATCTCCGACGTGTGGCGGCGGGCGGTGTAGCCGTCCTTGCTCAGCCGGATGTGGTACCACGTCGGCAAGCCCTGGATGTTGGACGGGAAGATATTCTTGCCGTTGACGGGGATGCCCATCTTGAACAGCGCCCGCAGGATAGCCATGTTGGCCGTCTGGCTGCCGGTGCCGTTGGCCGTGGCGACGACGATGGAAAAGTCATTGACGATGAGGCCATCGTTGACGATGGTTCCATCGTTGACGCTCAGGCCATCGGCCGGGTCGCTTTGTTGCGCCGGCGGCGCTTCTTTAATCATTCCATTACCCATGTACATTTCTCCTTCACGACAACCATCGGCCATGCCCCCGTGGGCCGCGCTATGGTTGCCTGACCTCTCTTCGGTCGCGGCTAAAGAAGGGCGAGGCGGCGGCGAGACAAGGTGGTTGGTTTCCATCTTGTCCATCGCCGCCGGCTCGCCCCTACACCGCATTCATTTGTAAATCTGCAACAGGGCCATCGGACAACAAGGGTTGTCGGACAACAAGAGTTGTCGGACAACAAGAGTTGTCTTTGGGAACGCAACTAAGGTTGCTTACTACACACCTCGGTATGATTGCCGATAGCGTACTAAGAAACGGTCACGTTGGCGCTATGCAGGTGATGAACCACGTCCCGGAACGAGATAAGGCCCACCGGCCGGTGGCCGTCGTCGACCAGCGGCAGGTGGCGGAAGCCGTGGACGGCCATCAGGTGCAGGGCGTGGGCAATCGGCGTGTCGGGGCCGACGGCCACTGGCTCGGGCGTCATAAAGCCCTCGACCGTCGCCGCCGACAGGTCATTGACGAGGCCGGCCACGCGCATGAGCACGTCGCGCTCGGTGAAGATGCCGATGAGGCGGGCATTCTCGTCGGTCACCATGACGCAGCCGATATTGTGGCTGTTCATCTGGCGGATGGCCTTAGCCAGCGACGTGTGGGCGTCCACCTCGACCGGGGCGTGGGCGGCCAGCGAGGACACGGTGTGCTCGACCAGCCGGTCCTGCACATTGGTCTTGGGCGTGGGCATCCCCGTGCCTTGCACCCGATCAATGTACTCGTCATCCAGTTCTTCGGCCATGCGGCCGGAGATGTGGGACTCAATCGGCTCGTTCGGCTCCTGCGGTACGACCGTCCACAGATCGGCGGCGCGGTAGAGTTCGTCCAGATTGCCCCGGCCCCGTTTGGCCTGCGCTTCGGCGATCTGGGCCATCAGGCCGTCGGTATAGGTGGGATTATCGCCGACGCTGCGGAACACGCCCATCGGCGTGGGGAATTCCATGTTGCTCAGGATGAAGCCCAACTCGGTCGATTCGGTGTCGTGGACGACAAGATCGGCCTCGCTGACGCCATCACCCAGCATGACGATCTCCGGCGTGAAGCCGTTGAGCCGGATGCCGCGATCGCGGTTCTTGCCGAAGATCATCGGCTTGCCGTGCTCCAGGTAAAGGATGTTGTCATCGCGGGTGCGGCGGTCGTCCAGCCCTTCCCACTCGGTGGGGTTGAAGATGACGCAATTTTGATAGACCTCGACGAAGGATGAGCCGTGGTGGCGGGCCGCCTGGAGCAGCACCTCGCCCAGATGTTGGGTGTGGGCGTCGATGGAGCGGCCCACGAAGGTCGCCTCGGCCGCCAGCGCCAGACCGATGGGGTTGATGGGGTGCTCGAACGTGCCCATCGGCGACGAGCCGGTCTTGGCCCCCACCCGCGACGTGGGCGAATACTGCCCCTTGGTCAGGCCATAGATGCGGTTGTTGAACAGGATGATGTTGAGGTTCACATTGCGCCGCAGGGCATGGAGCAGATGATTGCCGCCGATGGACAGGCCGTCGCCATCGCCGGTGACGACCCAGATGGACAGATCGGGGTTGGCGATAGCCAGGCCGGTCGCCAGCGTCGGGGCGCGGCCGTGGATGCTGTGGATGCCGTAGGTGTTCATGTAGTACGGGAAGCGGCTGGAGCAGCCGATGCCGCTGATGAACACGATGTTTTCGCGCGGGATGCCCAGCTCGGGCAGCGCTTTTTGAATCGTCGCCAGGATGGCGTAATCGCCGCAGCCGGGGCACCAGCGCACGGTCTGATCGGACACGAAGTCCTGGCGGGAGAGGGACGGTTGTTGGATGGGAATTGTTCCAATTGACATGAGTGTGCCTCATTTGATCGACGACGGACGACAGACCACCGACGACAACTAGAGCGAACTGTCCGTCGTCTGTGGTCCGTGGTCTGTCGTCATCTTAACCTAGCGCCTGCTCAATCCGGCGCCCGATCTCGCTGATGGAGAACGGCCGGCCGTGAACCTTGGTGTAGGCCTGAATGTTCAGGGCGTAGCGCCCGCGCAACAGGAAGGCCATCTGCCCGCCGTTCAATTCGGGCACGATCACCTGCCGGTAGCGGCTGAGCACGTCGCGCAGGTTGCGCGGGAACGGGTTGATGTAGCGCACATGGGCATGGGCCACCGGCAGGCCGCGCCGCTGGGCCTCCACCACGGCCGAACGCACCGCGCCGTAGGTGCCGCCCCAACTGACCAGCAACAACTCGCCTGAGTCCGGACCAAACACTTCCTGTTCGGGGAGAATGTCGGCCAGGCGGGCGATCTTCTCCGCCCGGTCGTGCACCATCTGCTCGTGGTGCAGCGGGTTGTAGGAGACGTTGCCTGTCACCGGGGCCTTGCTCAGGCCGCCGATGCGGTGCTCCAGCCCCGGCGTGCCGGGCAGCGCCCACGGCCGGGCCAATGTCTCCTCGTCCCGCCGGTAGGGCAGGAAGGTCTCGCCGTTGCCGGTCGGATGGCTGAATTCAATGGGCGGGATGCCGGCCGAGTCGGGGATCATCCACGGCTCGGAACTGTTGGCCAGAAAGCCGTCGGACAGGATCATCACCGGCGTCATGGCCCGCACGGCTAGCCGGCAAGCCTCGATGGCCGCGTCGAAGCAGTCGGACGGGCTATAGGGGGCGATGATGGCGATGGGGCTTTCGCCGTTGCGGCCGAACATGGCCTGCAACAGGTCGGATTGCTCCACCTTGGTCGGCAGGCCGGTGCTGGGGCCGCCGCGCTGCACGTTGACGATGACCATCGGCAGCTCCAGCGCCACGGCAAGATTCATGCCCTCGCTCTTGAGGGCGATGCCGGGGCCGCTGGTGCCGGTCACGGCCAGCGCGCCGCCGAAGGCCGCGCCGATGACCGAACCCATCGCGGCGATCTCGTCCTCGGCCTGGAAGGTGCGCACGTCGAAGTTGCGCAGCAGGGCCAGGGCGTGGAGGATGTCGCTGGCCGGGGTGATGGGATAGGTGCCGTAGAACAATGGCTTGCCCATCTTGCGCGCCGCCGTGACAAAGCCCAACGCCAGCGCGCCGTTGCCCGTCACCTTGCGATATGTTCCCGGCTTCAGCGCCGCCGGGCGGATATGATAGCGGTGCTGGAAGACGCGGCTGGTGTCGCCGAAATGGTAGCCGGTCTCCAGCGCGCGAATATTGCCGTCGCGCACGGCCGGTTTCTTGGCGAACTTCTTGTTGAGCCACTCGATGGTCACGTCCAGCGAGCGATCGAACATCCAGAAGGCCAGCCCCAGGGCGAAGAAGTTCTGCGAGCGGTCTTTCTCCTTGCTCGATAACCCTTCGATGTCCCGCAGCGCCTCGCGGTTGAGCGACGTCAGCGGCACTTCGATGACCTGATACTCCTTCAGCGAGCCGTCATGGCGCGGGTCGGTCTCATAACCGGCCTTGCGCAGGTTGGCCTGGGTGAAGGCGTCGGTATTGACGATGATCGTGCCCTGCGTCTCCACGTCGACCAGACTGGCCTTCAGCGCCGCCGGGTTCATTGCCACCAGAATCTGGGCCGCGTCGCCGGGGGTCAGGATGTCGCGGTTGGAGAAGTTGACCTGGAAGCCGCTGACGCCGGCCA
>CXWJ01004038.1_pt1 | contig 22225 bp, 24 predicted proteins | sample 590841 | NCBI WGS metagenome assembly CXWJ01 (sample SAMEA3498367, study PRJEB10139) | wastewater metagenome | biome: wastewater treatment plant; material: activated sludge | place: Austria | collected 2015-01-21 | reverse complement strand
CACAAATTGGCGCCGACTGAACGCCAAGAGCTGACTGGTCAGGCCTGCCGCCCGATCTGCGGCCTTCTTCACCTCGTCCATCTCCCGTCGTGCAGGGTCCCCAGGTGCCAAGCGACCAAGAATCAACTCGCTATAGCCGCGAATGACCGTCAAGAGGTTATTAAAATCATGGGCCACACCGCCGGCGAGCCGCCCGACGGCCTCCATTTTCTGAGCTTGCCGGAGTTGCGCCTCAGTCTGGCGTAAGGCCTCCTCAGCTCTCGTCCGCTCCCCGAATTGCCCGATCTTCAACCCGACATCGGCGATCATACTGATCAACTCGTCATCCGACTCGCGAACCTGATGGCTGAAAAATTCGATCACCCCCTCGATGTCCCCACCGATACGGATCGGAAAACCGAAGGCGCTTCGAACCTCCGTCTTGACCGCCAGATCGACCCGAATAAAGGCGGGCTCCTTCGTCACATCTCTGATCCAGACAGGACTTCCGCTCTCCAGGATTTTCCCCGGCAATCCCACGCCCGGCCTAAAGACTTGAGACTGCATCTCGGTGATGAACGCATCGGCTGCACCTGTCTCGGCCTGCCACGAATTGAGGCAGCGCAACGTACCCGACTGTTTTTCCAATCTCCAAAAGACTCCGAGATCCCATTCCAGACTCTCACCGACCGCCTGGATGATTCTAGGGACCGCTTGCTCGAGCGTAATCGACTCCGAGAGCACCCGCGTCACTGCATATTGAGAAGCCAACCGTCGTTCGGCTTGACGACGATCCGTGATATCGCGCACGAACGCACTGAAGATGTACGTTTCCCCGATCCGCGCCGGTGAGACGGCGAGCTCCACCGGAAACTCATGGCCGTCTCGATGCCGTGCGGCAATCTCAATCCGCCGATTCAGCACCGGACCGACACCGGTCTTCAAATACTCTCGGATCCCGCTCGCATGGGCATCCCGGTCCCGTTCAGGAATGATGGTCTCAGACAGCAGCCTCCCCATCGCCTCTTCCCTCGCCCATCCGAAGATGGCGGTCGCCTGAGCATTCCACTCCGTCACGATGCCCGCCGCATCGATCGTAATCACCCCATCGAGGGCGGTGTCGACAATCGCCCGATTCCGTTCCTGACTCTGCAGTAACGCCGCTTCCGCAGCACGCGCCCACGCACTTTCCTGCTGGGCCTGCCGATATTCTTTCCGCAANNGATATTCTTTCCGCAATCGACTGGTTGACCAGAGCAACAAGAGTAAGAGAGGAAGCCAGACGGCGGCCACGATGCTCCGTTCCACACGGGCGAGCATGAACGTCCCCACCCCTAGCGTCGCCAACGTGAGGAGCACCATCACAAAGGTCATCCACTCATACCGGCGAGCCGTCGAGGCCGTTCGCTCTTCTGATTGAGTCATGTGGTCGTCCTTGTTGCAATCCAGGTCGTCAACACTGTGGTCGGGTGATAGGCCAACTTCGCGGCACGCAGGCCTGGAAGCCCGGAATCATCCATCGCATTGATCCAAACCGCCCCTTGCGTCGACGCCATGCGACAAGTTTCTCGGAAAACCCACTGGGCAAGACCGGGAACGGAACGATCTGCAACCTCCAGGAGCACACACCATGTCGCAGAAGTCAGCCAATAGCCGAAAGTATAGGCGACGATCTTGTTGTTCACCCTCATGACCCTGCCGGATACCCCTATCCGATCATGTTCTCGAAACACCAGCTGGTGGGCAGGTTCTGCATCCTCCAGCAGCAATTGTCCCAGACGATCCTGATGGTCTTGGCACTTTTGTTCCGCCCATCGCCGATAGAGCAGCGCACAGTCTTCCTGATCCGATGCGCGATAGGGCTCACTCGTGATCACATGCTCCCTTGCCGCACGATTACAGAGCGCCCTGTGAGACTTGTACGGATCTCCGGCTAAGGCTGCCAGCGCGGCCGCAGAGTACAGATAGTCTCCGTCTTTCGGACGGAATTGAATCTCGTCAGTGGTCATCCTCGTCTTTTGTACATCCAGCACGAATTCGATGCGACTCACCGGTGAGGGACCGTTCCACTGCCGCATCAGCGTAAAGGCCTGCTCCATCGCTTGATCCAATGAACCTGGGCCAAGCGGTGGAAGAGGCATGAACCACCCATCCGGCGATTTGGCAAACAGAAACCAGGTGCCGTCTACTTCCATCCACCAATAGGAAAGGACCGACGTCCACATGTAGTGAAAGGGGAAGGCAAATGCCGCCGGGGTGTCAGGGTGGAGCACATGAGCACGTTCCAATGCAGCGGCAAATGCCGACGCATCTGACGCTGTGAGCGGGCGAAGTCGCGGGTCGGCTCGCTGCTGAGCCAACCGAGCCGTCACATGTGGAAGTCTGTTGAGCACAATCACGTCGTCCTGGAACGGCCCGATCAGCCGGGGATGGGCAGCAAGCTGTTCAATCATCGCGTCGCTCCGCAACACCGCTTCAACCTGTTCAGCATAGGTCTGAATCGAACGAGAAGGCTCGTCTCGCATGAACGGGCATTTGGTATCCCAACCAAGGAGCACTTCCTGCCCGGATTGGTCCCACATCAATGCCAAGGGATAGAGCTGACAGTCCAACGGCCGTTGCTCATAAATTCCGCACCGACCCGACGGGGCATCAAACGCGGGACAGAGGTACCCTTCGCCCTGGGAGTGTTTGACGAGATCAATTTGCGAGCCGGCCTTATCCGGGAAAAACGAAGGTGGAACGCCGTGTGCCACGGCTTCAGTGATTTCGCGTCTCGTAAAGTAGGGACGAAGAAAACTGTCGGCTTCCGGGAAACGGCAACAGACGTCGCAGCGGGAACAGGTCGCCCCCGGCACGAATTGCGGCAGAGTCTTCGTCATTCGTTTGGAATCCGCTGTATAAATGGCCACTGAGCGCACATCATACGATGAGCATCACATGGTGGCAAGAACGTTCACATCCGATCGGTACGCCACTCCGGTTTCACCCACCTAAGCAGTAGTCTGCTACGGAGGATGGATCAAGCCGTGGGGCTCCACCATATCCATAGGCAACGAAAAGCCGGCCACTTGTCGACCTGGGTTGTGCATGTTAGCATCTGGCCCGTTGGAGCAGGGAAGAGCTTCCCTGCTCGATTGATCCGAAGGTCAACCAGTAGGACTCGTTCACGTGGCACCGACTGCCTCCCCCTGCACCGAGCTCGCAACCGAAGCCGCGCGTGATCGCTGCGTCGCCATTCGAACACATCTATCTCAAGCCAACCTCTTCGGATCTCCATCGGCTGACTCCGGTTCTCACCAGGCTCCCACACCACAGGCAACCACGACCTGGCGAGTGAGCCCCTGCCCCTTCTATGTGTCTCCGGATCAGCTGCAATTCTTCACGGCATTAGGGCCACAGCTGCTTTCATTCTATCGCGCTCTGAACCGGCTCTATAGCGAGAGCGTCAAAGGAAGACAGCCGGCCTGGGTGGCTGCCTATCTCGATTCAGGAAAGCCAGACGTCCTCGTGCAGTACAGCCGGATGAAACGTTTTCGCGACGAGCTACCCGCCGTCATCCGTCCTGATGTCATTCCTACGGAAGACGGCATGGTGATCACCGAGCTGGATTCCGTTCCGGGGGGGATTGGACTCACCGCCTGCCTGACTCGGATCTATCATGATCTCGAGGGCACCCAGGCCAACCTTGTCGGAGGGCGGGACGGGATGGTCCGTGGCTTTGCCCGCATGCTGAAGGCCATTCGACAGCAGCGCGAGGGATGCATTGCGATCCTCGTTTCAGAAGAGTCCATGGACTATCGCCCGGAAATGTCTTGGCTGGCCGCTGAACTTCGGAACGAAGGCATCGCTGCCTGGTGCATCGAGCCTCGCGAGGCGGTCTTCACGGAAGAAGGCCTTCGGTTGCGTACCGACGGCAAAGAGCACCCCATTGCTGTCGTCTATCGGTTTTATGAGCTGTTCGATCTGTTGAACATTCCCAAGGCCGAGCTCATCCAATACGCCGCCAAAAAGGATCGTGTCTCCATCACTCCTCCCTATAAGCCGGCACTTGAGGAGAAATCCGCCTTTGCACTCCTCCATCATCCCATCTTGAGGCCGTTCTGGGAACAATCGCTGGGCTCCGACTGTTTGCGGCATCTGCAAGCGGTCATGCCCAAGACCTGGCTGCTCGACCCGACTCCGCTGCCAGCCATCGCCACGATTCCAGAGCTGTCTATGGGAGGTCTCGCGGTGGCAGAATGGACGGCTCTCGAAAGGGCCACCCAAAAGGAACGCCATTTTGTCATCAAGCCGTCAGGATTTTCTGAACTCGCGTGGGGAAGCCGAGGTGTCTCGATCGGACATGATCTGTCTCAGGCCGAATGGAGCCAGGCCCTTCGCAACGCACTCGCCGCCTTCCCGGTGACGCCCTACATCCTGCAAGAATTCCATAAGGGACGACTGTTTGACATGGATTTCATGGACGACGCCTCCCAAGCCATCGTCCGCATGTCGGGCCGCGCGCGCCTATCTCCCTATTATTTCGTGTCCGACGGCACGGTCGAACTCGCCGGCATTCTGGCCACCGTCTGTCCGTCCGACAAGAAGATTCTTCACGGAATGAAGGACGCCATTATGGTTCCCTGCGCCGTGCGTCCCGAGTGATGAAGACCTCCCCTTCTATCATAAATTTTGCGTTTCACTTTCTCCCTGTTCCTGATAGCCTAATACGAACATGGCGATGACCCTTTTTCATGTCGACTGGTGCCCGGACTGCCTTGTGGTGTTACGCAAGCTGGCCGACCTGGGGTTGACCTATGACCCCGTCATCGTGCCGGATAGCAGACGGATGCGCACGCAGGTGTACGACGTCTCCGGTCAATACTATGTGCCCGTCCTGAAGGACGGCGATCTCGTCCTGACGGAAACCGCCGACATTTTGGCCTATCTGGATGAGCGCGCCAAAGCGGGCAACGTGGGCGCTCCAGCCTCCACTCAGTTTCACTCGCAAGCCCGTACGACACCAGACGAACCAAGCCCAGACGACGAGCATCCTTCTTGCCGGATCACCTGATCACCCAAGGACCTTTCATGGAAGACTGGCAACAGATCTTAGCCAAAAGCATCGTTAAACCAAGGGACCTCGCTGAACGGTTTGGCGTCGACGAGAAAGAAATAGAAGCGATCGTAGGCCCCTATCCGATGCGGATCACTCCGACTGTGCTCGGGACGATCAAGGGAAAGGGTGACGCGATCTGGAAGCAGGTTGTCCCCGAAATCGAGGAGTTGGCCGACATCGACGCAGAGGACGATCCACTCGAAGAAGATCTCATGAGCCCGGTGCCCCATCTAGTCCACCGATATCCAGATCGGGTACTGCTGATGGTCACCAATCAATGTCCGATCTATTGCCGGTTCTGCACCAGAAAGCGACTGGTGGGCAAACCTGGCTTCCTAAAAAAGGGCGAGTTAGACCGAGCTATTCAGTATCTTCGTGAGCACCAGGAAGTGCGTGATGTGATTCTCTCAGGAGGCGATCCCCTGCTGCTACCGGATCACCTCCTCGAACGCATCTTCAAGGCCCTGAGGAGCATTCCTCATCTGGAGCTGATCCGCATTGGATCACGGGTCCCTGGGACGTTGCCGCAACGCATCACGCCGAAGCTCTGCGAGCTGGTGAAAAAATACCACCCGATCTACATGAACTTGCATTTTAACCACCCGGACGAACTCACTCCTGAAGTCAAAGTCGCGTGCGGCATGCTCGCGGATGCCGGTGTTCCTTTAGGCGCCCAGACCGTCCTGCTCAAAGGGGTGAATGACGATCCGGAAATCATGAAACGGCTCGTCCATCAGCTCCTCCTTGCGCGGGTAAAGCCCTATTACCTCTATCAAGCAGACCTCACCAAGGGGACGAACCATTTCCGGACGACGGTCGAAACGGGTCTGAGGATCATCAAGGCGCTCCAGGGCCATACCAGCGGCATGGCCGTTCCGCATTTTGTGATTGATGCACCGGGTGGAGGGGGCAAGATCCCCTTGCTTCCCGATAATTACCTGGTCCATCTAGATGAGGATGGCGCCGTGCTCCGCAACTATGAGAACAAAACCTTCCATTACCCCCAACCAAAGACAGACGGTCGACGGGAACTCCCGATGGTCGGTGTGGGTTCCCCTGTCGATGAGGCGGAAGAAGCCTATGCGGCTTGCGGGGACAGCTACCCCGATCGCGACGGCTACGCCATGTGGGGAAACAGCTGCGGGGGGGATGCGGACGAGCTGTGACGACTCATTCACCCCGATCCGGGATTTTCCCCTATCAGGACATCCGGCGGTTGATCGCCGCCGGCGCCATCAGTGCCGTTCCAGCGATTGAGGACCGACAGATCCAACCGGCCAGTCTCGATCTCCGTCTTGGCCGCAAAGCCTACCGATTGATCAGCAGTTTCTTGCCGGAACTGTCGGCAATCTCCTCTCGCCTCAATGTCATGGACTTCTATCAGTCGGATCTCGTGATGTATGAAATGGATCTGACTGATGGCGCCATTCTGGAAAAAGGCCACGTGTACCTGGTCCCCCTGCTGGAAGAATTGGCGCTCCCCACAACGATCCGCGCACGGGCAAATCCAAAAAGCACAACCGGTCGGCTCGATGTGTTCACCCGCGTGGTGACGGATCTCACGTCGGGATTCGATGAAATCCGAGCCGGCTATCGGGGGCAACTCTTCCTCGAGGTCGTTCCCCGCTCGTTTGCCATCAAAGTCCGCACCGGACAGTCGCTGAACCAAGTCCGGTTTGTGCGCGGCGAGGCCACGGTTTCAGACCGATCACTTCACACCCTCCATCGCGCGACGCCCTTGCTGTATCACAACGTGGCGCCAACCAAACGCATAGGCAGTCAAGACGTTCGCGCTGAACGGGGTCTGTTCCTTCGCATTGATCTCACCGGCGGGGATCAGCGAGAGTCCCGCGTGATCGGGTACCGCGCAAAAAAGAACAGTCATGTCATTGACCTCGAGAAAGTCGGACATTATGCGGCAGCTGACTTCTGGGAGCCGCTCTACCGCCATCGCCACGACAGCTTGCTATTGGAGCCTGAAGAGTTTTATATCCTTGTGTCAAAAGAGCGCATTCGGGTGCCGCCAGGCTATGCTGCGGAAATGGTGGCCTACGAAGCGGCCTGCGGTGAACTGCGAACCCACTATGCTGGGTTTTTCGATCCGGGCTTCGGTTATGGCTCAAAGGGCGAGATCAAAGGCACCCAGGTCGTCCTGGAGGTTCGTCCGCACGACGTACCGTTTCTGATCCACGATGGGCAAACGTTTTTTAAAGTGCTGTACGAAACCATGATGACCAACCCAACACAACTCTATGGATCAGGCTTAGGCTCATCGTACCAGCGGCAGGCCCTCACACTCAGCAAACATTTCAAGATCTAACTATGGCTCCATCCGATCTACCCTCTCATCATGACGAACCCGCGCGTCCGTCGCCGCCTTCCGAACCGGAGGACCCACGCGGAAGTGCTGACCACCAAATCCACGTCATCGGGCTGATGGTCGGCACTGCCTTAATGTTTATCGGATTTCTCAATGTGTTTCTTTCCATCAGCGGCGGGTTTGAGATCAATATCGTGCCGTTTCTGATCTATTTTGGCGGCCTCGCAGTCTGGGCTAATGCCGCAGTCGAAACGCCGGCCATCCGGTATAGTGTCATGGCAACGGCCGTCCTGTTGGCCTTGGGACTCTTTCAATATGGTGAGGTCCTGTTTTGGCACAAACAAGTGCTGTTTTGGACCACCATCATCATCGTCATGTATTTCATGTTCGTCGAGCCCAAGAAGCCGACCACCTGAGCGTCATGAATTCTGTTAGATGGCGATCTCCGTCATCATTCCAACGCTGAATGAAGAGCAGGCCCTTGGGCAGACTCTGGCCGGTCTTCCATCGTCTCTCGTGCTTGAAATCATTATTGTTGACGGAGGCAGCACCGATCGCACGCTCGCGATTGCAAATACCTTTTGCGCTCACACGCCAACGGCTCAGCTCGTGCGAGCACCGACCGGACGAGCGCGTCAGATGAACGAGGGAGCGAAAGCCAGCCGTGGGGACATTCTACTTTTCTTGCATGCCGACACACAGGTGGTGGAGGAAGCTCCTCGGATCATTGAATCGGCTCTCGCAAACCCGGCGGTTGTTGGAGGACGATTCGATGTCCGATTCGACACTCGTTCCGGTTGGGGACGCATCATCAGTACACTCATGAACTGGCGTTCACGCACCAGCGGCATCGCCACCGGTGATCAGGCGATCTTTGTCCGCCGCCACATTTTTGAACGACTTGGGGGATTTGCGGACGTCCCGCTGATGGAAGATATCGACTTCAGCCGGAGACTCAAACGAGCCGGATCGACTGTGGCACTTCGCCAAACGGTCACCACCTCATTCCGACGATGGGAGCAGCAGGGCCCGCTGCACACCATCCTCTTGATGTGGACGTTACGATTCCTCTATTGGACCGGCGTCAATCCGTCACGATTGAACCGATGGTATAAAGTGGTTCGGTAGATCGTGAGGAGACAAGAGGTAGGATAGATAGAATGAAAAGATCTTCAGAAATCAAAAGCTCCTCTGACCCAATCTCGCCTCACGTTTCACGCCTCACGTCTCACGCGGCCCTGGTGATCTTCGCCAAAGCGCCCATACCTGGCCAAGTGAAGACTCGACTCTGCCCGCCTCTGACCCCAGACGAAGCCGCCACGCTCCACGGAAGTTTTGTCCTCGATACGCTGGAACGAACGAAGCTCGCTGCAACAACACTCAAATTGCCGTGTGATCGTTACCTGGCCTGCGCACCTTCTTCCACACATGTGTTTTTCAAAATCATGGAAGAGCGGCATGGTGTGAAGGTGATCGATCAAGTGGGCGAGGACCTCGGCGCACGCATGCACCAGGCCTTCGAGACGATATTCGCACGAGGCTACCGGCAGGTCCTGATCATCGGGACTGATGTTCCAACCGTTCCGCTCGACCATCTTAAGCAGGCTCTGACTAAGCTGGAGCAGCATGATCTTGTACTCGGTCCCGCCCAGGATGGCGGCTATTATCTGATTGGCCTCAAACGGCCTAGCCCAGCACTCTTTCGTGATATTCCATGGTCCACCGATCAGGTGCTGAAACTCACACAAGACAAAGCGGCGATAATGGGACTGAAAACAGCTTTACTTGAGCTCTGGCGTGATGTGGATATGATCGCCGATCTGCAAGCCCTCATTGATGACAACGCGGCCGACGGCAAGAGACCAAAGAACGAACGGATTTTTTCAAATCGTACCGCTGGAGTCTTGGAAACACTCGCCAAGCGGATTCGTTCAAGGGCATAATGAGACACATCGAATTCTAGAGGATGTATGGATCAACCGGTTGCACTCATTACGGGAGGAGCGAAAGGCATTGGCCGGGGAATCGCGCTTGATTTAGCAGCGGAACATTGGAGGATCGCTCTTTGCTATCGAACCAGCGAAGCCGAGGCCAATGCAACGGCAAAAGACATCATGGCACGAGGAGGACGATCACTGGCGATCCGCTGTGACGTCTCCGATCCAGTAGCAGCCAAAAACCTAGTTGCCCAGGTCGAACAAGAATGGGGACGAATCGATGTGCTCATCAATGGAGCGGGCCCTTACCATCGCATCAACCTGTTCGATGAAACGGTTGAAGGCTGGAACGAGATGTTCGACNNTCACCGTCAACGCGATTTCACCTGGCTTCATCGACTCAGGAAGTGCTCCCCCTCAAGAACTGGCCGCCATGACCAAACGTATTCCCGCCGGCTATATCGGAACGATTGACGATACCGTCGCCGCTGTTCGGTATCTGCTCAGTGAAGAAGCCCGGTACGTCAATGGGGCGAACATTCAAATTAGCGGAGGTTGGGGGATATGAAGGGTGTGAGTGGATTGGGTTAGTTTCAGTGCTCGCTGCCCGCTCGCCAAGATCTCGGATCATATTCCAATCAACGACGGCGCTCGGTCAATGCGCGCAATGTGAAACCAACCAAATCCTCTCACAAGAATGAGAGGGTAAGAATGGGAGGGATATTGATGAAATCCGAACAGGAGCGTGAAGCCCACCGGCGATTCGTCCAGGCCCTTCAGCATGAGCACCTGACTTGTACGAAATCAGGTTGTGGCGGACCAATGGACGTTGTTGATCACACGCCGCACAGCGGCCGTATCAAATCCTACGAAGCCACCTGCGAACGCTGTCACACCGTTGAGAAGATCGCCGGCAAGGAGGAACATCAACCCTCTTGGGATGTCGCCTCGATCACCTTAATGGCGGAAACACACCTCCTGCATGACCAACCCACCTGTCCATACGACGACACCCCGATTACCTTCATCTCCTTGCCGAACCCACGACGTAAGGCTCGGTATCGCCTCCAGTGCTACTACTGCGGGCGACATACTGAAATGAACTGGCCCCCACGGGAAGCAAAGAGCTAATTCGACCAGTGCATCGCACCGGCTGTACCTTGATTTCAGTATGCGCTGATGGACTTCCGAATGAACTCTGCAAGCCGTTGGAAATAGACAACGCCGCCGACGTGATAGGTATTGTTATGGTTGGCANNGAATACCTGGCGTCCTAACTCAATAGGAATAATGTCGTCCTTGTCGCCATGGATGATCAGCTTTGGGAGGGACAGCTGAGGGAGGCGGTCGATCAACCGATGTTCCGCGCCAAGCAGCCAATGGACAGGCAGCCCGGCATAGTGAAATTTTGCCACGGCCTCAATGGAGGGAAAGGACGATTCCAGAATCAGTGCCGAGGCTGGTCTTTGTACGGCCAATTCTCCGGCTACCGTCGTTCCCAGAGATCGGCCGAATAGCACAATTCGTTCTGGGCGAATCTTTCTTGTGCGCGTGAGATAGTCATAGGCCCCATACGCATCGTCGTAAAGTCCCCTCTCACTGGGACGAACCGCCTGGCTCCTTCCATACCCTCGATAGTCAAACAAGAACACGGAGAGTCCAAGTTGAAATAGCAACTTCAGATTCTCAAGGCGGTGGCTGATGTTTCCCGCATTGCCGTGGCACCAGAGCATGACGGGACGATCCGCCGCTGCTTCGACGTACCATCCGAACAAGCGGACTCCATCAGCAGCGTGAAACCAGACTTCTTCCAGCGGCAATCCGCTGAGCCGTGCCCAGTCTCGGTCTTGCCAGGGTTCAGGATAGTAGACGAAGAATTGATCGAGGAGGCTCACAGACGAAGGATACAGGAACCGACGCAGAGAAGGAAACACAAGACCCACCCCAGCCGACTACCTTCAATGCATGAACAAAATGAAGGTTTGCTTGTCTCATTATCTAAACCGCGCTATAGCTCATTCGTCAACGGCCTTCCAACTTCCGTGCGACATGGAGGATGAGATGCTCAAGTCCGGTTCCAGCCTACTCTGTGGACTGTTTGTGCTGCTGACCCTATACGTACTGCTGACCCTCTCTGGGTGCTCCGTCATGATGGCGATGGTCGGGGATAAGGAACCGGACTTCGAGCATATGAAGGTCGGAGCGAGCAAAGGGGAGATCGATGTTGATTTTAACCAGCCAAGGACGAAAACACCCCACCCCACGCTCGAGTCAGATGCCTTCTCTCGATTCCACCTCAAGCGAATCAAGTACTAGTTCCCCAGCAGGACTCTCTCACACTCAAAAATAAGCCTGGACGCTGAAGAGGACATCATTATCCCGATCACGATGATTGTATTCCAACCTGACCGCCCAATTCTGGGCCAGCGTGAATCGCGACCCGACGTACCACCGAAAATCGTCTGACTTGTCACCTAAGGGGAATTTTAGATATGACCCCGTTGCCATAATTTTCCAACGCTCGGTCATATCAGCCAGGATGCCGACTGTTCCACCTCCACCGATTCGATGCATCTCATCATACGCCTTACTGACGCTTGCCTCAGTTTCAGCAAAGGCAAACAACACTTCCCGGTTGAGCAACCGAAACTCTTTCGCCCCACCGATCCCGCCGCTGAAGAACCCGTTGCTGCAAAGCTGGCAATCATTATGTCGAATCGTGTTCATCCCTACGTTGAGTTTCCACGAGGGCGCGTGAAAGACGGAGTCGATCGGTGAGAGCGACAGAAGATTCAGCAACGTGGCCCGTTCTACTCTGGTCTGATCCGCTCGATTGTAATGCCGCACCGTGACCGAAGCCATTTCGATCTGCGCATCGGGGGTATACCCAACTTCAGGATCGAGCAAGTCGTGATAGCCGCCACGAAAGGTCGCTTCTTCAAAGGTGTCGTGATTGCGCCAACCTCCTCCAATCGCGACCCGGTGTACCTTATGGCCAAGCTCAGGCTGCTTCGCAAAGGGACGCACGATAAATTCCTCGGAAGGGATACGGAGTTGACTGCGGGCTGTCAACACGGTTCTGTTTCGTTCTTTCCACTCCGACTTGGGAGAATCTGTCGTCTCAGTTCGGTACCGCAGATAATCCGACGCGAGATCGAGCAAAAATGCTTGTCTAGCGGGAACCAATCGAGTAAAGGCCGGTGCAGTCAGTTCCCCAAGGTCTTGCGTCATCCGATGAGCCAGATCTTGCTCCACGACTGGTAAGGATTCGCGCTTTCGCCTAATGACGGTGCTACGGGACGGGCGGTACGTGATATCAGAGACCAGCCCAGGTTTTGATACGACCAAACGGACCGTATCGGCCGGGACAGTCCACCCGACAAATTCATCCGTTAAGTGGAGATTCGGATCGGCATAATCTAACAGCGCAAGAATGTGGTATGAGCAGTTCTCCTTGAAGAAGAAATAGTCGAAGTAGGCATTCCCTAGTTCCCACGCATGCATCAGGAATCGCCGCATCTGATTTTCTGTGAGATTCAGGCGATATTCCCAAATGTCACGATTCTCGATGTCTCGATACTGTTGCACCTTGAGGTAATAGGGGATTGTCGAAAAGTACCCCTTATAATTTCCAAAGATGCCACGTATCGGATACGCGAGACCTGCATTGGGAGGCACATCAGCTGCATAATTAATGGTATAGGCAAGAATTCGAGTCTGTTCCGTCTGCCCCTTCTGATCGACACGAAACAGCGTATGACCGAACATGGACGCCGGATTGTTCAGAAATGCTGAAGGGAAGATCAGAGAAACCGACTGCACCTCGAAATCATCGTACCAACGATCGAATCGATCACAGACACGAGGGAGAAGGCGATTTGGGTCAAATGCCAGCTGCTCCTTCAGCCAGTGATAACGTGCGACAAAGGCACATTGTGCCGGCTGTTGAGAGCGACCGACTAGCTCATCCGAAAAAAACTGCGCGAGCGTCGCCGACAGCTCCGAAGACGGATCCGTTTTCCCACTTGGCGATATGAAAAATCGAGGATCATCCTGCTCACTCTCATATCCCCCAAAGAGTCTCTTCCGGTAGTGCAACAAGAGATGCCATTCACGCTGTTCGACAAGTCGTTTCTCCTGAGCCTGCGCGATCAGTTGTGCGAGATAGCCTTCACGATCGGATGACTGCGCATCTGCGATGGCAGGAACCAGGAGTGTAACGGCAATAGCAAGGATGGAGAACAGCACGGCGTGCAAGACACGGCAAGGGCCCAGGCATTTCTGCCTGGGCCCTGTGCGATAGCTTAGCGAACTGACGCTTGTGCGAGAACAGGATTGCCTGCGATCGCATCGTTGAGGGACTTCACCAATGCCACCGGAGACGCTTCGCCAGCTTGAACCAAGGAGGTATACCGTTCCTGGGTCATGGCAAAGAACTGAGCATGTCGCTCTGCCGGTACACCCATCAGCGTGGCCAGCGAGGCCAGATGCTCACCCTGCCCTTGTGCCATTTCAGCTGTGAGCGCATCGAAGTTCAAGGACGCAAACATAGTGGTCCTGTGTTCACTCATAATCTTGCCATCGTTGGTACATCCGGAGGTGCCAAAACTGATGCCGAACGTCTGGCTGCCAAAGGTCCCGTTCGTGGTCGCCTGCAGCACTTGGGGAGCGATTTCCTTTTGGCCCTTGTATTCGCCCCAGGCCAACTTCCCTAATCCACATCCTGGACCAGTGTCTGGATTTGCTGCCATTGCCAGACCGGCCTGACTGCAAAACAGGATCGCACCAGCCAATAAGAGTACTTTCTTCGACATAAGTCCTCCTCCGTTTAGAGAATTTGGTTATGTTAGGGATGCTGTCTCAGAAAACACTGTTGGGAGTATAGCTGAACGAACAACCAATGTTGACAAAAAAATACCACTCTTCAAAAATGCTCACCCCGCAGTAATTGACAAAACGATTATAGACAAATCCCAAGTGAGTGCAACAACTTTTCTAAGGGTGTATGGACAACATCCTCATTCCAAGAATCCTGTGACGCATTGACAAGACGATGAGGAGGATTTGAAACACGAGGGGGACGCACGACAAACTGATCGTGCCGTTGCGATATGTTTAGGGCGCTGGTGTGGAAGCCGATGATGCTGCGGCAGGTTCGAGAGAGAACCCCATCGCAGCAGGGTCCTGTTCCCATGCTCCCGGTGCGATCAGACCAATAAGCGGAAGCAGAAACACCGCCCCACCTATCACGTCCACAATTCCTAAGGAACTCAGTTTTCTGGAGGTCTGCCGAAATTGGCTTTTGTATCCTGTTTTTTCCACTTCAATCAATAAATCCCCTTTTCGAGAAACCTGCTGTTGGAGCGGTGTGACACCAACTTGCTGACCATTGATCCGAACGGTCGCGCCCACCGGATCCGAACTGACCGAGAAATTCTGCGAGGATCCGCCGAAAAGTGAACAGCCGGACAAGTAGACCGCACAGGTTACAGCTCCAAGTACACGAACATGCGTTTTTGAAAATCTGATGTTGAATAGCATGGACACCCTCACGTTTATTTCCCTACTCATATCATGCCAGAGAAGTACGCGCAAATCCCCGGGTGCACATTCGTGAAAATGAAGAGATCCGCTGCTCTTTCAATGGATAGCGGGATATCACCCGGATCAACTTTCAGATTGACGGATACCACCTATATGACTATACTCTCGCTGATTGCTTACGACACCTAAGCAGTCTTGCGGTCTAACTTCTATTAAGGAGGATCTATGAAGCGCGCATCCAGTTTATCCCTTGCGGTGATTGCCCTCGTCGGCCTCAGCCTGAGCGGCTGTCAGATCGTTGCCTCCCCAATGCTGGGCGGCATCTACAATGAAACCAAGTACGGCGATGTTGCGACCGACGAAGCAGGAGCCAGCAAAGAGGGTAAGGCCTGCGGCCAGTCGATCCTTGGGTGGGTCGCGACCGGTGATGCGAGCGTCGCGGCTGCTAAGGCTGCCGGAGGGATTACAAAAGTCGCTTCCGTGGACCACTCTGCCAAGAATATCTTGGGCATCCTCGGTGAATGGTGCACGATCGTTCGCGGTAACTAGTCGATCCGCGGTACCTGATTAAAGGAAGGGCCTTCGGAATGATTTCCGGAAGGCCCTTTCATTTTCCCGCCTTCATGCTCTTGTTAAACCATGGGAATTGATTCCCTGGTACGATCCATTACGCTAGTGAGCTTCCTGTCTTGGTGTCCAAGCCTTACCGACCTCGCATTCCCAGCCGAATTCGGAGATATTGAATTGAGTGGATACGCCCTAGGCATGTTGCCCGGGAATCAGGATCTATTCAACCAAGGAACCATCGTTTCCACTTCAGTTCATCAAGGCTTGGGAACGGGGTTCAAGATCGGAGTCTTTCCAGCCGCTCTGAATCGAATAGTCGGCCTCGAGATGGACTCCAACATTCATGGCACGGCTCTGTCATTTCCCAACATCGCGAATGGACGTCATCATGAAACGGGACGTTCGGACCTGCTCATGATCAATACGACGTTCAACGTGATCCTCCGTTATCCAGGGGAACGGATTCGCCCGTACATCGGCGGCGGTATCGGTTGGTCTCACGGCACACTCCTGAATCCGAATATCGCAGGACGAGACGATAAAGATTTTGACTCAGCCCGCGCCTTCACACATCAGTTTCTCGGTGGAGCACAAGTCGTGCTCACACCTCACCTCTATCTCTTCAATGCACAGCATAATATCGCGATTTTTTTGTTCGGCGAGTACCGGTATCTGTCGTCAAACTATCACTGGGAAGGATTAGCCTTGGATTTTCGCGCTCACTATGGATTACTTGGGGTTGGACTACGCTTTTAGCTCTCAGTGTTAGCCTGATGCCAGCTGAACCGACACCAGGCTAACCTTCCGTCATCCCTTACCTTCCCGCTTCAGCAGCCATTGCGAAACGATCACCAACGATTGTTCTCAGCTGCTCCTGGCTCAATTCCTTCACAACCTGACATTCACTGTTCAGCAGGCGAACCGTTCCATCAGCAGCATATTCCGCTTCCGAGAGTAGAGTCCCATGTTCATCAACGAGACGATAGCCGGTCTCGCTGGCGACAATCGTGGCACGGCGTTCGACGACACCATGGCGCTCGTACGTCACCATGGCACCATCCTCCAACGGACTCCATCGAACGGTGGTTTCACCAAGTGTCGCAACCTTGATGCCCTCGCTACCCAGATCGGACTCCTTGATGGGGCTGTCACCGGTCCAGAAATGCATCGAGTTGAAGATGAACGCATCCAACATGGCTGAAAACATATAAGCCGGCACGATCAACATGCCGAAGAACACGAGTTCCTTCATCCATTTGTCGTTGACTTCACCGTTGCCTTTGACATTGCTGTTCCAGCGATAGACATTCTTTGTGAGATTGAACGGACCATAGCAAGCGGTACTCATCGTCATCACACTCAGCAACACCATCGCAGCAATCGTTCGCTGACCCAATCTGCTCATCACCGTCTCCTTTCGCCAAAATAATCCAGTTGTCTCGCTTGTCGTATAAACCTTCACCTAACACAATCCAAGATTGCGACACAATCTCGCCCCATCAGAAATCGAAAATCATGCAATCCGATCATTCAAACGAACGTGTCTCACCGACAGCCGTACACCGACTGTGATTATTCCCAGCATCCTGGGCAACGTAAATCGCTTAGGGCCGGCCGATCCCGGATTGAATAACAATGTACCGCCAAGCCACTCGCTCTTCGGTTGATGGGCATGGCCAAAGATACAAATGTCCGGTCGCATGCGATAGAGAAACGCTCGTCCTTCCGCCGTGAGTGTGCCGCTCGCATACAAAATGTGCCGGACGGCAATCCGAAGCCCTGCGAGCTCGATCATCGCCTCGGACTGAAAACCGCTCTCTTCATACCCATCAACATTGCCGGAAACCACCGTCACAGGAACGATGGTCTTCAGTTGATCGATGACTGCGGGATTGCCGATATCACCGGCATGCACGATATGATCGACGTGCTGGAAATGGCGAAGAATTGCCGGATCGAATAGGCCGTGCGTGTCGGCGATGACTCCGATACGGATGACGCGAGACGGGTTCATAGACCGACACCCCGTTATCTCTCACCGTGAGAATATTTACCGTCTATCACTCATGAGCTCTTCTCTTGCAACGGGCTGATACGCCGCTGTGGCAATATGCGTTGCTCAATCCTGAGTTTCAGGTTTTGAGTTTAACGTTTCAGGCTGTCCAGGAGGTTTTGTCACGAACCGTCCTGAATAATGCGAGCTTAGTTGGATGCTCCGGGGATACGTTTTGTGGGCTTGGTTCGGATCGCAAACTCTAACGCGGCTTCAAGCCGAATAACCCTGGCGTTGAGATCTTCGATACGAGATTGCTGCTTGGAAACAGCTGTGGTGAGTTGATCGACCTTATCACTGAGTTTCAGAGTGTTCGCAAAGGCGTCCCACACGCGCTCCGTAAGTCCCATTCAGTCACGTCCTTTTGCAGATTTCTTGGCCATCCGTCTTTCAGACTCCGCCACCATTGCGAGGGTCTTGTCGATTGCAAGGATGGTCTTGGTAGTCGAGCGAATGACTTGATTGGCCATATGATCGAGAACGGCAGGATCCTCGATCGGAGAAAATCGTTCTCCGCCTTGCCTGAGAAGCTCTCCCATTGTGAGGTTGGCTTGTTTGGCTTTACGGGCCAGACGGCGTTTTTGAGTGAGACTCATCAGAACTGGAACCTGCACGGTCGTGGACGGCATAACATCCTCCATGATATATATGTTATATATATCATGCTCCAGTCTTAGCTGTCGAATACGTAGCGCATTGGACCAGCCCACATGATTCATGAGCGCTTCTACTGCAACCGCCGGCATGCCGATGCGACAAGATCCGTTGTTCGTGAAACGTGAAGTGCATCTCGTTTTTTTTCGATTCTGAGCTTCAGATTTCATGCTTAACGTTTCAGGTTTCACGATTTCGGACAACCTGAAACATGAGACTTGAAATATGAAACCGTTAGCCGAGACTTGTCACGAGAGGCGCGCTCCAATCGGTATCAATACACAGGATCATGGGATGGCAGCGCTTGGAACACCGAGTCCGGCCCGCACCGTCGCCCACTCAAACGAGAACGGCTCAGCCTTCTGCTTCGGCATCTCCGCAAGTCGTGCTTTAAGATGATCTGCTCTGGCACTGCTCATCGGATGGGTGGACAACCATTCGACTCGCCCCTCATCCTTCTCGGCCAGTCGCTGAAAAAATGTGATCATGCCCTCAGGGTTAATCTTGGCACGATACAGCAGATCAAGCCCGGTAGTATCCGCTTCGGTCTCTTGCGTGCGGCCGAACTTCAAAGTCATCAATTCCACCCCGAGCTGTTTCATGACTCCGCCCAACCCAGGTGGATTGCCTAGCACGATCGAGACGACGGCGACAAAACCCAATTGCTTGATGATCCGTTCAAGTCCATGCCGCTGGAGCACATGGTTCAGCTCATGAGCCAAGACCCCGGCCACTTCTTCCGGACTGTCCGCCTTTTTCATCAATCCCGTGAACACGACGACATATCCACCGGGGAGCGCAAACGCATTCACCACGTCGCTCTTCACGACGGTAACTTCAAAACGGTAGGGATTGTTAGGCACATGACTGGCCAAGCGCTGTGTCATCTCCTCGACCGCAGCCACAGCGAGCCCATCTTTCGTCACATCCTGTCCGGCAAGAAACTCACGGTAGGCCGATTCTCCCAACTTCTGTTCCCACTCGACCGGAATGCGATTGACGGCGAGTTCAACTAATGCATCACTCCCGAACCACAATCCCAGTACCACCACAAGGACGGTTCCGCTGACCACCCCCCATACGACGCGATGCCGTTGTCGGGCTTGACGAACTTGCTCTGCCGCTTGTTCAAGCGGACGACTCATATGATCCGGGGCCATCTGTCGGAAGGCCCGAATCACGTCAAGGTTCTTCAGATACAGCGTCTTTTGTCCCGTTGATCCTGGCCAATGCAACACCAGCTGATCATGATTAAGTCCACCGGCCGAGACGGATAATTCCAAAAAGCGCACAGATTCCGAACGGCTTTCCGCTCCATCCTGATCTGGAGCATACGTGACCGTGAGTCCGTGGGCTTCAATCTGCACAAGGCACGGTGCACCTGTCGCGGGAAATTCGTCGCCGAAACAAAGTGCATTGGGATGGAAGTCGGTCACGGCAAGCCTCTGAATTGATTTACCAACAACGGAATATCCTCGCGCGGATTCTCAAACCGCGTGACCGACAAGGCCGCAGGTAAGAAACAACCGGAGGCGTACCCTCTGGGGTACGTTGAGGACTGTTTCGAACCGAGAACGAAGTTGGCGGCCGGTTTCAGCATCCGCTATTCGGAGACCGGGATGAACTGTCGTACCCACGCACCAAATCCACCGGGATTCCGGCTTTGAATGAAGACGACACCTGGCCCGCGGAATCGACAGACAAAGCCTTCACCTGATGTGAAGCTGGCGACCCATCCAGATGTGGCCTTTTCAATGTTGTAGGAGGTAGTCGCCGACCAGGCCACCAGATGGCTGTTATCCACGATATATTCCTGCCCCGGTCTCAATTCGATCTTGTGAATAGCCCCGAAGCTATTCAGGACAAGCATCCCTTTCCCGCTGATCTTCAGGATAAAGAACCCCTCTCCTCCCAGCAAACCACGACTGAGACTCTGCATTTGGCTATCGATCGTAATACTGTCCGCACCGGCGAGGAATCCGTCCTTTTGCACCATGTACTCGTTCACCCCGTCGAGATCTAGAATGACAATTTCTCCCGGTACGGTCGAAGCCAGCAACACCTCACCGGCGCCCCGACTCGCACGGAGGGTCTGAAAGAAAAACTTCTCACCCGTCAGAAACTTCCGTGACAGGGCTCCGAGAAATCCACCTTCCATTTTGCTTTCAATATCAATGGTCGGGGAACAGGCGACCATCGCACCGGACTCCGCCTTAATCTTTTCTCCTTCTGCCAACTCAATACGCACCATCGGAAACGCACCGGGATACAGAATTTCACTCTTCATTGTTTCAATCTCCCAACTGACGTAAGGGGTTAGTCGTGAGGGGTAAGTCGATATGGACAAACCAGATCACGCCTTCACATCGCCACTTTTTACGATATTCCTTTTCTGATGGCGGATAAGGCCACTTAGCATCTTATCGATCCGCTCCATTCTTCCAGCAATGATTTCCCAATTATCCTGTGCAAGATATCCCAACCTCTTTGCAAGTTCGAGGTGTGTATCCAATTCACTAAGCGACCCTTGGGCCATGTGCAGATAATTGATGAACTCCTTTTTCGTTTGACGACCAGCACCTTCGGCAACATTACTGGGAACACTGCAACAGCCCGCCGAACTTGATTGGTCAGAGCATACCGCTCTTCTCTCGGAAAAGAATCAGTTACCTGATAGACCGTGACAGCCAAGTCCATCGCTGCATTCCACAGATCCAACTTCTTGTGAGGCTTATCCATTTCTTGATTATTCTTTACCGCCTCACGCCTCACGAGGCTCATCCCGCTATCCACCCGTAGACCCGACGACTTGGTTCCGGCCCCTCCTCCAGGTAGCTCATGCGAAGGCGGCCCAGGGCATCCCGTGGCACCTCGTGTCGTTTTCTCTCCACATCAATCCCAAATACCTTCGCCGCATTGAGACCAAAAATTCGTTCTTTGACCTGCCTCGTCAATGGTTGATAGTGGTGTTCCTGGATCAAGGCCTCTGGAATCTGGAATCGTCGAAAAGCGTCGATCTGCCATTGCGGTGTTCCATACCAGATCGAATCCGTTCCCCACAAGACATGCTCAACGCCGAACGCACGAATGATTCGTCCCAGCAAATGCGCACAGATCAACGGATAGGTGGTCACTAATTGCGCAAACGTCGACCCCAACTCCATATAGATGTTGGAGAGACCCGGCTCATTTTCCTTCATCCGGCAGAATTCGGTGGTCCATGGAATTTCACCCGTTTTCGCAAAGACCTGATCAATCGACGAGACGCCTCGCAGCCCAGAGTGATACACCAAAAAATCGAGATCCGGGAAGTCTTTGGCTGCCTTAATCAAATCTCGTGGGTGGTTATAATCGGGCACAGGCCCTAACGGAAGTCCCTTGTGAACACAGATTCGCTTGACCTGAAGCTTTCTTGCTTGCTCCAACATGGGATAGGCAATCCCTTCGTCATCCATTCGCCAGCCTCGATCAAATCCCTTCGGACAAGACCCGGTATAGCACTTCCATGCGTCGACCTTGAGCGTTTCAGCCTGCATAGCCATAAACTCCAAATCCACCGCACCCAGCTGGGGGGTCACCAGACCATGGGCCAACATGCGTTGTGAGCCAGCCAGTCGATTGATCTCGTCGCGGATATGGGCCATTTCCTTCGGCGGGACCACGGCCTCTTGTGGGTAGGGACCTGGCGGCGTGCTGATCAAGCCGATTGCCGTTTCACTGTCAAAGAAGACTTCCTTGACGAAATTCCTCCAGGACAAATCATTGATGGTATCCCGATCGCCGGCCAATCGTGGGTTGAGTCCGGACTCACGAATAGCCCGTCGCAACGACAACAACGCCTGCTTGGACACCGCGCCTTTGCGATGAGCTTCGGCGTCGAGAGGATCATAGCTGGACCCGACATAGTGGGTTTGCACATCGAAGATAAAATACGGGGCACCTCGTTGCTCGGCGAACGCGGCAGTCTCAAAGAGCTCGATTTCTCCAATATTGAAAAACTTGCCGAACACAGTGTTCATGGCTAGCAGCACTGCAGCCACCCCGGCCGTTCCATTCAAGAACTCTCGCCT
>CXWJ01005572.1_pt1 | contig 22279 bp, 22 predicted proteins | sample 590841 | NCBI WGS metagenome assembly CXWJ01 (sample SAMEA3498367, study PRJEB10139) | wastewater metagenome | biome: wastewater treatment plant; material: activated sludge | place: Austria | collected 2015-01-21 | reverse complement strand
TCCCGCGCCAATGTGGAAATATCTCTCCCTCTTGGGAATCCCTGTTGCGGGAGTTTCTTTTTATGCGCTTGCCACGTCCCTGAATTTGCAGTGGCACACCAATTGGGTTTTGTATCTCCTCACGACCCCGCTTGGTTTTATTTTGTTTGCTATTAGCCTTTATAAATTACGAAGGAGAGAGCCCGTCCCTGTTTCGAGTTGATGACTATAATTGGCATCAAATGCGTTTTTAGTTTGCGCAACCTCTCGACAAACGAGGATGTCAATATGTCAAAAGCAACTGTCAACAACATTGAACTGTATTATGAAACTGCTGGAAGCGGGGAAACGGTTTTGTTCATTCACGGACTTGGCTCAAGCGCGCGCGATTGGGAAATGCAAATCCCCGCCTTTGCCAAACATTACCAAACGGTAGCCTTTGATCTGCGCGGACATGGACAATCGCAAAAGCCGAAGGGCCCGTACAGCATGTCGCTGTTTGCGAAAGACACTGCCGAATTAATTAGATCGCTGGGAGTTGACCCTGTTCATGTTATTGGAATTTCTTTAGGCGGGATGATCGCTTTTCAACTAGCGGTGGATCATCCAGAATTGATCAAGCGCATGGTGATCGTTAATTCTGGCCCCGAACTTGTCGTTCGCGCGCTCAAAGAACGCTGGCAGGTGATTATGCGTTTTGCGATTGTCCGTTTGATGGGGATGCGTAAGATGGGAGCGGTGTTAAGCAAGCGGTTGTTCCCCAAAGATGAACAAGAGATGTTGCGGGAGACATTTGTTTCGCGTTGGGCGGAAAATGATATCCGCGCTTATTTGGATACGATGCGCGCCATTGTCGGTTGGAGTGTGGCGGATAAAATTCAAAATATCAAGATGCCTGTTTTGGTGGTAGCCGCAGACAACGATTACACGCCCGTGTCATCCAAAGAAGCGTATCTTCCTAAAATGGGAAATGCAGAATTGACTGTCATTGAAGATTCGCGCCATGCCGTGCCTGTTGAAAAGCCCGAAGAATTTAATCGCGTTGTATTGGAGTTCTTGTCCAATAACTGATGAAATTGGAACAAATCCAGTTTTCGCCCCGTTAAACAGATATTCAAATCCCAGTTTATAGCATTGTCCTTTCTGCTCTTGTTGACCGCTTGTGGAGTACAGGCTACAGCCATGCCCACAGATGCGCCAACGTCCACTCCTTTGCCCACGGCGACAATAACTTTAACGCCAACACCACTTCCAAGCCCAACTGCGACTCTCACGCCAGTTCCTTCCGATACCCCGAATCCTCTCCCTGCATCTCTCGTTGGGACGATATTCATTTCAAATGGCAATGTAAAGCCGTTTGCCAGCGCTGTTGAATTGCGAATGGCCGAATCGTTCGATTTGGTTGTCGGCGCAAAAACGAACTCGAAGGGGGAATACAAACTTGAAGAAATACAACCTGGAAAATACGAATTGTGGGTGTTGATCACAGCCAAATCAGCCATGCTGTCGGGTTGTAATGATGTTCGTCCGCCCGATGCGGAGTGGAAAATAGGAGTCAAATTTGAGGATGGCAAAGGATTGACGATGGAAAACGCTTATCTTTCGAAAGCGTTGTTTCTTGTAGATGGTTTAAAGGCGTCGGGCTTGAAAGCGACAGGTTTTTACGCCGTGCTTTCCAATTTCGAAATTAATTCGGGAGTTGAAAACAAATTTGATGTTACTCTGTTTTGTGATTAACGCCGAGCCAAGTGACAGTCATCTCGAAGATGATTGTCACTTTTTTACGGAATTCTAAACCCATCCCACACCTCCATTGCGGGTTTGGGCGAGCGGTCTGAATTCTTGAAACGAGATATAATCGCCTTTGCATAAAAGGAGTCTCGTGATGATTTACCCAACTTTACGCGCTACAGTTCACAATGGCAGGATCGAATTATTGGATAAAATCGAACTGCCTGAGAACGCGGAAATATTAGTCACGATCATGGATGAAGCGCCTCTGGAGTCGTTGACCCTCGGAGAACACCTCGCGGCTGGATTGCAGGATATTCTTCTTGGAAAGGTCACACACGCTGAATCTGCCAAGGAGTTGTCCTCCCATCTTGATGCCGTGTTGGAAGACGCTTGATGAAGTATCGCTTCATCTTCACCAACTGGTTCGACCGAAACCTGAAATCGCTGCGCAAGCATAATCCCAGCCTGCGCGGCGATTTTGACTCTTTCCTGCAAATTTTCGATGCCGAAGCGCATCCCATCATCCCGCGCACAGGTGGCGCCCGAAAGGCGAGAATGTCTGCCAAGGGACGCGGCAAGCGGGGAGGCTATCGCGTGGTGTATTATTTCGTTCTTGAAAATACCGTGTGGCTTCTTACGATTTACGACAAAGTTCAAAAAGAAAATCTCTCGCCCGAAGAAGAGAAGATCATTCAAGCGTTGATTGAGAAGATACACTCATCCTGAGTCAAGTGACAGTCATCTCGAAGATGACTGTCACTTTTTTACGGAATCCTAAACCCANNAGTTGGTCGTGAACTGCGTTGAGGAAAACAACCTGATCTTCGGGCGAGCCTTGCGCGAAGCCGACGGCTCGGGAGGAGAATCCGCCCTCTGCAATGGCGAGCGGCTTCGAGGTCCGCGAGAGAAGCGGGGTGTAATAGTCGGCGGGGATTTGAGTCCCGTTAGTGAAAACAAAATAGGGATACGTTGAGATCACCCACACATCCAAATTCGGTTCGAACGCTTCGATCTGTTCCCAATTCGGGCTGAGTCGCGCGCGGTTGCCTTCCTCGGGCTGGGGGAACATGTTGTTGAGGTCGTCCCATTGAAACGAGACGAAGATTTGCGTGTCGGGCGCTTCGGCTTTGACGAGCGCGTAAATTTCATTGTAGAGACTGATGAAGTTCGGCGCGTCGTCGGGATGCGCGTCCATGTAGGTGTTGATCTCGGAGGCGAGACCGAGATAACGCGGATGAAAAGTTTGCACGACCCACAGCGCGTAATTTCGATACGCGCTACGCACGTCGGGATTTGCAAAACTCGCCTCCCAGCCCGCGGGCAGACCGATGAACTCTTTGCGGTTAAGTCCATTGAGCGCGTCAATCACAAAAATATATTCGAGATTGTTTTGGCTTGCAAGTTTAACTTGATTGATGAGATCGGTGCGCGTTTGCGATTCACTTTCCGTCTCGCCTTCGGCGAAATCTTCCCATGCTGTGTTTTGTTGAATCAAAACAAAGTCGCCATGCTGACTCATGTCTTTGTATTGTTGGAAGATGCTTTCGAGTGTCGCTTCGGGCGGGGAGGGGAAGAATCCGTAGGCGGTTCTGCCCGAATCAAAAATAGAATCTTTAGGATAAGCGGGAACGCCTCCGCCGTTGCAGGCGAGGGAGGCGAGGAGGAGGACGGAGAGGGAGAGGAANNAGCAGATAACCTGCAAATAAGTTGCTGCATGAATGCTTGTGGTTTCGATACGCCCTTCGCTATCGCTTCGGGCTACTCAACCACCAAGTTTGATTGTATGAGATACAGAATTGAACTCCGAAAAGTTGCAGTGATTACCCGCCTGAAACTGCGCGAAGGAATCCAGGGAACAAGCGCGCCGAGGATTGGCGCGGGATGCCCCTTCGATAGACTTATTGACTTTTGAAAATTGAAAGTCCGATTTTTTGCCGAAACTGTAACTACTCAGCCTGGGAACATGTCGCTGCGAGGCGCTCTTGGTTTTGCCGAAGCAGTCCCCCAATGCCGGGAGATTGCTTCCCTTCGACAGGCTCAGGACAGGCGTCAGGACCCCGAAAAAACATCGGGGCAGGCGAGCAAGAGCCTCCTCGCAACGACATGCCTGAGTAGTTACCCGAAACTACGAGTAAAATTAGCCATATTTTGAGACTTACTTTATTCAAAAATCAATAGGACAGGCATCCCGCGCTATAAAAATTTATGGCTCTCCCGTTTCTGATGGGACAGGAGATGGTAAGCCATTTCTTTGCCACAGATTTCACGGATTTTCACCGATTTTTATTCTTCCCATCCGTGTAATCCGTGAAATTCGTGGCTGAGGTTTGGGTTTTCCCGTTAAAAACGGTAGAGCCAAATTTATTTATTGGCTACGATGTCAATGTAATCTTCTGTCACTGCTTCGCTGTTTGCCGCGCCGAGCAGGTCGAGCAGTTCGCTCAGCAGGTCGGCTTTGTTGTCCGCGTCTTTGCGGCTCCACGTGCGCGATTTGACTTCAAGGAAATGTCCGAGCGGGGGCGCGGTCATGTGATCGAGGTTGATGTAGAACTCGGTCTCTTTGTATTTGATGAACCAGCGCAAGCGATCTTTCTCGATCAGCACTTCCGATTTTGGTTTGAAGTATTCGCGGTAAAAACGCAGAGAGTTGGTTGCAGGCGCAAGGAAGCGACTGCGCGACAGTAATACTTCATGCTCGAACTTCCCCTCGCGCTTTTGACCGAGCAAGGTGAGTCGCGCGCGAGTTTGCGTGACGGTGTTCTTTGCGTCATCCACGAAGTCGTCTTCGCGGAAGCGCAGGCGTCCCTGCGACTCATCGTCAAAGAAGAAGTATGCGTCGTGTTGGCGATAGTGACGCGCGTAGATGATTTCTATATTGTCCCGTGTTAATTCTCGGAGAACGCGGTCTGGATTATTGAGTTTAACCTTGACCTGCACCTCGAACGACTCCTCTTCCATCGAGCCGCCGAGCGCGATGAGTTTCGATAATACCGATTGTTCGCGTTCGACGAGGAACGAATCAATTTGCTTGGCGAGGTCNNTCGGTGGATTTGCTCGCGTAGACGATCTGCGCGTACGTGTTGTCTGGCGAACGGCGGAAGGAGGGGGAGTTGTGCACGGGGCTGAGGTCAACGAGGATCAGGTCGGCGCGACGGCTGGGGGTGAGCGAACCAGTTAGATGTCCGAGATGAAGCGCTTGGGCGCCGAGGCGAGTCGCCATGAGCAAGGCTTGCGGCGCGGGGAGCGAAGTCGGATCGTTCGTCACGGCTTTGGCGATGAACGCGGCGAGTCGCACTTCCTCGAACATATCCAGATCATTGTTCGACGCGGGTCCGTCTGTGCCGATGCCGACGTTGAGTCCCGCATCGAGCATTTTCACCACAGGCGCGAAACCCGAAGCGAGTTTGAGATTCGACGAGGGATTGTGAGAAACGCCCGCGCCCGCGTGATGAAGCGTGCGGATCTCGCCGATGTCGAGATGCACGCAATGCGCGGCGATGACTTTCGCTTCGAGCAGTCCTTGTTTTTTCACGTACGGAATGACAGGCATGCCTTGTTCGTTGCGCATGTTGTCGACTTCAAACGAAGTTTCGGCGAGATGTGTGTGAAGCGGAACATCGAATTCTTTGGCGAGGTCGGCGGTCTCGCGCAAAATATCGGCGGTGGTTGTGTAGGGCGCGTGCGGCGCAATGGACGGGACGATGAGCGGATGCCCCTTCCATTTTTTGATGTAGTCGCGCGCTTTTTCCATGGCGTCTTCGTACGACGCCGCGTCGGGCGTTGGGAATTTGAGGATGGATTGCCCGCACACGCCGCGCATTCCTGCATTGGCTGTAGCGGTTGCGACATCATCTTCATAAAAGTACATGTCGTTGAACGTGGTCACGCCGCTCTTGATGAGTTCGGCGCATGCGATGGATGTTCCAAGACGCACAAATTCTGGCGAAGCGAATTGACGTTCGACGGGCCACATGTATCCTTGCAGCCATACGTCGAGCCGCAAGTCGTCCGCGATGCCGCGCAGGAGGGTCATCGGCACGTGTGTGTGCGCGTTGACCAGACCCGGCATGATGATTTTGCCTTTGCAGTCAATCGTCTCTTTGCCCGAATATTCTTTTTTGATCTCGTCTTCGGGTCCCGCCGCGACGATGCTGTCGCCCGTCACCGCGACGGCGCCGCGAGGATATTGATTCATCTTTTCGTCCATGGTGAGGACGTGGGCGTTGAGGAAGAGGGTGTCAACGGTTTGCATAAGGTCTCCTGGAAATACACAAAGGGCGGCATTTCTGCCGCCCGATTGATTCTTATTGCGGGCTTGCTGTCGCAAGCGCAGGCTCGATCTCGAAAATCACGCGGCCCGATGTCTGTGACAATACACGATGAGCGTCAAGAATTTCCAAGCCTGCCAGTTTGCCGTCGGGTCCGTAATCGGCAAGGATTTCTTCGGTTAATTGACGTGTTTCAACTTGTCCTGCTTCTAGGCGCTGGAATTCAAGATAGAGGGCGTCCACATCCATATCGAAAGTAATTTTCATAAATTTTTCGCTGTCGCTAATTATACATCTTCCTGTACTTGAATGATGTCTCCTAGCTCGCCTTATGCAAAATTGCATCTGGTTGGACAATATTCGGTAGTGGGTTTGCGTAAATGATGTAGGAGCGAGATACTATCTCGCTCTACGGCTTCATCATTGATTTCGAACCATTACCCAATATTCTTTTGATAAGTTTACGACCGTCCACGAATGGTCACGAATAAACGAATTGGTATGCCGACATTCGTGGATGGATCACTGCCAAAGCAAAACTGCGAACCGTTGGTTTCCCTGCGCCGCTTCGACTGCGCGCCTCGACTTGCGCCTGGCGCTCCGCTCAGGCGGAGATGATCACGGCACAAAATTCAAAAACGCCTTCAACGCCTTTAAATTCGCGGCGAAATCGGTGTTCTTATGATCGCGCAGTTCCATATCCACTGCCGCGCCGACGCCGTTCTCGACTGCCCAATCGGCGAGTGTGCCTGTGTAGACGCAACCCGTGTCTACGGGGGGGTAGGGGTAATTTGTTGCTTTCGCTAATATTTTGGAAAGTTGTTTTGATTCTTGAGTCCATGGCGCGCCGCCGGGGAAGACTCCCAGCGCGGCGCTGTGATAACTAATTAAAGCGGTGATGTTTTGCCCTTCAATGAAACTCATCACCGAGCGGGTTTCAGGCTCAGAGCCGCCGTACACGCCGCCTGTAGTGGGGCGATAGATCCAACAGCCGTCGCGGTCCCAGTCGGCGGACCAGTTTTCACTGGGAAAGTTGCGGTTCAAATCCACGCCGTTATCGTTGACCCGCCCGTCGACGCCGTGAGCGCGCGCCTCGCCATCGGGGTTCATGTTGCGGATGATGTATAGCGTCGCGTCTGAGGGAATCGCGCCCGGGTCTTTGCTGAGGTATTCGATCAATTCGTTGGCAAGCGCAATTGTATTCCATTCGTATCCGCCATGGATGCCCGCGACGATCAGGTATTCGCGCTCGCCCTTTCCAAATTTGTATACTTCGATGGGGTAGCCCGCAACCGAATAGCCGATCGCAGTTGGCGCAGGTCCGTTGTTGAGCACGAACGGAGTCGAAGTTTCAAAAACATAGGGCGTAAAATTTGGAAATGCCGTCAGCGTCGGCAAAAAAAAGGTTGTCGGCGCGACGTTCAGCGCGGAGACGGAAGAGGTCGGCTGGCTGGGAGCCACTGCTTCCACGCGTTGGCTGGAGAAATAAAATGCCGCGCCGGCGAGCAGGCACAACAACACAACCCCATTCACGATCCAAATTGAATACACCCAGGTATGCGCCGAAGTGCGTCGTTGCATCAGGCGTTTTCCATTGCCCGGCGGCGCATCCAATCGAGCGCGAGATTGACCGACCACATCGGCAGACTGCGCGGGGGTCCGCCATAGGTGACATGGTGAGTCTTTTCGAATACTGGCGTGATGAGCGCCATGTCTGCCGAGCGGTCGTCGATGTTGACGATGACNNTGGACGACTGGAGGCTGGAGACTGAGGTGGTGCGCGGAAGTTTGAGCGCGAGCAAGCCGTTTAGATCGGATTCCAACCCGATCAGACTCCAGCCCCGGCTTGCCACGGCTTTGAGAGCGACATTTTCCAGTGTTTCTTCATCCGCTCCGAAGACCACGTCCCCGAGTCGCGCGCGGACATCGTGTTCGATCTTCGCGATCATTTCATCCGCTTGCGTTTCATCTTTTGCCTTCGCCGCAATGCGAATATCCACAACGCCGGTGTGCGCCGCAAGACCCACCGTTGGGTTGCTCAATGTTTCGAGGTCGGCGATCTTTTCGTCGATCATCCCTTCGCCGAGACCCGCGCAGTGCAGAATTTTTATTTTGATGAGTTCGTTGAGGTTGAACCGTTTTTGTAAATATGGGATCACCGATTCGTGCAGGATGTGTTCCATTTCGTTGGGAACGCCGGGGAGGGAGATGACGACGCTCTCCCGTCTAACTTGTTGCGTCCGCAGTTCAACTGCGGACGCAACTTCAACTGCCTGATCGTCCCGCAGTTGAACTGCGGGACGATCAAGAGATGATTCAACAATAAAACACGGCGCGGTGCCGACGGGGTTTTTGATTCCCAACGCGCCTTTGGGCGCATATGCCTGTCGCTTTTGGTTTTCAGAGGGTTTGCGCCCGTAACGCGAAATGGACTCAACGACTTGTTCCCACAGGTCTTCGCGGAATTCCAGTTCCACGCCTGCGGCGCGCGCGACGGCTTCACGAGTGGGATCGTCGATGGTTGGACCTAACCCGCCCGTTGTGATGACGATCTCGGCGCGGCTCATCGAGTTGCGGATGGATTCCGCGATCCGTTCGACGTTGTCGCCGATGGTAATGGTGCGGAATAAGTCCACGCCCATGCCGCGCAAAACGCGCGCGATGTAACGCGTGTTCGTGTCCACGATCTCGCCGAGGAGGATTTCCGTTCCGATGGTGATGATTTCTGCAGAGGGCATAATAGATATTCCGTCCTGAGCGGAGTGGGGTGTTCGTTCCCACGCAGTCGAAGGACAGTTTCAAAAGGATATGTGTTTGTAGTGGTCAATTGCGCTTCGACTTCGGTCTTCGTTTCCGCTGTCGCTTCGCTCAGACCTCCGCTCAGCGCGAGTGGTTATCAAAATTCTACTTCAACGCCAAGATTCATGACATGAGCATTCTCTAAGGCGACTTGCGCCGCGACGGCGTCTTGTACCGCGTTGCCAACGGATTTGAAGAAGGTGATCTCGTCATCAGACTGCCTGCCTGAGTGTATTCCCAGAACGATCTCGCCAAGCTCAGCGTGGATGTTCGCTTCGGTGATTAGCCCGGCTTGCATGGCTTTGACGATGTCGCCCGCTTCGTCCATGATGGTGGCGCGCGAATCAACAACGATGCGTGAACGCGCGACCGTTTCGATGGGGAGTTCCTGCATCTCCGGCGTGTAGGCGCCGATGGCGGAGATGTGCGTACCTGCTTTTACATCTTTATCTTCAAAGATGGGTTTCGTCGAACCTGTCGCCGTGCAAATAATGTCCGCGCTTTGGATGGCTTCTTTGGGCGTCTTTGCCACGCGAATATCTGTTGGGATATTTTCCTGCCCAGCCATTTCTTTTGCGAACAATTCGGCTTTGGCAATGGTTGGATTATAGATGAACGCGGTTTGGATATTTCGCGCGGAGCACGCGGCTTCAAGTTGAGTCTTCCCTTGCGGTCCCGCGCCGAAGATGGCGACTATTTTACTGTCTTTGCGAGCGAGCAGGTCAATTGCCGCGCCGCTCCCCGCGCCGGTGCGGATGGCGGTGAGCGCGCTTCCCTCGAGCAATGCAATCGCGCGTCCTGTTTCCACATCGAAGACTAACACCGCGGCTTGGATGTAGGCGAGTCCGCGCGGGGGGTTGGAGGGATATAGCGATACGACTTTGACGGCGAGCGCTTCGGTGGAATCGTTTTTCATGTAAGCGGGCATGAACAGGCTGATCGCGTCGTGGCTGGGGATGGGGAGACGTGTCCGCAGGGGGGCAACAGCCGTCCCGTCGGAGAGAGAGGCGTAGGCGGCTTTCATGGCGGCGATCGCGGATTTCATCGGCAGGGCTTGTCTAACTTCAGTCGCGTTGAGGATGAGCATAGGGTTTTCCTATCATAGCAGGGGATTGCTTCGTGAAGTTTATCCTGAGTTTGTCGAAGGACCCGCAATGACATCGTCGTGTGGTATCAAAAAGCGCAGAGGGAATGGATTCGCCTCTGCGCTTTGATTTCGTGTTGTGCGATTACTCCATCCCCAGATATGCCTTTTGCACGGTGGGGTCTTTTTTGAGGGCTTCGGCAGAGTCTTGTAGCACGATCGCGCCCGATTGTAAAACGTAGCCGCGATTGGCGATGGAGAGCGCCATTAGGGCGTTTTGTTCCACGAGCAAAACGGTCACGCCTTCTTTGTTGATCTGTTGGATGGTTTCAAAGATCAACTCGACCAGCACTGGCGCGAGACCCATCGAGGGTTCGTCCATGAGCAGGAGCGTGGGGTGCGCCATGAGGGCGCGCCCGGTGGCGAGCATTTGTTGTTCGCCGCCCGAGAGGGTGCCGGCGATCTGGTTGCGGCGTTCCTTGAGGCGGGGGAATAAGCTGAAGATGCGCTGGATATCGCTATCGTATTCCGTTTTCGAGTTGCGGCTGTACGCGCCCATGTCGAGGTTTTCAGTGACGGTGAGGCGGGCGAAGATGCCGCGCCCTTCGGGGACCATCGCGATCCCTTTGTAGACGATGTCGTTCGCCTTGTGCCGGGCAATATCTTCGCCGTCGAGTTTGACCGTTCCCACGCGCGGTTTGAGCAAGCCGGTGATCGTGCGCAGGGTGGTGGTCTTTCCTGCTCCGTTCGCGCCGATGAGCGTGACGATCTCGCCTTTGTTCACGGTGATCGAAATCCCTTTGAGCGCGTGGATATTGCCGTAATAGGTGTGAATATCTGTGAGGTCAAGCATTGCCATGGTGAGGTCTCCTCGCGGCTTAGTGATTAACTTGCCCGGCTGTGCCGCGACCGAGATAGGCTTCGATTACGCGTTGGTTGCCTTGAATGTCTTTCGGCGTGCCTTCGGCGATTTTTTCGCCGTAATCGAGCACGGTGATCTTTTCCGAGATGCCCATCACCACGCGCATATCGTGTTCGATCAACAGGATGGTGATTCCCAGTTCGTCGCGCAGGTGGCGGATGAACTTCGTCATCTCTTCGGTTTCATTTGGATTCATGCCCGCGGTGGGTTCATCGAGCAGGAGCATTTTGGGTTTGCTGGCAAGCGCGCGTCCGATCTCGAGACGTCTCTGATCGCCGTAGGGGAGGTTGCGCGCCAGTAGGTCGCCTTTTTTTGCCAGCCCGATGAAGTTCAGCAGGCGCAATGACTCTTCGAGGGCGGCTTTCTCTTCGCGTTTTGTTGCCGCCGTGCCGAAAATGGGACCGAACAAGGTCGCTTTCATCAGCGGGTGTTGACCTACCAGCAGGTTTTCGATCGCGGTCAAGTTCGAGAACAGGCGGATGTTTTGATACGTGCGCGAGATGCCTCGGTGGTTGATCTGGTCGGAGGAAAGACCCAGGATCGATCGTCCGTTGAAAACGATTTCGCCTTCTTCCGGTTTGTAGAAGCCGGTGATGCAGTTGAAGAAGGTTGTCTTGCCGGCGCCGTTGGGTCCGATCACGCTGTAGATGGACTTTTCGGGGATCTCGATGGATAGAGTGTTGACCGCGGTAAGACCGCCAAAGCGTTTTGTAACTGTTTCTGTTGTAAGAATGTTAGCCATATTCGTGTACCTGCCTAGCCGCCTGCGGCGTGACTGAGATTTTCATCTTCGTGGAACTCGCGCTTGTGCACCGCTTCAGGCACGAAGCCCTCTGGTTTGTTGAGCATCATGACAATGAGCAGGATGCCGAAGATCAAGAGGCGGTATTCTGAAAATTCGCGCAACAGTTCCGGGAGACCCGCCAGCAGTAACCCGCCGACGATCACGCCGGGCAGGCTTCCCATTCCGCCGACGATGATGAGCGCCAGCACGTTGATCGAGGTGATGAGCGTGAAGCTGTGCGGGTACACCGTGGAAAGTTTTGCCGCGAAAATCGCGCCGCTCAAACCGCCGAATGCGGCGCCGGTGGCAAAAGCAAGGAGTTTTGTGGCAGTGAGGTTGATGCCCATGGCTTGCGCCACGTCTTCATCCTCGCGGATCGCCTTCCATGCGCGACCGATGCGCGAGTCGCGCAGTCGGTGCGCCACAAACAAAGCGACAAAACACGCCGCCAAAATGACATAATACAATGTTTGCGGCGAGTCTAAGACAATTCCGCCTATGGTCGGCGAAGCGATCGAGACGATGCCGAAGGATCCGCCGAAGTATGGTTTGAGGAAATCCGAAAGGAACATGATGCGGATGATCTCACCGAAACCAAGCGTGATGATGGCAAGGTAATCCCCGCGGATTTTGAGCACAGGAATGCCGAGCATAATACCCGCGAGCACGGCGACGATCACCGCAAAGGGGAGCGCTTCCCAAAATGTCCAGCGAACATCGAAGAAAATTTCGCCGCCGGTTGTGGTGAGCACGCCCATGGTAAATGCGCCCAACGCGTAGAAGGCAACGTAGCCAAGGTCGAGCAAGCCGGCGTAGCCAACCACGATGTTCAAACCCAGCCCCATGAGGATGTAAAGCCCAACCGAGTTGGTTACGTCGCTCAACACGGGGCCTGCAATTTGGGGCCAGATCAACAGAAATACCCCAAGCAATCCCCAATTGACCCAGCGGCGCGTTCTTTTTGCCGCCTCTGGTAAAGCCTCGCGCCGCGCGCGCCGCGCCGCGCCGTTCTTTGCGTCGTTATAGATCGCGCCTGCCACAATGAGAAATACCACGATGGCGCCGAGGATGGAAAGACCTTCCTGCCCGCGCCGCCCGAACATCCAACTTAATACCGATGTAATGAATGGGAAGGGAGTCAATGAGATGCGGATCAAGTCTTGCAAGAGCGCCAGCAAGAGCACGATGGCAAACCCGGAGGAGATAATTCGTTTCCAGAATGGCGTGGCGGCGTGAACGAGGGAAGCGGCAAGGCTCACGACGGCGCCAATGACGATGATGGCGATGTAAGCAAGGCTGGTGTTTGCAATTTCCAACGTCAGAATCTTGTAAAGCGCGGGGCTGGCATTTACAAAGATCGAGCGCAGGTTGACGGCGGCGCCCAGCATGAGGAAGAGAACGATCATAAGGCTGGTTACAACGCCGGTGATAACGCCCGATGTAACCCGAGTGGATATTGGCAATTGTTCATTGCGAGACGATGAATAAGCAAAACCGATGACGATGAGTAGTAAAAGCGTTTCGCCCATCGATATTCGCCCGGCGATGATGTCTCGCGCGTGAAACGATTCGATCATTCCGATTAACCCGGCGAGAATCGCAATGATGCCTCCGATCACGCCAGACTGTATGGCTTTGCGCCACCACGAGGTTGTATTTTCTTGTTCCATGGAATTCCTGCCTTATGCCTTGGTGCGGGAAAGTCGTTCGCCCAAAATACCGCTCGGGCGGAAGAGAAGCACTAACACCAACATTGAGAAGGCGATCACATCCTTCAACTGGTACGGCGCGGGAACATTCAATCCATCCAGGAAGAGGATTGGTCCAATTGACTCAAATAAGCCCAGGAAGATCCCGCCAAGCATTGCGCCCGGAATGTTGCCAATACCGCCTAGAACGGCGGCGGTAAATGCCTTGATGCCGGGGATAAAGCCCATGAAGAAGTTGACCTGGCGGAATGTGATGGCATACAGGATGCCGGCGGCGCCTGCCAAAGCCGCGCCCAACGCGAACGTGCGGACAATGATCGCATCCACATCGATGCCCATCAGCGCGGCTACATCCTTATCTTCAGCGACGGCGCGCATCGCTTTGCCGGTTTTCGTGAATTGAACATAGAGATATAGCAACAACATAAGAAACGCGGCGGAGAGGATCACCACAACCTGAACTTTTGTGATGTTAATATCGCCCCATGTATAACTTCCCTTAAGCGTATCGATCTCGGGGTAGGCTTTGAACTGGTCGCCATACAAACCCTTGAACGTGTACTGTAAAACAAACGACGCCCCGATGGCTGTGATTAACGGAACCAGGCGGGGCGCTCGACGCAGAGGGCGGTAAGCCACACGTTCCACCAGCACACCGATGGCGGTGGATGTGAACATGGCAATGGCAAACAAGATCAAAACGGCGATGATCGTATTTGATTCCAGGAATCCCGACTTTGCCATTGAGACGGCGGCAAAATACGCGGTAAACGAACCTGCCATGAACACTTCGCTATGGGCAAAGTTGATCATGCGCAAGATACCGTACACCAATGTATACCCCAGGGCGATGAGCGCATAGATGCTCCCCTGCGCGATGCCGAACACAACAAAATCAAGCCATTGCCTTGTTGTGTAATTTCCTTCCACCAGCGTTTTGAACGAGCCGATCACGATCAAGCCAACTAACGCCGCGCCGATGATACCGAGAGCAATATCCGTAAAATTGATACGGTTTAAGAATCTCTGCCTCATATGCTCTTCTCCTCAAAAAAAGATGGTCTCTCTTCTGGCTAATTGATGCGCAATTATAGTGCATTTGTCAAAAATCAATAGGATTTGGAGCACCGAAAACCATCGGTATCGTTCCTGCCAGGGAACGCCCAAAAGCGGTTTGCCGAACGGATTCCCGCCGCGTTGCTATCCCAATTTCCGCCGCGCAAAACCCGTTGGTTAACCGGCGATGGGCTGAGAGGGTTGTTTCCCGGCGAAGCCGCGTAATATTCTGCGGAGTAACCATCCGCCACCCATTCCCACACGTTTCCTGCCATATCCAAAACGCCGTAATAACTGGCGCCTTGCGGGTATGACCCAACGGGCGAAGTCTTGTTGACCTCTTGATTGAAGTTTACCAACTCGGAAGATGGATTTTCATTACCCCACGGGTACGCGCGCCCATCGTCGCCTCGCGCGGCCCTCTCCCACTCCGCTTCGGTTGGCAATCTCCTCCCTGCCCAGGCGCAGTAAGCGACTGCCTGCTCCCAACTTACCCCAAGTATCGGGTGCTGCGAATACTCCGTCATTGTGTAAAACTTTGTTTGAGCAGGCGGCGCGCATACGCCGGTGAAAATACATTGCCCATACATGGCATTCGTGACTTCGGTCTTGTCCATCCAAAACGAGTCAATACGTACGATGTGTGATGGCGTTTCATCACGATCGACAGCGGGATCGCCTGCTTCGCTACCCATCACAAATTTCCCGGCAGGGATAAAAACCAATACCATGCCATCTCGTTTTGACGTTTGCATGTCGCCGGGCAGGGGAGTTTTAACGGAGCAACCTAAAATGAAAATAAAAAGAAGAACGAAAAGAATATGTCGCATGTGCGATCTATAAAAAATGAGTCGGGCGCATCGAAACGCGCCCGACTCAAAATTACTTCTTACAGCCTACACAGCCGAATTACGGTTGCCAGATCGGCGTGGAGGTGGTGAGGTTTTCGCTACCGTCGACCATGGCTTGCGAAATCTGGTACACCGCAAGCGCTTCGCCAGTGGCGCAGTCACCATTGGCATCGCAGCTGAGAGTGCCCGTCAAACCGGGGAACGCCTTGGTTGCATAAAGAGCGTCGCGCAGAGCCTGACGTCCGATGTGAACGGTGCCGTCTTCATCGACAACAGCCACTTTTTCGATCGCGGCGAAGAAGATGTTCATCGCGTCGTAGGAGTGAGGACCGAAGCCAGAAGCGGGATCTTCGCCGAATTTCGCCTTGTACTTCTCGAGGAACTTGAGACCAGCGTCGCCAGCGACATACGGGCTGGACAAATACATGCCAACCGAGCACGAACCGGCGGTGCCGGCGAAGCCGGAGGTGAACAAGCCGTCAGCGCCCATCAATGCGGTGTTTTCGAGGCCCGAAACTTCGCACTTCTGTGAAGCGAGCAAGTTGCCCTCAGGTTCGAAGATCGGGAAGTAAATGATCTCCGCGCCGCCGGCCGCAATGGTTGTCAATACCGGTTTGAAATCGGTATCGCCAACGTTCACCGCTTCAGACGATGTAATGGCGCCGCCGAGCTCAGTGAATACCGACTCGAAAACCTTGCGCAAACCATCGGCGTAGGGGGAACCGTCATGAACGGTTGCGGCTTTCTTGAGGCCGAGTTCATTGAAGGCAAATTCCGCCGCGATGCGACCCTGGAACAAGTCGTTGTGAGCGGTGCGGAAGTAACCAGCGTGGTGATCGGGGTGATCGGGGTTGGTGAGATCGGGGTTGGTGTTGGATGAGGAACTCATCACCATGCCGGCGTCTGCAATGAGCGGCATTGCCGAGCGGGCTTCGCTCGAGCAGGTTGTTCCGAGGATGGCGACCACGGTCGGATCGGAAGCGATTTTGGTGCCGGCGGCTTGACCACCTTCTGCGCTGCAGAGGGAATCTTCACCGTCGAACTGAATCGGGTGACCGAGCAATTGGCCGCCCTTGTCATCGATCGCCAACTGGGCGCCATTCATATTGGTCACGCCCAACGAGGCTGTCGCGCCGGAGACGGACTGAATATAGGCGAAGTGAATGGGATCACCGGGGGCGATATCCACACAGCCGATTGCGTCGGTACATTCAAACGCGGGGGCTTTGGGCGTACAAGCCACAAAGAGCAGGCTTGAGAGCACCAACACCGAAAGCAAAACTTGTAAGCGTTTCATTTTTACTTACTCCTCCGAAAATTATAGGTATTGAAGATTGTATCCTCAGGCGGATACGACAACCAGGCGGACAACGCTCTCTTTAGCAGGTCGGCATCACCTCCTCACAAGTGATCTTCAACGTCTGTTTAGAATAAAGCCGGAGAAACGGATTCTCGCGGCTGTAATCACTATTTTTCTTAATTGTATTCTAATGGTAAAACAATTCCGGAATCGGGTCAAGTGTGGGTTGCGCTCGCGGTTAACTTTTGTCTTGCGGTTTATACAACAACTGCTCGCGGATCCGCAAGTCGGTGTTGCGAATTTTCATTGCCAGGTCGGCAGACAAGTTGTACATCAAACGATACCCAAGTTGCGGGTAGGTTTCACATAACATGATGAGTTTATCGCGGGGAATGATCAAGAGGCGCGTATCGTTTTGCGTGGCGCACGCCGAGGCAGATCTCAATCCCTCATCCACCAATGCCACTTCACCGAACGATTGCCCTCGGCGCAATGTTGCGATCACCTGGTTTTCGCGGCTCTCGTCCTCCGCCGAAACCAGCGCCGGGTCCACAAAGATATCCACCTCGCCCTGGGCGATCACATATAATTCCTTGCTGGTCGAATTCTCCTTGAAGACCAGGTCGTTCTTTTGGAATGTGGCTTCCTGACAAAGGTTCGCAACCAATTCCAATTGAGTCGGCGTGAGTTGAAAGAAGATATCGCTTTGCTTCAAGAACGTGACAATGGTCGAATTGGACATGTGCGCCTCAATGATACTCTGCGAGGTAGTGTAGCATAAACGGAAGGGGAGTGCAACGCTTCATCTACGGGAAGATCTGATTCAACCACTCTAACGGATTCACCTGCGCGCCGTTCACCCACACCTCCCAATGCAAGTGCGCGCCGGTCACGCGCCCGGTCCCGCCCACCAAGCCGATCACCTGTCCTTGCTCGACAAAATCTCCCACGCTAACCAATAACTCCGATTGATGCCAAAAGCCGCTATAGACACCCCAGCCATGGTCGATGATCGTCGCGTTTCCACGGACCGTCAACGGCGCGGCAAACACCACCCGCCCTGGCGCCGGCGCGAAGATCTCGAGTCCCTCGCCGCCCGAGAAATCAAGCCCGCCGTGAAATCCCTGGATCGTCTGATCCGTCCCCGAACCGTGATAAATACGCCGGGTGCCGAAAAATGAAGTAAATTGATCCGGGTACACGGCAGGGGATGTGAATTGCCCGTTCCAATATCTGACTGGCGTGGATGGGGAGACCACAGACAGGATGGTGATATTTTCAGGCTCTGTCGCCAGAGGGTCGATCGTCGCGGGGTCAACGACAAGTTCCTCTTCAAGATAATTCCCCGACGTTACAACCACCATTTGTTCGAACGACTGCACACTGCCATCCGGCAACGTAGTTTGAATCTTTAGAGGATATAGACCCGGTTCCAACAGGGCATGGATGCCCTGCAACGCGATCTGTTCGCCGTTTTCGCTAAAAAACTGTAAAGTCGAATCCGCCAGTATCGCGGAAACGGGCGTATCGCCCGCGGTGCGCGCGCGGATGACCTCAGTTGAGCCTTGGTGAATGGGGAGGGGAGAAATACTTGCGCTGACAAACTCCGATGGAAGCCCGCTGGCGCTCGACGATTCGTCATTCGTATTGGGTGAATAGAGAACATCGGCAGGCAGAGCCGCCCACGCGCCATCCAATTTATTGATGGACGCGAGCGCCCATGGATCACTCCCTTGTTTGATCGCTATTTCAAAAAGCGACTCGGCAGGAGCCGGTGAAAATCTTGCCGTGAAAGAGGTTTGCCCCTCCTGAACCGGAAGGATCAAATTAATTCCCACATAGAGCTCGCTCGGGCTGATGAGGCGGTTGAGCCGTCTCAGTTGATCTTCCGAAACTTGTGTTCTCCGGAGGAGACTCCGCAGTGAATCGCCAAACGTCACCACTTCGGTTTCCAGCTTGCCGGTTAATCCATCCAACCCCGGAATGAGGAGTTCCTGCCCAACCGCGAGACTGCCTGGGTCGATGGACGGATTCGCCTCGATGAGATCGTTTACCGTTAAGTTGAACCTGCCCGCAATGGCAAATAGCGTATCCCCGGGTTGCACGATGTAAACAGGTCCCTCGGTTTGAGCGAAAACAGGGTGAACTGCGGTGTTCAAAACAAAAAGTGCGGTAAGCAAAAAACGAATCAAGCGCTTAAGCATCTTTAAACTCCACGAAATCTCCAATAGCGAATTCATCCCAACGTGCCGGATGGATTTCAAGCACATATTTGGCTGGCCGTTTGGAAAAATAGGCGGGCATCCATGATCGCGCAAGGACCTTGTCCACGACCTTCATGTCTGAGTTGATCCAGACCACTGTCAGGTCGAAGGAAACAAACAGCATGTGGATGGAAGAGTCGAGGCGGGAATCCCGGTTGCCGACGAGAATCAGCCCCGCGTCGGGCGCGAGGCGGGAGTGAAAGGTGAATCCGCGCAGCTGTTTAAGGAAGGTGTCGCAATACGCAATGCGCGGGTGGGTATCCGCTAATTTTGTTTTGTTGATTACGTAAATTTCCCGGGGCATGAAGTGATGGTAAAGAATTTCCAAACGCTGAGCGCTGGGTCACTTTTTAGGTTTGTTGAGAACTTTTTCCACGCTGTTGAGCAGTTCCTGGGGGCTGAAAGGCTTGGCGATGTAATCGTCCACTTTGGCGATGTGAAGCCCTAGCACGCGGTCGATGCTTTGCGCTTTCGCTGTAACCACGATGACCGGCGTTTCCTTCATTTTTTCGTCCGCTTTGATTTGCTGATATACTTCCCAGCCATCCATCTCGGGCATCATCAAGTCGAGCAGAATCAGGTCGGGGGAATGCTCCCGGATCATCTTCAACCCCTCCATGCCGCTGATGGCGCCTCGGACATCATATCCCCTGCGGCCCAGGATCAGCCGCATCAGATCGATCATTTCCGCTTCGTCTTCGATACAAAGGATCGATTTTGCTTTTGTGTTCATTGACAAATCTCTCAAGCAGTTTACCATAAAGCATTGGTCATGAAGATAATTTCATGGAACGTCAATGGGTTGCGGGCGGCGCTGAGAAAAGGCGCTTTGGATTGGGTGTGGAAACAAAAACCGGACGCGCTTTGCCTGCAAGAGATCAAGGCGCGACCCGATCAGTTGACAGAGGAGCAACGGAGCTTCTCAGGTTATCATGCGGTGTGGAACCCTGCGGAAAGAGCCGGGTATAGCGGGGTGGCGACTTTCCTGAAATCTCCCGCCCTGGAATCGACGATGGGGATCGGTCAGCGTCGCTTCGATGTGGAAGGACGGGTCATTTCCACCCTTCATTCTGGTTTCCGACTGTTGAATGTCTACATCCCCAGCGGGACTCGCGGCAGAGAACGCGTGGATTTCAAACTGGATTTTTACTCGCGCCTGTTTACGTTATGCAACCGCCTTCATAAAAGTGGGGAATCGCTGATTCTCACGGGGGATTTCAACACGGCGCATACACCATTGGACTTGAAGAACCCAAAATCGAACCAGAAATCGTCGGGTTTCCTGCCGGAGGAGCGGGCATGGGTGCAGAAATTCCTCGATTGCGGGTTTGTCGATATTTATCGTTACTTAAACCCGGAGCGAATCCAATATACGTGGTGGACGAACATCCTGAATGCCCGCCAACGAGGCGTGGGCTGGCGACTCGATTATTTCCTCATCACTACATCCCTCACCGCGCGGGTTAAAGATGCCGTCATCCACGATGGGATACCCGGTTCTGACCATTGCCCGATTGAACTGATTTTGAATTGACAGGGCATTATTAGAGTTCCATATAAAGATTCCAGCGAGGCTGTTCCCCGCCTGTTCTCGTTGGTATAATCCCGCTCGATTACTAAAATGGAGGCACAGTGAATCAAAGAAGTCAATCTTTTGTGGTCACGTTTATCGTAATTGCCGCTGTGGTGGCGATGGTCGTCATGATGATCCAGCGGGATACCCCGTCGGAAAACACGCTGACCATCAACCAACTGGCGGACGATATTAAAGCAGGGAAGGTGTCCCGGGTTGTCATCGACACCGACGATCTCCTGCGCGTCATTTATAGAAATGGCGATGAAAACGGCGTCGAATCCTACAAGGAATCCGATTCGCCCCTTGTCACGCAATTGCTCGCGCTTGGGGTATCACAGGAACAACTCGCATCGAGTCACGTTACGATCGAGGTTAAGCCGCCATCCCAATGGGCTGGGCTGTTGAGCGGCGCGCTCTACATTTTGCCGGTCATTTTCATGGCTGGCGTGTTGTGGTTCATCTTCCGTCAGGCGCAAGGGTCGAACAATGCCGCCATGTCGTTCGGTAAATCACGCGCGCGCATGTTCAGCGGAGAGCATCCCACCGTCACATTTCAGGATGTGGCTGGCGCGGAGGAGTCCAAGCAGGAGCTGGCGGAAGTTGTCGAATTCCTGAAAGAACCGCAGAAGTTCATCCAGTTGGGCGCGCGGATTCCCAAGGGCGTTTTGCTCGTTGGGCCTCCCGGCACCGGTAAAACGCTGTTGGCAAAAGCAGTATCGGGCGAAGCGGGAGTTCCGTTCTTTTCGATCTCCGGCTCCGAATTCGTTGAAATGTTCGTCGGCGTGGGCGCAAGCCGCGTGCGCGATTTGTTCGACCAGGCGAAGCGACATTCTCCTTGCATCGTCTTTGTGGATGAAATTGACGCCGTCGGTCGTCAGCGCGGGGCGGGGTTGGGCGGCTCGCACGATGAGCGCGAACAAACCCTCAACCAGATGCTCGTCGAAATGGATGGCTTCGACACGGACACCAACGTCATCATCATTGCCGCCACCAACCGTCCCGATATTCTCGACCCGGCGCTTCTGCGACCCGGCCGTTTTGACCGTCGCGTCACGCTCGACCGCCCGGATATGAAAGGGCGCGAGGCAATCCTCAAAGTTCATGTCAAGGGCAAGCCGTTGGACCCGAGTGTCGACCTGGGTTCCATCGCGCGCGGAACGCCCGGCTTCGTCGGCGCGGACATCGAAAACCTCGTCAATGAAGGCGCGATTCTTGCCGCCCGCCGCAATAAAAAATCCATTGGGCAACCGGAGTTGGAAGAGGCAATCGAGCGCGTGGTGATGGGACCCGAACGCAAGTCGCGTTTGATCTCGGATGAAGAGAAGCGCATCATTGCCTACCATGAGGCTGGTCACGCTGTCGTCGGCAACGCCATCGCCGAAGCCGACCCGGTCCAAAAAGTGACCATCGTCGGGCGCGGGCAGGCTGGTGGAGTCACCTGGTTCAGACCGGATGAAGACCGCATCCTTCACTCGCGCAAAAAATTACTTGCGAACCTCGCGTATGGTTTGGGCGGGCGCGTTGCCGAAGAGTTGATCTTCGACGATATTACCTCCGGCGCATCCGGCGATATTGAGCAGGTCACGCGCATGGCTCGCACAATGGTTACCCGCCTCGGCATGAGCAGTGAAATGGGTCCGATCATGTACGGGCAGAAAGAGGAACTGATCTTCCTCGGGCGCGAGATTTCAGAACAGCGCGACTATTCAGAAGCAGTCGCTGAGAAGATCGACCAGGAAGTTCGTAAACTCGTGGACGATTCGTACAAACTGGCGAAGAAACTACTCCTCAAATATCGCAAGGAATTAGACGCCGTTGCGAATAAACTTCTCGAAGCAGAATCACTCACGCGCGACGAGTTCGAAAAGATCTTCCCGCCGCCGTTCCCGAAGAAAAGCGGCACGCCGCAGATAGCGTGATGAACGTAGCCACGTAGACACGGTACACAAGTAC
>CXWJ01001175.1_pt1 | contig 22315 bp, 21 predicted proteins | sample 590841 | NCBI WGS metagenome assembly CXWJ01 (sample SAMEA3498367, study PRJEB10139) | wastewater metagenome | biome: wastewater treatment plant; material: activated sludge | place: Austria | collected 2015-01-21 | reverse complement strand
GGCCCGCCATTGCGCGGCGGCAGCGTCCAGCTTGGCGCGTGTGACCGCGTTCGGGCTGCCTGCGATCGCTTCGACGTTCACACCAGTGAGTCCGTCATGCTCGGGGGGCACAACGAGGTCGAAGTGCTTGGGGTCGATGCGCGGGTCTTGGAGCTGGACGGTGAACGTCTTGCCGCCTGACAGACGCTTCACGGCAAGCACGTAGGGGATTGAGCGCCAGCCGCAGCCGATCACGACCCGCGGCCAGGGCGGTGCGAACGAACTGCTGTCGGAACCAAGGGCGCTGAACGGGGAGGGCCACGCTGTGACGGGAAGGAGCGTCCAGGGGAATCGGGGGTGGACCGTCTTAACCTCGACCGGCAGCCTCAAGGCTTCGGCAAGGCCGCGCGTTTGGTTGGCCATGCCGGCTCGTCCGTCGGAGATCGCCCAGGTTACGTTTTCGATCGGCCCGCCGTTCACAGTGTTTCGTGGTCCTGTAATTTTATTGCTGAAATCATCGGCTGAAGCCGCTAGAACGTTCCCTACGCAATTTTCTGACCCTGCCCGGACACGAATATGCAGCGGATCAAACTCGACGCCATCGACAGGCGTATCCTTCACGAGCTTCAGGCCGAAGGCCGCATTACGAACGTCGAACTCTCGCACCGCGCGAAGATTTCGGCACCACCTTGTTTACGGCGGGTTCGCGCGTTGGAGCAACAGGGGTTCATTCGGGGCTATCACGCCGATTTGGACCCGAAGGCGCTCGGCTATGAGGTGATGGCGTTCGCGTTCGTGGGGCTTTCGAGCCAGGCCGAGCCCGACCTCAAGGCCTTCGAAGCGCAGGTCGGCCAATGGCCGATCGTACGCGAGTGTTACATGATGTCGGGCGAGATCGACTTCGTGCTCAAATGTGCCGCGAAGGACCTGAGCGAGTGGCAGAGTTTCGTGACCGAGAAGCTGACGGCAGCAAAGAATGTTGCCTCGGTGAAGACGGCGCTAACGATACGTCCGTCGAAGCGTGAACCGGGTGTGCCTGTGGAGCTCTGAAAAAGGGCGACAGGTTGACCTGCCGCCCTAACGCAATGTGCCTTAGCAGCACGCTTATTTGAACTCGACTTTCGTAATCTCGTAGGACCTGCCCCCGGAAGGCGTGTTCACTTCAACGGTGTCGCCTGTTGTCTTACCGATGAGTGCGCGTGCTAAAGGCGAGGAGATCGAAATGCGGCCTTTGGCGAAGTCGGCTTCGAGGTCGCCCACGATTTGATACTTCGCCTTTTGGTCCGTGTCTTCATCGACGACGGTCACCGTCGCGCCGAACTTCACGACTTTGCCGGAGAGTTTGGAGACGTCGATCACTTGCGCACGCGATAGCTTATCTTCGAGCTCGAGTACGCGGCCTTCGATGAAGCTTTGGCGCTCTTTCGCAGAATGGTATTCCGCGTTTTCAGACAGGTCTCCGTGGGCGCGCGCTTCCGAAATCGCCCGGATCACCGCCGGACGTTCCACCGATTTCAGGTGCTTGATCTCCGTTTCGAGGGCCTGAAAACCCTGAGCGGTCATGGGGATCTTTTCCATAATCTCTGCTCAACTCTTCCGTCGCACCCAGGGACAACAAATTCGAAGGGCCTTGGTGGTGCGACCGCCCAAGGCCTCTGAAAAGCTTTGAAATTGCTCGCGAGAGTCTCGCTTCTCGAGCTTGCGCGGAGGACGCATCCCCCTCAAGCGCATGCCCAGAACATAAGGGAAATCTTGTGAAATTTCAAGGTCCGCGTGACCCTATGAATCCTTTAGATTCAAGATGTTAACGAGTGTAGGCTTGCAGCGGCGCGACGTCGAGCGTGGTGGTCCGTAGGGCCTCGATCGCTTGCACTGCAGCCAGGGACCCGGCGACCGTGGTGTAGTAGGGGATCTTGAGCATCAAAGCGGTGCGGCGGATCGAGAGCGAATCCTTCAGGGCTTGAGCGCCCTCGGTCGTATTGAACACGAGATCGACGCTACCGTCCTTCATCGCGTCAACGATGTGCGGGCGACCTTCGTAGACCTTGTTGATGCGGGTGACGACGACGCCTTCCTTCTGCAAATGGGATGCTGTGCCGCCGGTCGCGATGATCTTGAAGCCGAGCGCGATGAGGCGGCCGGCGATGCGGACGGCAGCATCTTTGTCGGCGTCGCGGACGGACAGGAACACGGTGCCTTCGTTCGGCAAGGTCAGGCCCGCTGCTATTTGGCTTTTGGCAAAAGCGCGTTCGAACGAGACGTCGATGCCCATGACTTCGCCGGTCGATTTCATCTCGGGGCCGAGGACGACGTCCACGCCGGGGAAGCGGGCGAACGGCATCACGGCTTCCTTAACCGACATGTGGTTGGGGGCAGGGTCTTTCAGTTTGAACGACGCGAGCTTTTCACCAGCCATGACGCGGGAGGCGATCGCGGCGACGGGAATGCCGACAGCCTTCGCCACGAACGGCACGGTGCGGCTCGCGCGCGGGTTCACCTCGAGCACGTAAATCTGGCCGTCTTGGATCGCGAACTGGATGTTCATGAGGCCTAGAACGTTGAGTTCGCGGGCCAGCGCCGTCGACTGGCGTTTCAGTTCGTCGATCGTGGCACGATCAAGCGACCACGGCGGGATCGAGCAGGCACTATCACCGGAGTGCACGCCCGCTTCTTCGATGTGCTCCATGATGCCGGCAATGAAAACGTCGTCTCCGTCGGCGATGGCGTCGACGTCGACTTCGGTGGCGCTGCGTAGGTATTGGTCGATGAGGACTGGGTCGTCGCCGGAGATCTTGAAGACGTCGGTTTGAGCGAGCGTCTCTTTCATGTGTTCTTCGTCGCGCACGATCGTCATGCCGCGGCCGCCGAGTACGAACGAGGGGCGAATGACCACCGGGTAGCCGACTTCGCGCGCGGCTTGGAGTGCTTCGTCGGTCGTGAGGGCTGTTCGGTTTACCGGCTGCTTCAGGCCGATGTTATCGATGAGGGTTTGGAAGCGTTTGCGGTCCTCGGCGATGTCGATCGCGTCGGGCTGTGTTCCCATGATGGGGATTTTTGCCGCTTCGAGCGCGGCGGCGAGCTTGAGCGGCGTTTGGCCGCCAAGCTGGCAGATCACGCCTGCGACTTCGCCGTTTGCTTGTTCCGTGCGGATAAGTTCGACGACGTCTTCGGCTGTCAGAGGCTCGAAATAGAGGCGATCGGAGGTGTCGTAGTCGGTCGAGACCGTTTCCGGGTTGCAGTTGACCATGATGGTCTCGAACCCAGCCGCCTTCAGGGCGAACGCGGCGTGGCAGCAGCAATAGTCGAACTCGATGCCCTGGCCGATGCGGTTCGGACCACCGCCGAGGATGACGGCCTTCTTGCGCGCCGTCGGTTCGCTTTCGCATTCGACACGGCCCCCGAGCGGGGCCTCATAGGTCGAATACATGTAGGGCGTCAGCGCGCGGAATTCGGCGGCGCAGGTATCGATGCGCTTGAAGACGGGCGTAACTCCCAAGCGACGGCGATGGCCGGCGACTTCGCTTTCCCGCCTGTTTGTGAGCTTCGCCAGGCGGGTGTCCGAGAAGCCCATCGCTTTCAGCTCGCGCACGCCGTCTTCGTCGTCGGGCAGGCCGTGCTCGCGCACGCGCTCCTCGGCTTTGATGATGTCTTCAATTTGCTCGAGGAACCACGGGTCGATCTTTGAGGCCTGGTGGACTTCGCCGATCGTGAGACCCAGGCGAAACGCTTGAGCAACAACGCGAATACGGTCGGGCGTCGCCTTGGCGAGTGCGGCGATGACCGCGTTCTTGTCGTCGCCAGAGCCCAGCCCGGGGATCTCGATCTCGTCGAAGCCGGACAGGCCCGTTTCGAGCGAGCGCAACGCCTTTTGCATCGACTCGGCGAACGTGCGGCCGATCGCCATGGCCTCGCCGACCGACTTCATCGAGGTCGTGAGGATCGCCTCGGCACCCGGGAACTTTTCAAACGCGAAGCGCGGGATCTTGGTGACGACGTAGTCGAGTGTCGGCTCGAACGACGCGGGCGTCGCTTTCGTGATGTCGTTCGTGAGTTCGTCGAGCGTGTAGCCGACCGCGAGCCTGGCTGCGACCTTAGCAATCGGGAAGCCCGTTGCCTTTGAAGCCAAGGCCGACGAACGCGATACGCGCGGGTTCATCTCGATGACAACGAGGCGGCCATCCTTTGGGTTCACCGCAAACTGCACGTTCGAACCGCCAGTCTCGACCCCGATCTCACGTAGCACTGCGATGCTCGCGTTGCGCATGATCTGGTATTCTTTGTCGGTCAACGTTAGTGCAGGGGCGACCGTGATGGAATCGCCGGTGTGCACTCCCATCGGATCGATGTTTTCGATCGAGCAGATGATGATCGCGTTGTCTGCTTTGTCACGCACCACCTCCATCTCGTACTCTTTCCAGCCGAGCACAGATTCTTCGATCAGGACGGACTTTACCGGCGAGGCGTCGAGGCCGCGTTCGACGATTTCAACGAATTCTTCCCTGTTGTAGGCGATGCCGCCGCCTTGACCGCCCAGCGTGAAAGAGGGGCGGACAATCGCGGGCAGGCCCACGTGGTCGAGGCCGGCCAGCGCTTCGTCTTTCGTGGTGGCGATGCGCGAGCGCGGGCATTCGAGGCCGATTTTTTCCATCGCTTCGCGAAACAGCAGACGGTCTTCGGCTTTGGCGATAGCCTCAGGTTTCGCACCGATCATTTCGACGTCGTATTTTTTGAGCACGCCAGCCTTATTCAGATCGAGTGCGCAATTGAGGGCGGTTTGACCGCCCATGGTGGGCAAAAGCGCGACACGCGAGCGCGGGTGTTCCTTGCGTTCGCGCGCGATGATCTTGGCTACGAACTCTGGCGTGATCGGCTCGATATAGGTGGCGTCGGCTAAGTCCGGGTCGGTCATGATCGTCGCCGGGTTCGAATTCACCAGCACGATGCGGTAGCCCTCGGCGCGCAGCGCGCGGCAAGCTTGGACGCCGGAGTAGTCGAACTCGCAGGCCTGGCCGATGACGATGGGGCCGGCGCCGATGATCAGGATCGTGTCGATGTCGGTGCGTTTGGGCATCGGCTACGGCGTTCCTCTGAGAATTGACATATGCGGGCTTGGCACGCGGCCGGACGATGTTCGCCGGCACATTTGATCGTGGTCAATTTCGCGCGCGGGCGCGGTCAAGAATTTGCGCGATGAGGCCATCAGTGTGGCACCGCCGTCAACGCGCGTTAGCATCTCGTTAAGCGTACGAACGTAGGCGTGGGCGTTGTGTGTTCTTGGTGATCGACGCGCAGTCGATCGTATTTGAGAAAGGCCCCGTCGATGAAGTCCGTCCTCCTGTGCAGCGCGCTTGCGGCTGCGTTCGCTTCCCTGCCGTTCGCCGCGCAAGCCGCCAACGATAGTCCGTGGATGATCCGCGCGCGCGGCATTGTCGTTGCGCCCAATGAACGCGCTTCGATCACGCCGATCGGCGGCGATGTCGACATCGACATCGCGGTCGTTCCCGAAGTCGATGTCTCTTACTTCTTCGCGAAGAACTTTGCGGTGGAGTTGATCGCTGCCGTGACGCCGCACGATGTGGTGCATAGCTCGGGCGCCGATTTGGGCGGTTCCTGGCTGCTGCCGCCGACGCTGACGCTGCAATATCACTTCGACCCGGATGGCGCTGCGATGCGGCCCTATATCGGTGCGGGCATCAACTACACGACGTTCTTCGGCGTGGACGAACCTGCGGGTCTCAACATCAGCTACGACGACTCGTTCGGGCTGGCACTGCAGGCGGGCGTCGATATCCCGTTCGGCAACGGTTGGGCCGCCAACATCGACGTGAAATACATCGACATCAACACCGACGTGACAATCCTCGGCCTCGGTCCGGTCGTGCGCGCGGACGTGGAGATCGATCCGATCGTGTTCGGCATGGGCGTGGGTTATCGCTACTAAGTTTGTTCGGAGGGTGCGGGTCATGCCGCGCCCTCCAATTCCTTGAGTTCCCAGGCAATGTTTTTGCGCGCCTGTTCGGCGTATTCGCCTTCGAAGATACCCGTGCGGAAGATGCGTGGGGCGGCTGCGGTCTTCTTCAGGAACGCGCCGCGACCGGCTTTCCAGCCCGCCTCATCGACATGCGCGTATTCGGCGCGGACGTTTTTCACGTATTGGCGGTAGGTCGCATCGTCGCTCCCGAGGATCGCGAAGTCGGCGTCGAGGAAGATGTCGTCGTCGTAGTCGCGGCCGCCTTTGGTGTGGTCCTTGGTCGCCAGGATGAGCTGCACGACGTGGCTGCGCAGCGTGCCCCCCGCGCCCAGGTCTTCGAGCTCCTTCATCGCGCGCTCGGCGCTTTTTGCTTCGTTGTCGGTGCGGCGCGGGTCGTAGACGATGTCGTGATACCAGCACGCGAAGGCGATGCGCGGCGCATCGCCAATTTCCTCGCCGTGCAGTTCCAGACAATCGAACAGCGACGTCAGGTGCGCCAGCGTGTGATAGCGGCGCTGCGGCTCGGAATAGGAAGCGCAGAGATGATCGAACGTACGCCCCACGATTTCGGCGTTGAAGTTGCCGAGCATCTGCACATGCGTGCGCCAGCGGGCTTTGAGGGCATCGGTCAACGGCGCTCCTCCATCGCTCCCGCGAACCTGTCGAACAGGTATTGGCTGTCATGCGGGCCGGGGGAGGCTTCGGGGTGGTATTGAACGGAGAAGACCGGGCGGCCTTCGAGGGCCAGGCCGCAGTTCGTGTTGTCGAAAAGGGAGATGTGGGTTTCCTTCACGCCGCGCGGGAGTGTTGCGGTGTCCACGGTGAAGCCGTGGTTCATGGAGACGATTTCGACTTTGCCGGTGGCGAGGTCTTTCACCGGGTGGTTCGCGCCGTGGTGGCCTTGGCGCATCTTTTTCGTTTTCGCACCGAGGGCGAGCGCCAGCATTTGGTGGCCGAGGCAGATACCGAACACGGGCATGCCACTGTCGACGAGCCTTTTGATCACCGGACCGGCGTAGGTGCCGGTGGCGGCGGGATCGCCAGGGCCGTTCGAGAGAACGACGCCGTCCGGCTTCATGTGAGCGATCGTCTCGTATGTGGTGTCCGCGGGGACGACCGTGAGGCGCGCGCCTATGCTCGAGAGGGAGCGCAGAATGTTGCGCTTTACGCCGTAGTCGATGACGACGACGTTGAAGCGCGTTTTGCGTTGCGCCTTGTAGCCCTGCCCCCAAGTCCAGCGTTGTTCGTCCAGCGTCCAGATTTGGCGCGCGGTGACGTCCTTCGCGAGGTCCATGCCCTCGAGGCCGGGCCAGCTGGCGGCTTCCTTCTTCAGCGCGTCGATGTTGAAGGCGCCTGTCACGTCGTGTGCGATGACGCCGGTCGGCATGCCGTTCTCGCGAATGAGGCGCGTTAGGCGGCGGGTGTCGATGCCTGCCAGACCTACGATGTTGTGGCGCTTCAACCAGATGTCGAGATTGCTTGCGTTGCGGTAGTTCGACGGATCGGTGATCGAGGCTTTGACGATGAGGCCGCGGGCTGCGGGTGTCACGGCTTCGATGTCTTCGGTGTTCGTTCCGACATTGCCGATGTGGGGAAAGGTGAAGCAGATGATTTGCGCGGCATAGGAGGGGTCGGTCAGGATCTCTTGATAACCCGTCATCGCTGTGTTGAAGCAGACCTCGCCGACGGCGTGCCCGGTGGCGCCGAGGCCGAAACCCTCAAAAACCGTGCCGTCGGCGAGCACGAGCGCGCCCGTGATTCGTTTCCGCGCGCGGGCAGGGCCCAACTCGCGGGGGCTTGAGGTAATCGTCATGTTTGGTTCGCGGCTTTGCGGGGGCTTGGGCTGTCGAAAGTGCCCGCAAATTCGGCGGACCATATGGGAGCCTGTTTGTGCAGGTCAAGAAACGCGCAGGGTGCCTTCCACAAGCCAGATCACGTTTTCCGGCCAAAGGGTTAGGCTTTGCGTCGGGTGCGGCTGTATGTTCCGGGCTCGAGATGAGGTTTTGAGGATCACGCTCCCATGTTGCGCGAAGAGTTCAATGCGGCCTTGAAGGAGGCCATGCTGGCGAAGGATCAACGGCGGGTTGGAACCGTGCGGCTGATCCTGGCGGCGCTGAAGGAGAAGGATATCGAGGCGCGAGGGCTCGGCCGTGAGGCGACGAGCGAGGAGGAGATTCTCGGCCTGCTGCAAAAGATGATCAAGCAACGGGTTGAGTCGATCGAAACCTACGAAAAGCACGGCCGACCGGAACTTGCGGCGCAAGAGCGCGAGGAGAAGGCGATCATCGAAAGTTATCTGCCGGCACAGATGTCGTCGGACGAAGTGCGCGCTGCGATCAAGACTGCGGTGGCCTCGACTGGCGCCGCATCCGTCAAGGACATGGGCAAAGTGATGGCCGAGCTGAAAGCCAAGTTCGCGGGGAAGATGGATTTTTCCAAGGCGAATGCCGTGGTGAAGGAGGTCTTGACCGGCGGATGATTTCGAGAAGAAGAGCGATACCGCCCCCACTGTGGGACGCTCGAACGTTCGCGTGCGAAGCGCAAGAAGGTTCGGGTGGGGGGCCAGAGCCTCAGGCGCTCGCCCCCCACCCGAAATTTCTCCGAAATTTCGACCGCCCCACAGTGGGGGCGGTATCGCGGTAATAAGTGCATGCGCTTTACCCCACGCTTTGTTGAGGAGCTTCGCGACCGGGTCCGGGTGACGGATGTTGTCGGGCGGAAGGTGAAGCTTGTCCGGCGCGGGCGGAACCATCTTGGGCTTTGCCCGTTTCACAACGAGAAGACGCCCTCGTTCAATGTGAATGCGGAGAAGGGCTTCTATCACTGCTTCGGTTGCGGCGTGCATGGCGACGTCATCACGTTTGTGATGGAGACCGAAGGGCTCTCATTTCCCGAAGCGATCGAGAAGCTTGCCGGCGATGCCGGCATGCCGCTGCCTGCGCGCGATGCGCGAGACGAGGAGCGCGAAAAGGCGCGGCGGTCGCTCTACGACGTGATGGAGCTGGCGGCGGTGTTTTTTCAGCATGAGCTGCAAGGTTCGCGTGGCGTCAAGGCGCGGGCTTATCTCGACGGCCGGCATTTGACCGGGGCGCCGGTCGAGCCGTTCCGTTTGGGCTTTGCGCCGGACTCGCGCTCGGCGCTGAAGGACCATTTGACGGCGAAGGGCGTCAGCGTCGAGGAGATGGTCGAGGCGGGGCTCCTGATCGCACCGGACGACGGCGGCGCGCCGTACGACCGGTTCCGCGGGCGCGCGATCTTTCCAATCATGGATGCGAAGGGGCGTGTGATTGCGTTCGGCGGGCGCACGCTCGATCCGGACGGCAAGCCCAAGTACTTGAACTCGCCTGAGACGCCGCTCTTCAAGAAGAGCGCGGTGTTGTTCAACTTCGCACCTGCGCGCAAAGCTTGCGCGAATAGGGCGATGCTGATCGCGGTTGAAGGTTATGTCGATGTGATCGCGCTTGTGGCCGCCGGGTTTGAGGGCGCGGTGGCGCCGCTTGGAACTGCACTCACCGAAGAGCATTTGCAGATGATGTGGCGCATCGAGCCGGAGCCTGTGCTTTGCTTCGACGGTGATGCTGCGGGGATCAAGGCGGCTCAGCGTGGGATCGATCTGGCTTTGCCGTTGCTTGAGCCGGGGCAGTCGCTGAGGTTCGCGTTGCTGCCCGAGGGCCAAGACCCCGACGATCTCATTCGCGCGCAAGGGGCGGGTGCGATGCAGGCGGTCCTCGATGAAGCGGTGTCGCTCTCCGAGATGCTGTGGCGGCGCGAGATCGGGAGCGCAGATCTTTCGACGCCGGAGCGGCGCGCGGGGGCTGAGCGCGATCTCATGAAGCACATCGACGGGATCGCAGAGCCGAAGGTGCGCGAGCATTACAGGACAGCCATGCGCGAGCGGCTTCGGGCGTTGTTCGCTCCGGGCGAGCCGCAACGCCAAGGCGGTGCCCAAGGGCGGCGAGAGCCTTGGACGCCGCGTCCTGCGGGGCGTGGAGCCTTCAAGCCGGAGCGGCCTGGAGCCCGGCCCCAGTGGACCCCGCCGGTCTCCGAGGCGGTGCGGCGTTCGGCAGCAGGCCGGGGCCAAGTGGAGTCCCGCACGGTCAGCGAGCCCTCAGGGGCGGCCCTAATCCTAGCTGCGCTGAACCACCCCTTCCTTCTGGATGACCACGCTGAGGCACTCGCTAACCTCCCGATTTCTGAGGGAAATCTTGACAAAATCAGGCGCGAACTCCTACATGCCGCGTCTTTGGGACATTCCCTTGACAGTCAAGGCTTACGCGACCACCTCACGCACAGGGGGCTCGGGGACGTTTGCGAGCGGTTGGAGCGGCGGCCGATGCTCAAATCCATGGCCATGACGCGGCGCGATACGCCCCAAGCGATCGTGGTGCGAGAGTTCCAGCATGCGCTCGCGAGGCACCGTAAGCTCACCGAGTTAGAAGCCGAGCACGCGCAAGCGGCCGAAGCACTGAGGCGCGAGATGACCGACGAGAACTTGGCGAGGCTTCGCGCTATTACCGAAGAGTTGAGATCCACGATTGGGGCGGAAGCGGGGCCGCCTGACGCCTTTTAGGTACGCATCAGGGTAGGAGGGTTCGGTTGTTCCTGCGTTGTAGGTGCCCGGGCCCTGGAGCTTTTGTATTTTGCAACGAGATGCCGTGACGAAGACGCAGATGCCAGATCGCAAAGCCACCGCAACAAAAGACAAGAAACCCGAGAAGAAGGGGGCGAAGCCTCCTGCGAAGGCGACCGCGAAAGTTGAAGCCAAAAAGCCTCAAGACCTCAAATCCATCTTGAAGGCGATGGTCAAGCCACTGCCGCCGGCGAAGCCGAAACCTGCCAAGGTGACAGCTTCCGCATCTGCGAACGGCGCGGCTAAATCTTCGCCCTCTCACCCATCCGGACAAGCAATGACAAAAACGACGACGACCGCCGTCAAGGCGGCGCAGCGGCCCGGCGTTCAATCGGGCAAGCCTGCAGCGAAGGGCCAGAAGGGCGACGGTGAGGGCCAGACCGAGGAACGCGGCGATCCGCTGCTCGATCTGACTGACGCCGCGGTGAAGAAGATGATTGCGCGCGCCAAGCAGCGCGGCTTCATCACGCTCGACGAACTGAACAAAGTGATGCCGTCCGAACAGGTGTCGTCGGAGCAGATCGAAGACACGATGTCGATGCTCTCCGACATGGGCATCAACGTCGTAGAGACGGATGAGAAGGAAGAAGAGGGCGAAGGCGGCGCCGTCGCGATGGCGCAGGAAGAATCCGCCGTCACGAAGGTCGAGACCGAAGCGGTCGAGCGGACGGACGATCCCGTGCGCATGTATCTGCGCGAGATGGGCTCGGTCGAGCTCTTGTCGCGCGAGGGCGAAATCGCGATCGCCAAGCGCATTGAGGCCGGCCGCGAGCTTATGATCGGCGCGTTGTGCGAAAGTCCGCTGACGTTCGAAGCGATCATGGTTTGGCGCGACGAGTTAAACGAAGGCAAGATTCTGCTTCGCGACATCATCGACCTGGAAGCCACCTACGGCGGCGGGCCGGAGGCGAAGGCAATGGCAGCCGAGGGCGGCATTGTGGTGCCGCCGGAAGCTGTCGGTGGCGTCCCGGGTGCGCCGAAACCTTTTGTTGCCCCGAAGCCGTTCGTGCCACCGAAGCCCGTGTTGCGCGTGGTGCCGCAAGCCGCGCCGAAGCCGGTCGAGCGCAAGGCGGATCCTGACGACATCACCGCCGTCGAAGCTCCGACGCGCACCGAAGAAGAGGCGCCGGAGGAAGACGAAGCCGGCTTGTCGCTTGCCGCGATGGAAGCGGCGCTAAAGCCAAAAATTCTGGAAACGTTCGACGAGATTGCGAATCTCTACAAAAAGCTCGGCAAGCTGCAGGACGCCGAGGTCGAGGCGCACCTGTCGTCGGAAGAACTGTCTACGAGCCAGGACCGGCGCTTTAAGAAGTTGAAGAACGAGACGGTCGATCACGTGAAGAGCCTCAGGTTGAACAACAACCGCATCGAGGCGCTGGTCGAGCAGATGTACTCGATCAACAAGCGCATGATCATGATCGAGTCGCGGTTGCTGCGCCTTGCCGAGTCGCATGGCGTCGCGCGGGAAGATTTCTTGAAGGAATACGAGGGCGAAGAGCTCGATCCGAACTGGATCCGCCGCGTCGGACGTTTGACGCGCCGGGGCTGGAAGGAGTTCGCTTCCGACGAGCGTGATCGCGCGCGCGATCTGCGCACCGAAATTCAGACGTTGGCGCAGGAAATGCGTCAGCCGATCACCGAGTTCAAGCGTATCGTCCGCACGGTGCAGAAGGGCGAGCGCGAAGCGCGGCAGGCGAAGAAGGAGATGGTTGAAGCGAACCTGCGCCTCGTGATCTCGATCGCGAAGAAGTACACGAACCGTGGTCTGCAGTTCCTCGACCTCATCCAGGAAGGCAACATCGGTTTGATGAAGGCGGTCGACAAGTTCGAGTACCGGCGCGGCTACAAGTTCTCGACTTATGCTACGTGGTGGATTCGCCAAGCGATCACGCGTTCGATAGCCGACCAGGCGCGCACGATCCGTATCCCCGTGCACATGATCGAGACGATCAATAAGCTGGTGCGTACGTCGCGCCAGATGCTGCACGAAATCGGCCGCGAACCGACGCCGGAAGAACTCGCCGAGAAGCTGGCGATGCCTTTGGAGAAAGTGCGCAAGGTTTTGAAGATCGCGAAGGAGCCGATCTCGCTCGAAACGCCGATCGGTGACGAGGAAGATTCGCACCTCGGCGATTTCATTCCGGATACGAATGCGGTGCTGCCGATCGATGCCGCGATCCAGTCGAATCTGCGCGAGACGACCACGCGGGTTTTGGCGTCGCTCACCCCACGCGAAGAGCGCGTGCTGCGCATGCGCTTCGGCATCGGCATGAACACCGACCACACGCTCGAAGAAGTGGGGCAGCAGTTCTCGGTCACGCGCGAGCGCATCCGCCAAATTGAAGCGAAGGCGCTCCGGAAGCTGAAACATCCGAGCCGCAGCCGAAAACTGCGCAGCTTCTTGGACAACTGAGCATATCTAGAAACGGATACGGCCGCCTGCGCGTCGTTCGTGGGCGGCCGATTTCTTTGAGCCATCAGTCAGTCCCCCTAACCAACAATGCCTCCTGCCCAGTTGGGTCTGACTTGGGTCAAAGCGAAGGGGACCGGGGCCCGCGATGATGTCGCTCGTTAGCGTTTCCGGAGGCATAGGATGACGGCTGGTGAGATTGCGCGTGCCTACTTCGCAGCCGCGATGGTGGCGGCGAAGGTGCAGGGGCAAGACGTAGACGCTGTGGCGCGGAGCCTGCTTTCGCTCGTCATTTCGTCAATGCTGGAACGGCGCAGCGTTGCGGATGTGCGGTCCGAGTTGTTGGGGGCCGCCGAAAATGTGGATCCCGACACGGACTACGCGTTCATGCGGCCGTGAGCATTATGCGTAGTTGAAGCTGATGCTGATGCGTTGCTGGCGGGCCGTGTTTGGCGGGACCTCGTGGCGGAGCCAGCTTTCGAAGAGAACGAGAGAGCCCGCTGAGGGTGTGATATAGACGAACGGCTGCGCTTCGCGCGGCGCGGATTCCTTCTTGCGCGGGGCCGCCATCATGTACCCTAGGCGCGGGTCCTCGAACTTGAGCGCGCTCGCGCCCTTGGGCACCGTCACGTAGTACGTGCCGCTGATTACGCTCGACGGGTGAATGTGACCGGTGTGAACCCCGCCTGGCCTTAGCACGTTGATCCAGAGACTATCGAGTGTGAGCTTGTTTGCGAGGTCGAAGTGCAAGGCCTGTGCGAAGCGCGCGATATGCGGGCGAAGGCGGCGTTCGAGTTCGTCGAAGGCGGGGGCGCGGGTCGTGAGGTCGTTTAACGAGGCGTAGGACGTGTAGCCGGAGTAAGCGTGCTCGCGGCACCAAGCTTGGCCCGCCCGATCGTCACGTGAGATCGAGAGGCAGGCGATCTCGAGGTCGCGGTTGAGGCGGCCCGCGTCCTTGCCGCCCAGCGGGGTCTGGTAGATGCGGGTCGCGAAGAGGGTGTCGATCTTGGCCATGTGCTGGGCTCTTAGCGAGCGGACCGGGCTCACGTCAAAGGGGCGTTCGGTGTATGGTTTCGACTGCGGTCAGGAGGTCCGAAAATGCGGCTCAATCAGGTGATGGTTTCGGCGCGAGACCTCGATGCGTCGATTGGCTTCTATCGGACGCTGGGCCTGCGCTTAATCGTCAGGAGCGAGGACTATGCACGGTTCGAGTGCCCCGACGGGGAGTCCACGTTTTCGCTCCACCTGGAGCCCGGCACGCATGGGGTGAGCGAGACGGTGATCTATTTCGAAGACGACGATTTGGATGGACTTATCGCGCGCCTCAAAGCGAAGGGACTTACCTTCGAAGCCGAGCCGGTCGACCAGCGTTGGTTGTGGCGCGAGGCCTATCTGCGCGATCCGGCGGGCAATTTGGTGTGCCTGTTTCATGCCGGGCGCAACCGGCGATACCCGCCGTGGCGCCTTAGCGAAGGAGAATCCGGCGCGTAACCATTTGTGGGCGGTTGACCAGGGAGAATTGCGGATGTTCACTGCCTGGACCCTCACAAAGGCTTATGTCATGCGCGCTGTTGCGGTCGTCTTCCTTGCTCTCGTTACAATCGGTCTCAGCGGATGCGCCGCAATCTCTGTCGTCGACGCGGCGGTGAGCGTCACGTCGACCGTCGTTGAGACGACCGTCGATGTTGCAGCGGGTGCCGTCGGAGCGGTTGCCGGCTCGTCGGATGACGACGACATCGACTGCGAGGATGAGGACAACGAGGATGAAGAGGTCTGCAAGAAGAAGGCCAAGAAGAAGGCCGAAAGCGACGACGATTAGGGGTGACGGCTTGGCAGGCATCTCGCCCCGCTCTATGCATCGCTGATCTGCAACCGGTTCGGCGGCGCAATTGGACACTCTTCTCGACGGTTATCGCCGGTTTCGCTCGCGGCATTGGAGCGCGCACGAAGCGCTTTATCGTTCGCTCGACTACGGACAGCGTCCGCCCGTGTGCGTTATCTCGTGCTGCGACAGCCGCGTAGATCCTGTTACCATTTTCGATGCGGAGCCAGGACACCTCTTCGTCATCCGCAATGTCGCAAATCTGGTTCCGCCGTTCCGGGCGGGCGATGGGCTACAGGGAACAAGCACGGCCATCGAGTTCGCGGTCCGACAACTCAAAGTTCGGCAGATGATCGTGCTCGGTCACGCGCGCTGCGGCGGTGTTGCGGCGGCACTCGACGGGCGGCTAGCGCGGGATGGGACCTTCTTGGGCAATTGGGTGTCCCTATTGGACGCTGCGAAAGCGCGCGCCGGCGCCGCCGCTGACGTACATGCTGCGGTCGAGTACGCGTCAGTGCGCGTTTCGTTGGAGCGGCTCACAACGTTTCCGTTCGTTGCGGACGCGGTTGCGGCGGGTACTCTTGAGCTGACGGGTGCGCTCTTCAGCATCTTTGACGGACGGCTGGAGATTCTGGATAGAGACAGCGGCGAGTTCAGGGCTGTTGACTAGGGAAGCGGGCATGCGCAATCAGACCGAAGAACTTATCCACCGCTACTATGCGGCGTTCAACGCGCGAGATTGGGCCGGGATGGTGGCGTGCCTTTCGAACGACGTCGTTCACGACGCGAATCAAGGCGGGCGGCACCAAGGCAAAGAGTACTTTTCTAGGTTCCTTGCGCATATGGATCGCTGCTACCGCGAGGAATTGAAAGATATCGTCGTGCTCTCCTCGGCCGACGGCACGCGCGCGGCGGCGGAGTTCGTGGTGCATGGTGCCTATCTGGCGACGGACGAAGGGCTGCCGCAGGCGCGCGGGCAGACTTACGTGCTTCCGGCGGGTGCGTTCTTCGATGTGAAGGCCGGGCTCATCGGGCGCGTGAGCACGCACTACAATCTCAAGGATTGGATCGAACAGGTCGGTGGATGAGTGTTCGCGTCGAAGCGCTGATCGGGACACGCTTGGTGGCACATCTGCCGGACGTGGCGCGGCTCAGGATCAGCGTGTTTCGCGAGTACCCCTATCTCTACGACGGCGATCTGGACTACGAGCGCCAGTACATCGCGGCGTTCGCGGCGTCGCCCAACGCCGTCATCGTGGCGGCGTTCGATGGCGGCGAGGTGGTTGGAGCGTCGACCGCGGCGCCGCTCGCTACGCAGATGAACGAAGTGATCGCCCCGTTCGTTGCGCATGGCGAAGACCTCGACGCGTATTTCTATTTCGGGGAGTCGGTGCTGAGCCCGGCCCATCGCGGTCATGGTCTCGGCGTTCGGTTTTTCGAAGCGCGTGAGGCTCAGGCGCGCGCTTGCTGCGCGAAGATCACCTCGTTTTGCGCAGTTGTACGGCCCGATGATCATCCTAAGCGGCCGGAGGGCTATGTACCGCTCGACGCCTTCTGGGGGAAGCGCGGGTACGCGCCGCGACCGGGCTTGATTTGTCACCTCAGCTGGAAGGAAATCGGCGCTTCGCAAGAATCGCCGAAACCCATGCAGTTTTGGATGAAGAGGCTTTGAACCCATGAAAGTGCGAGTCGCTGCGGCTCAGTATCCGATCGATGCGATCGCGTCGTGGGAGGCCTATGCCGACAAGATCTCGCGCTGGGTGGGCGAGGCAGCGGAGGACGGAGCACAGCTGCTCGTTTTCCCTGAGTATGGGGCGATGGAGCTCGTGCGCAGCTTTGCGCCGGAGGTTTGGGGTGATTTGCAGCAATCGATCGACTTCGTCGGGGGATTGCGCGGCAGCATCGACACGCTGCACGCCGATTTGGCGGAGCGGCATCACGTTCATATCGTCGCGGCGAGCTTGCCTGAGCGGGGAGAGGACGGCGTAACCTACAACGTCGCTCGCGTGGTTTCGCCGAAGGGCCGCATCCGCGAGCAACGCAAGTTGATCATGACGCGCTTTGAGCGCGAGCAGTGGCGCGTGCAAGGCGGGCGCGACATCACCGTGTTCGACTCGCGGATCGGGATGTTCGGGGTCGCGATTTGCTACGATGCGGAGTTTCCGCTGATCGCGCGGACGATGACCGAGGCCGGCGCTGCGATGATTCTGGTCCCGAGCTGCACGGATTCGCTCGCGGGCTACTACCGGGTTCGGGTCGCAGCTCAAGCGCGTGCGCTTGAGAACCAATGCTACGTCGTGCAAGCGCCGACGGTGGGCGAGGCGCCCTGGTCTCCTGCCGTGGATCACAATGTCGGCGCGGCGGGCGTGTTCGGACCACCCGACGTCGGTTTTCCGGACAATGGCGTCGTCGCGCTCGGTCCGATGAACGAGCCGATGTGGCTTTATGCCGACCTCGACCTTACGGCGGTGACGCGGGTCCGGCTCGAAGGGCAGGTGCTCAACAACAAACACTGGCGTGAACAGCCGGGGGCTGCCACGCTCAGAGCCAATGTCGTCGAGCTTTAGGGCGTCCCCGCCAGCAGGCGGTTGTAGGAGTCGACAAGCGACGTGTAGGGCGGCGCGAAGTGGATTTGCGAAGTGCCGTTCGGCAGCACGATCGTCGTTTTGATCTCGAAGTGAAGGTGGATCGTCGTTGCCGCGCCACCGAAGTCGTTCGAAACCAAGCCGATACGTTGGCCGCGCGTTACCGTATCGCCAAGCGCTACCGCGAGTGCGTCCATCTTGAGGTGGAGATAGCGGTAGCGGATGCCGCTGTCGGCGGTGAGCGTCAGCGTATAGCTGCCAATGCTCGTGATCTGTCCCGCTTCGGCAGCGACTGCCCAGTGAATCCCTTTCTTGCACGTCGCGGGGCGTATGTCCTGGCCCTGGTGTCCCTTGGCACCGGGGCAGATCGGCGTGTCCCAGCTACGCTTTTCGCAGAAATTGTCGCGCCACGGGTAGCTGTAGTTCACGGCATCGCATTGGCCGCCGCCGGGGCCTAAACCGCCGCCGTTCATATAGACTTGGCTGTTCGGGAACGATGGTGCGACCTCAGTCGGGTAGCGCATGCCTGGTGCGTAGATCGTGTCGGTCTCAACGCCTGTGCCCGAGTCGGCAAGCAGCTTGCCCGCAGGTTCGAACAGGAACGTGTTGCCGTTCGGGTCCTTCGGCGGCTCCGCTGGATCGGCCTGCGGATCGGGTTGCGGGTCAGGTTCAGGATCCGGCGTTGGCTCGGGGTCGGGTGTCGGATCCGGGGTGGGATCCGGCGTTGGATCGGGGACAGGTTGCTCAGACGGCGGGAAGATTTGGTCGGTCGTACAGGGCGTCTTGCCGCCGCATTGGATGAAGAACGCCCAGCCAACGAACGCGAGGATCAGGATGATTACAACGATGAGGAAGCCGCGCATCAGGGTGAATCCGGTCCGGCAAGCGCCATGCGCTCTGCGAGTTTTCGTATGAACGCTGGTTTGGTGCAGCGTTCGTCGGTCTCAGGTTGACGGCATTCGATTGCGATCAGATAGGCCGCACCGAAGCGGTTGAACGTGATGTCGAATCCGCCCTCGGTCTTGTCGATTGAGATCGGTACTTCGCGGCCTGCGGCCATACTCGTCTTCTGACCTTCGGCCAACCGCATCAGCGGGTCGTTCTTGGCCAAGATGTTGGCGCGGCGCTCGCCGTGCACTTCGACAGTGATGTCGCCTATGCGCATAGACGCTGCGTAGGAGTCCGGGCGCGGAAAGACGGTGATTGCAGCCGCGAAAAGCGTCGGCTCGAAGGGCAGGAGCATCGGCAGCGACGGACGCGGCGCATTGGCGGCGATTGTGATCTTCCCGTCTTGCCTGCGCTGAAGGCGCTGATTCTTGACGGCTTCGCGAAGCTCGTTCCAATCGATGGGCATCAGTTGGCGCTTTCCCGGCAGTTGCGGGTTGGGCGCAAGTTGCTGTTCCGTGTTCACGGGTTGGGCGACGGCACAGAGCGCCGCTGTGGCGATCGCGACGACCCCCATGCCGATCCAACGTAAGTGCATTGGGACCTCCCGGTTGGCGGGAGGATTATGCCCCAGTTTCTTAGGGGTGGGCGAGTGCTTCCTTGAGCCCCTCGATGTGCTGTTTTCCCGAGGGAACTGCGACCGAGGAGCCGATAAAGTCGACGCCAATCGGCTCTACCCGGCCTCCCAGGCACTGCGCCAAGAATGCTTCCGATATGGCGTAGAACGAGAGGCGATTTTCGGGCCGGGCGAATCCGTGCCCTTCATCTGAGTAGAGCACGTAGGTGACGGGTTGGCCTTTGCGCGCGGCGGCGCGAACGATTTGGGTGGCTTCGATTTGCTTGACGCGTGGGTCGTTTGCACCGTGAGCGATCAGAAGCGGACGCTCGATCTTGTCGGCGCGGAATAGCGGCGAGCGCGCTTTGAGGAGGCTCTTTCCCGCCTTCGTCGATGGGTCGCCGACGCGGCGTTTGAACGTGTCCAGATACGACGTCCAGTACGGCGGGGTATTCGCCAGCATTGTCTGAAGGTTGGATGGGCCGACAACGCTGACGCCGCAGGCAAATTTCTTCGGCGTGAATGTGAGGCCCACCAAAGCTGCGTAGCCGCCATAGGAACTGCCGTAGATTGCAACTTTGTCTTTTCGGGCGATGCGCTCTTTTACGGCCCAATCAACAGCGTCGATCAGGTCGTCGTGCATCTTGCCCGCCCATTCCTTGTCGCCGGCGTTGACGAAGGCTTTTCCGAAACCCGTGGAGCCTCGGAAGTTGACGGCGAGCACGGCGTAGCCGCGGTTTGCAAGCCACGCGTTCGCCGGATGATAGGCGAAACTGTCACGCGCCCAGGGGCCGCCGTGAACGTGGAGTACGAGCGGCAGCGGTTTGTCGGGAACGCCGTCGCCATTGGTGTCGCTGCTCTTAGGCAGCGTCACGTAGCTCACAAGATCCAGCCCGTCGCGGGCCTTGATCACGCGGGGATGGATTAGGGGAAGCGCTGCGCCCTCGAGGCTGGGACGGGCCGCAAAGAGCGTCTTGAGCGAGCGCTTGTTGCGATCGAACAGCGCGAACTTGATGGGTTCGCCGGGGTTGTCGATCCAAAGCGTCCACAGATCGCCGTCTTTCGATTGGCTTAACACGGCCCAGTAACCGGTCACCTGTTTGTCGAGGAAGGCGATGTCGGGCTTGATCTCCGGTTTCAGTGCCTTCCACTCCATCCGGTCGTATTCGGACCCATAGGCCAGAATTTCGTGCGTGCGCGGATGCTTAATGATGTTGGAGATGTCGGCTTTGTCCGCGGTGCCGACTATTGTCGACTTGCGCGTTACGATGTCGACCACAACGAGCGCGCTCTTGTCGCGACCGCGGCTGTCGATCATGTAGAGCGCCTTGCCGTCCGACGTGAAGAAGAGCGGCTCCGTCGTCAGTGCGTCGTCGCCCGGGATTGTCGCGAACGACTTCCATTCGGCGCCTTCCAAGCGGAGGTATTCCTGTCCGCCGTCGGGCCGCGATTTCGCTGCGAGGCGAATGGCGAGGTTGTTGTCGGCAAGCGTGACGGCAAAGCCCTCGTTTTTTAGCACCAGCTTCGCATCGCCGGTCACGATGTTCACGAGCCAGACGTCATGCCAACGCGGATCTCGATTGTTGAGGCCGACCAAGAGCTCGTCGGGCCGTTCGTACGAATCTGCGATGACTTCCGCGCGGACGTTTTTGTGGGGCGTCAGGTCGCGCGTGCTGTTGTTCGAAAGATCGACGGCGTAGAGATGGAAATTCTCGTTGCCGCCTTGATCCTGCATGTAGAGTAGATAGTCGCCGTTGCGCGCCCAGAAGTACTTCATGATCGGGCGGCGTTTTTCCTGCGTGACGGGTTTGGCGGCGGCGATGTCGCCGACCGGGGCTACCCACAGGTTCATCACGCCGTCGACCGCTGCCGTGAAGGCGATCTTTTTTCCGTCCGGGCTCAAGTAAGGCGCGGTGCGCTCAGGGTTTCCGAACAGTACCTTGCGCGGAATGAGATCGTTCGGGCCGAACGATGCGGTTGCCGATGCAACGGCGGCAATGGCTGCGGCGAGTGCCAGTCCTGCTGCCAACTTCCAACGGCTAGTCCTCATGTCGGACCGACTTGCTCCAAAAGACGGGCGGGACGATAGGTTCGTCCCGCCGGTATTGCTGCTCACGATTGTGACATGAGGGCGTGACCAATGGTTTAGCCCTGATGTCTCAGGCTAGCCTATTGAATTTCATAGGTTATCGAGACCGTGGCGCTGACAGTTTGTTGGCCGGCAGCGATGGGAACGGAGGCGTCTGCGGCAGCTGTCTCGACCGCCATGCGCATCATCGGGATGGGCGGGGCAATTGCGGTCGATTCCGTGATCTGAACGACCTTGCCGAGCGACACGCCGGCTGCAGCGGCATACAGTTCGGCCCTGGCGCGTGCATCGGCAACAGCCTTCTTGCGCGCTTCGTCGAGCACTTTTTTCGGCTCATCGATGCCGAACGTGATGCCGCTGATCTGGTTTGAGCCCGACTGCACGAGAGTGTCGAGAATCGGCCCCAAGTTTTTCAGGGATTTGACGTGCGCCGTCACTTGGTTGGAAACGGTGTAGCCAACAACGCGCTGCGGCGCTGGGTAGGCCGGGTATTTCGGCGACACGGAGAAGCCAGACGTTTGTATGTCATCCTCGCTGATGCCCGCGTTCTTCAAGGCGGCGATGACAGCCGCCATCACGGCGTTGTTCTTGGCGAGCGCATCCTTGGCCGTTGCGGCCTCGCTCACGACGCCGGTCGAGATGGTTGCCATGTCGGGGCGCGTTTTGACCTCGCCGAGGCCGGAGACCGAGACGATGCGGGGCAAGGCTGTGTCGGAGGCGGACATGCTAGAGCGAGGTCCTATCAAGGCGGCTGCTGCCAATGCGGCGACGATAACGAGACCGGAGCCTGCGGCAATTGCACGAACGTTCATGGGTGGTCCTTTTCTGGAACAAACGACGTTTGCGGCAATCATATCTTGGCCAATCCGGGCGAAACAAAGGCTCTAGCTGCGACAAACCCGGCCAGCCGTTTGCCCGCAGGTGAATGGCCGATCACAAAACTGAGGGCTTCGTGGTTTCGCGCAGTTTTGCTATAGCGGGCGTCCTTTCGGTGGGGCCTGTAGCTCAGTTGGTTAGAGCGGGCCGCTCATAACGGTCTGGTCGTAGGTTCGAGCCCTACCGGGCCCACCACCCTTCGCCTTCGGGCGGCTTACGTTTCTGGTGGGCACTATCCCTGCAGCTCGCTCGCGGAATACGCCCAGTTGGGGCCCCTTCCCAAGTCGCGAAAGATGCGATGTTCTTCGACGAATACGGGCGCGACTGTCGGACCGATTTGACGGGCCTCGATTGCATCCGCGGCGGTGAGTCTCGACGGCTTCGTGTCGCAAACCGGGTAGTTTCGCAGTGTTGCGTTCGATGGAAACGGCTACAGCGTGTCGGGCTTCGTC
>CXWJ01005330.1_pt1 | contig 22368 bp, 16 predicted proteins | sample 590841 | NCBI WGS metagenome assembly CXWJ01 (sample SAMEA3498367, study PRJEB10139) | wastewater metagenome | biome: wastewater treatment plant; material: activated sludge | place: Austria | collected 2015-01-21 | reverse complement strand
TTCGATCTGCGCCACGTCGTGATACCCCCGGCCGCGCAAGACGGCCGCCGCGCGCCGGCTGCGCCGCCCGGTGCGGCAGGCCAGGACGATGGGTCGATCCTGTACGGGGATGGCCCCGTCATGGATCAGGGTCGATAAGGGCATTGACTGCGCCTCGGCGATGTGGGAGCGCTTGAACTCGCGCGGTTCGCGCACGTCGATGACCAGCGGCTGTTGGGCGGGGGGCGACGTGCGCAACATACGCCACAGCTCGCGCGGCGGGATGAGCGTTTCGACGCCGTTGGCCGGCAGCGGGCCATTGGCGCCGGCTACCGGCAGGTTAAGATCGAGCAGGTCGAAGCGCTTGGGCAAGTTCTGGCACTCGCGAAAAACGCGCACCGGGCATTCGTAGATGCAAATAGCCGGATCGAGGATGCGGTGAAAGATATGGTCGATGGCCTTATCCTCGTCGAGCAGACTGGCCTCGCCGATGAAGGCCAGGCAGCCCGTCGCTTCCATCAGGCGCAACGCCTGGGGGCTGACCCGCACCAGGAAGAGCGCTCCGCCCCGGTCGCGGTAGCTGCTGACCAGATTCTCCAGCATGTGGACGCCGCTGAAGTCCATCTGGTTAACGTGGTGCATCCGAATCAGGAGATAGCGCTGTTCGGGATTTTGCGCCGCCAGGGCCAGGATACTCTCTTCGATATGGCTGACCGCCCCGAAATAGAGGTCGCCCTGAATCTCGACAATGCCCAATTGCGGGCAGTGCGGGGCGTCGGGGCGATGGGTGAAGTGCTGGAACCCCTCATCGGGCACGACGACCTGCACCCGTGGCGCGCTGGTGCGCACCAGATAGAGGACAAAGGAGAGCAGGATGCCGCTGAGGACGGCGAAATCCAACTCCAGGAAAACCGTGCCCAGGAAGGTGACGATCATGATCACCGCGTCGCCCGGCGCGCCCTGAAAGATGCGGCGAATCTCGGCCCGGTCGATCATGTTGAAGGCGGTGATGATTAATGTGCCCGCCAGCGCGCCGACCGGCATGTAGGCGCCGATCCCCCCGGCCAGCGACATGATCGCCAGAATGACCACACAGGCCACCAGCGAGGCCAGGCGGGTCTTGGCCCCGGCGCGATACTTGACCGCCGTGACGCTGAACGAACCGGACGTGGCGTAGCCGCTGAACAGGCCGGAAAAAATGTTGGCGATGCCCTGGCCGATGAACTCCTGGTTGTTATCCAGGCGTTGCCGCGTTTGCGAGGCCGCGGCCCGCGAGACGGCCGTCGTCTGCACCAAGCCAATGGCCGCCACGGCCAGCGCCCCGGTCGACAGGCGGCCGATCATCTCCAGATTGAACAGCGGCAGATTGGCCGGCGGCGGCAAACCGGCCGGCAGGCGGCCGATGACGGCCACGTCGGCCGCACGGTCGCCCAGCAAAAAGACAACCAGCGTGGCCGCGGCGATGGCCACCAGCGCGCCCGGCAGCCGCGGGTTGAGCCGGCGCAATATGAGGATCAGGGCCATCGTGCCCAGCCCCAGCGCGGCGGTCATCAGCTGCGTCTCGGGCAAGGCCAGCAGCGACCCGCCCAGTCCGCTCAATACGTCGCCCCGGGGCACGCTCAGGCCCAGCAACGGATCGATTTGCCGCAGGACGATCAGCACCGCCGCGCCGGTGGAAAAGCCGACGATGACCGAGTGGGAGACGAAATTGACGATAAAGCCCAGGCGCAATAGCCCCAGCCCCAACTGGAACACGCCGACCATCACCGTCAGCAACCCGGCGGCCACGATGTAATCGGCCGAGCCGGGCGTCGCCAGCAAGGTCAATGTGGAGAGCAGTAACAAGGACAGGGTATTCGTCGGGCCGGAGTGGAGCAGTTCCGACGAACCCCACAGGGCGGCGGCGATACCGCCGACAATGGCCGTGTAGAGGCCCATCGCCGGCGGCAAGCCGGCCAACAGGGAGAAGGCGATGGCCTGGGGCAACAGGATGACGCCGACGGTGACCCCGGCGATGAGATCGGCGCGCAGATTGACGCGCTCATAGCCGCGCACCAGCCGCACCGGCTGCTGCAAATAGCGCAGGGCAGGCAGGAGCGCGCCCCGGGGAGTCCATCTCATTGCCGCGGATGTCTGCACGCCGCCATCCTTCGACCGCGCGTGGCCTGCCGGGCCGGCTGGTCAGGCGCTGGGCCGATCAGCGAACATTGTAGGGTAATCGGCCCGTCGCGGCAAAAGAAGGGACCTAATCGATGTTCAGCAACTTGTAGGGATAGACGTTGATGACCTCTGTCTCCTCGTGCCGGGTGCGGACGATCTCATCCTGGCGGTAGACGTGGACGTGGCCGTGCAAATGGTAGCGCGGCCGAAAGAGGCGCAGGAAGCTGAGGAAGACCTTGAAGCCGGTGTGGGGCAGGTCGGGGCGGTCGTGGATGCCGTAGGGCGGTGAATGGGTCACCAGGATGTCGAGCGCGCGGCCGAGCCGTTGCCGATTCCACAACAGGCGCGGCACCATCTGGGCCACCACCCGGCGCATCTCCGCTTCGGTGTACATATAGTCGTCATGGGGCTTATAGCGCATCGACCCCTGCAACCCGGCCAAAATCAATCCCCGGCGGGCGACGATGCGGCCGTGGATATTCACCCCGCCGCGCACGCCGCGCCACTCCTGGCCGTCCACGCCATGTTGCGGCCCGCCGTCGTGGTTGCCGCGCACGTACACCAGCGGCGCGTCAATGGCCGAGGTCAGAAAGTCGAGATAGTAGAACGGTAAATCGCCGCAGCCGATGAGCAGGTCGATGTCGGGGAAAAACTGCCGCGTCTGGCCGCTATAGAGCTTGTCGATGACCCGGTCGCTGACGGCCAGAATTCTCATGGGGCCGGCCACTCGCGATGCTGATTTTCCGCCAGTTTATCGAGGATGGCCTGTTCCAGATCGACGCCGCAAACGCTGGCCAATTGCAACAGGTAGAGGGCCACGTCGGCCAATTCACCGGCCAGCGCCGCCGTGTCGCGGGCTTCGGCGCGCCATTGGAAATGCTCCAGCACCTCGGCCGCTTCCAGAGCCAGGGAGATCGCCAGATTTTGCGCCGTTTGCGGCTTGGGCGAATCCGCCCGATACCAGCCCTTGCCGGCCACGAAGGCGTGCATCCGCTCTTCTAACTCTTTCAGTTCCATTGCTGGGGATTGTATCCGCAAAATAAAACCGCCGGCCACCCTAGGTGTTTGGGCGGCCGGCGGTTTGGTTAATAGCCCTCTCCCTAACCCTCTCCCAAAGGGAGAGGGAAACAGAGGCGTTCTCCCACAGGGCGAGGGAATCAGTTTAGAGCCGCTCGGCCACGTAGGCGGTCAGGTCGGCCAGACGCGAGGCATAGCCCCACTCGTTGTCATACCAGGTCACAACCTTGATGAAGTTGCCGTCGATGACGTCGGTCGAGAGGGCATCGACCGTGGTGGACGCCGGATCGCCCTTGAGGTCCATCGATACCAGCGGCTCCTCGGTGTAGTTGAGCACCTTGCCCAACCAGCCGGGGGCCTCGGAGGCTTCCTTCAGGGCGGCGTTGAGTTCTTCCTTGGTCGTGGCGCGCTCCACCTCGGCCGTCAGGTCGACGACCGACACAGTGACGGTCGGCACGCGGAAGGCCATGCCGTTGAACTTGCCCTTCAGATCGGGCAGCACCAGGCCGACAGCCTTGGCCGCGCCGGTGGAGGTCGGGATGATGTTGTTGGCCGTGGTGCGGGCGCGGCGCAGATCCTTGTGGGCCACGTCCAGGATGCTCTGGTCGTTGGTCATGGCGTGGATCGTCGTCATCAGGGCGCGCTTAATGCCGAATTTCTCGTGCAGCACCTTAGCCACGGGGGCCAGGGCGTTGGTGGTGCAGCTGGCGTTGGAGATCACGTTGTGGGCCGCCGGGTCATACGTCTCTTCGTTGACACCCAGCACAAACGTGCCGTCGATGTCCTTGTCGCCCGGGGCGGAGATGATGACCTTCTTGGCGCCGGCGGCCAGGTGGGGGCCGGCCGTGGCCTTGCCGCGGAAGCGGCCGGTGCATTCCAGGACGATATCGACGCCCAAGTCGCCCCAGGGCAATTTCGCCGGGTCCTTCTCGGCGTAGCTCTTCAACTTGGCGCCGTCAACGTAGATGTCGCCATCCTTCACTTCGACTTCGCCGGGGAACTTGCCATAGGTTGAATCGTACTTCAACAGATGGGCGTTCGTCTCCGCCGGCATCAGGTCATTGATCGCCTCAACGTCCAGAATACCCTGGTAATTCTCGTAAATCGCTTTGTAGACCTGACGGCCGATACGGCCAAAGCCGTTAATGCCAACCTTAACTGTCATGGAAATATCTCCTTTCGTAGTGAAATGGTAGGTAAAGGTACAAAGGGTGTGGGTTGGTGGAAATGTGCGCGTGGGGTGGGCACGCACTGTCAGCTATTATACCCGACTCGCGGCTGATCTAAAAATGTTTAGCGAAACTCCTCACTGATTTTCAGGCAGTCGATTCGCCGGCGCTCAGGCCAGCAAATCGAGCACGGCCCGCGCCAGCTTGGCGCTGTCGTGCCGCCAGGGCCGGGCTTCGTCAACCAGATCGCGCCGGATGAAATCGACCCCGGCCGGCGCATCCGGCCGCACGAATTGCGTCCGGCCGCCGCCCGTCTCCGGCGGAATCGACAGGTTATCGTTGGCGATGACGCTGTCAAGGATCGCGCCGGGGGCGTGAGCGGTGATAGCCGCCACGTGATCGGCCACCGAGTAGCCGTCGGTTTCGCCGGGTTGGGTCGCCAGATTACAGACGTAGACCACCCTGGCCCGCGTGTGGCGCAACGCCTCGGCCAGGTCGGCCACCAGCAGATTGGGCAGAATGCTGGTGTAGAGGCTGCCCGGCCCCAAGATGATCAAATCCGCGCCGAAGATGGCCCGTAGCGCCGGGGGATAGGCGCGGGCGTGGGACGGCTCCAGGCGCACCCGCTCGATGCGGCCGCCGGCCTGGGGGATGGCCGACTCGCCGACCACCTCGACGCTCTCCCCCTGGGGCAGAGCGACCTCGGCCACCAGGGTGACGTTTTCCAACGTGGACGGCAGCACCTGGCCGCGCAACGCCAGCACGCGCTGCGCGGCGAGCAGCGCCTCGTCGAAACTGCCGGTGATGCCGGTCAGGGCGGCCAGCAGCAGATTGCCGAACGCGTGGCCGGTCAGACCGGGCGCGGCTGTTTCATCGGCCGCGCCGCCATTGCCGCCCGGCGCAACGCTCGGCATCGCGCCGAAGCGATATTGCAACACCTGGGTCAGCAGCGCCTCATCGCGGGCCAGCGCGGCCAGATTATTGCGGAAGTCGCCGGGCGGCAGCAGGCCCAGTTCGCGGCGCAGCCGGCCGCTGCTGCCGCCGTCATCGGCCACGGTGACGATGGCTGTCAGATTGCTGGTGTAGGGCGATAGGCCGCGCAACAAGCCGGGCATGCCCGTGCCGCCGCCGATGGCGACGATGTGGGGGCCGCGGTCGCGCAGCCGGTAATCGACCAGGGAATCGACGACCGCCCCCTGACCCTCGCGCAGCGGCTCGACCAGATTCTTGCCCAGCTTAATGACGGCCAGGAACATGATCAGCCCGCCGCTGATGAGCGGCAGGGCGATGCGCCAGCCCAGCGGCAGAAATTGCAGCGTCAGCCCATCGTAGAGGCGGGCGGGGAGCCAGCCGGCGCGGTTGGCGCTGAGCAGCAGGTAGACCCAGCCCATGCTCGTGACCGCCGCGCCGATCGCCAACAGCAATAGCCAGCGCTTGACGCCGATGCCCACGGTCAGCCAGCGGCGGCGCAGGTAGAGCGCGCCCCAGAGCCTGTTGTTCCTTTTCATCACGGCGCGTGGCTAGTCCGTCAATAGGGCGCGGATGTAGCCGAGATGTTCTTCATAATGATCGTAGGTGTCGCCGATGATCCAGCCGATGATGGGGCGGCCGTTATCCTGGCTCTGGGAGTCGAAGGTGGCATAGCCGCGCCGCAGATCGGCGTCATCCAGCCCGGCCAGCGCCTTGAGCATCTCCTCGTGGGCCAGGCGCAGCGTCGCCATCGCCTCGGCCGCCGGTCGGCCGCGGCCGTGCTCGTGGACGAGATCGTTAATCTGATCCATCGTCAGGTCGCGCCATTGGTCGGCGGTGATGCCCATGCCGGCCGTGCGCGACCGGCCGGTCAGCAGGTAGGCGATGCCCTGTTCCCAGGCCGCCAGATGAAACAGGTGGTCGCCGATCGCCCAGCCCGACGCCGGGTCAACCCGCTCTTTGGTGGCATCGTCCAGGCTAACCAGCACGCCCATCAGCTCTTCCCAACCGGTCTGGATGCGCTCCAGCAGTTGGGTTTTGGTCATTTCGTTGTCATTGGCCATTGTCTTGTTCCCTGGCTATCACGTAGCCAATTGATGTACGACCAGCGCCATCACCGATCGCGTTGATCCCAAAGCTGGCGGGTCATCTGAATGTGGCCGGCGTGGAGCGCCGTGTGCTCCAGGGCATGGAGCAACGCCCAGCCCACCGTCCGCTCCTCATTGAACATGCTGGCCGTGCGCGTCTGTCCCAGGCGGGATAGCTCCAGTTGGCCCAGCACCTGCCGCGTCGTGTCCAGCGCCTTGCCCAGACGCCCCAGCATCTCCGCCGCGTCGACCTTGAATGTCTCGAACTCCTCGGCCCGCACCCGCCCGGACGGCAAATCGCCGGCCACGTCGCCGGCCCAATAGCGCCACGCCCCGGCCGTGTGGGCCAGGATGACGGCGATGGAGTTCATGTCCGGCCCCGGCTTCCAGTCCAGCGCCTCGACCGGCAAATCGGCCACGGCTGTTTCGATGATCTTGTGGATCGTCTCAAACCGCTCCAGTAAGTCTTGAAATAGTTGTTCCATACGCTAACACCTCCACCAGTGAGTTGATTGTTACAGAGGTTCCCCCATCGGCCGCAGACCAATACAAAACGCGCGCACCTTCTCCGGCTGAGTGACGGCGAACAGCACCGCCTCGGCCACGTCCTGGGCTTCCATCATGCCGGCAAAGCGCGGGTCGTCTTCCGTGCGGCCGGTGCCGATGGCGAAATGGGTGTGTACGCCGCCGGGGGCGATGACGCTGACCTTCACCCCTTGCTCGCGCGTCTCATAGTCGAGCGCCTGGGCAAAGCCGACCTGGGCGAATTTCGTGGCGCAATAGACCGTCTCGTGAGGCAGTCCCTTCAGCCCGGCGACCGAAGCGACGAAAACCACCCACCCCTCGCGCCGTTCCAGCATACCGGGCAGAAAGGCGGCGGTGCATAGAAAGCTAGAGCGCATGTTGGTGTTCATCATCCAATCGTAATCGGCGGCTGACAGGGAAGCCAGCGGACCGTATTTGCCGACTCCGGCATTATTAATCAGGATGTCCACCCGGCTGAAGCGTTCTAACGCCGCGACCGTCAGGCGCTCCACGTCCGCTTCCTGGGTCAGGTCGGCGGGCACGGCCAACGCCTGGCCGCCCATGCGCTCGATACGCGCGGCCAACTCCGCCAACTCCGGCTCCGTTCGGGATGTGACCACGACGGCCGCCCCGGCCTGGGCCAGCGTCACCGCCGTCGCCTGCCCAATGCCCCGGCTGGCTCCAGTGACGACGGCGACTTTACCCTTCAGAAGTTCTGTCATTGACCTTACCTCCGCTTGCTTAGGCCTCCGGCGAAGCCCGGCTAAATCGTATCAGGATTATGCCAATTTGCATGGCCTTCAACCATCCCGCCCCTGGACCTGACAGGTCGGCAGAGAAAGTATGAGTCGGATAGCGAGTTGGGCCGCCGACCTGTCAGGTCTCATTTTGATTTAGGCCCGCGGTGTTTGTCCGAATTGGCTGTGTGCGGTATAAGTCAGGCGGCTCGCGCGCCATTCGCGCGGGCCGCTATTGTGTAGAGGTCAACCCCCATGAATCAAGCCGCCGCCCGGCCCCACGCCCACCGCCGCGCCTATCTCGTCCTGGCCTTCAGCCTGATCGGCATGGGTTTCTCCGGCATTTTCGTCAGCCTGGCCGGCGCGCCGGGCGCGGTGGCCGGTTTCTATCGCATGGGCATTGCCGCCGTCGTGCTGGCCGTGCCCTTCGCCCGCGGCGTTCAGCGAGAAGGACGGCCGAACCGGCGCGAGGTGTGGATCGCCATGCTGGCCGGGCTGTTCTTCGCCGGCGATCTCTTCTTCTGGAATACGGGCATCCTCATCAGCGGGGCCACCAACCCGACACTGATGGGCAACACCGCGCCGATCTGGGTCGGTCTGGGGGCCATGCTCTTCTTCCACGAGCGACCGGGGCGGCTGTTCTGGGTGGGGTTGCTCATCGCCATCAGCGGCGCGGCGGTCATCCTCGGCGTCGATGCCCTGAACGACGTCGGCCTGGGCACGTTTTTCGGCATCCTGTCCGGCATGTTCTATGGCGGCTACTTTCTGGTTGTCCAGCGCAGCCGGAGCGCGTTGAGCACACTCACGTCTTTCTGGCTGTCGGCCGTCAGTTCGGCCGTCGGCCTGGCCTTCATCGCCCGCCTGTTGGGCCAACCATTGACCGGCTACTCCAACCTCACCTATCTCTATCTGGTCGGGTTGAGCCTGTTCGTGCAGGTCGGCGGGCAGATGGGCGTGGCCTATGCCCTGGGCTATTTGCCGGCGTCGCTCGTCTCGCCAACGCTGCTGCTCCAGCCGGTGCTGACCGGCTTGCTGGCCGTGCCCATCCTGGGCGAGGCCCTCTCGCTGGTGCAGATACTGGGCGGGGCGGCGGTGCTGGCCGGCATCTACGTCGTCCATCGCAGCCGGCTGGATTTGCGGCAGCCGGCGCCGTTGGCCGAACCGGTAGAGATACCTTAACCTGCCTCAATTGTCGGCAGACCGGGAAACAGCGCGGCAGTTAGCCCGGCTACTCCGGTAATTTCGCGCTGAGTCGCCTCCGGCAGGGCAGCGGTCATTATGCCCGTTCCGAAGCGGTGCAGACAGGTGAAGGCCAGCAAGCGGGACAAGGAGAGCGGCGGCGACACACCGGCCGGGTCATAGCCGCGCCAAAAAGCGCCAAACAGGCGCGCGTCGCGGCGGCAGAGGTCGAACCAGAGGGCCACCCACTCGTAATACGGGTCGCCGACCAGCGCATCGGCCCAGTCGATCAGCCCGGTCATCGTCCACTGGCCGTCGCGCTCGGCCACGAGGAGGTGATCGGCCGTCAGGTCGGCGTGGAGGAGGCGCGGCCGGTTGGCGAACCAGTCCGTTGCGCTCAACAAGGATTCGATCTCGTTGATGACCGTCGTCGAAAATACCGTTTCGTCTCGCAACCGGCCTATATTACCTAATAGACTATGCGAAACAAAATCACTCCAAGCTGACGGCATAGGCCAGGTATCGGCGTTCAGCGGCGTCTCGTGGATCAAGTGCACCACGCGGCCTAACTCTGCAAGAATGGCTGCCTGCCGCGCCGGGGCAATGGTAGCCCCCACCTCCCGCCAGGCCGCGCCGGGAACAAAGGAAACGACCAGATACGGCCAGTCGATCCGGTCGTGGAACACACCCTCGGCCAGGAGCGACGCGCCCGGCACGCGGCCGTCGAGCAGCCTGTACACCGCCGCTTCCCGCGCCTCATCGCCACTGACCATCGGCGGAAAGAACTTGATCACCGCTCGCTCGTCGATAACGAACACGGCGCACGTCCCCGGATAGCCGGCCGCCACTTGGCCGGGCGCGGCCAGACCAGTCCGCGCCCGCAGCCCCGGCTCGGCCGCCCACACCTTATCGATGACCGGCCGCCAGACCCGCGCGTCGCTGAAGATCGGCCGCCATTCATCCCAACTCGCTACCACGGGCAAAAGGTAATCCGTCATTGGCCCCAATGATAGCAACGGATTGATCAAGAAGAATAATAGAACACGGATGACACGGATTTGGCGGATTTTCGCGGATCATATCTTTGTCTTATCCGTGGCAATCCGCTTAATCCGCGTCATCCGCGTTCCGTTCCCCGTTATCCGTGTTCCATTCCGCGACATTGGCCCCCCGCCCGCCTTCGCATATAATGCCCGCGCAGCAATCGATGGAGGTGGAGATCACGATGAACCAACAACGAACCACGGCGCTACTGGATCGACTCCAGATCGCGCCGGTCAACCGTGGTGTGTGCGCCGGGCCGGACGCCTGGATCGACAGCGGCGCGCCGCCGATCGTCTCCTATAATCCGACCACCGGCGACGCCATTGCCGCTGTCATCCCGGCCACGGCCGAGACCTACGACCGCCTGGTCGGCGCGGCCGAGGCCGGTTTTGCCGTCTGGCGCGACTGGCCCGCGCCGCGCCGTGGCCTGCTGGTGCGCGATTTAGGCACGGCGGCGCGCGAACTGCTGGAGCCGCTGGGCGAACTGATCACCCTGGAGATGGGCAAGATTCGCGCCGAGGGGTTGGGCGAAGTGCAGGAGATGATCGACATCTGCGAATTCGCCACCGGGCTATCGCGCCAACTCTACGGCCTGACGATGCACTCCGAGCGGCCCCGCCACCGCATGTACGAACAGTGGCATCCACTCGGCCCCATCGGCGTCATCACCGCCTTCAATTTCCCCATCGCCGTCTGGTCGTGGAACGCCGCCCTGGCCGCCGTCTGTGGCGATACGATTATTTGGAAGCCGTCGGAGCTGACGCCGCTGACGGCCGTGGCCCTGCAACACGTCGCCAACCGGGTCATGGTCGACTATGGCCTGAGCGGCGTCTTCAATCTGGCCGCCGGCGGGCCGGACATCGGCCGCCGGCTGGCCGACGACCCGCGCCTGCCCCTGGTCTCCTTCACCGGCTCGACCCAGGTCGGCCGCGCCGTGGCCCAGACAGTGGCCGGGCGACTGGGGCGAACGATCCTCGAATTGGGCGGCAACAACGCCATCGTAGTCGCCGCCGACGCCGATCTCGATCTGGCGACGCGGGCCATCCTCTTCGGCGCGGTGGGCACGGCCGGCCAGCGCTGCACCTCCACCCGGCGGGTCATCGTCCAGCGTAGCGTGGCCGGCGAACTGGCCGAGCGCCTGAGCCGCGCCTATGCCCAGACGCCGGTGGGCGACCCGCTGGCCGAGGGCACGCTGCTTGGCCCGCTGGTCACGGCGGCGGCCGTGGCCCACATGGAGAACGCCGTGCGCCAGGCCGTGAGCGAGGGTGGCCGGGTATTGACCGGCGGCCACGCCCTGCCCGACGCCGGGCCGCAATTCGTGGCCCCGACCATCATCCACATGCCGGCCCAGACCGAGATCGTCCGCCGCGAGACGTTCGCGCCCATCCTCTATCTGCTGGAGTTCGACACGCTAGATGAGGCCATCCGGCTGCACAACGACGTGCCCCAGGGGCTATCGAGCGCCATCTTCACCGACAGCCTGCGCACGGCCGAGCAGTTCCTGGCCGCCACCGGCTCCGATTGCGGCATCGCCAACGTCAACATCGGCACGTCGGGGGCGGAGATCGGCGGCGCGTTCGGCGGCGAGAAGGAGACCGGCGGCGGCCGCGAGTCCGGCTCCGACGCCTGGAAGGGGTACATGCGCCGCCAGACGAACACGATCAACTGGTCGCGCGAACTACCGCTGGCCCAGGGGATTCGGTTTGAGTAGCGCCTGGAAACCGAGCTTCTTCTGAGCAGCTCGGTTTCTAATCCACGTCACCCATGCATGCCTTTGACGCCCTCCTCGACGAGATCTTCGACGGCCACCAGACCGCGCTCTCCGTCGAGTTCGAGGGCTGGATCCGCCAATCGCGCCGCTTCCAGGCGTTCGCCACCGTCTACCGGGCCAAGATTCGGGCCAAGCTGCGCAACGCCCGCGACGACGGCGGCCTGCTGGACGTGCGCGCCGAGCTGGCGACGGCCGCCCGGCTGCTGCGCGAGGAGCGTTTCAGCCTGGACTATGAAGCCTACGCCGCCGCCAAACAGCGCGGCCCGGATTTTACCGTCACCTATAAGACCCACACCCGCTTCAACGTGGAAGTGCGGCGCGTTCGCGCCGTTGAGGCGACCGACGGCGACGACGAAGCCCACGCCGCGCGGCTCATGGCCGTGCTGCTCGATAAGGTCGGCCAGATGCCGCCCAGCATCGTCAACCTCCTATGGTTGATCGCTGACATCGCCACAACCGAAGCCGATCTGAACCGCGCCTCGACGACTCTGCGCCAACTGGCCGAGCGCAAGACGGAAGAATTCTTCACCCGGCGCGGCTTTGACAGCGCGGCCGACTACCTGGGCCGCTACCGCCGTCTCAGTGGGGTCGTCTTGCCCCAATCAGAGGAGATGATCATATGGCTCAATCCACTCGCCCGCCATCCGGCCCCGCCCGACATCGTGGCCGCGCTGCGGCGGCTGGGGGCATGACGGTCCGATTCACCGTGCTACTCGCCGCTCTGCTGGCCCTGACGCTCGTCTTCGGCTGCCGGCCCGCGTCGTCGGCCGCGCCGCTGCCGGAGCCAACCCTCCCGGCGGCCGCGGCGGCGGCCCTTCCCTGCCCGCTCTTCCCGGCCGATAACGTCTGGAACACGCGCATCGATTCGCTGCCGGTGCATCCGCTATCCGACCAGTACGTGACGACCATCGGCGGTGAGGCCGAATTCCACGCCGATTTCGGTGCCGGCATCTGGCCGCCCGAGGATGGCGGGCCAATCGGCATCCCCTACGTCGTCGTGCCCGCCGACCAGCCGCCAGTGCCTATCGATTTCTACTACGACGAAGATAGCGATCCCGGCCCCTACCCCATTCCGCCCAACCCACCTATCGAAGGCGGCCCCGACGCCGACGGCGACCGCCACATCCTCATCGTTCAGGAAGGCACGTGCCGGCTGTATGAAGTGTACGACGCCAACCCGCGCGAGGACGGCGGTTGGGACGCCGGCTCAGGAGCGATTTTTGATTTGCATTCCAATGCCTTGCGCCCGGCGGGCTGGACTTCGGCCGACGCCGCCGGGCTGCCCATCCTGCCCGGACTGGTGCGCTACGATGAGGTGGCCGCCGGGGAAATCAACCACGCCCTGCGCTTCACCGCGCCGGAGACGCAGCGCGCCTTTGTCTGGCCCGCCCGCCATTTCGCTTCCGACCTGACCGGGGCGCATTATCCGCCGCTGGGGTTGCGGCTGCGCCTGCGCGCCGGCTTCGACCAGAGCGGCTTTGATCCCCAGGTGCAGGTCATCCTGCGAGCCATGCAGCGCTACGGCATTATCCTGGCCGACAACGGCTCGGCCTGGTACGTCTCCGGCGCGCCTGATGAGCGTTGGGACAACGACGTGCTGCGCCAGTTGCACCAGTTGACGGGCGATGATTTCGAGGCGGTCGATGCGTCGGTCTTGATGGTCGATCCCGATTCGGGACAGGCGGCCGTGCTGGACGAGTCCGCCTTTCTGCCGGCCGTCGTCTTATGGCAATGAGTGAATAGAACACGGATGACACGGATGTACGCGGATTTTCACGGACAAGAGTAACTTGTCCGGCTTTTAGAAACCGAGTTTTCAAGAAAAAACTCGGTTTCTACCGATCCGGTCAGGGTTAATCGCCGATCAGGAATGGCAGATAGATCGCCTCGTCGCCGGGGACTGTGGTCGCCGTGGCCGCCAGGGTGGCCGTCGCCGTGGTTGTGGCGGTTGCGGTCGCCGTGGCCGTCGCTGTCGGCGTTTTGGTCGGTGTCGATGTGGCCGTGCCGGTGGGCGTCGCCGTCGGGGTGGCGGTCGCTGTTGCCGTGGGCGTCTCGGTTGGTGTGGCCGTGGCGGTCGCCGTGGGCGTCTCGGTCGGCGTGACCGTGGGCGTGTGGGTAGGGGTGGCCGTGGGCGGCACCGGCCCAACCTCGGCCGCGCCCAGGGCGATCTCCAACGGCTGTTCGGCGTTGTCGATGGCCGCGACGACGGCGGGGGCGTCGGTGTCCTCCACCAGGCCAATCGTCAGGGTGCGGGGCTTCTCCTGCAAGAAGCGGCTGTTACCCGAGCGGCCAAAGCCCAGGACGGTCATCAGCTTGTCGGTGCTGGGGCCGTAAGAATCGACGATGGTGTCGTCCGGCTGGTGGAACAGGTAGAGCGAGCGGTCGAGCGCCGGATCGGAGAAGAAGACCCACTCCTCATCGGCCAGGTCGCCCGTCCAACTCTCTTCGGCCGTGATCGTCGTGCCGTCGGAGCTTGTCACCGTGTCGGTGGTCAGGTCGAGCTTGCCGCCCGGCGTGCCCTCATAGAGCAGCCAGAACGACTTGCCCTCGGCGGTGCGCGTGACCGTCATGCGGGCGAAGGTCGGGTAAATCTCCCAGATCGTCGTCCACAGCCCGTTCGAGCTATCGGCCCGCAGCGTCACCTTCAGCGGCCCGCGCCGCACGACGCTGCTATCGCTGTTGGCCCGACCGGGGTGGAAGTAGCCGCCTTCGCTGGGATGAACCATGTTGGGGATGCCGCGATGGTCGCCCGCGCCGCGCGCGGCCGGGTTCCAGCTGATCCAGTCCTTCTCATCGGCGTCGAACAGGGACGAGAAGCCGCCGCCCGTCTTGTGGAAATGGTAGGCGCCGTTGATCGTATCGAGGCGAAAAGTCTCATAGCCGTAGGGGTCGGTGATGGTGTTGACCGTGACACGATTGGCGATATTCGGCGGGTCAAATGAATCCCCCACCACGTCAAAGTAGACGTGGTAGCGGCGCACTTCGTCGCCCGGTGTCTGGCCGGTGAGCAGGATGATGAGTGTGCCGGCGGCGTTGTTGTTGGCGTCGTAGTCGGCGGCGCGGTCAAACTGGTAGGGCGTCTTGTCATCGACGACTTCGCCATCGACGACTTCCACGACGCGCAGCGAGTCGAGGTCGAACTTGCCGCTTTCGCCGGCGCTGTCGAGCAGGTCGGTGAAGTTAATGGCCACTTCGGCCGCCTTTTCGTGGCGCGCCACGGCCGCCGCGGAGACGGACACGCTCGCGCGGTAGCCCCACAGGGTATCCCACCACGGATCATCGGCGGCCACACGGCGCGGCGCGCGACCCAGAAGCAATGCGCCGACAACCAGCAAGGCCGCCAGCCCCACCAATAGACGTATTTTCATAGGGTACTTCTTATAATTGTCGGGCGCTCTCAATCATGGCGCAATGCCCGCGCCATGATTGAGAGCGCCCGTTGTCATCTGGGGAAATTACCGGATGTCGAAGGCGTCGAACCCGGTTAGACCATAGTCATTCGCGTCCCAAAGGAGTTGGTAGGCGCAGTTCGTCGTCTGGTAGCCCAGGTTATTGGGATCACAGGTGAAGATGTCCAGCCCGTTCCCATTGACGCCACCCGTCCTGAACGAGTCGGCCACATTGAGGTGGATGTCGCCGTTGGCGGCCACGTCGGCGCCGGTGATGTCTTCCTTGCCCAGCCCGCCGTTGTGCGAACCGTCGAAGTAGTACACCCAGACATTGCCATTGCGTCGCAACAGGTCTTCGTCCTGCCCCTTGGGCAGCCCGGCCACGGTAAACGCGCCGGTGGTGCTGATGAGCAGATCGCCGTCATCGGCAAAGGCCAGCGCGTCCACGTCTTCGGCATCGGTCGCCAGATCGGCCGCCGAGCCGTCGAAGAACAGCGAGAAGTCGCCGCCGCTATAGAGGACGACGTCACTGTCATCGGTGCTGCCGGGGATACCGGGCACGGCCAGCGGCGCGGCAAAGCTTAGATAGAGATCGCTGCCGTCAATCGCCAGCGCGTCCACGTTGGCCGAAGAGGGTAGCCCGGCCTCCGAACCGTCGAAAACCATTAGCCACTCGCAGGTCGCGCCGTCGTATTCGAGCACGTCCTCATCGGCATAGGGCAATCCTTCAATCGTGCCGGCTTTCTTGGGGCTGAAGACGACTGAATAGTCCAGCGGAGTGCAAACCGGCCCCGGATCGCTGCCGCCGTCGTCGCCGTCGTCGTTTTGGCCGGTCAAGGTGAGCGGCTGGTAGGCGGCATCGACCACCGGCTCCACGCCGTTGAGATTGGTCTCATTGGTGAAGCCAAAGGTGAACTGCTGCGGCAGTGAGTCCAAATAGCGTTGGCCGCCGCTGCGGCCGAAGCCAAAGATGGTCATTTTGCCGTCGTCGTCGGCCGTATAGCCGTCCACCTTACTATCACTCTGGTGGTGGGCCAGATAGAGGGAGCGGCCGACGTTGGGATCGGTCACGAAAAGCCACTCGTCGCCGGGGATGTCGCTGCTCCACGTGCCCGAAGCCAGGATGCTGTCGCCGTTGGAGCGCGTCAGACGATCCTGACCCAATTCCAGCTCGCCGCCGGGCGTGCCTTCATAGAGCCACCAGAAGTTGCTGTCGCCCCGCCGCACCACCGTCATGCGGGCGTATTCGGGGAAAATATCCCAACGCACTTCCCACAAGCCGCCGTTGCTGACCGACTTGAACGTCGCCTTCAGCGGCCCGTCGCCCGTGACCGTCGTGCTGACGCTGTTGCGGCCGGGGTGGAAGTAGCCGCCGTTGTTGGGGTGAACCATGTTGGGGATGCCCCGGAAATCGCCCGCGCCGCCTTCGGCCGTGTTCCAGTCGATCCAGTCGTTGCCCTGGGTGTCCAGCAAGGTGGCAAAGCCGCCGCCCGGCTTGTGATAGAAATGGGTCGCCAGGTCGTTGACGACCTGGACGCTGGCGTACCCCTTGTGATTGACGTTGGTCAGTGTCACACGGTCGGCGAAGGACGGCGCTGAGAAACCGCTGCCTACCACGTCGAAGTAGACGTGATAGCGGCGGGTCTCGTTGGCCGCCGTGCTGCCCTTCAGCAGGAACGTCAGCGTGCCGCGCGCCTTGTTGGTAGCATTATAGTTAGCGAACGGGTTAAACTGGAAAGGCACGTTGTCGTCGATGACATCATTGCTGCCGTTGACCTCGTAGACGCGGATAGAATCGGGGTCGAGCGCCCCCGAGCCGCCCTGATCGGCCAGCAGGGGGGTGAAGTTGAGGTACGCCTCAACCGGCTTGTCGCTGCGCGCGTGGCCGTTGGCATTGACCGTGAGCAGGACGTGGTAGGCGGGATCGTCGGCCGCCACCGGGCGGGGTCGCAGACCGAAACCCGCGCTGAGCAACATCAGCATCAGACCAAACAGCACCAGGCGATAGGGGCGCGCCCGCCGCGACGCCAAAGGATGATCCATTTGTGTTTTCCTCATAAGACTGGATTACTCTCCCATTCCAGACGAACGAGAGGCGATTTGTCAACCGATTATAATGTATAGTCGCCCGCTTAATAAGAAGCTTAAGTATGGTTAACAATCAGGTAACAAAGCAGCGCGCCGGAACCGGCGCGCTGCTCAACTATTTAGATGATCCGGGCGGAACGATGGGAGCGGAGATTACCCGGCCCCACTGTTCCACCCGCGACTCATGGACAGGTTGTCAGGGCAGCATCCCCGACAGGTGCAGACCGGCCACCGCCTTGGTCAGCCCCTCGGCCGGAGCCGAGAAGTATGGCCCGCTGAACGTCTGCGTCACCGTGTCATATTTGTAGACCATCGAGTGGCCGCCCGTCGCGCCATCGACCGAGAAGGCCCCCCGCGTCGTCAGGTAGATCACCGTCCCGTCGGCGTTGGCCGCCAGGCTGATGGTCGAGTTGTTGGGCATGCCCTGGGCGCTGCCGTCGAGCACCAGGAACCACCGCCCGACCGTGTTCTGGCCCTGGCTGGTGGCACAGAAGCCGAGCACGTCCTCGCCGCTGAAGAGGATGGCGGGCTGGCCGGGGTTGGAGACGCGCCCCTTGCCGCGGGTGCTGATCAGCACGTAATCGATGCAGCCTGGAACCGGCGCGGCCGAACCCGGCAGGATGTGGAAGGCATCCACCCGCTCATCGCTGGTGGTCAGGTCCACGTCGGAGCCGTCGAAGTACCACGACCAACCGCCATCGTAATGGATGATGTCGCTGCCGTTGACTTTGCCGAAGCCGGGGATGACCAGATTGGCCTGACCAAAGCTCAGGTAGAGGTCATCGGCGGCGTTGACGTGGATGGCCGTGATGTCGGCCTTGGCCGGCAGCCCGGCGGCCGTGCCGTTGAAGAACAGCGACCAGTCGCCGGCGGCGTTGTGGAGCAGGATGTCGTTCTTGTCGTAGTGGATCCCGTCGACGCTGCCCACGCCATCGACCGTCAGGTAGACGTCGGGGTCGGTCACCGGCACGGTCGTGTCGATGAGCCAGGTGAAGGTGGACGGATTGCCGCAGTTGCCGGCCCCGTCGCAGGCTCGCACATAGAAGGTGTGGCTACCGTCGCTTAACGGGCCGAGGGTCTGCGGGCTGGTGCAGGCCGCCCACAGGCCGCCGTCCAACTGGCATTCGAACGTCGCCCCGCTTTCGCTGGTGAACGCGAACGTCGGCGTCGGATCGTTTGACGGGTCGGTCGGCGTCGTGGTGAAAGTCACCGTCGGGCCGGTCGTGTCGATGACCCAGGTGTAGCCGGCGTCCGGGCCGACATTGCCCAGCGTGTCGGTGGCCCGCACCTTGAAGGTGTGGCTGCCGTCGCTCAACGGGCCGAGGGTCTGCGGGCTGGTGCAGGCCACCCACAGGCCGCCGTCCAGCTGGCACTCGAACGTCGCCCCGCTCTCGCTGGTGAACGCGAACGTCGGCGTCGCATCGTTCGACGGGTCGGTCGGCGTCGTGGTGAAAGTCGTCGTCGGGCCGGTCGTGTCGATGACCCAGGTGTAGCCGGCGTCCGGGCCGACATTGCCCAGCGTGTCGGTGGCCCGCACCTTGAAGGTGTGGCTGCCGTCGCTCAGCGGGCCGAGAGTCTGCGGGCTGGTGCAGGCCGCCCACAGGCCGCCGTCCAGCTGGCACTCGAACGTCGCCCCGCTCTCGCTGGTGAACGCGAACGTCGGCGTCGCATCGTTCGACGGGTCGGTCGGCGTCGTGGTGAAGGTCGTCGTCGGGCCGGTCGTGTCGATGACCCAGGTGTAGCTGGCCGGGGACGGGTCAACATTGTTGCTGCCGTCAATGGCCCGCACCATGAAGGTGTGGCTGCCTTCGCTCAGGTTGGTGTAGCTGACCTGGCCGCCGTCGCAGGCCACCCAACCGGCGCCGTCCAGATCGCACTCGAAATCGTTGCCGCTCTCGTTGCTCGTATACTGAAAGGTCGCGTCGTCGCTGTTGGTCGGGTTGTTCGGGGTGGCGGTGATCGTCGTGTCCGGGGCCACGGTATCGGGCGGCGGTGTCAGATTCAGGCCGATGAGCGCCGCGTCGTGGTCGGAAGAGCGGTACGGGTTGTCCTCGTACAGCGCTTCCTGGGCCGGCGGCTTGAACGACGTGTCATAGTCCACCACGTCCGGCTCGTCGGAGTTGATGTGCCACTCCGTCGCACCCGTCACCTGGGACGCCAGGCTGTTGATCGCCAGGGCGTGATCCAGATAGCCCGCCTGCGCTTCGAAGGTGTAGGAGTAGGCGTAGAGGCCCTCGAACTGGAAGATCAGGTTGACGTAGTCGTCGCTGGTGGCGGCGGTGTCGTCCGCGCCTAGCTTGATGGCGTCGATCGGGTCTTCCATGGCATAGGAGTTCAGGTCGCCCATGATCAGGAAGTCGGGATCGCCGCTGCCGGTGGGGTCGGTGGCCAGCCAGTCAACCAGAGCCTTGGCTGCGTTGGTGCGGGTGACGTTGCAGTTGCCCTGACCGTCACCGGTATCGGGATCGCCGCTGCAGGCCGAACCCTTGGACTTGAGATGGTTGACGGCAACCGTGAAGCGCGCGCCGGTGCCCACTTCCTCGAAGGTCTGGGCCAGGGCCGGGCGATTGTTGCTCGCAAAGCGCGGATCAACGCTATTAGTCAGAACCTCGAAATCGCCGATGGGCGTCACCTTGGCCGGTTTGTAAATGAGGCCGACGCGGATGGCGTCCGTGCCGAGCACGCCGGTGTCGATGTAGGCATAGGTTCCCGCGCCGAGCATGGCGTTCAGCCCGGCCACAACGCCGTTGGTCGGGTCGCCCAGCGGCTCGACGCCGGGCGTGTTCTCGATCTCGTTCAGGCCGATGACGTCGGCGTCCAGCCCGGCCAACGCCTCCAGCAGCTTGTCGCGCTGGCGGGTGAACTCGTCGGGCTGGTCAGAGTCGTGGCCCCGGCACTCCAGGGTCTGGGATGCGCCGCAATCGTTATCCAGCGGGTTGCCGGTCGGGTAGTCGGCGGTGATGAAGAAGTTGAGCGTATTCATCGCCGCCACGCGCAGGCTGCCGCCGACCGCGTCGGGCGCGACCGGGCGCGGGTTGACCGACATGTACTCGGCCCCAGCGGTGGGGTGGACACGATAGAGGCTAAAGCCATAGCCCAACACGCCGGTAGTGTCCGTCACTTCATCGCCGCCGCGGAAGCGGTTGGCCAGGCTGAACGGCAGGCCATTGGGGTGGCGCAGGGTGGCCGGGTTGGAGCCGCCCTGGTTGTCGTCCAGCGTGATGCGGCGCACGGCGTTGTCGGCCGCGCGGGCAATGGCCGGCGCGCCCGGCTCGACGACGGATGTCGGCGTATGCGGCCGATCCTCGCCGGTCAGAGGCAGGGCCAGGACGACCTCGCCGAACTGGTCATAGTTGAAGTACTCGGCGATGACCAGCGTCTGGGGGAATTTCACCAACATGCCCTCGTAAAGCTCCGGGGCGGTCGTGCTGGCGAAGGGCATGGTCACGTTCACGGCGTTCACGCTACCGTCGCCGCAATCAACGATATTGGCCGCGGTTACGGCGGCGGTGTCACTGTTGGAGCCGTTCAGCGTCGTCTGGCCGAAGCGTTCGCGGGCGTAGGCGGTCACGTGGACGGCGTCGCCGGCGCTGACCGTATTGTCGGTCGCCCCAGTGTAGACGAAGATACCGTCAGACGTGGTCGTGTCGGCGTCGCCGGTGGCGTCCTGAATGTAGAACCCCTCGATATTGGCGCTGGTCTGGAAGTCGCCGACGACGATGCCCTCGGTGACCACCGCGCCGGTGACGGCCGCGGTCGCGCCGCTGCCCTGAATCTGGTAGATGGGCGTGAATGGCTGATCGCAGATGGGCACGGCCGAGGCAATGATGAAATCAAAGACGAAGTCAGCGGCCAGGTTGTCCGGCGGATCGGTGGCATCCTGGTCGACCACTTGCAGATCATCGACGGTGACCGTGACCGTCTCGCCGGCGGTAAAGTCGGCCGGGTCGAGGGTGAAGGTCAGGTTGTCACTCGTGGTGGGGGTCAGGCTCTGCGGGGCGCTGACGCTGCCGCTCACCTGGATCGTGCCGCTGACGTTGACCGCCTCGCTGAAAGTGATGGTGATATTGGTGTTAGCGGCTACGTTGGTGGCGTTGTCGGCCGGGGTGGTGCTGGTGACGGAGGGGGCGGTGTCGCCGCCGCCGCCGCAAACGTTCAACGTCGAGGACGAGTTACGCGGGTTAGGCGCGAGGGCACTGAAATCGGTGCTATTCTGATCGGTCTCCGTGCAGCCACTGCCCGCTCGAATGTCGGCTAAGGTAGCGCTTGGCGCGGGGGCAAAAGAACTTCCCTCGAAGCAGTTGGCAGTAGTGCCAAAGCCCACAAGGTCAACGATCCCGTTGAGGGTGGCGTCCGGGCAGGTCTGGGCCGGTAACGCGGTTTGACTATTGACCAATGCAATCTTCCCGGCCGACGCGCCCATCGCGATAACAGGCGAAGCAGCCACGTCGGGTGTCGGTAAAGCGGAGCCATTTGCGCCTGTTGAACTCATCTGAACCAGGTAATACTGACCCGGTTGTATGGTGACGTTGGGCAGATTGAACTTGCCGGCGGACCAGCTTGTCCCGGCCGCTGACGTGTATTGCAGAGACCAACCGTTGATGCTGACAGCACTACTGCCACGATTGAACAACTCTACAAAGTCAGCGTTATAAACAGCATTGGCATTGCCGCCAGCGCCATAAACCTGGCTAATAACGACTCCGTTCGATAGCGCTGCCGCCGGCCGGCTGAGACCGGGCGCGGTGATGGCGATCAGGGCCATCAGTAAGGCAAACAGTAGAAATCGGGACCGATGATGTTTCATATTCATTATCCTTGAAATAGTGAGCTATACGCCGATACAAGGTGGCACAATGAGTGTGTCAATGGATCGCCAAAAGCGCCGCGACGGCGCGACAAAACGAGGCTCGCGTTTGGGTCGATGCAATACCATCTCCTCTCTAATGAGAATGTCAATGCGCCGGTGGGCCATAGCTGCGGCGCGCGGATTGTCGGCCCCTTCCTTCCTTATCCCAACCCCGATGGGCGTAAGTGTATCAGAAAGCGCATAAAATGAAACAACCAATCGGCTTAAATGTTCCTTAAGCCGGTCCCGGTGCGACCCACTTTCTTAAGTGGGTTGCACCTGATCCTGACAACGCATTCAAAGACAGGTGCGACCCACTTTCTTAAGTGGGTTGCACCTGTTCTGGAGTTTGGCAAATTGAAGAGACCGTCATGGGGTCGATGGCGGTTAATACCTGTCAAGCC
>CXWJ01006733.1_pt1 | contig 22385 bp, 25 predicted proteins | sample 590841 | NCBI WGS metagenome assembly CXWJ01 (sample SAMEA3498367, study PRJEB10139) | wastewater metagenome | biome: wastewater treatment plant; material: activated sludge | place: Austria | collected 2015-01-21 | reverse complement strand
CTATCTACCATGATCGAACCCAGGCTTTGCAGGAAAGATTTCGCGTCACACCCGCGCCCTGAGATAAAGTGACTTGTACATTGCACTGCACAACTTGAATTTCGGCCACGACGGTAGTGACGGTGACACCGTCGGCTTTGTATCCCGTAAATGTCAATTGATTAATGCTCTCTGCAAGCAATTGATTGCTTGTGCCGTTATTGAATGACACTTGTGACGTGGCGTTGTTTCGGCTCCATGTTCTGGTTGCTCCCGCAGGTGTCAGGAACGACAAACTCCCGGCTGTATCATTCGCCGCCGAAATACTGCTAATTGAATTGGCTTGCCGCAATTGCTGAACAAAATGCCGCAACACGCCATAGCCATTCTCCAGCGCATCCAGATCATTCTTCTCCGCCGTCCATACCGCATTGCCTGACCGGATCACGACCACCACTGAACTCATCAGCGTGGCCATAATGGCAGTAGCCACCATCATTTCTAACAGCGACAAACCGGCCTGCCGCGTATTATGTGCCTGCCTTCGCTTCATAGGTCAGCAACTTGCTAATTTTGGTCGTCAGGACTAATCGTGATTCGCTCGTGTCCAGCACATCGTTGCCGTTGTCGTCGCTATACGTCGTAACGGAGACGTTCATCAATCGATTTGTGATTCCACCGCTGGCCGCACTATCAGCGCGTGTTACGATGTAGCGGACGTTGGCAAAGCCATCGGTCCCAAAGTCACCGCCGATAGTTCCCGTCGCCCAGGTTGCCGCCACAAGTGCAACTTGCTCTTCCATCTTGCTCACGCCACAGATCAGCATCAGATGCTTGGTGTCAATCTTGTTGGCCAGGGCCATGCCATCTCGCAAGTAACCCATGGCCGGCACCAGCGCACTCGCACAAATTGCCGAGGCCAATACGACTTCCAGCAGCGAATATGCCCGCGCAGTGTAGTTTCCCAAGTGTCTTTTCATGCGTGCGTTATTGGTTCAGGTCGCATAGTTGCGGAATCCGTGCGCAAAGCCCCATAAAAACTAGCTTTTCATGGGGACACTACAAAAGAAACCTGCTGCTGGAAGATACAGCCTGAAACGGCTGTAACAATCTTGTGGGCAAACATCAAGCTATTGCACAAATGCCTTACCGGTCACCTGATAGACAGTGACGGTATAGGTGCGATCCGGCGCAATACAGGTGATCGTATACGAAGCGTTCGCCTCGCCCGTGTAGGTAAATGTGGCGTCGGTCACTCCGCCGGTAGTCACTGTAACTTCTGCCGGGACAGCGTGGAAATCGTCAATGCGCGTATCCACGCCATCGATCCTGCGGTACACCGCGTATTGCGTTGCATTACCGCCAGACAACGTAAACCGTAAGAAGTGATTGTCACCCGTTGCAATCGCACCGCGGCGGGCCATCATACAATCAAAGGCCACACGCCGGGCGAAGCCTTCCGCTCCCAAATCCCCAATTATATTGCCGCCGTACCTCGTGACGGCCATCGCTCCAAGCATACCGACAATGAACAAAGCACCGACCAACTCTAAAAGCGTCATAGCACGGCGTGCCGAGGCTCGCCGTGCTATGTCAGATGTCTTGTCTTGTCTGGAGATCGGCTTCACAAGTGGCCGCCTGACCGCCGTTAGTTGACGCGACGGGTCGTCGGGTTCAACGTGTAAGCGGAATTGTTCACCGGGTTGGTTGGGAGGCCTTGGGGGAAGTAATTCACGTTAGCGCCGATGTCCGACAAATTATTGGCCGGCCAAGTGCCCTTGTCGACGTACCAACGCTCAACCGCGGCGTTAATTGTTGCCTTATTGTGACTGTTGACCTTAGCTTTAGAGGTGTCGCTGGACACAGTTACGCGGGGAACGATGATTGCCGCGATGATTCCTAATATCGTCACGACCGCCAGCAACTCCATCAGCGAGAAGCCAGTTCGCTTGCCATTCATGTATTTGATCATGTTCTTATCTCTTGATACGAGTAAAAAGTGGATAAAGCCCTAGAGAGTTGCCCGGCCGTCATTACGTCATTAGTTGACGCGGTGGGTTGTCGCGTTCAACGTATAAGCGGAATTATTCACAGGGTTGGTTGGGAGGCCGTCGGGAAAGTAATTCACATCGGCGCCAATGTCCGTCAGATTATTTGCCGGCCAGGCACCTTTCTCGATGTACCAGCGTTCAACTGCGGCGTTGATCGTCGCCTTGTTATGGACATTGACCTTGGCTTTGGCGGTGTCGCTGGACACAGTTACGCGGGGAACGATGATTGCCGCGATGATTCCCAGAATCGTTACGACCGCCAGCAACTCCATCAGGGAGAAGCCAGTTCGTTTGCCATTCTTGTATTTGATCATGTTCTTGTCTCGCCGAACGGGTATAGTCAAGTTTCGAGGCAAGCGAACCATTGGACGGAAACTCAAACTGCTTGCCTCGAATTTTTTCTCTGTAGAAATGTAGGTCAAAGCAGGGCAAGGAATCGAGCGGCGAGGAATAGTTTAGACGCCAGACCCACTAGTGGTTGTGGCCATTAACACGCCCAGTGGTTGTATCGATTGTGTAGGTTGTGCTATCGACTGGGCAGGTTGGGAGGCCGTCGGGAAAATAGCTGGTATCCGCGCCGATCGTGCCTAAGTTCGCAGCAGGGTAAGAGCCGTTGTTGCGTTTCCACAAACTGACCTGAAATTCGATCTCGCGCTTTTGTGTGTGACAAGCTGAATTCTTGGCGCTCGTGTAGTGATCTAACACTCGTGGCACGATCACCGAGGCCAGCGTGCCCATAACAGCCACGACACTGATCAATTCAATTAACGATAAACCACGCTGATTATTGTGATGCATCATTTAATCGTATTCACCATGTCGAACATAGGTAGGTATATAGCAAGTAGGATAGCCGCGATGGCCGCCGCCAAACCGATTGTCAGTACCGGCTCAATCGTCCCCACGAATATATTGGCTTTGCGTTCGATCTCGCGCTGAAGATGATCCCGAATATGGTTGGTTGATTTGGCCAAAGTGCCTGTTTGTTCGCCGACAATGACCAGCTGGCTGACGATCGGAGGAAAAATCTCGCCATGACGTTCGATTTCTCGGCTGAATTTTTCGCCGCGGCGAACCGCGTTTTGGAGTTCGCGGGCGCTTTGACGCAGCGCGCTATTGCCAACTGCTTGCGCCGATTCACCTAATGCTTCCGCCAAGGTGTAGCCGGCGTCCATCAAGCTGCCCAGCGTTTCCATCAACTGCAACACGGCAATATCACGTAACCAGTTGCCTAGTATCGGAGTACGGAGTAGCGCTCCGTCCATCTTGCTGGCGAGATCCGACTTTTTGCGGAGCTGCTTCACCACCAGCACGCAGGCCGCAATCAACCCGAGCACAATCCAACCGTAATGCTTGGCGGCCGAACCCACCGCTATCAATAGCTTTGTGATAAAAGGCAGCGAAACGTGTGCCTGATCATAGGTCTCCTGAAACACAGGTATCACGTAAGTTAAAAGGAATACGATAACGGCGGTTCCCATCACGACTAGCAGTGTGGGATACGCCATTTTCTTAACGATTTCTGACCGCAAGCGAAAAGCGTCCTCGCGATACTTGGCGATGGTCGTAAGCGTTTCCCCCAGCCGACCGGAATGTTCGCCCACCTTGATCTGGCTAACCATTACGGCGTCGAACGTATCGCCGAATTTAGAAAGCGCCGCGCTGAAACCTTCGCCGTTTTCCACATGCCGACGGATCGCGACCAACATGTCACGCTGTTTACTGATCGTTTTCTCCTCGGCAATCGTGCCGAGCGCTTTAGGCAACGAGACGCCGCTTTCCGTCAGCGTGGCTAAGTTCCGCAAAATGAATACAAGATCTCTCTGCTTTAGCTTCTCCTTGGACGAGCATTGCCGGTTCGTCAAACGCAACCACTGGTTGGTAGCGATCACCGGCCGCCGCGCCGTCGCCAACGCCATGCCGCCACCGATGGCGGATGCTTGCAAGAGCGACTTTTTCTTGGTTCGACGCATGGGAAGCAATATGCATTCAGCCGGAAAGTTTGTAGAACACTTCTTCTAACGTCGTCCGCCCGGCCAACACTTGTTCCATACCGGCAGCGGCCAACTCAACCATGCCCTCGGAGGTCGCAATCTGTCGAAGTTTCGTAGCCGGCAAACCGTTTTCAATTGCTTCCGCTAAGGTCGGGGTCACAACCATAATTTCATAAATCGGTATCCGCCCTGAATACCCCGTTCCTAGGCACTTTTTGCAACCACGGCCACGGTAGAACACCGCATCCCTCGGCAGCGCACGCTCCTTACCAAGCACTTTGAGGAGCGATTCGTTGGGCTCAGTTGCTTCTTTACATTCGGGGCAAATTTGCCGCAGCAACCTTTGGGCTACTGAACCAAGCAATCCACCACTAATCTTGAAATAATCGATACCTAAATCGGCCAAGCGGGCGACAGTACCCACCGCATCGTTCGCATGGAGCGTGCACAACAGCAAGTGACCTGTAAGCGCCGCTTGTACGCCGGTAACGGCCGTTTCATGGTCGCGGATTTCGCCCACCATGATCACATCCGGGTCTTGACGCATGATGTATTTCAAGGCGTTGGCAAAACCCAATCCGTGTTCGTTGTCCGAGGCCACTTGGTTGATGCCCGGAATTCGGTATTCGACCGGATCCTCGACGGTAACGATATTGCGACTGACTGAATTCAACTTCGACAACAATGCATACATCGTGGTTGATTTACCTGAACCGGTTGGCCCGGTGATTACGATCATGCCGTGTGGTCGATCGATCAACGTTTGAACTGTTTTAAGATCACGCTCGCAAAGGCCAAGGTGCGCGAGCTCAAATGTCTTGCTGCTTTCGTCCAACAACCGCATCACAACCTTTTCCCCACCCACCGTGGGAATCGTACTAACTCGGAAATTGACTTTACCACCCGCTTCTTGAACACTCAGATGGCCGTCTTGGGGGCGACGGTTTTCCGTCGTGTCCATGTCCGCCATGACTTTGATGCGCGCGACAACCGCCTCTTCGATATGATTTGGGATCGTCATCACTTGCTGCAACTCGCCATCCACTCGGTAACGGACCCGCATTTCTGGCACATGTGGTTCCAGGTGGATATCACTCGTGCTGGCGTTGATGGCTCCCATTAGGATGGCCCGCACGAGACGCACGACGGGCGCATGCTGCTGGTCCTCCTCCGCGTCCGCCATCAAGTCTTCTTCAACTGTTTCCTCAGCTGCTGCCAGATCGGCCATCTTCATATCAACGATCGTTTGCCGAGCAACGATGCGTTCATCGAAGCCACGGTCGAGAGCGGCCTGCACAGAGGCTTCCAAAGCTACGACCGGCTCGACGTGGTAACCGGTAATCAGCTCTGCTTCGGAAATTGTTTCGATGTCATCAGGCGCTACCATTGCCAGTTGCAATGATCCGCTAGCCGCAGCCACCGGTACGCACGACCTTTGCCGCGCCAGCTTTTCAGGCAGCAGGCGAACGATCTGTGGATTGACGGCCTGTGGCACCACATCCAAAAATGGCACCCCAAACTGCTCAGACAGAGCCTCGCCGAGCTGATCCATCGTGATCAAACCGCGGCGAATCAGCAGGCGACCTAACATGCCACGTTCCGAACCCTGAGCAGCAAGGGCCGCTTCAAGTTGGCCCTCGGTAATATGGCCGCGTTGAACCAGGATGTCGCCAAGTCTGGCCATGTCACGTCACTATTGGTTTTGGAGCATGGCCGACACCAATCGTTCGACCTTCGATTCCAACACAATCGGATCGTACGGAATCACTAAATATTCGTCCGCTCCAGCATTGTAGGCGCGCCGTACTTCGTCTAGGTCCGAGGTAGTCGAGAGGAACATGATCGGTATTTCGCTCGTCCTCATATCATTACTAAGACGATTAATGAACTCGATGCCGTCCATACCGGAAAGTGCGTGCTCAACGATGATCAGCGTTGGCAACTCGTCTCGCAGCCACTCTAAAGCCCGTTCAGCCGAATTCGACGCGACGACTTTATAGCCCAACAGCTCAAGCCGGAAGCCCGTGATCTCAAGCAAAGTTGGATCTTCTTCGATCAACAGGATAGTCGGGGATTCGTCGGACATGGCTCTTAATGCGAGAAGCGCGCAGGGGGCAACACCTAGCTATAAATAGCTTGCGACGGTCGTCATCCACCGCCGTTTTATGCTGGAAACCATAAACAGATACCCTATGAGGTACCTCCGCCAGCAGAATCGGATTTACCGTCAGAATCGTTGGTGGCTATTCACCGAGACAAAACAGAGCGCATGCTAAAAAGAGGGGCGTGACTCTCGTCAACGGCCTAACCCAGGCAAGCTGGAACGGCCGCCCCACGAATCGCCCGCAACACGTCGCGGCGTGCAATTAACCCAACCAACCGACCATCTTTCATCACGGGCAGACGTCGTACTCGGTGGACAATGCACAAATCGGCCACGCGGCCTAGGACATCGTCCGGTTCGACTGAAATGATCTCCCTGGTCATGTGCTGAGACACCAATTGATCCTTGATCTTCTGATCGTACGCAACGGCCAGTAGAGCGAACTCCGTGATCACTCCCACCAAGCGGCCGTCGTCGTCCACGACCGGAAGCCCACTGACTTCATGCGTCAGAATCAATTCAATGGCATCCTCGATCGACGCGTCGGGGGGGATCGTCACCATATGGTCGGTCATGATCGAACCGGCGGTCAAAACGTTCAGCATTTTGAACTAACTCCTGGCAGCGAGCGGTGCGTCGATAGACTCTTCGCACATGGTGATGATTATTTCCTTTCAGGGCGAAACTCAACGCGAACGCGCTGGACAGAGAGTTAAGCCCATAGACAAGGTTAGTGCGCTGGTTGCCGGCCGATGGAACGGCACCAGCAGAACTACGACACGCGGTCGAATCCCAGGCGGCGATTTACAATTGTTTGGCATTATCCGAATAATCGGCTAATCGGCGCAGCTGCCATCGGGCTCAACTTGAGGATTCGGTATGATGCAAGAATGAAATGGCGGTGTCCCGCCACGGGGTATGAATATTCAGACGATACGCACCCGACAAATTCCTCCGCCCTTTCACTTGCCGCATCATGGCCAACGCACTCCAAAGTAAGATCGCCACAACCGCATTCGCTTTTCGCGGGTATGACGTCAAGAATCTGGGAAGATCGCGCGAATTGTTGGACCATCCTGCCTACGGGCGCACCATGCGTCTCTGCCTGGACACGGCTAGCGAAGTATGCGCGGATATCACTGGTCGCCTGACCGATCTCGCGGATTGGATCCTGCGGAACGAGGAACCTGGTTTGGATCGCTATGCCGAGGCGGTGGCGATCATCATGGCCGTGGAATGGGCTCATATCGAGCTTCTGGAAGAATTTCACAGTGTCCGCCTCTGCGACGCCGCACTCGCCTATGGCTATAGCTTGGGCGAGCTGACGGCGGTTGCTTGCACCGGCGTACTGGAAGTGGCCGAAGTGATGCAAGTGCCGGTTGCGATGGCGGCAGACAGCGCCCTCCTGGCCCGGAACGTCACAATGGGGGTGTTGTTTTCCCGCGGCCCAGCGATCAACGAGGGTGACGTGCGGCGTTTGTGCCACCAGATTACGGCCGAAGGGAAGGGAACGATTGGTTACTCTTCGGTGCTTTCACCCAACACCCTTCTGCTACTTGGGCAGAACGATACCATCGCGCGTTTCAAAGAGCGAATGCATCAATTTCTGCCTAACCCGGCCCACATGCGGCTCAACGACAATCGCTGGCCACCGCTTCACACGCCGATCGTGCGTCAGAAACATATCCCCGACCGCGCCTCCGTAATGATGGAAACGATGGGGGGCGGATTTCAGCCTCCTTGCCCCCCTATCCTTTCGCTCGTTACTGGCCAACGCAGTTACGACGACGACCGGGCGCGAGAAATCTTGCGAAACTGGGTCGATCATCCGCAACGGCTGTGGGATGCTGTCTACGAAACGCTGGCCAGCGGCATCACGACCGTGATCCACGTGGGTCCAGCGCCCAACTTGATCCCCGCCACGTTCCACCGCCTTAGCGATAACGTGCAGCAGCAGATCTCCGGCCGTTCCATCGGCAAAATGGGGTTGCGGGCCGCGGCCGGATTGGTGCGGCGACCTTGGCTTTCCGCCCTTTTGCCCAGCCGCACGGCACTTTTGCGCGCTCCCACTCTTAAGCACGTGATTTTGGAAGATTGGCTGCTGGATCATGCCCCGGGTGCGGAAAACGGCTCGTAAATCACTGGCAATTCATGGCACTTCTCCGGTGATGCTTCCGACCGCTTAAATTCGCCGGGAAATTGCGAAGGTGCGCAAAACTCCCCCACCTAATTTTGCGCACCTTCGGGCGAGGGAAGGGGGAAGGTGGAGGCAGACGGACAGGAATGTCCGTCCTACGGGGCGCGGGGAGCAGGGGGGAAGGCGGAGGGCGGAAGGGGGATTGAGACTGGCGCGGGGAGTTGGAGAGTTGCGGTTGGACCGCGCGTGGGTGTCAAGTCAGCTGCGCATAAGTAGGGGTGGGGCTTCTGCGCAGTGGGTGATTCAAGGAGAATCGCGGGCATTGTTGGAGAAACTTTTGGCGCGCTCTCAAAGTGTGCGCGCGGAATTTTTTGTTAGGTTTCGGCCACCGTTTGTGCTAAGGTGGGTGGGCCACGATTGCGGATTTCGGATTGGGGATTGCGGATTGAAGCAGGGGCGCTCGGGACGCGCTTTGTCCAGCGAGGAACAGGGAGCGGGCGGGATCAAGCCTGGATTGTTTCGGCCTCGGTTGCGATTCGTCGGCAGGCGGCGCGAGTTGCTCGACCGAGGAGGTTTGGGGTCTCGGTTTCCCGGGGTGGCGAAAACGCTCGCTGGGGCTCGTGTTTTCTTACCCCGGGCNNGTGTTTTCTTACCCCGGGCTTTGGTGTGTAATGCCTTCGGCATATTGGAGGCGGGTGTGGGAATATGATTGCGGATTGCGGATTGGGGATTGAAGCAGGGGCGCTCGGGACGCGCTCTGTTGCGCGTCACGGCTAAACGGGGCTTGGGGGAAAAAGCTGATTTGTGATTCGGACCGTAAGGCCAAGGCAAAGCGCTGCTAACAAGTTAGTAGTGGGACCAAGCGGGAACAGCTCGGCGGGAGCCTCGCCCTCCCGGCTGTTGCACTGGCTCGGCGGGAGCCTCGCCCTCCCCCTCGCTGACACTTCGGGTTGTTGTGATCGGTGGCGATGACGCTCGCTGAGAACACACGAATCAGCATGGCCACTCCGAGCAGTGGCCATGGCACCCGGCACACGGCGGCTTGCGAGGGTGCCCTGCCCTGCTTAAAACCAGATTGACGGTTTTCCGGCAACCTGTGTTGAAAAGGGGGACAGGCACGCTGACGCCCACACCTGTTCTTGGGTTTTCGAATCGTGCCGCGAGCCAGTCCCCTTTTTCAACGGGCCAACAGTCCATCCGCGCGGTATCAATCCTTTGCCAACCAACTCCGAAAACTCACTAGCGGGCCAGACAGCCGTCGTCACCGGCAGTTCCAGCGGCATCGGCAGGGCGATTGCCTTGGAGTTTGCGCGGGCCGGCGCGGATGTGTTGATTCATGCGCGTGGCAATCGCGCTGGTGCAGAGCAAGTGGCCAGCGAGGTGCGGGCGATTGGCCGCGAAGCAATCGTCGTGCTGGCCGACTTATCCGCAACATCTGAGCAAGACCGCCTCGTCGAAGAAGCCTGGCGGTGGCGGCCCAACGATATCTGGGTCAATAATGCCGGCGTTGATGTGCTCACGGGTGCCGCAGTGGCCTGGTCTTTCGAAGAAAAACTAGCCGCACTGTGGCGAGTCGATGTGGTCGCTTCGCTGCGACTGTCCCGCGCGGTGGGGCAACGGATGCGCGAGCGCGGCAAAGGGGTCATCTTGAACATGGGCTGGGACCAGGCAGCGACCGGCATGGCCGGCGAGAGTGGAGAATTTTTCGCCGCCACGAAAGGGGCCGTGATGGCCGCCACACATAGCCTTGCCAAATCGCTCGCGCCACACGTTCGCGTCAATTGTCTCGCGCCCGGTTGGATTCGCACAAAGTGGGGCGAGAATGCTTCCCGCGAATGGCAAGAACGCGCGCGGAAGGAATCATTACAAGATCGTTGGGGCGAGCCCGAAGACGTTTCCCAAGTTGCGCGCTTCCTGGCCTCACCCGCCGGTGCGTTCATCAACGGCCAAATCATCAACATCAACGGCGGGCAGGCTAGCTAATTCCCTTCTGCTTTTTCGCACCCGCTCTCCGACCTCCAAACTTCCGGCATGTCCCGCGAACAGATCCATTTTGTCACTGGCCGATTGGCGGAGCATTCGCTCCGGCGAATTGTGGAGTCGCTCGCGGCCACAGCCGGCTTTGACTACACCGTGGATGTTCTTCCGATCACCGTGGCCGCGCTGATGACACCGACGTGGATCGCGCCGCGAATCAACGTGCCGGCCGGAACCACGCGCGTTATCCTGCCCGGATACTGCAACGGCGATTTGGCCCCTGTCGAACAGGCGGCCGGCGTACCGGTCGAATGTGGGCCGCGAGACTTGGGCCGGCTGCCTGAATTTTTTGGACGCGAACCGACGCCACGCGATTATGGCCAATACGATATCGAAATCATCGCCGAGATCAATCATTGCCCGCGGCTCGCTCTGAATAAGATTCTCGCGGCCGCCAAACAACTGGCTGCCGACGGGGCCGACGTGATCGACGTGGGCTGTGAGCCAGAGGGCCCTTGGTCAGAGGTTGGCGATGTGGTGCGCGCGCTGCGCGACGACGGCCATCGCGTCTCGATCGATAGCCTCGACCCACGCGAAATCGAACCGGCAGTGCGGGCTGGTGCGGAGTTGGTTTTGTCGGTCAATAGTTCGAACAAGGCAGCCGCTCGCGGATGGGGCTGCGAAGTCGTGGTCGTCCCGGACGATCCACGCACGCTGGCCGGACTGGACGATACGATCGAGACGTTGGCGGCTGCCGGCGTGCCATTGCGGATCGACCCAGTGATTGAGCCGATCGGCTTCGGCTTCGCGGCCAGTTTGGGACGCTATCTGCAGACGCGCGAGCGCTATCCAGACGCCGAAATCATGATGGGCATCGGCAATCTTACCGAGCTCACCGACGCCGATTCGGCGGGCATCAACACTGTGCTACTCGGCTTTTGTCAGGAAACCGGCATCCGCAGCATTCTGACCACGCAGGTGATTCGCTGGGCTCAATCTAGCGTCCGCGAATGTGACCTGGCCCGCCGACTTGTGTATCATTCGGTGCGGAACCGGGTGCTGCCGAAGCACTTGGAGCCGAGGCTCGTTTTGCTCCGGGACGCGACTGTCACGGAACAAGCCACGACCGACCTTGATCGACTCGCGCACGATATTAAGGACGCCAACTATCGCGTCTTTGTCGCGGAAGGCGAAGTCCACGTCGTCAGCCGCCACTTACACCTGCACGACGCCGACCCTTTCACTTTATTCGAACAACTCCGTCACAGTGGCCCAGACGGCCATTTGCCTAAGGGGTTAGACCCGAGCCACGCGTTCTATCTTGGCTATGAAATGTGCAAAGCGGCCACCGCGCTCACCCTCGACAAGCAATACAATCAAGACGAATCGCTCGACTGGGGTTTTCTGACGCGCGAAGAAACTCGGCATTATTTGAAACCGATGAAAGGCGAGTGAAACACAAAGAGACGAAGGGCACAAAGGAATAGGAAGAGAAAGCGGGAGAACAGCAGAGCGGTAGAGCAGTAAAGAAATGAAGACCTTGTTTCAACAATCGCCGACGCAGTATCTCGACTCGGCAGCCGGCCTGCCGCTGGTCGAACGGCTCGATCCTGCGCTCGATTCGGTCGATGTTTTCCGAAAACTAAGTCGCCTGCCGCACGCTGTGTTTTTCGATAGCGCGATGCGACATCCGGAACTGGGCCGCTTTTCATTCGTGGCGGCCGACCCGGTGGAGTGGCTTGCCGTGGCGGCCGACGGCAGCGATGCGCTAGCGCTCCTTGCTGATCGCGTCAAGAAGTTAAGCTCGATGACGCATCCCGATCTGCCACCATTTCAAGGTGGTTGGGCAGGCATGTTTGGTTACGAGTTAGGGCATAGCCTTGAATCGATTCCGCCTGCCGCCATTGATGAGTTCCAAGTGCCCGCGCTGGCCGTCGGTTTGTATGACGTGGTCGTCGTGTTCGATCATATTCGACCGGCCGCATGGATCGTCTCGCAGGGTTTTCCGGAGACCGATGCGGCTGCCCGCCGCGACCGCGCCGCAGCCCGCTTGGATCGGTTTCGTCGTGTATTGGATGGCGAGTTGCCCGCAGACATCGTCACGCGCAATGGGCAAGCCTTGCTGAGCAATCTGGCCGCGTGTGATATGGCAAGCCAATTCGCGGCCCAGCACTTCGCCAATCTGACGAGCAATTTCTCCGCCGAAAACTATCGTCGGGCCGTCGCGCGGGCCATCGAATACATCCACGCTGGCGACGTGTTCCAAGTCAATTTGGCTCAACGGCTTTTGCACCCGGCCCATACTTCATCGGTCGAACTTTACTGCCGACTCCGGGAGCGGAACGCCGCCCCGTTTGCCGGATTCCTCGACGCTGGTTCGTGGCAAATTTGTAGCGCTTCTCCGGAGCGATTCATTCGCGTGTCGGACCGTCAGGTGGAAACCCGGCCAATCAAGGGCACCCGCGGGCGGGCGCGCCGTCCCGAGGCCGATTTGTTTGCGGGCGACGATCTGCGGGCGAGCGAAAAAGATCGAGCCGAAAATGTGATGATTGTCGATCTGCTGAGAAACGACTTGTCGCGGGCCTGCCGGCCCGAAAGTGTGCGCGTCACGCAGTTGTGTGGCCTGGAAACGTACGCCTGGGTGCAGCACCTTGTTTCCGTGGTGGAGGGAACGTTGCGAGAAGATTGTTCTCCCCTGGACCTGCTTCGCGCCTCGTTCCCGGGCGTCTCGATCACTGGCGCCCCGAAAGTGCGGGCCATGGAGATCATCACTGAGCTGGAACCGACCGCGCGCGGCGCTTATTGCGGCGCGCTCGGTTATCTTGGCGCCGACGGCAGCATGGACACAAACATTCTCATTCGTACCATCACCGCCGGTCGCGGCTGGTGGCAGCTACCGGTCGGCGGCGGCATCGTCGCCCAATCCGATCCGCAAGACGAGTACGAAGAAACGTGGCACAAAGCGGCCGGAACATTGCGGGCCCTTACTACCGTCTGACCTCTGGCTCTGAGCTCTCCCTTTGATTCTTCTGATCGATAACTACGACAGTTTCGTCCATAATCTGGCCCGCTATTTCGAGCGGTTGGGCCAGGAGACGCGGGTGGTACGCAATGACGCGGTGGACGTTGTGGCAGTTCGTGGGCTGCGGCCGGCTGCCATCGTTCTTTCTCCCGGCCCATGTACACCGCGCGAAGCGGGCGTGTCGCTGGAGCTCGTTCGTCAATTGCATACGGAAATCCCAATGCTTGGCGTTTGCCTGGGGCACCAAGTCATTGCAGAAACACTGGGAGGCGAGATTGTGCGGGCTTCCGAACCGGTTCATGGGCGAACGTCTGAAATTCGTCACGATGGCCGTGGACTGTTCGCTAATTTACAATCGCCGTTGACGGTCTGCCGCTACCATTCCTTGGTCGTCGAACCAACGACGCTGCCCGCCGAAATCCGAGCCACCGCCTGGACCGTGGACGGTACGATCATGGCACTTGAACACACGCGCCATCCCCTTTACGGTGTGCAGTTTCACCCCGAATCGATTCTGACCGAGCATGGGTACGATCTACTGGCCAATTTCCTCCAACTTGCTGGAATCGAGCCGCGTGGCGACGTCACCGAACTTGCTCAAGCTGAGCGACAAGAACCGCGCGTCAAGCACGAGCCATTGCCGACTGGTCCGGTGACGTTCTAGCTGCGTCGCATTACCAGGTCGATAAAGAGAGTCGCCGTGGCGATGCTGAAAAAAATCATGCCGAACCTCGATCAAGATAGTCTGACACTCCCCCAAGGTACGCTTCTGGAGGGCATCGTCACGACGCTCAACAAAGACGGCACGCCGAATATCGCGCCGATGGGGCCGATTGTTGATGCCAACTTCGATCGCTTGCTGTTGCGGCCATTTCGGACCTCGATTACCTATCAAAACTTAAAACGAACTGGCGAGGGGGTGTTCCATGTTACCGATGACGTAGAGCTCCTGGCGCAGGCGGCGGTCGGCCAGCTTGATCCTATGCCTTCCCTCCTACCCGCACAGGTAGTAGAAGGCGTGATCCTCGCAGATGCCTGCCGTTGGTACGCCTTTCGAGTCGAATCGCTCGATGATCGCGAGGAACGTACGACNNACGTACGACCATTGTCGCTCGCGTTGTGGATCGGGGACGTCTGCGTGACTTCTTCGGCTTCAATCGGGCGAAGCATGCCGTCGTGGAAGCGGCCATCCTGGCGACTCGGGTCGGCATCCTCGACCGCCAGCAAATTTTGATTGAGTTCGAGCGGCTGGCCGTGCCAGTCGAAAAAACGGGAGGCCATCAGGAACGCCGTGCCTTTGCATTTCTCCAAGAATATGTTCGAACCGCGCTCGCGAAGGCGAGTTGCGCTCCGGAGGCAGCGAACGCATGACCCATGCTCTCCTCGTCCGAGCACCATGCCGGCTTCACTTCGGCATGTTCAGCTTTGGCCGCGACGACGGGCCGCAGTTTGGGGGCGTCGGCGCGATGGTCGATCCACCTGCTGTGGAGCTCACGATCAAACCAGCCGACGAATTTCGTGCTTCTGGCGCGCTCCACGAGCGAGTAGAACAATTTACTCGTGCGGCGGCCGCGCGCTGGCAATTGGAAGGCCTACCGGCCTGCGAGATCAAAACTCGTGCGCTGCAAAGTCACTCCGGCCTCGGCGTCGGCACGCAATTAGGCTTGGCCGTGGCGGCGGGTCTACGACAATTCTTGGAGCTGCCCAAAATATCGCCCGCAGATCTGGCGGTCGCCGTCGGTCGCGGAGCGCGATCCGCCGTTGGCACGTACGGATTCGAACGGGGCGGGCTGATCGTAGAGAGCGGTAAGCTACGCGGCGAACCCTTGGGCGCGCTCACCCACCACTTAGCATTACCTGACACTTGGCGCTTCGTGTTGATCAACCCTACCGGCGTCCAAGGCCTGGCCGGCGATTGCGAAGCCCGCGCTTTCGCCGAGCTTCCACCCGTGCCGATCGAAGTGACGCGCGAACTATGGGAAATTACGGAGCGAGAGTTGTTGCCTGCCGCCGCCCATGCAGATTGCGCCGCTTTCGGCGATGCTTTGTATCGCTTCGGTCGCTTGGCCGGCGAATGTTTCGGCCCAGCGCAAGGAGGCCCATTTGCCAGCCCAGAGATCACGCAACTTGTCGAGACGCTCCGGGCCGACGGGGTTCGTGGCGTCGGCCAATCTTCCTGGGGACCAACTGTGTTTGCCTTGACGCCAGACAGCGAGACAGCCACAGCCCTCGTCCAATGGCTAAATCGCCATCCGGACTTTGGTTCCTATCGTGTCAGCATCGCCAGCCCGAACAACCGAGGCGCGACGATTGAAACCGTGCCGGCCTGATTGCGGTTTATTGGGAATCAATCACCTCCCGGTACTGCTCAATCAATCGGGCAGCCGCCTGGTGAATATTGAACGCCGCTTCAGCCCGCCGGCGAGCCGCTTTACTCACTGATTGCCGCTGCCCTTCATCTTCCAGCAGCCCAATCATCGCGGAGGACAACCCGTCGACACCATCGGCCGCAAACAGAATCGCTCCATCCTCTTCCGTCGGAAAGATCTCGCGCGTCCCACCGACATCGGTCGCTACAATCGCCAGCCCACTCGCCGCCGCTTCCAGCAGCACGCGTCCCAGCGGTTCCTGTCGGGCGGCATGAACCAGCAGCGTGCATTCCGGCAGTAACTGCGGCACATCCGCGCGCGAGCCTAGAAAATGGACGCGTCCGGCCAACGCTGGCTCGGCCGCAAGCGATCGCAACTCCGTCTCAAATGCGCGCGACTCGTCTTTGTTCGATGTTCGCTCGCCTATGATGAGCCAGTGCGCGTCGGCCACTCGCGGAGCCGTAAGTAACGCGGCTCGGAGCACGGTATCCGTCCCCTTTCGCAAGCCAAGCTGCCCGATTGTGGCAATCAACCGCGGCGTAGGCGGCAAATTCAATTCGCGGTGCAGATATCCGGTCTTCGGCCGCGGGTGAAATTGATCCAGATCAACGCCATTGTGAACCACCACGCATTTGGCGGCATCCAGGCCTTGATCGCAATGGAAATCTCGCGTGGCGCGCGAAACGGCGATCAACCGGCGGTGGACATTGAGGTCTTCAATCACCTGGCGAGAGAGTTTTACGATATCGCGCAGATGTCCGATACTTGGCAGGCCCAGCTCTGTCGTCGTCGGGCCGGCGATTCGCGACGTCGATAAGCTGTTCGCATGGACTAAGTCCGGCCGCTCGCGCTCAATCAACGCGGCCAGCTCCGCACGCAATTGCGAGAGGGGCAGCCGCTGGCCATGCTCATCGTGCGTCTGCCAAGGCACATGCGGAATTCCCCGCTGACGCAGTGTCGCAGCCAATAGACCGTTTGGCGGGGCTGCCACGCGAATGTCAAACCTGGCCGCTGCCACCGCCGGCAACGTGGCCAGCATGGAGCGCTCGCAACCCAGAAGCGTGGGATATTCGCAGAGGATCAACAGCCGCGGCATAGAATGTCCGCTTAAGACTTAGCTACGACGCGCAGCAAAGCACTCTCTAGCACTTTACCGCTACAGAAGCCCATAAGCCCCAAGCGTCTTCTTGAGCTTTGCCATGCCGGCGTCATCCAGCGGCGTCATCGGCAGTCGCATCTCGCCGGTGTCTCGGCCCAGGAGCTTCATCGCGGCTTTGATCGGAATCGGGTTGGTGGATAGGCCGAGCATATCTCGGCAAAGGGGAAATAGCTTGTGATGCCAACGCCGCGCCTCGACAAGGTCGTTCTTATCGGCGGCCGCCACGAGGGCGAGCATATCCTTCGGAACAATATTTCCCACCACCGAGATTACGCCCCGCCCGCCGATCGCCATTAGCGGCAAGGTGATGCTATCGTCTCCGCTGAGGACGGTTAGATCGGTCGCCGAAATAATCTGCGACGCTTGATCGAGCGAGCCGGTCGCTTCCTTGACCAGCGCAATGTTCGTCAGCTCGGCCAGCCGAATGATCGTTTCTGGCTCCATGTTTTTGCCGGTGCGGCCCGGGATATTGTAGATGCATTGGGGCAGACCGGTTTCCTCAGCCAGCCGCTTGAAGTGCTGATAGAACCCTTCTTGCGTCGGCTTGTTGTAGTAGGGGGCCACCTGCAGGGCTGCGTCGGCCCCCACCTTTTCGGCAAACTTCGTCAGCCGCAACGCCTCGGCCGTGTTGTTCGAGCCAGTGCCCGGCATCACCTTGATCCGTCCGGCGACCGTATCCACCGTGAACGCAATTATCCGTTCGTGCTCGTCGTGACTCAGCGTTGGACATTCCCCGGTCGTCCCCACCGGGCACAGGCAATTGGTGCCCGCGGCGATCTGGAATTCGATCTGCTTCCGGAATGCGTCGTAATCGACTTTGTCGCCAGCAAAGGGGGTTACTAATGCAACAGACAGCCCGGCAAACGCTTCGCCTTTGGTCTTCATCTAGAGGGGGCCTCAACTGCGGGTGACAAATGCGGGGTAATACCAACTGCCAGGGGGAATGATAGCGCAGTCGGCCGCCGCTGACAATTGGCCGGCAGTCGACGTATTTCCCACCAAACTCCCCATTCTGGGAATCCACCGCCAGTTAACTTATCTGGCAGCCGCTTAAATCTAAACATTACCGGCGAAACCCAGTGACTGCCGAGGGGTTTGGAAAGGTAGAAACGCGAACTGAGCGAGGCGATAGTTTCTCGACGCTACTGGCGTTACGCCCCTACCCCACTCAACCAGTGAGCGAATTTGGCAGGCTCATTTCACCCCAAAGCCTGGAGGATCACTCCCTTGAATGCCGCCCGTCACCGCACAAGTGGGTTCACGCTTGTTGAACTGCTGGTTGTGATCGCCATCATCGGCATTTTGCTGGCATTGCTCCTGCCGGCGATTCAAGCGGTGCGAGAATCGGCGCGCAAGACACAATGCAAGTCAAACCTGCGGCAAGTTGGCATGGCTCTCGATCAGTACGTAGACCGCCAAGGGAGCCGCGGTAAATATCCTGATGCCGCAATGATGCATGTGAGCGTCCCTTCTGCCCTCCCCATTCTGCCACAGGTGCTGGGTGAACACATAGAGAACAACGCAGAGATATTTCACTGCCCGAGCGATCGCTATCAGGCCCCCGACGATAAGCCCGAGCTCGCCCAATATGTCACCTGGTATGGCATGGAAGGACTCAGCTATGAGTACCCTTCCTCGAAGCTGGCTAACAAGACGCGAGATCAGGTTCGTTTGTCGCGGGGCGGAGAGGAGCGGAGCTCGTCGCGGGTGTGGATTGTCTATGATTTTGAGGCGTTCCATGGCACGCCCGGCGACGATGGCTCACGCAATTTTTTGTACTTGGACGGCCACGTGGATGCACTCATCGTGGCCGATAATTAGTTTCCAGCAGGCAGAATAACGGCCAGCCTACACCGAAGGAGAGCCAAACATGAATAAGCGCAATTCAATCATCGGTACGCTGGTGGTAATTTTGGCGGCAGGGGCCGCCTGGGCATTTGGCCTATTCGGCGGCATCGATCCGGCTGTCGCCGAGCTGCAACAAATGCGCGAACAAATGTTCTCCCAAGATGTGCCGGAAGCTCAACGGCAACAACTGCGCGATGCTTTTCGCCAACGAATGGAAGGTCTAACTGAAGATCAACGGCAGGTGTTGTTCGATTCGGGTCGTCAGCAGTGGGAGCAATTCGCCCAGCAGAGAATGGATCAGTTTTTTAAGTTGCCGCCAGTCGAGCAAAAGAAAAACCTCGACGAGTTGATCAATCGCATACTGGAACGGCAGAACGAACGGGCCCAAAACCCGAATTCTGGTGCTCAAGCCAACAATCGAGGGGGCCCAGGGAATCGACCGCCATCCACAGAAGCCCAACGCGACCAACGGGCAAAACAGCGACTCGACCGCACTACGCCCACGGCGCGGGCTCAGCGTGATGAATTCCGAAAGATGCTCAACGCGCGGATGAAGGAACGTGGCATCGATCCGAGCAAAATGCCGGGACGTCCGCCGGGAGGAAGCGGCTGGGGTGGACGGAGCTAGAAATCACTTCGGTGTGGCCTCTGCGTTCACGGCCGTTCGATCCGCATTCAATTCGTAAGCCGCCATTTCCTCGCCGTTGCGCAAGAACAACCGGCCGCCGGCGATGACGGGCGAATTCCACGTCTTGCCTTCGATCGCCTGGAATCGCCCCAACTCGGTATGGCCTTCGGTGCTTATCGACACGAGGATCACCTCGCCCTTCTCGGACGAAATCACGAGTGCATCTTGATCGGCCAGGAGCAGCACCTGGCCGTGGCCGTAACGGCCTTTTTTCCAGCGCCGTTCGCCCGTCGCCGCATTCAAACAACAGAGAATACCGTCGTCCAGCGCGTAGATATTGTCCTTGTGAACGACGAAATCACTGAAGCCGGGCCGGAACTTGCTGGTCGTCCAGCCTTCATTGACATTCCAAGCCTCTCCCTCTCGCTTTGGCTCTAGCAAGGCCGCGCCCGGCTCCATGGAAACGACCAACGCGCCAGACTCCGTAACATGGGGCTGTAGCATTGGTATCGAGGTTTCGCTCGCCATTGGATGCTTCCACAATATTTCGCCATTGGCCGGATTGATTGCCACTAGCGCGGAATTGTCGTGCATGAGGATTTGTTTCTGACCGTCCACGGTGCAAACTTGCGGAGAGCTATACGATTGCTTGCCGGAGGGGCATGTCCAAGCCAATTCGCCGTCGGCGGCTTTATAGGCCAGAATTCCCTTGTCCTTCGTGCCGCCGGCAAACACCACGACGACGCCGTCCACGACCAAGGGCGACACGGAATATCCCCATTGTGGCATCTCCGCCGGCGCAACTTCAGCATCCTTGGGTGCGTCGTGTGACCAGATGACCTCGCCTGTCTCCGCGTTTAGGCAATTCAACAGTCCCTTGCCGCCGTAAGCAAAGATTCGTCCCTCGCTGTAGGTCGGCGTACCGCGCGGACCAGCGCCGGAAAGTGATTCTTCGAAGCGGGTTGCATCCTCGTGTACCCAGATTTCTTCGCCCGTCGCCGCATCTCGACAGACAATCGCCTCTACGTCGCCCCGTTGCTCATGCGTGACCAAGCGCCCGTCCACGACGATCATTCCCGACCAGGATGGCCCTACACGTGTAAGCCACAACTGCTTCGGCGGTTGCTCGGTCCAGTTCGTGGCGAGTTGCACACCGTGGACGACACCATCGCGATTCGTCCCCCGGTATTCTAGAGTATCTCCCGGCTGCGGCTCCCAGGCCTTCCCAGCACCGGCATCGCTGACGGGCACGACATCTTTCGCAGCAGCGGCACCGCGGGCAGCCAGAAACCTCTGCTCCGCGTTCGGCTCCCAGCGCCAACTCGTCTCTGCCTTTTGCCTGGCATCCAAGCCATCGAAACGGATGAGCGTGAAATAACCGTAGGAGAGCAGAATCGCGAGGCAAAACCCGATTCGCTGCACCACCGGCGACAGAGATCGGCTGACGGCCAACCATAGAATCCAGGCCGTGAAGACAAACGGGAACGCGGCCATGAACAGCCCAAATGCGTTCATCGATTTATCGGTCAGCATCGTCGTGGCGGCGCCCGCGACTATTACGAAAGCGAGCGCCCAGAGACGATCGCGCCAGCGAATGGCTCCCCGAGTCAGCCACCATCCGAGAAATCCAAACAACAGCACTGCATAGGCAGCCAGCCGCGACATGAATCGGGCGAACATCGACATATCCGCCGTATGATTCACATACATAAACAACCAAAAATCGGTGAGCAACACCACCGCCGGCCACACTCGCAGCGCCCAGCCCGCGGTGGAAGAATCGGGATTCGTTGTATCTACAGAATCACGATGATCGTTGGCAGCAACCGTGGCCATGGCACCTTATCTCCAGCGTTTTCCGAACTCTTGGAATGATAAGCGACCTTCAATAATGATTCCAGTCACACCTGCCGTCAGCCGCGTCCAACATACATTGCGGTATTCAGTCGCATCCGTTGGAAGGTACGGACTTATGGGTAAACAGCAATGCCCGGCATCTGCTGAAAGTGCTGGTCCAGCGAAATTGCCTCCCGTATCTCCAACCGTTGCATCACGGCAAGGCTCGTGCAGTCAACAAAGCTCCACGCTTTGTCACGGTAGGAAGAGAAGACGATGAACGCCTGATGCAGGTCTTCCGATGTTATGTGAACTAGTTCGGCAGCGGCGTTGGACAACAAACCTCTTCCCAAGAGGACCGCACGCGGGAATTCGTTTCGTGCTCGCAGGAGATTGAGTGACTCGGCCAGCACAAAGTCCGTAGTAATCAACCGTGTCGTCGCACCATCAATGAGCGGCTTTACTGCTATGTGGTTTGGGTCTGAGGTTACATAAGCTGCATACCACGCGCCCGTATCGACAAACATTTACTTTTGCCAACCATAAAGGATCAGATCGTGGTCAGCGCCGCCAAGCCCATCCTGAGGAGCATGTAGCGGAAGCGATTCCATCTCAGCCCGCAATTTAGCAAGCACCTCGCGCTGTTGTTGAAGAGTATCCGCTACCTTTGTTTTCGATGTATTTGCTTGATTAGATTCTGCAACCTCGCTCACTAGTAGCGATACTCGCTCGTGCTCGGTCAATTCCACAGGATCGAGTGGACGGAATACTCCATGCTCGTAAATGGCTTGAATAAACTGGGACATATTACAATTATACCACACCGCAGAATCGCCAATCAATTGATTTTAGATTCGGCCTTGAAGAGTGAATCGCCAGCGGCAAAGTGCTCCAAGTCTAAGTCCAGCCCAATTGAACCACACTTCACCAGGACGTCTGCCGGGATGATTCCCACCGTATGACTGTCGTCACTAAACCACACTACCTCAAGATAAGCGTGGCCTTCACGGCGGATTTCTCGAAACAAATTGCCATGCGGGCAACGAAAAATGAGTGAGCACAAGACTCAACTCGTATCGAAATTCCCACGCCATTTATCTTTCCTAAGAAATCAGCCGCTTCATATCCCGGACGGCTTGCTCCAGGCCCACCATGATCGCCCGCGCGATGATGCTGTGGCCGATGTTTAGCTCGTGCATATCTGTAATCGCGGCAATCGGTTTCACATTGCGGTAGGTCAAGCCGTGACCGGCGTCCAACCTGATCCCGGCAGCCCGTACC